>LFFM01003372.1_pt1 | contig 10094 bp, 8 predicted proteins | sample 643131 | NCBI WGS metagenome assembly LFFM01 (sample SAMN03777445, study PRJNA286221) | soda lake metagenome | biome: soda lake; feature: Kulunda steppe; material: water; isolation source: sample Tc-Br brine of Tanatar trona crystallizer | place: Russia: Kulunda steppe | collected 2011-07 | reverse complement strand
ACAGGTGAGTCCAGCGCCCCCGGCTCCACACGAACATCTCCCTCAATCGTCGCTCCGACAAAGGCCTCATCCAGCGCAATCACGGTCGCATACCCACGGGCAAGCTCGGAGAGCTTGCGGGCATCATCAACCAGTTCGACCGAGAGTTCGGGTACTGCTTCGCGGGCCTCGGCGTAGGTCTCAGCATCCTGCGTTGCCAGACAGCGGTCACGAACACGGACATCGGTCGGCTCCGACAGTGGCTCAACATCGGCAAGCGCCGCCGTGACCGACTCGCTGACCGTCCGTTCCAGCGCCCGCTCTGTCAGGTCTCGAACCTCTTCGATACGCGACTCGCTCCCGCTGGGATACAGCGTTTCGAGACGAGCACCGCCGTATTTCGTCACCGTTCGCGTTTTCAGCAACTCTAGCGCTTCGCGGTGGAGTTCCCGAGCACGACCTGTCGCAGCGAACCCGCCGGGGTCGTCGTGGCGCTCACGAATCGCAGCGCGAACAATTCGAGCGGCACGGCCCGTGCTGATTCCCGGTGCCCTGGCAACCGCGGCAACGTCCCCATTCTGGAGGGCTGTCTCGGGGTCGTCGAGTTTCGCCAGCGCTGTCGCCGTCTTCTCCCCAACACCCGGAATCGACGTCAGCTCCATCTACTCTATCCTTTTCCCCTCGGCTAAAAAAGCCAGCGGGCCGCATATCGCGAACCATCATCTTCTACTTATCAAAATACATATATGTAAGTAATACTTTCACAAGAAAGAAACACAAGTTAATAACTCCCCGCCGGTTACACTGTGGTTGTCGTATTTGTGCACGTTTTATCCGAGAGTTTTTCGCTCTATTGTCCACTAATCAACCGGAAGAAGTCACTTACGTCCCATTATTTAATATTTCGTTCTCTATAGCGACCTATATTGCTCACATATGAATATTTTAGTAATCTTCATCCTGTGTACAAACGTCGCTTATGTCCAACGACCGACGAGACCGACAATATCTCAGCGGAGAAGAAAAACGACCTGCGACGCATCGTCACTCAGAAACTCGCTCACGCCCGGCCTGCGGTTGCGGCCGAGACCACGGTGGCTTCAGCCGCCGACAGGTGCTCGGGACCGCTGCGGCCGCGGTCGCTGCGAGCGCCTTTTCGCTCCCTGCTGCAGCGGACGAGGATGACACCTTTACCATCGTCCACGACCTCCACTCACACAGCGATATCGGCAGCCCTGGCGAGCCGAACATCGCTCGGTATCAAACGCTGGTACAGGAACAAATTGACGGCCGCGACGACGTGATGTTCATGGGAAGCGGTGATGAACTCGGCTCCTCGCTTACTTCGTTTTTCACAGATGGTGAGCACAAAGTCGAGTTCATGAATGACATGAAGCTCACCGGGGTCGGCATCGGCAACCACGACTTCGATTACGGTATCGATGTCGCACTTGAGAACTTCGACAACAGCAACTTCCCGTGGATTACCTCCAACCTGAAAACCCCAGATGGCGAGCAACTTCCGAACACGGAGGAGTACATTATCGAGGAAGTCGGCGACACCAGAATCGGCGTGTTCAACGTCGTCCTCCGTGGGTTCCACAGCATCACGGACTTCCCTGATGAGTACATTCAGGAAGACCCAATCGAGGTTGCCGATGAGATGACGGCGACCTTGCGTGAGGAGGAAGATTGTGACGTCGTTATCTGTGCCTCACACGTGAGACACGAAACCCACTACGAGATGGCCGAGGCAGTCGACGGTCTCGATGCCATCTTCGGTTCGCACTCCCACGTTACCTTTGACGAGGCCGACGAACACCACGGTACCACCATCAGCGAAATTGGGTATGCCTATCACCACCTTGGCGTGATGACGCTCAACTCGGAGGGTGACCTCGTTGAGTGGCAACGGATTGACCTCGTGGATGATGAGGGTGAACCAGCCGATATCGAACCGGACCCTGATTTCAAAGACCGAATCGAAGAACTGCGGGATGACATTGACGATGAGGTCTCACAGGTCGTTGGCGAGACGGAACTCGAACTCAGCGCGAGCGGTGCGGTCAACTACGCTCGCGAGAGCACGATGGGGAACCTCATCACCAACGCGATGATGGATTTCTACGAGGAGGCAGACGTTGCCTTCCAGAACGCCGGCGGTATCCGGACAAACGATACCTATGGCCCTGGCGAGTTGACGATGGAGAATATCCTCGAAATCAACCCGTTCGACAACGAAATCATCCTCTTTGATGCGACGGGCGACCAGATTCGCTCGGCGCTCGGTGCAACTGGAGTTATCGACGGTGACGAGGCCGATAGCCGAATCGAACATCTCGGCAACGACGCTCCGTTCGGTGCACAGCAGGGACAGCAGGTCGCGGGCATCCAGTACGAATGGAGTGGCCACGACGGACCAGAGGTTCACAACGTCTTCATCGACGGCGAACCGCTCGACCCCGAGGAGACATATACGGTCGCGACGACTGACTTTATTAAGGATATCGCAAGCGGTTACGAAGCCTTCCACCAGATTCCGGGCGAGGATATCATCGCTGAGTCCGGAACCGAATACGGCCCGGCAGTTGCCGAGTATATCGAAGAGCGCGGGACCGTCAGACCCGAACTCGAAAACCGGATTATTCGCGTCGACGAGATTGTCGGCTCGGCAACCGATATCGTCGAAGATGGCGATGAAATCATCGTCACGACACCTCATCCTGGTGATGCTGCCGAAGCAATCACCGACGAATTCCGCATCATCGCCCGGACGGGTGACGAACTCGAAGCAACCGAAGTCATCGACCACGACGACGAAATCGAGGTTCATTTCGACGCTGCCGGGTTCCACTCGCTGGCCGAGATTGACGAACCACACCTTCGCATCTTCGGTGGATTCGACCCCGATGACGACTACTACGATTACGAAGATGAAGAGGGAGAACAGCGAGAGCTTCCGGTTGCAGCAGCCTACGATGTGTTCAAGCTTCGGTCGACTGTCGAACAGGAGGATATCGAACCACTGCTGGAGGAGGATGACGAGGAAGAAGACGAACAAGAGGGTGACGATGAGGTCCCCGATGATGACGATGGGGCCGATGATACCGACGACGCTGACGATGCAGATGATGCTGACGATGCAGATGACGACGGTCCCGGATTCGGGCCACTTGCCGGACTTGCAGGAGCCGGCGGTGCAGCCTACCTCTACTCGCAGCGAGTCGGTGGAGATGACGAGGAAGAGTAACTAACGCCGCTGGGACCTGCCAGGTCTCTCACTCCGAAACCTTCTTTTTGACCGCACCAGCACGCACTGGTATGCATCCACGTGCCGAGGAGTTCAAACGACAAGCACGCGACGAGTACGACTTTGATGTTGAGGTGCACGAGTTTCCTGAAGGAACGAAAACAGCCGCCGACGCCGCCGAGGCCGTCGATTGTGATATCGCACAGATTGCAAGCGGCATCGCTCTCTCAACGGATGATACGCTCGTTGTGAGCATCACGAGCGGGGCAAACCGCGTGAGCGAAGCAAAGATTGCCGACCTCGTTGATACCAACGCAAGCGAGGTTTCGATGGCTGACCCGGACGACATCAAGGAGACGCTTGGCTGGTCAATCGGTGGCGTTCCGCCCTTCTGTCACAAGTCAGATATCCCGCTGTTTATGGATGAGACCTTGACTGACCACGACGAAGTGTGGGCTGCCGCTGGCACGCCGGAAGCGGTCTTCCCGGTTGCCCCCGATATCCTCGAGGCGCTCTCGGGAGCGACGGTGGCTGATGTCGCTGAAGAATAATTTCCCCTCGTAGCCGAGTACGACGAGGTCGATGGCTGCTGGGTAAATCGGTCGTCAGGCGGCTTGTTCGTCAGAATCTCGTGTCTCGCCGAGAGCGCGTTCCACGCTCCAGGAGTCACCAGCCGACAGAATGCACAACGCGTTAGTGGTCTGCGTACTGAGCACAGATATGGAACTTCGCCGTATCGAATCGTTAAGTCCCGATGAGCGTCGGGCGATTTTTGCCCGCGAAAGCGGTGTCGATGCTGTCCGCGGTGACGTCCGCGAGATTATCGACCGCGTCCGCGAGGAAGGCGACGTGGCACTCCGTGATTTCAGCGAGCGCTTTGACGATGTCACGGTCGGCAATATCGACATCACCGACCAGGCAGAACGGGCCGTCGACACGGTCGACGATGACGTGCTCGCTGCCATCGAGGATGCCGCCGAAAACATCCGAGCCTTTCACGAACGACTCCGTCCGGAGGACTGGCGAGATTCCTTCGACGGAAGGGAACTGGGTCGACGCTTCCGACCCCTGGATACCGCTGGCGTCTACGCACCCGGCGGAACGGCAGCCTACCCATCGAGCGCGCTGATGGGCGTAATTCCCGCAGTCGTTGCGGGTGTCAACCACGTTGCCGTTGCAACGCCACCAGCGGACAACATCTCCCCGGCGACGCTCGCTGCAGTTCACGTTGCCGGCGCTGATTCGGTCTATCAGGTCGGCGGCGCACAGGCAATCGGCGCGCTCGCCTACGGAACGGAAACGGTCCCAGCCTGTGATGTCGTCGTCGGCCCCGGCAACCGATGGGTGACTGCCGCCAAAGCGGAGGTACAGGGTGACGTCGAGATTGATTTCCTCGCCGGGCCGAGCGAACTGCTCACTGTGGCCGACGAGACAGCCGATCCCGAACTCGTTGCGTCGGATATCGTGGCACAGGCTGAACACGATACGGACTCAGCCTCTGCACTCGTCACAGCCAGCGAGGAACTGGCTAAGGCCGTCCTTGCCGAAATTGACGAGCAGGCTGAAGAACGCGAACGGGAGGAAATCATCCGTGAGGCGATGGAAAACGAAGCAAGCGGCGTCTTTCTCGCCCGCTCAATGAGCGAGGCAGCGCTCTTCGCCGACGAGTATGCTGCAGAACACCTGAGTATCATCGCAGAGGATGACGACGCACTCCTCGACCGCATCGACAGCGCTGGCTCGGTCTTTCTTGGCCCCTACAGCCCCGTCGCTGCGGGCGATTACGCCAGTGGACCGAATCACGTCCTTCCAACCGGCGGCGGCGCACACCGCGTCGGCGGTCTCTCGGTCGACCAGTTCATGCGTTCCTCGACGGTGCAGCGACTCGACGAAGACTCGCTTGCGGCTATCAGCGAGACAATCACCACACTTGCTGAGGCGGAAGGGCTCGAAGCGCACGCCGAGAGCGTCCGCCGTCGTTTTTAAACCTGTCACGATATCGCGGGTCGGCGCTCTTTTGGATAGAACACATGTCTTAAGATAATGAATCACGGTCAGTCTGCAGACAGTACCGGAGGCGGCGGTGAAACTGGCGGCCATCCGCATCGGTCCGGTGGTCACCCGAATGGTTCGGGGGGACATCCACACAGTGGCGGTAGCCACCCGCACAGTGACTCCTCATCAACAGACACCGGCGAGCGAAGCCACCCACATGGACGCGATTATAGCAAGTCACCGCTCGTCGTGACATGGGAAGTAACACAGGCCTGTGATCTCGCCTGTGACCACTGCCGGGCCGAGGCTGACCCGGAGCGGTCCGCAGACGAACTCACCACGGAGGAGGGAATCGAACTCTTCGAACAGGTGGCCGAGTTCTCCCCGGAGCCGTTTATGGTCCTTTCCGGTGGCGACCCGCTGAAACGCCCGGATATTTTTGAACTATTGGAGGGAGCCGTCGATGTGGGTGTCACACCGTCAATTACACCGGCGACAACGCCCCTCCTCGACCGGGAGACGCTGGAGCGGTTTGCAGAGATTGGTGTTGGCCGCGTTGCTCTCAGTCTGGACGGTGCAACCCCACAATCTCACGATGGCTTCCGCGGAGAGAATGGAACGTATCAAAAAACGATGGAGGCTGCTCGCTGGGCGCGTGAACTCGGTCTTTCGATTCAGATTAACACGACAGTCACCGCCCAGACAGTCGATGACCTCCCCAAAATTGCTGATATTGTCGAGGAACTCGATGCAGCGATGTGGGAGGTCTTTTTCCTGGTTCCCGTCGGCCGTGGCGAAGAACTCCAACAGCTATCACCCAACGAGGCACGGGAGTTGATGAAATGGCTCTACCGACGCAGCCAGTCAGCACCCTACCGTGTCATTACTGTCGAAGCACCGTTCTACCGGCGAGTTGCACAGGAAGTCCAGCGCGAGCAAGGGTCCGCAGGCCGGCCAGTCGGTTCAACAGGTGCCGGAAACGGCTTTGTCTTCGTCAGCCACACTGGCGAAGTAAGACCATCAGGATTCCTCGGAAAAAGCGCCGGAAACGTTCGGGAAACCCCGCTTCCCGAACTGTATCAGAATGCCGACCTCATGCAGCGGTTGCGTGACCGCAACTCCTTCTCCGGGCCGTGCGGTGCCTGCCCGATGACAGACGACTGTGGCGGCTCACGCTCTCGCGCCTACGCAGCACAGGGGAACCCCTTCGGCACTGACCCACTCTGTCCGTGGGCGGCCAGCCGCCTGAACGGTGCTCACCCCGAACAACCCTCGGATTGAGGGGGCTGTTCAACTGTATTTTCGAAAGCCCATCTCGCGGGCGTGCTCGCGAAAGGCCTGTCGACAGAGCCAGATGTCGTATTTCCCAATCAGGGCCTGCTCTCTACCGGTTGCCCAGCATTCCTCGGTCATTCGCGTGCGCGAATCGGGTCCGGACGATTCATCGTTTGCAGTCATGGTCAGGACAGCTCCTCCGCCCGCCGCTGGAGCGACGGCTCGATTGCAGGGTCGGTCGCAAGCTGTTCCAACTGCTCAGACGCCCGACACTGCCCAAGCCCCTCCAGCGCGTGACGGCGGAGTTCGCCGGAAAGCCCGCCACACTGGACGAGGACGGAGAGGTTCGTTCGGTCGCCGCGTTCGATGAGGTCATCGATGGCGTCGTGGCGGTGCTGTAGCGAGACATTCTTTTTTACAACGGTTTGGAACTGTGTTGACATAGGTCGTAATTAATCTGCAAGGCCGATTTCTTCCTGGGAATCGGCATCGGCTGGGTCAGGTTCTTCATCCGGGTCTGGCTGTTCGAACGTCGGGAAGCGGTCGTCAAACTGCTCCCAGTCGGCATCGAGTTCCTCGTCGGAGAGGAGACAGTCATCGAGCTGTGACCGCAGTTCCTCGTGGTCGAGGTCAGTCCCAATAAGGACGAGCTGGTTGCTCCGGTCTCCCCACTCCTCGTGCCACATCTCGTCAATTTCGGGGTGTTCCGCTAGCTGTTCTTCACGTTCTTCCGGGGGGAGGGCCGCAAGCCACATGCCAGCGGGGGCGACACGAATCGACTGGCCAGCAACGTGAAGCATCAATGCCTGGTCGCCACGGCCGGCGAGCCAGAAATGTCCTTTCGAGCGGACGACGCTTTCGGGGAACGAATCGAGAAATTCGGCAAATCGTTCGGGGTGGAACGGTCGGCGTGAATCAAAGACGAAGGAGGTGACGCCGTGTTCTTCCTCTGCCGACTGGTGTGGCTCCTGTAACTCTTGCATCCAGCCAGCCGATTGGCTGGCTTCCTCGAAATCAAACCGACCGGTGTCGATAATCTCATCTGGAGTGACTTCGCCGTGAGTCGTTCGAATCAACTCGGCACGTGGCTGGAGTACCGACAGCGTTTCCTCGATTTCGGCGAGCGTCTCCTCGCTCACGAGGTCGCATTTGTTCAACAGGAGCACGTCACAGAACTCCACCTGCTCGACCAGCAGGTCGCCAAGGTGCTTGTCGGTGCCGTCGTCATCAAGTACCTCATCGGATTGCATCGCTTCGTGGAACTGGTGGGCATCGACGACAGTGACGGTCGTATCCAGATGACAGCCCTCAAGCGGTTCGATACCGGTTTCTTCGTAGAACTCCGTCGGGTCGAGGTCCGACTGGTCGAAGCCCATCGTCAGGGTTTGTGCGACAGGTAACGGTTCCGCGACGCCTGTCGATTCGACGATGATGGCGTCGAACGTCCGCTCCTGAGTGAGTGCGCCGATGGCATCGAGCAGGTCGCCACGGAGCTCACAGCAGATACAGCCGTTGGAAAGTTCAACTAACTCCTCTTCCTCCGCGGAAATATCGGAGGATTCGGCAACAAGCTCTGCGTCGACGTTTACCTCGCCCATATCGTTGACGAGGACGGCGTATTCGTTGTCTCCGCTTTCCCGAAGCAACTGGTTCAATGTGGTCGTCTTTCCCGCACCGAGTGTACCGGAGAGTACTGTCACGGGAATCGAGTTCTCGCTCATACGTTACTAACAAAACAACACTTCCTAATCAAACTTATTATCTTAAACAAAATAGTTAATAACTCTCGGCGGTGAGTGAGTGTATCGACGATGCGCACGCAGCCACCATCTTATGACTGTCTCGTGATTGGAGGCGGTATCCACGGGACGTATATTGCCAGAGAACTCACTCAGCGGGATTCAGGGACGCGTATTGGGATTGTGGACCCGAACCCGCGACTACTGGATTCGTTCAGAACGAAAGCCCGAGCGTGTGGGATGACGGCACTCCGCTCCTCATTCGTGAACCATCTCGGCGGCGAGCCGTTTCAACTCGAACATTTCGCCGGAGGCGAGGACCGAGAGGACGAGCTCGTCCCTACCGTCGATTATCCCGAACGGCCGACGCTTTCGCTCTTTCTGGACCACGCGGAGCACGTTATTGAGCGGTCAGGGCTCTCGGAGAAACATATTCAGGCGACCGTCAAGTGCATCCAGCCTCGGCAGGATGGGGGATTTACGGTTGAGACGACTGACGACGACCTCCAGGCAGCAACCTGCGTTCTCGCAATCGGCCACGGTGGCCGATATACGTATCCCGAGTGGACAACGACTCTCCCTGCCGATGCCCCCGTATCCCACGTTTGGGAGGACGAAAAGAACGGGATACTACCCGAAACGGATGCCGGCAGTGACGACGACGCAACCGACGAGCACGCAACCGACGACCACACCATCGTCGTCGGCGGCGGCATTACGGGGGTGCAACTGGCCTGTGCACTCGCAACAGACCATCTCGTGACCTTGCTCACGCGCCATCCGCTGACGTGGGAAACAGCAGAGGCAGACCCGCCATGGCTCAACTGGTCGCATATCGAATCGGAACTCCACTGTCATCCTCCGGGGTCGGCCGAACGGCTCTCTGTCGTCGACGATGCCCGGTACGACGCCTCCGTCCCACCAGCCCTGTACGAACCGCTCCGAGAACACATCGACGAGGGAAGGCTCGAAATCGAACAGGGAACGGTTGAATCGGCGACAACCACTGATGACGACTCCAACGCGGATGACCCGCCACTTTCCATCACGCTTGAACGGGGTCGGACGCTACACGCAGAGCGAGCAGTGCTCGCAACCGGGTTTGAGAATATCTTCGACCACCCATTCGTCGACCAACTCGAGACGGACCTCGGACTGGCCCGTGGCGCAGACGGGATGCCGTTGCTCGGCGATGAGACACTCGCCTGGGAGTATGCCGATGGCAGCGAGTCGCGGTTGTTTGTCACGGGTGCGCTCGCACGCGGAACGGTCGGACCGTACGCACCGAATATTCCGGGTGCACGTCGGGCGAGCGAGCGTATCTGTGAGGCTATTACCCGGCTGGTGACGCCACAGTCGACAGCCCCAACATCCGTTTCGGTACAGCAGTGAGTCCCGTGAGAGCGGTCACATAGCAAGAGTCCCTCGCCGGAGCAATCATATGGTCGGCGGGCGGAGTCATCCCTGTGACAGCGGTCTCGCTCAGCTACGACAATGGAACGGTTCGGGTGGACGCCGCTGACCCGGAGCAGTTGGTGGCGACGCTTGACTGTCCCGACCTGTCGTTCGACCCGCGCTCGGAGAGCGCCCGGACTCCCGCGTTTCGGTACGAAGACGTTCGACAGGCCCTCGACAACGGGAGCTATCATGTTGAGGATGCGGTCGCTGACTGGGAATCGCTCTCGCTTTCCTCACCATACCGACTCCGACCGTATCAACAGGATGCACTCGATACGTGGACTACCCAGGGCAGACGCGGTGTCATCGAACTCCCGACAGGGAGTGGCAAGACGGTCATCGGCCTCGCTGCTATCGAAGCTGTCGCCGGGCCAGCACTCGTTGTCGTCCCAACCATT
>LFFM01003369.1_pt1 | contig 10100 bp, 7 predicted proteins | sample 643131 | NCBI WGS metagenome assembly LFFM01 (sample SAMN03777445, study PRJNA286221) | soda lake metagenome | biome: soda lake; feature: Kulunda steppe; material: water; isolation source: sample Tc-Br brine of Tanatar trona crystallizer | place: Russia: Kulunda steppe | collected 2011-07 | reverse complement strand
TACAATGGTAACTTCCAGAAAGAAAGGAATTTGATAAGATGGCTGATATATCAATAAATTCAACTAAATTCTGGACAAGAACAGCTATCCTGCTAGCAGCTGCCCTGGCCTTTCAGATGGGCGGCTTCCCCCAGCCAGTAACAGGGCCGGCAGTCAATGCAGTCCTGATAATAGCTGTTGGCCTCATCGGTCCACTGGCTGCTGTAATCATTGGAGCCTTCACCCCGATTATTGCTTTTATCCGGGGAATTTTGCCACCACCACTGGGCCCTATGATTCCTGCAATCGTCTTTGGGAATGCCCTTTATTCCATAATTTTCTTCTTTATTACCTGGAGCAGAAAACGCTCTAAACCTGCTTCAGCAAAAATTAAAGTCTTTTCTGTCTCAACTATTTTAGCAGTTATAGCCGGGGCACTGGCTAAATTCTTTATTCTGGCCTGGGCAGTCAATTTTATGGTCCAGGTTCCAGAACCAGTAGCTCAGATGATGTCTCTACCCCAGCTCTATACTGCACTGGTAGGAGGTGGTATAGCACTCCTGGTCTTAAAGGCTCTGCCGGATAATCTGAAAGTTGAATCGAAAATATTTTAGGAAATGTGAGAAATGTCATAGCCAGTCAGGTTCATTTGTCATAAAATATGAGTAGATCAATCAGAATACAGGAGGTTATAAAAAATGGATTATGAAATGTTTTGCTATCAGTGTGAAGAGACAGCTAAAAATGAAGGTTGTACCATTAAGGGAGTCTGTGGAAAAACTGCAGAAACAGCCAATCTTCAGGATTTGCTGGTCTATGTACTTAAAGGGATCTCGTTCTATGGCGAGAAATTAAGAGAACTGGGTTCAGATACCAGCGAAGAGACCGATGTATTTATCACTAAGGGGTTATTTGCAACTATCACTAACGCCAACTTTGATGCAGACGACTTTGTTGAACTAATCGATGAAGCCCAGGAGATCAGAGAAGAGGTTGCAGCCAAATTCAATAGATTATATAAAGAACAGAATGGCTCAGAATATCAGGGATCATTGCCCCCTCAAGCAACCTGGAAAGGCAGCAGAGATGAATATGACGATAAAGCCTTTGCCGTCGGCGTCTTAACAACAGAAAATGAAGATGTCCGTTCATTAAGAGAGCTACTAACCTATGGCATTAAAGGTATTGCAGCCTATAATGACCATGCTTATGTTTTAGATAAAAAAGATAAAGAAATCTTTAATTTCATGCAGAAAGGGCTGGCCGCAACTCTAGATGATAGCCTGACTGCCGATGAACTGACCGGTCTTGTCCTTGAATGTGGAGAGTATGGAGTGCAGACAATGGCATTATTAGATGAAGCCAATACTTCAGCCTATGGCCATCCAGAGCCAACTGAAGTCAATATTGGTGTCGGCGATCGTCCAGGTATCCTGGTCAGTGGCCACGACCTTAAAGATTTTGAAGAATTATTAGAACAGACCAAAGACGAAGGAATTGACATTTATACCCATGGTGAGATGCTACCTGCTAACTCCTATCCAGAATTCAAAAAGTATGACCACCTAAAAGGAAATTATGGTGGCTCATGGTGGAAACAAAAAGAAGAATTCGAGAAGTTTAATGGCCCAATTTTAATGACAACTAACTGTCTGGTTCCACCTAAAGATTCATATAAAGATAAAGTCTTTACAACTGGTGTTGTCGGCTTTGATGGCATGACCCATATTGCCGACCGTCCAGAAGGCGGCAGCAAAGACTTTAGTCCAGTAATTGAAGCTGCTAAGAATGCTGCAGCTCCAGAAGAGTTAGAAACAGGAACTATTCCTGGAGGTTTTGCCCATAACACAGTTCTATCAATTGCCGATAAAGTTATCGAAGCTATTCAGAATGGAGATATCAGCCGCTTTGTTGTCATGGGTGGTTGTGACGGCCGCTTAAAGAATCGTGATTATTTCACAGATGTTGCTAAAGAACTGCCAGAAGATGCAGTTATCTTAACAGCAGGCTGTGCCAAGTATCGTTACAATAAACTTGACCTTGGAGATATTGGCGGAATTCCAAGAGTTCTCGATGCCGGTCAGTGTAATGACTCCTATTCATTAGTAGTTATTGCCCAGAAACTGGCAGAAGCTGTTGGAGTCGATGATATCAACGATCTACCGATTTCCTATGATATCGCCTGGTATGAGCAGAAGGCAGTAATAGTCTTACTTGCCCTACTCTCACTTGGTGTCAAGGGGATCAGGCTTGGACCCCGTCTTCCAGCCTTTGTTTCAGAAAACGTCCTGAATGTCTTAGTCGATAAGTTTGATATCAAACCTACCGGCGATGCTAAAGAAGATGTTGAAGCCATAATGGCAGGCAACTAAAAAAATAAATATTAATTAATCTCCCCTCTGTTAATCAGCAAGGTCTTAATTACCCTGGCTGGCTAGCAGAGGGTATTTTTTATTTGGCCTAAAATATATTATAATTAATAAAACAAATGTTAGTTTAAAGGATGCAAAATCATAAAATCTATGATATCATTACATTGATTAACAAAAAAATTACACAAACTAACACTGTTAATTATATAGGAGGAAATTATTTATGGCTGATAATTCAAATAATGAATTTCAATCGTCAGGAGAACTGGCAAAAGAACTTGGCTTAAAAGAGGCTTTAACAATAGGTGTTGGAACAATGGTTGGGGCAGGCATCTTTGTACTGCCAAGATATGCTATTGAAATGGTAGGTCCAGGGGCTATATTCACATATATTTTAGCAGGCCTTATCTGTATTGTAACTGCCAGCAGCATAGCAGAATTAGCAACAGGCATGCCGAAAAGTGGGGGAACATATTACTTTTTATCCAGATCATTAGGGAAATTTGCCGGAACTATTTCTGGTTTATCTCTCTGGTTAAGCTTAACATTTGCTGTTTCATTTTACCTTTTAGGATTTGGAGAATATCTGGCTTTATTTATACCGGTAAATGATACTATTCTGGCTTTAATTGCAGGAATATTTTTTACATATATTAATTATATTGGGGCTAAAGAGACAGGAAAGACCCAGAATATAATTGTTGGTATATTAGTGCCTATATTAATTATCTATGTTATCTGGGGATTTCTTAATATTGATAGAGTTCTCTGGCAACCATTTTTCCCGGAAGGAACAGGTGCAATTATCCCTGCAACAGCAGTAATCTTTGTTTCATTTTTAGGTTTTGAGCAGATAGCATCAGTTGCAGAAGAAATTAAAGAACCTGGGCGTAATCTTCCAAAAGCAATAATGGGTTCTGTTGCCATAGTTACTGCAATTTATGTTCCAGTAATTCTTGTAATGACCGGTATTATTCCGGTTGGCGAAATAATTGGCCTTGATACACCAGTAGTTGATGTGGCCAGGGTTTTAGCAGGGGCCTTTGGAGCAGCTGCGATTACTTTTGCAGCTCTTTTAGCAACTGCTTCATCAGCAAATGCAAGTATTATGGCTTCATCCAGAATAAATTTTGCCATGGGCCGTGACAGCATCTTTCCAGACTGGTTGAATAAGATCCATCCTGATTATTTAACTCCATATCGGCCAATAATTGCAACTGGTCTATTATCATTAATTCTATTAGTTACAGCTGATGTTGAAGCACTATCATCATCTGCCAGCGTTTTAATGCTTATAAATTATGCCATAATCAATTTAGTTGTAATAATAATGAGAGTTGCTCCACCAGAAGGCTATCAGCCGAGTTACAGGGCCTTTGGTTATCCATTTTTACAAATAATAGCTGCTTTAGCTTCAATCTTTGTAATCTTTAATGCTGGTACTTTTGCCCAGCTGGTTGCTGTTGCTTTGATAGTACTGGGAATTATCTGGTTCTTTGCCTTTGCAAAAAGCCATGCAGATATTAAGGCAGCTGTCAGTGATTTTCAATTTTCTGCAATATTACAGAAAGAGCCGGCCCCAGCTACAGCATCCAGTTCCAAATCTGAGGCTACTCTTCCGAGGTCTAAACAGGGTTTGAAGTCATTACCAGACAGTCTCCATGTTTTAGCTCCTCTGGCCAATCCCAAGAGTGAATCATCACTTTTAAACCTTTCAGGAATGTTAGTTAGGAATTCTCCTGGAGCAGGAGAAATAACCGCATTAAATATTTTTGAAGTCCCTGAACAGGCGCCTCTTGATTTAATTCAGGAGGATGGAGAAGTAATGCAGAAAGTTAGAAATATTCAACGCTCCATTATGAATGTAGCCATGGATTATGGAGAAAAGCAGAATATTTTAATAAACCCCAGGGTTGTATATTCCAGAGATAAATATCCAACTCTTTTAAATCTAATTAAAAATGAACAGATTGACTATCTTCAGATGGGCTGGCATGGTGAAATGAGCTTGACTAAATTAAGAAGAAGTTTTGTCAATTCAGTTGTTAGAAATGCTGAATGTCCTGTAGGAGTTTTAAAAGATAAAGGGCTTGATAAAATTGATAATATTATAGTTCCATATAGAGGTAGTGAACATGCCTATTTTGGAGTAGAAATGGCACTTCGCTTAACATCGAATCCAGGTAAAAAAGTAACAATTTTAAGGGTAATTAAACCTGGAGTTGACCCGGAAAAAGACAAAGAAAATGCTGAGAAAGAGTTGGCATCTTTATTTGATGAAAAATCAAATTACGAAATTAAAGTAGTTGAGGCTGAGAGCGTAGTGGATGGAATAATTTCTCAGACTAAAGAAGGGAATTATGATCTTATGATCGTCGGAGCTTCTAAAGAATGGAGATTTAAAAATCTTTTATTTGGCTCAATCCCGGATTTAGTAGCTGAAGAAACCGACTGTTCTGTGTTAATGGTCCGTCAGTATGGTTCTCAATTAGAACTTGCAGAAACAAACATGGAAGTCGACTTTGACGAGACTGATGAAAGTCCCCAGAAATTATAAGGAGGGATCAAATTGGAAATAAGACATTCTGAAATCCCCCGAATTGGCCATAAGTATACCATAAAAACAAAAGGTAGTAACCAAGCTGTTATTATCTTTTATCGTTCAGGTAAACGGGAATTCTACTTTGCCAGTGAAATAGGTGATGAACCTGAACTGGCTTTAGAATTAAATGATGAGGAGGCCAGAACATTAGGGGCCCTGCTCCTGGGAGTAGATTACGAATCAGATAAGAGCAGTATGGATTCTAATATTACTGATAATATAGTTGTCGAATGGGTCGACCTGGCATCAGATTCCAAGCTGGTCAATCAATCGATTGTAGATTCTGAAATAAGAAGTGAGACAGGCATTACAATCATCGGTATAAAAAGGGGCGAGAAGGTGATTGGTAGCCCTGATATCACTGAAAAGCTTCTAGCAGGAGATAAATTAATGGTAACTGGAAAAGTTGATGATATTAAGGACTTTGAGAAGATCTGCCGGGGCGAGGAATAATGCTTACTCTAGATTACCCAATATTATTAGATATAGGCATTAAAACCTTTATCTTTGCACTAGTTCTGTTAGCCTGTCTGAAATTAAAAATAACAACAGTCCCGATCTTTATTGTAGTTGGGCTGGTCATGAGCCCAATTTTAATTCAGGATGGTGTTCTCTTCGGTGTAGCCGAGACAGGAATTGTTCTATTATTTTTCCTGCTCGGCCTCGAATACCCGATAGATAAGATGGTCCAGATCGCTAAAAAGATCTGGTTTGGTGGCATCCTGGATGTCGCTCTAAACCTTATCCTGCCAATGGTAGTGGCCCTTTTATTTGGCTTAAGCTGGCCGGCAGCTTTCCTTCTAGGTGGGGTAACCTATGCTAGCAGCTCATCGATCACATTAAAAATGCTGGAGGATAATAAGCGCTTTGCCAATCCAGAATCAGATTATATGATCGCCCTTTTAATCTTTGAGGATATAGTTGCCCCGATTGCAGTAACCTTAATTACAGTCCTCTATGTCCAGGGAGAATTCACACTGATCACAGGGGCAGAGGTCTTTCTAAAAGTAATCGGCTTAATCATACTTGCGGTAATTCTCGCCAAATTAGTCTTTACCAGACTTGCAGATTATTTTGATCAGAGATTAAATGAGCAGTTCGTTCTCTTATTTGGAGTTTCAATAGCCCTAATCTTTGCTGGTCTGGCCTTAATGTTAGGCCTATCAGAACTATTAGGAGCCTTTCTTGCTGGAGTTATGCTGGCAGAATTAAACCATCCAGAAAAGTTCGATAAGGTTATCCTGCCTGTCAGAAATATAACCCTCCCCTTCTTTTTCGTCTGGTTTGGGGCCGGGATTGAACTTGGTGAAGGTGTTCTTTCAGCTCCACTCCTTGCTTTTATTATAATCTGGGCAATCTTCGGTAAAATAATTGTTGGAGTAATAGGCGGTAAAGTCTTTGGACTCAGCAGAAAAGCAGCCCTGAGAGGCGGTCTATCCCTTGTCCAGAGAGGTGAATTTTCAGTTGTTATAGCAGCAGTAGCTGCAGCAGAGCTCAGGAGTTTCAGCGGTATTTACATAGTCATTACAGCCTTTATAGGCATGTTATTTTTCGCTAAATCTTCTAACTGGGCAAACAAATATTCAGAGAAATTACCTATTTAAATAATCACCCCGGGCCTGGTCAAACAGCCCGGGGTTATCAATATCTATTAACCTGATAGTTACCTGACAGTTACCACCTCCGTTATTTTATATTAAATTTTATCAAGTTTATATTTTATGTGATTTTTTGGTTCGCGATTTCTCTTTTATTGAATTATACACCTTTAATAATTATTTTTAAGTAAGGCTATTTGCAATTTCATAATTTATTATATATAATAAAACAAAATAAAATATATTAATCGCTTAATTTCTTTTTTCAATAAAAGAAAGCGGATACTGGTTATCTTTATGGTGAATTTCTTTTCTCATGAAAAGAATAGGGCTACTCTCGGGCCCGAACCGATTTAAACTAGCTCATTCGTAAGCGTTCGAGGGAAATGGGATATTTATATCTAGCTATATTTATTTGTATTTGTATAGCTTTATTTACTCTGGAGAGTCCATTTCTCCAGAGTTTTTTTGTTTGTTTAAAGATTTTATTATAATTTGGAGGTGTTTTAATTGGATAAAGAAAAGAAAATTTTAGTAATCTCAGTTAATTCAGAAATGACTCCAGAACTGGAAAAAGTTGCAAGACATCATATTAGTATACATGGTGGAGAAATATTGATTTATCATGTTTTAGAGTTGCCATACCCTACTCCAACAAGTCAGGATTATGATTTAAAAGAGGTCATTCCAGCAGAAAAATATAATAGATTAATGAATGATTTTGAAGATATACCCCATCAACCAAAGATTCTTATAGGAAGAGATATTAGTAAAGTAATATCAGATAAAGTTTTAGAAGTTCAACCAGATTTACTAATAAGTGATTTTGATAAAGTTAAAAAACTAAAATTAGATGAATTAATTTTTAATAAAATTGTCATTTATGACATTAACAAAAATTAAAAAGAGGTGAAAATAGTGGATAAAAAAAGGATATTAATAATTGATAATGATAGAGGTATTAAAAAAATTATACGTAAATCACTTGATTTAGATGATTTTGAAGTTGAACAGGTACAGTCAGGAGAAGAAGGAATTAAAGAGTTAAAAACATCTAATTATGATTTGATAATATTAAATACTAATCTACCTGAAGTTGAAGGCGTTCAATTATTAAAACAGATACGTGAAGAAGACCATTTAAAGCCTATTTTAATAACTACTGATTTCATGAGTGTTGAAGATGCTGTAGAGGTTGTAAAACTTGGTGCTATCGATTATTTACAAAAACCATATAATATAGATGACATTAAAAAACAAATTAATAAGATTATTTTTAGTGAAAAAACAAATCATGATTTTAAAAATCACGAAGAAACTTTAATTAAAGCTAAATCAGCTATTAAAAATCGAGAATTATCTTATGCAGAAAATATATTAAGAAATGCCTGCATAATTAATAATACAAGACCAGAAGTATTTAATTTATTAGGTATTATAGCAGAATATAGAGGAGACTCAAAGCAGGCAATGAAGATGTATAGGGCTGCTTTAGATATTGATCCAACTTATAAACCAGCACAGGAAAACCTTGAAAGATCAAGCGATATAAAAGGTAAACCTGGAGATGTTAATTTTGGAGAATAAACTTATTTTAATCTCTTAATAAATATTGAATTAAGGAGGAACTAGTTTTGACTGAAAATAAGACACAACAACAAGATGAATTAGCTAAAGATTTAGGCTTAATTGAAGCTTTAACGATAGGAATTGGGGTAATGATCGGTGCAGGGATCTTTATTCTGCCGAGATTTGCAATTGGTAATGCCGGGCCAGCAGCCATCTTTGCCTATTTGCTGGCTGGAGTTATAGCTTTAATCTCAGCAGCCAGTACAGCTGAAGTAGCCACTGGAATGCCTAAAAGTGGTGGATTATATTATTTCATTTCCAGGGCTTTAGGAACATTCTGGGGAACAATTGCCGGTGTGGCTCTCTGGTTGAGCCTTTCCTTTGCTGTGGCATTTTACTTACAGGGCTTTGGAGAATATATGGCCATGCTACTGCCTTTTGAGGCCAACCATATTGCCATTGCCCTGATTGTAGGGGTTATGTTTATTGCAATTAATTATCGTGGCGTCAAAGAAAGTGGGACTACCCAGAATTTAATTACAGCAGTCTTACTGGCAATTTTAGTCGGCTTTGTTACCTGGGGAGCATTTAACGTTGATACAACTAAATTGACGCCATTCTTTCCCTTTGGAGGAGGCGAAATCCTTCCAGTTACAGCCCTGGTCTTTGTCTCTTTTATAGGCTTTGGTGAGATAGCTGCTGTCGCAGAGGAGGTTGAAAATCCAGGTAAAAACTTACCCCTGGCTCTTTTTGGTTCCGTCTTAATTCCTACAGCCCTTTATGTGGCAGTAATTCTGGTTGCAGCTGGTATTTTGCCCCTTGAGGGAATAATCGATATGCAGGCCCCTATTGTGGAGGCTGCCAGAGTATTTGGTGGAACATTTGGGGCATTTGCAATTACATTTGCAGCTTTAATGGCTACAGCTTCATCAGCCAATGCATCTGTTCTGGCTTCTTCAAGAATCAGCTTTGCCATGGGCCGGGATAAAATCTTGCCAGAATTCTTTAATGATATCCATGAAAAATACTTTACTCCATCCAAAGCAATTTTGCTTACAGGTGGAATCACAATATTTTTAGTTGTTGTTGCAGATGTTGAAAGCCTCTCAAGTGCAGCCGGAGTCTTAACTTTAGTTAATTATGCACTGGTAAATATTGCTGTAATCGTCTTACGAATGAGGCCACCAGAAGATTACCGGCCAAGTTATACAACTCCTGGTTATCCCTATTTGCAGATAGTTGGAGCAGTTTCATCTGTTGGCGTAATCTTTTTAGCAGATAGACCGGCCCAGATAAGTGCAGCTGTATTACTGGTTTTGAGTCTGGCCTGGTTTTTTGTTTACAGTAAAAAGAGATCAACAGTATCTGGTATTTCTGAAAATATTGATTGGAAAGAAGAATATTCATTTCTTAATACTCCAGATAATTTAACACCGGCATTAAATGGTGCAACTGCAGGAATCGGTATAACAAGAGAATTTTCTCCCTATCACTTATTAACAGCAGTGGCCAATCCTGCAAGTGGTCGCCCATTATTAAATATCAGTAACAAATTACTTAAAAGGTCTGCCCTGGATTCAGAAATATCAGTGCTTAATATCATAGAGATTCCTGAACAGTTACCATTAAGATCAGCTAGAGAACGTGAAAATTTCATGAAAGAAAGAAAAGAAACTCAAACTGAATTATTTAATCTAATTCAGGATATTTCTTCTGAAACAGGAACTATGATTAATCCACGGGTAAAATATTCAAGAGATAGGTATAGAACTATGATGAATACAATTAAAAACGAAAATGTTGATTTTTTAATGTTAGGCTGGCACGGAAGCATTAACCTTTCTAAGATCTCCAGGAGTATGGTCGGCCAGCTTGTCAGGAAGGCCCCATGTAAAGTCGGTGTCTTAAAGGACAGGGGTTTAGAAAATATTTGCAAAATACTGGTGCCATTTAGAGGGAGTGAACATGCTGAATTTGGCC
>LFFM01003367.1_pt1 | contig 10106 bp, 8 predicted proteins | sample 643131 | NCBI WGS metagenome assembly LFFM01 (sample SAMN03777445, study PRJNA286221) | soda lake metagenome | biome: soda lake; feature: Kulunda steppe; material: water; isolation source: sample Tc-Br brine of Tanatar trona crystallizer | place: Russia: Kulunda steppe | collected 2011-07 | reverse complement strand
CCTGCAATACTGTCGAGGACTGGCGAGCCGAGGTAGATCAGGCCGACGGTAGCCAGTGAGCCGACGAGATAGTAGGTATCACGGCTGTTGTCGCTTTGGTAGAGTGGTCGACCGAGCATGATGAGTGCGGCGATGATGGCCACGAAGAGTGGAATTCCGTACTCGTTGTAGATAAAATCGAATGCACCTCGATTTGCGAGTGGAGGTGTTGCCTCACCGATTGTCTGAGCGGTAGCACCTGTACTGAATGCGACTGCTCGTTCTACGTTGCTAATAAGTGAATTAAACAGGCTGGGAATCGTGACCGCAATAAACAGAGTACTCACACTGAGGAGTCCGAACACGGTAAGCGGGTAGTATGAGAGTTCAATATCGTTTGCTTCCCACAGTCTTGCGAGGGTAGCTAAAAAGACACAGCCAGCTGCAACACCAAGTGGGAGGACGACTTGTAACAGTGAGTATTCGGTCGCACCACCAAACGTAAGCTCCTCTACCCGAATGAGCATCAGCACGGCCGTAACGAACAGCGAGACAACACCAACGAACGTAACGGGCTCGGGGCTGCGGTCATGATATACATCACTCGTAATCTTAACCGCGAAGAAGATTCCTGTAAAGCCAATCAAGAGCACACCCGAGGGCCACACCCACATGTAGAGCGCGGCGGCGATACCAGCCGCAACTGAGTAGAGCAGTGGTCGACGAAGCGCGTCGAGATCACGGTCGACGACGAGTTCCCAGACGGGCTGTTCGCGTTGGGCAACACCAAGCGCAGCAATGAACGCGAGCACCGCAAGCGTCTGGAAGAGTACCTCCGCAGCGTGATGGTCATAGAAGCCAACAAGCGAGTAGTTCAGGAACGTCCCAGGGAGGAGTGCCAAAACGGCGATGCCGGCAAGGGCCGGTCCACGCCCGGCGAATCGGGCTGCGATAAGATATGCTGGAACAACGGCGGCCACAGCAAACACAGGAGCGGCGACGAGCATGATAAGTCCGAAGTACTCTGGTGAGGGATCTCCGAAGCTGGTGAGCAAAACAAAGCCGACAACGATCTGGTCGAACAACGTCCCGAACTGGTCCGCGCTTGTTCCTGTGGGATAGTTCGTCCATGGATCGAACGGCATCAGCGAGGGGAAGTTCTCCAGAATGTAGGAACTCTCTCGGAAATGATACCACGGGTCGTTGCCACGGAAGGTGACGCCGTCCGCTACTTGGAAGTTCTCCAGGGCACGAACTCGCGTCACAAACATAAACGCCATTAACACACCAAGGACCGGAACGTGATACCACCGCTCGAACTGAGTGAGTATCGACTCGCCAGTGTCTGCCTGGCTCCCCTCTTGGCTATCTGCAGTACTCATTGTACTGAGACAGTTTCAAGCACTGAATAAGCCTTGTGAAATGTCGACGGAGTGAACTGGTTTGTATGACATACCAACAGGAGTGATTTCAGATTGACTCTCTGGTAGAATAGAGGATAAGGCCTAAAGTCGCAATTCTTATTCAACGACTGGTTAAATCCGCAAGTAATGAACGTGTCTGTGGTCGTGTGTACGTACTCAACTAATCGGTACCGCGATTTTTGTGAGGCTGTCGAGAGCGTTCTTGCACAGACGTACGAGTCAGTTGAGGTGGTGCTCGTTATCGACGGCAATGAAACAGTCCACGAGTGGACAACTGAACGCTTTGGTAAGCAAGACGAGGTGGTAATTCACTGTAACGAGGAAAATAGGGGACTCTCTTACAGCCGGACACAGGGTGTCGAACATGCATCTGGAGATATCATCGCGTTCATCGACGACGATGCTATCGCAGACCTGGAGTGGGTTGAAGAGTTAGTTCGGGGCTACGAAGAGACTGATGCGATTGCCGTTGGTGGTCGCATGGTACCCGAATGGGTTGTACAAAAGCCTACGTTTCTCCCCAAAGAGTTCTATTGGCTGATCGGAGTGAACTACGAAGAACGTCTCAAGGACTGGTCCGAAGTCCGCAACACGAACGGCTCGAATATGTCGTTTCGACGGATGGTCTTCGACGAACTCGGCGGATTCGACGAACAAGTTGGGATGACCGAAGACAACCAGATCCAAGCGGAGGAGACAGAGTTTGCCATTCGGATGCAACAGGCCTTTGGCCAGGGGATGCTGTACAACCCCGACGCCATCGTTGCACACAAGGTGTTCGACTACCGGACCGACCCAGTCTGGCTCGGCAAGCGTGCATTTTGGCAAGGCTACTCGAAGCGAGCAATCGCGGAACTCGAAAGTAAGGGAGTCAGTGCGGAGGAGACCGACTTTCTGGCACATCTCGCCGTCTCCTCGGTGCCGAAATATATGATGGATATCGTCCGAAACCGGTCGAAAACGAGCTTGAAGCGGCTTCTCGCGTTGTTTTTCTTCACCGCCTGTGTGGGCCTCGGGTATCTCTATGGGATCGCTCGGCCCCGTTGATCGATGGAAAACGAGTTTCTGTAAAAGGGGCAGTAGACTTGTGAAGGCAACAGGTTCTGTCTATGGTTGAACATTGTTTTACCTCCCCAGCCCTCATATGGCACAACGTTTATTTTATTTTGACTGAAAGCCAGCACAGATGCAGACCTCGCTGAAAGCCCTCATTCTCATTCCGATTCAAGCGGTTGTCTTTCTGTTGTCCTGGCTCGTTCCACGAGACGACCAGCTCTGGGTATTCATGGCCGGTGATGGTGATCGGTTCGCCGATAATTCGAAGTACTTGTATCTATATTGTCAAGGGTTGGATTCGATCAGGAACGTTTGGGTAGGTACGAACCCCGAGATTGCTGCCAAACTGCAGGACGCAGGCTACGAGGCATACACGACCAATTCATTCCGGGGTAAATACATGCTTTTGCGTGCAGGCGTCCAGTTCGAAACCCACGGTCCAATCGCTCCAGCGTACTCGGGCAGAGCGAAACTCATCCACCTCACGCACGGTAACTATCTAAAAACGATGCTCGACGATCACTCGCGGGAATGGCCGTGGATTGTCCGAATTGCGGTCGAACTGTTGTTCGAACGCCGTCGACGCTATGTGGTGACTGGCTCCGGTCCACCCGCAGCCAATATGCAGAGTATGCGCGGAGCTCCCAGTGATCGACTGCTCACAACTGGGTTTCCACGGAACGATGCACTGTTTCGAGAGATGGCTGGGGAGCGTCTCTACCTGAACGAAGCGGCGCTCGATAACTTCACCGCAACTGCTCAGGAGAAGACTGTGCTTTTGTATGCACCTACACACCGGGAAGCCTACGGGGAGCAAAACGGGATACCACTCAGCGATATCGAGTTCGGATTCCAACGTCTCGATGATATTCTCGCTGCCAACAGCGGCCATCTATACATTTCGCCACATCCGGCGTCGTCATTCGATCAGGACCTGAGTGATTGTGATAATATCGAGTTGCTCAACACCGGCGGTGATCTTTACCCGTTCTTTCGAGAGTGTGATGTACTTGTGACCGACTACTCCGGGGTCTTTTACGATTTTTTGCTTTTAGATCGACCAGTTCTGTTTTACGCACCAGATCTCTCTGCGTATCTTAACGACCGTGAGCTCTATTTCGAGTACGAAACGCACGTTCCTGGAGTAATCGCGACCGATCCATCAGAGTTCGCTGATTCCATTGAGAATATATTGAGAGAAGATGATTGCTATTCAGAGAAGCGACAAATTGTCCGTTCACAGTTTTATGACGATCCAGACGGTAATGCTTGTGAACGGTTGTATAAAACCGTCGCAGATACAATTTTTGATGAGAACAGTCCCGATAGATATTAATCGTGGGCTGTCAGACGTGAATGCGAATGACCACTGCGCTTGTCACAGGTGCGGCTGGATTCATCGGCTCGCATCTCGTCGAAGGGTTACTTGAACGCGGATACGACGTCCGTGGTTTGGATAATCTCTCTTCGGGATCGCTCGATAATCTGAGTGAGGTTCGAGATGACGGTTCATTTACGTTCGTCGAGGGTGATATTCGGGATTCAGACGTGGTTGCACGTCTCGTCGAGGGTGTTGATTACGTCTTTCACCAGGCCGCAGTCGCATCCGTTCAGCAAAGCTTCGAGGACCCGGCTCACCTCTCGGACGTGAACTGTACCGGTACTGCGACGTTGCTTTCGGCTGCCCAGTCCGCAGCAGTTAGAACTGTTGTCCTCGCATCTTCAGCGGCAGTATATGGCTCCACTGGGAGTTCGGCGAAACGAGAAGACGACCCGCTCGCCCCCGAGTCACCGTACGCATCCTCGAAGCGATATACCGAAGAACTCGCGGTTCAGCTTACTGAACAATCAAGTCTCGACATAGTCGCGCTTCGATATTTCAATGTCTTCGGCCCGCGACAAGATCCACAGGGCGAGTACGCCGCCGTAATTCCGAAATTCATCGATCTCATGCTCGGGGGTGACCGTCCAGTCATTTACGGAGACGGTGAACAGTCCCGGGATTTCGTGTACATCGAGGACGTTGTCCAGGCGAATCTTCTTGCAATTGATGGAGAGCCGGGCATCTACAACGTGGCCACTGGATCCAGATCGACGATAAACGAACTCGTTGCACACCTCAACAGTATCTTAGAGCGCGATATCGAGCCAGAATATGCTGCGGCTCGGCCTGGAGAGGTTCGCCACTCGCTGGCCGATATTTTGAACGTAGAGCAAGCCCTTGGATACGAGCCGAAAGTCACCTTCGAATCGGGACTTCGGCAAACTGTCGAAGCGTTTCAGGAGCAATGACGGCCACAGAACAGTCCGAATATCAGGATGTGTGTGTCGTCACACACCCGCTGGGTCCAGCCGGAGAAAACGCAACTCGAACACTCCTCGAAATTATTTCAGCGATCACGAGCGTGTCACTGATTACAGCGTATCTGCCCGAGGACTCGACGATTCGAAACGACCACGAAGTGATCGAAATCACGGACCGAAGTGCGGCGCAGTCGACTATTCTGTGGTCAGCACTGCGGTATATCCGCAACCAGTTTCGGATGTGTCGCGCGATTTCCCGACGCGACGAGCAGATCATCCTGTTCTATGGAGCGACCGCGTATCTCATTCCGATCCTCTGGGCGAAACTGCTCGGGCGAACAGTCGTACTCGAACCCCGAGGTGACGTCCCTCTCACGCTCCGGCTACAGTGGGAAGAGCGCGTCCCGACACCGATTGCGCGTGGCCTCGGCGGGACGGTTAGCGCTATCGAGTGGGCTGGGTACTCCGTCGCAGACGCGATTATTACCTACACGCCATCGATGGCCGAAGAGCTCGGACTTGATCGGTTCGAAAGTAAGCTATACCCGAATGGGGCGCGGTACGTGGATACCGAGACGTTTTATCCGCGGGTTCCCTTCGAAGAGCGGGAAAACGTGGTGGGGTTTCTTGGTCGGTTAGATGAGGAGAAAAACGTCAGGATGTTGGCCGCGGTCGCAAAGGAGTTGCCTCCGGACGTGACTTTTCGGTTTATCGGTGACGGTGGTTTACGCGGCGAGTTAGAGCAGGAGTTGGTTGGGGAGGTTGTTGAAGGTCGTGTGGAATTCGCGGGCTGGGTCGATCACGATGACGTGCCGACAGAGTTGAGCGAGTTGCGGTTGCTGGTGTTGCCCTCCGAACCGACCGAGGGGTTGCCAACGGTGATTCTGGAGTCGATGGCCTGTGGAACGCCCGTCCTTGCAACGCCCGTTTCGGGTGTGCCGGACGTAGTGCGGGATGGGGAGACTGGGTTTTTAATGGAGGATACGGACCGTGCTACGGTCGTGACGAATATCAAAACGATTCTGCAACATAAAAATCTGAATGAAATTAGTGAGAACGGACGGACACTGACTGAAGATGAGTACAGTTTCGAAGGTGCAGTAGAACGATACTCGGTGATTTTAAATTGTTTATTAGAGAAATGAGTGAGCGAAAGGATACTATATGACTGACGATATTACGGTAAAGCTAGATATCTGTACAAGACTGTTTGATGATTTTCACGAACAAAAAATATCTTACTGCCACTGGAAGAGCAACGAGCACCTTCTCGAAGGGCTGGCTGGTACGACTGACCTCGATATCATTGTCGACCAGCGTGAGAACGTTGAAAAAATACTCCAACAAAATGGATTCAAGCGATTTGAACCGTCGTGGTTCGTTGCATATCCTGGACTCGAGGATTATATTGGATATGACACAAAGTCAGGGAGACTAGTTCACATCCATCTTCACTACAGGCTTGCAATCGGAAGCAAGCGTCTCAAAGACTATCACCTCCCCTGGATGGATACACTGTTCGAGAGACGAGTTTTTGACGACGAACAGGAGGTATACACCGTTGATCCAGCGATGGAACTGCTATTGTTACTCGTTCGATACGCGTTGAAAATCCAGAAACGAGATTACATTACGTCAGTTTTTGAGGATTATCTTGGTGAGGATGTGCTTCGTGAGTACGAATGGCTGCAGTCTCGAACAGACAACGACGACGTAGAAGCATTAGCGGCTAAATTATTGAACGAGAAGGCTGCTGACAGTATCGCGTCAATGCTTGATTCACCGCCCGGGGTGTGGCAGTTCCGAAAACTCCGTAAAGTGTGTACTGACGAGCTTTCGGCCTACCGCATGTACGGTACCGCCGAGACACAACTACGTGGATTCTTTCGTGAGGTTTTGTTAGGGCTTCGATCGCTCAACGAGCACTATGTCGGTCGACCACGCTTCTACCGGCGAACGGTTCCGTCAGGAGGTGTTCAGATTGTGCTCTTGGGTGTCGATGGGGCAGGAAAGTCGACAATAATCGAAGAGCTTGACGAGTGGCTTTCGTGGAAAATCGATGTACAACGAATATATTACGGAAGTGGCGACGGCCCCGCGACCCGATTACGGTATCCATTCATCGTTGCTCGAAAACGGCTCGGTGGGAACGAAACCGGAAATACAGGCAGTTCATCGTCCGACCGGTCGTTGGTCATGCGTACCGGGAGAGTACTCCGAGGTGTCGTGTTAGCACGTGAACGACGGAAGAAACTACAGAAAGGCTGGCGAGCAAAAAGCCGAGGACTCGTAGTCCTCGGTGACAGATATCCACAGAACCAAATAATGGGATACAGTGATGGACCACTGCTGGACCATCTCTCTGATTCGTCTTCGCGTCTCCTGCGATTTCTTGCTCGTCGTGAGCGTGCGGTCTACCGATCTGCGAACGAGTATCCCCCAGAACTCGTTGTCAAGCTAGATGTGTCGCCCGAAGTAGCTATAGACCGAAAACCAGAGATGTCGATAGAACAGTTCGAAAAACGTGCTGCTGCAATTGAGTCGCTTGATTTCGATACCAACGTTGTGATTGTCGACGCAGAACAGCCACTGGAAGACGTACTGCTGGAAATAAGGCAACATGTGTGGAATCAGTTGTAACGCTCTGAGAGGTTGTTATGACCGACGCTCGTGGCGAGTCTATTAACTATCTCGACTTACCAGAAGCAGTAATGGCGAATCCTGGAACTGGTGGCCGCCTCAGAGAATTTCACGAATATACCCTGAAGCCCACACGCGATTTGATACTCCAGGGTGAATTTGGTTTTCTTGCTGGCGCGATCGTCGAGGAAATGACCAGTCGAAACCCGTACTTCTGGTATCGAAAACGACGAGGTAAAGACCAAATTGTAACACGGACAGTTCGTGGCCACAAGATGAAAATTGACCTGTATGACAGAGGAATTTCTCGCCATCTGTTTATTCGCGGCGTCCATGAAGCACCAGCCACAGCTGCGTACCGAACTGCATTGGCTGAATTGGCTGCAAAAATCAAGGACGAATTAACGGTTTTTGAAGTGGGTGCAAATCTCGGATATTATGTCCTGGAGGTAGCCAGTGTGCTGGACGGGCGTACAGCAATCTATGCGTTCGAACCGGATCCAGAGAATCGATCACTTCTTAAAAAAAACGTAGAACTGAATGGCTACGATGAGATGGTCGAAATACTACCACAGGCGGTCGATGACACATCAGGACAAAAAACGTTCTGCCGGTCGACGCACTCAAATTGGAACCGACTGAAACAGAAACACAAGAGTGGAAATGACGACAGATTTGTAGAGCAGTTTTCGGTAGAAACAACCAATCTCGATGGTTTTCTGGCACAGCATAATATCAAGCCATCAGCTGTCAATGCACTCCGGATGGATCTAGAAGGACACGAAATTGCGGTCCTTCGCGGGATGGAAAAGGTGCTTGCAGCCGGTGGTCCGCTAGTGCTATTTATCGAGTTCCACCCAAATTTTGTGGAGCGATCTGAGTACGAGTGGGCACTCTCGGTGCTGGAAGACCACGGGTTCGGGATTGAGTTTGTCAACCAGAAGTGGAACGTACTTGATATAGATTCATTCGAGGAATTACGGGAAATACAGGGATCACACGTTCGTATCGTCTTTGCTCGTAACGTCGGGTAGGAGCTAACAGTATTGTAGACACAATAGATTCCGTTCCTACACAACATCAGTAAGATTAAAAATATTTTTAACCAATAAGTAGTCATGGAAGAGTGTCGGCACTGTAACCATTCTTTCAATACCGAATCAGAATATGTAACACACCTTGAAAATGATCGTGACTGGGAGACGCTGAGTCGTGTCGACCGGAAACGGATAAAAAAAACACTCAGCCAGATTTATCACCAAATACCGGACGGCTCGAGTGGATGTAATACAAAGCTTCAGCACTATCCCGTCGACGATTCGTGCGATTATCTGGTGCCGGGATACTCGGTGCAGGAGCCGGGATTGGTGCAACAAGTTGGTTTGGAGCCAACGGATACCCAGAGACGTTTCTTAATGTCAAAGCCGACTACGGAGCACTCGGAGACAGGAAAACAGAGGATACCGAAGCATTTCAGCAGGCAATGAAAGACGCAGCAGGTGGTGGTAAGGTGTACGTTCCTCCGGGTGAGTATCCGACCCGTCGGGTCGAAACATTTGAGAACACCATCGTGTACGGCAAAGGTAAAGAATCCAAACTCCTGCATGCTCCAAAAAACTTGAACGAAAATCCTGAGACGTATACCTTTGATTCAGACGAAGCCGATCATATTGAATGTCGGAAACTTTTCTTTTCAGGTAATATTAGCGAACACGAGTTCACAGGACGTCCAGGAAACGCTAATTCCGAGCTGTTGGATCCAGTCGGTGGTTCTCGTATGTCAAGATTATCGGCTGTACTTTCGAAGAAATCCTTGCTGGGGAGGCTATCGATCTGGATAGTATAGAAACATCACGTAACTATACAATTATTAACAATGATATATATATATATGACAGCGCAAAATCAAACAAGCGAAGGAATTCTTTCTCGGGGCCACAATCATCTTATCAGAGGGAATTACGTAATTGGCTCGAACTCTGGTCATCAAGCAGCGATCGCGGTTGATAAAGGAAGTACCCACAACGTTATTGTCGGCAATATCGTCGAAGATAGCCTGAAAGCGTTCAATATTAGAGAGGGACCGGAAGGATCCACACCCACATAGTCGATGGGAACGAAATGGAGGGGTCGTTTCATGGTGAGCCAAATTTTGCCGGGGTACTCAGCACCCAGCGACCGGAGTGAACGCAAGTATAAAATAACGCTGGCCGGAACTGCTTACATCTACACAGACACCGAGACAATGGGACAAGGGTTGAATGTTTGTCATATAGTTAATAGTATTGGAGATACCAGCATGCCGGGCGATCTAGCCACTGCCCAAACAGAACACAACGCAATCGACGAGGTCGGAATTCTTGCCTGGTTCGATATCGAGCCGTTCCGAAATGACGATGCAATTAATTTGTACCGTCTCGACATCCCATCTGGAAGGTTTCGGATTACTTGTGACGAGTACACAAAAGTAACGTCTATTCTCTCAGAGTACGACCTTGTTCATACGCACCATCCGCATTCTGGATTTTACGGGAAAATAATCGCCCGCCGGCTTGGAAAGCCGATTGTACATACAGATCATAACAATCATTCGGGCTTTACTCGGAAGGGCCGCATCGCAAACGGTTTGACAAACGTGTTTGTCGACAAGGTGACTCCTGTTTCGGAGTCGGTACGAGAGTCGTATGCATGGTGGGAAGAGTT
>LFFM01003366.1_pt1 | contig 10107 bp, 8 predicted proteins | sample 643131 | NCBI WGS metagenome assembly LFFM01 (sample SAMN03777445, study PRJNA286221) | soda lake metagenome | biome: soda lake; feature: Kulunda steppe; material: water; isolation source: sample Tc-Br brine of Tanatar trona crystallizer | place: Russia: Kulunda steppe | collected 2011-07 | reverse complement strand
GTTCGTCTGGGTGGACCGACTCGTCGATCAGCCGGATACCGACGGGCTTCGGTGGGTGAGTCGTCTCGCAGCGGAGGGAATCGAGGGCGAGTTCGTCCGGACGGACGATCCCGCGGTCGGCGTCGGCCACGGCGGGTTCGTGTGGACGACGCGGTTCACGGACGGCAACGCCGACGGCGGGTTCGTGTGGACGACGGACCCGACCGATGGGGTCGGCGACGGCGGGTTCGTCTGGGTGCTCGGCGACGACGGGGATCCGACGTCCGGGCGGCTCGTCGCGACCACCGATTTCTCGACGAGAGTCGGTGACGGCGGGTTCGTGTGGACGACGGACCCGACCGACGGGATCGGCGACGGCGGGTTCGTCTGGTCCACGGAATTCGACGTGGGCGAGGGAGACGAGGGGTACGCCTGGCTCCCGAACGCGGCGTCGGACCGATCGGACTGAGCCGATCCGACGGTAGTGTCGACGCACTATGCCGATGCGACGACGGTTCGATCGGCGGACCCGGTCGTCCCGTCAGTCCTGAAGCGCCTCGTGAACCGGTTCGGCCGCGTTGACGTCGCTCACACCGAAGGTCGTTCCGTCCGCGGAGCTCTCGACGCTGAGGTCCCAGTCGTGGCCCGAGACGACTCGCTGGACGATCAACAGTCCGAGGCCGAACGATTTGACGGTATCGAGGTCTGCCCCGCCGAGAGCCGACTCGACCGCGGGCGGGAGTCCCGGTCCGTCGTCGGCGACGGTGAACCCGTGCTCGTCGCCGGTGACGGTCACCGTCACGCCCGGTCCGCCGTGTTCGACACAGTTGCGAAAGAGGTTCTCGAACAGTCGTTGGAGGCGCTCCGCGTCGGCGAGCACGGTGGTCCCCGGATCGATGTCCGCGGTGAACGTGGCGTCGCGCGTCCGGATGGTCCCCCAAGCGTCCCGCACGAGCGGCTCGAGCTCGATCGCTTCCCGTTCGCCGACGTCCGCACCCTCTTTCGCGAGGATCAGGCACTCCGCGATCATCGACTCCATCCGGTCGAGCGAGCCGCGGACGCGATCGAGGAGTCCGGCCAGCTCCTCGTCGCCGTTCTCGACCCGTGCGAGCCGTTCCTGTGCGAGCTCCGTGAAACCGATCGCGCCGGCCAGCGGGTTCCGGAGGTCGTGTGCGACGATGCCGGCGAACTCGTCGAGCCGTTCGTTCTGCTCGTGGAGCTCCGCGTAGTGTTTCGCCCGTTCGAGCTCGTGGCTCACCCACCCTGCGAGCACTGAGACGAAGCCACGCTCCTCGTCGGTGATCGGATCGGTTCTGGGCTCCTCGTTGGAGAAACACAGGGTTCCGTACGTCTCCCCGTCGATCGTGACGGGCGCGCCGACGTAACAGTGGAGTCCCGTCGTCTCACGCGCGACGTCCTCGTGGTACGGACTCTCCTCGGCGTCCGCGAACCCGATCGTCTCCCGCTCGCCGATGACGTGGCGACACCACGTGCCGCCGAGATCGACGACCGCGCCCTCGACGTAGTCGCCCTCGTCGATGTTCGTCCGGATCACCTCGTACTCCCCGTCGCCCGTGTACGAGAGGACGCCGTATTCGACGCCGAGGTACTCCCGGCCGATGTCGATCGCCTTCCGGATCCGCTCGTCAGGGGACAGATCGGCGTCCGTCAGCTGTAACAGGTTCTTGAACGGGGCACTGTGGTCCTGTGAGTTGTTCCCGGCGACGCCATTGACTCCGTCGGATCGGTCGGAGTGATCAGGTTCGGTGGGCATGAGTGATCGGAGGGCTCGACGGCAGATCGTCACTCATCAGTAATAAACCGTGATGTCGCGGACCCTAGCGGATCCTCGGAACCACGCTCCCCACTACCCCCGTCCACTCCGCCCGGTACCGCCCCGCGAGACGCGAGTGCCCGTCGAGTGGTCGACGAGCCGTTTCCGACCGGAGTCAGCGTTATTTGAATGCGGCGTCACCACTCCTCGTGAACAGACGCGCGTTCCTCGCGACTGTCGGAAGCGGCGGCGCGGTCGGCACCGCCGGCTGCGGCTTTCTCGACCGAGACGACGACGATCCCGACGACGACCCGTCCGTCACCGAGCCGACCCGCCGGTTTCGCGTCGACGACGAGGGCTTCGCGGTGTCGGTCGACGACGGGCCGTTCGAGCCGGTGTCCGTTCGTGGCGTAAACCTCGGGATGGCCAAACCGGGTCGCTTCCCGGGCGAGGCGGCGATCACCCGTGCGGAGTACGACCGCTGGCTCGCCGCGATGAGCGAGCTGCACGTCAACGTCGTCCGGGTGTACACCGTTCATCCTCCGGCGTTTTATCGCGCGCTCGCCGATCACAACCGTGGACGGTCCGACCCGATATATCTCGTCCACGGCAACTGGATCGGTGAGGAGCACCTGCGCGAGGCGGGCGACGCCTTCACGCTCGCCGCCCCCTTCGATCGGTCCTTTCGGGCGGTCATCGATGCGGTCCACGGCGCGACGACGGTCGAGCCCGAGCCCGGGCACGCCAGCGGGACCTACGACGCCGACGTGAGCGACTACGTCCTAGGCTACGTCATCGGCATCGAGTGGCCTCCCGAGGTCGTCATCGAGACCAACCGGGTCAACGATCCCGGCGAGTACGACGGCGAGTACCTCTCCACGACGGTCGATCGTCCCTTCGAGCGCTGGCTCGCCGAGCGGCTCGACGCGGGGATACGGTACGAGTCGTCGACGTACGGCGTTCAGCGCCCCACGGCGTTCACGAACTGGGTGACGACGGACCCGCTCGATCACCCCTACGAGCCGTTCGAGATGGAGGACGCGGTGAGCGTCGATCCCGACGCCGTCGTCGCGACGGACGCCTACGACGCCGGCGTGTTCGCCGCCTACCACGTGTATCCGTACTACCCACCGTTGCTCAACGAGACGCCCGAGTACGCGGAGTACGTCGACCACCGCGGCGAGCCGAACAGCTACGCGGGCTATCTGACCGACCTGGTCGACGCCAGCGATCACCCTCTCGTCGTCGCCGAGTTCGGCGTACCGACTTCCCGGGGGATCGCCCAGTTCGACGTCCATGGACGCGATCAGGGTCGGCATACGGAGACCGAGCAGGGAGAGATCGTCGCCGCGATGTACGAGGACCTCCGGGAGGTCGGAGCGGTCGGGGGGATCGTCTTCAGCTGGCACGACGAGTGGTTCAAGCGGACCTGGAACCTCGCGGCCCTGTCGGACCCGAACCGGCGGCCGCGGTGGTCGAACGTCCAAACCCCCGAACAACGGTTCGGCCTGCTCGCGTTCGACCCCGCGGACGCGGTTCCGCTCGACGGCTCGCCGGGCGCGTGGACGGACGCGACCGTCGCGGAGCCCGCGGGCGCACCCGTGACCGTCGACGATGGCGTCGATCCCGCCCGTGAGCTGACGGCGCTGCGCGTCACGAGCGACGAGGCGTACCTCTCGATCCGTCTCGAGCTCGCGGACCTCGACTCCGGCATCGACTGGGACCGCGTCAACTACCTCCTCACGCTCGGGACGACCGATCGCGGCGACACCCGCCTCCCGTACGACGTCGATGCGACATCGCGAGCGGGGGATTTCGTCGTCCGGATCGGGGGACCCGACGCCTCCCGGGTCACCGTACACCCCCGATACGACGCGTTCGCGTACCTGTACGGCGCGGAGGCCGATCTCGACCTCCAGTCGTATCGCGACCCCGACCCGGGATGGTTCACCCCGATCCGGATGGTCGTCAACCGGGGGTACACGGTGCCGGAGACCGGTGAGACGGTGCCGTTCGATGCCGTCGAGACGGGACGGTTGCACTACGGCAACGGCAACCCCGACGCGGCCGACTACGACTCGCTCGCGGACGTCCACGTCTCACCCGACGAGAACGCCATCGAGCTCCGGCTTCCCTGGCTGCTCCTCAACGTTGCGGACCCGAGTCGTCGTCGCCGACTCGGTGACGTCTGGGCCGACGGCATCGAGTCACACGAGCCCTTCGATCGGATCGAGGTCGGGGCCGCGTCGTACGTGCCGGCAGCGGAGACGGCCGATGGACGCGCGGCGGCCGTGTCGGGCGCAACGAACCTCACGCACGCGGTCCCCGGGATCGACGAGGAGATCGATACCGGAACGGACGTCGGCGGTCTCGAAACCGCCGCGTACGTCCCGCCGACGTGGGACGAACCACGGTACACCGAACGACTCAAACGATCGGCCGACCACGTCCGTGACGTCTTCGAACGATACGAGTGACTGACCCTCGCCCGACGACGCCGTCCTGAAATCCTTATGCGGGCCCGGACGCTACGGTCGGGTGATGAATCTCGGGGTGTTCGACATGATCGGGTTGGCGGCCTCGCTGGTGTTCGCGATCCCGCTCGCGAACTACGCCGTCATCCAGCTGCTCGCCGGCCAGACGGCCCTCGGGGCCGGCCTGCTCGTCGTCGCGATCGCGATGGTCGTGCTCCCGCAGTACTTTCTCGACCCCGGCCGGATCCTCGCCGGCTTCGCGAAGGGACTGCTCCCGCGACAGCTCCGCGGTGGCGACTCGACCGAGGACGCCACGGTCGTCGATTCGGAGCCACCGGCCGACGGGTCGGAATCAACAGCCGACGATTCGACCGTCGAGGCCGAACCGGCGGACGTCACCGACGCTATCGACGAGGCCGAACCGGCGGAGCAGTGATCGGTCCCGGGTCCGGACCGTCTCACTCCCGACTCGTCGGCGTCGTGCCGAACGGATACTGCGCGAGGAGCTCGTAGCCGTCCTCGGTCACGAGCACCAGGTCCTCGAGCCTGACGCCGCCGATATCCGGGTCGTACACGCCGGGTTCGACGGTCACGACGTGTCCCGGACGGAGGGCCGTCTCGCCCGACAACGATGGGGATTCGTGGAGGCTCACGCCCACGCCGTGTCCGGTTCCGTGCGTGAACCCCGGTTCCCCCTCGGTCGCCGAGGGGTCGAAGCCGTACGCGCCGAGCTCCGCGGCCGCCTCCTCGTGGACCGTCGCGGCCGTCACGCCGGGTTCCAGCTCGGCGAGCGCCGCCTTCCGGGCCGCCTCGACCGCGACGTAGGCCCGGCGCGACCAGCCGCCGTCGCCGTCGACGACGAACGTGCGGGTGAGATCGCCGTAGTAGCCGTCCGGACCGCGCGGCGAGACGTCGAGGAGGACCGTCTCGCCGGCGCGTATCGGCTCCGTCCCCACGTAGTGGAGGTCGGCCGCGCTCGGGCCGGCACCGATCACGGTGTTTCCCGCGTCCCGGACGCCGTGCGCGGCGAGCGTCCCGTTCACGGCCCGCCTGAGACGCTCGGTGGTGAGGGGTTCGTCGTTCCATCGGAGCTCCCCGCCGACGGCCGTGTCCGCGTCGCTATCGGCTTTCCCGTCGGCGTCACCGACCCGAACGCTCTCCGCGAGAACCGTCTCGGCGCGAGCCATTCCCGCAGCCGTCGCGCGCTGGACCGTGCGCAGTCGGGCGATCTCGGCCGGCGTCTTCACCGCCCGCATCTCCTCGATGACGGTCGTCGACGCCAGCTCGTAGCCCGCGCGATCGAGGTAGACGGCAGCGTCGTGGGGGATCGACGCCGGGACGAGGAGCGTCCGATCGTCGCCGTCGGCGTCGGCCCCGTCGCCGTCCGCGCCAGTCCCGTCGCCGTCGACCGCGGCCGCCGCACGCACGCCGGCCGGATCGCCGACGCGATCGGTGCGGACCGACCGGACGACTCCGTCGTGGAACCGGTCCGCGACGGGGGCGACGTCGGTCGATCCGTCGCTCCCCTCGTCATCGATGATCCCCCGCCCGTCGTCATCGGTGACCTCCCGCTCATCGCCATCGATGACCTCCCGCTCATCGCCATCGGTGACCTCCCGCTCATCGCCATCGCCATCGATGACCTCCCGCTCATCGCCATCGGTGACCTCCCGCTCATCGCCATCGGTGACCTCACGTTCGGCAGCATCGACGAACTCCCGTTCGGCCTGTTCGGCGAACAGTCCCGGCGCGAGGAGGACCGCCCGTGGCGGTGACGTTCCGGACCCGGGCCGGATCACGGTCGCGTACGGACGATCCGGGCCGGCGAACCGGGTCAGGTATCGGAGGCCGTCGTCGAACCGATCGCCGACGGCAACGAACGCGGCCGCCTCGGCGTCGGCTATCGCATCGATGACGGGAGTCAGATCGGTTCGGAGCGGCTCCGAGCCGGTCGTATCCGTCTCCATACTCCCGATCACGGTTCGGGTTCGGGAACGGCCAGCTCGGCCTGTACCTCGTCGATCAACGCCTCCGGCGGCTCGTCGCGGAGCTCGTTGAACAGCAGAACGCTGATCGGAAGCGTGGGTGCACCGCCGATCAGGCTCTCCATGATCACGAGTCGCTCACGGGCCCGTGACATCCCGACGTAGAAGACGCGGCGCTCGTTGTCGGTGAGCACCGGCACCGGGCTCGTCGTCTTGGTGAACTCGTCGACCCCGTCGACGTCGGTCGGGTCGTCGATGGAGGCGGCCATCTGCTCGACCACCTTCTCCGTGAGATCGGTCGCGACGAACACGTGGTCGGCCTCGCGGCCCTTCGCCGAGTGGATGGTGCCGACGCGAACCCCATCGGGGTCGGCTCCCTGATGATCCCCGTCGAAGTACGCACCCATCGACTTCCGTTGGAAGCTCGTCACCTTCCGAACCATGTCGTCCGCACTGTTCCGGTCGGGCATGAACGGAACGTGGTCGGTCACCGCGTCGCTCGATATCTCGATGAGGGAGACGTCGTCGGCGTCGGCCGCCTCCTCGCGGTCGTCGAGAAGGTCGTAGAACTCGTCGCGATCGTGTGTCCCGAACGCCGACTCCTGGAGCATATCGGCGAGTCGACGGGCCTCGAGCAGGGTCACCGGCTCGTCGTCGTCGATCTTCTCGATCGCGGCAACGTAGTCCTGGATCCGGTCGGTCCACATCCGCCCGTCGGTCAGCATCGTGAAGGGGATGCCGTGGTCGATGAACTCGTCGATGAAATCGAACATCTGGTAGCGTGCGCGGAAGAGACACATCACGCTTCCCTCGTCGTCCTCGACCGTGTACCGGACGTTTCGGACGAGCTCGAGCATCGAGGGGGACTCGATCGCCTCGACGGTGCCGCCCTCCTTTCGGGGGTGGAGGTCCTTCTCCTGGCGCTTGTCGATGTGCCGGATCTCCGCGTTGACGACGTTGAGGATCTCCGAGGGGAGTCGGTAAGAGTTGGGGAGGACGACGTCCTCGTCCACCTCGGTCTCCAGGAGGAGGTCCGGATCCGCACCCTGCCACGCGTACACGACCTGGTCGTCGTCGCCGGCGATGAGCACCCGATCCATGTGTGGTCGCCACTCCTCGAAGACGCCGTACTGGAGGGTCGTGATGTCCTGAAACTCGTCGATCACCAGATGATCAACGCTTGGAACGAGCGAGCGCTGGGCGACGCGCTCGAGCATGTCCGCGAAGCCGACGAGTCCGTTGTCTCCCTTGTATCCGCGCCACGCTCGGATCGTGTCCGGGATGTCGATCCGATCGTCATCGGAGGGCCACGTCGGCGTGTACTTGTTCCCCTGCTGTGCGTTCGGGTCCTCCTCGGGCGGCAGTCGGACCTCCTCGACGTCCCACTGGAAGGGAACGTCGTACCAGTCAGCAACGTCACGCTCGGTACGCTGGAGCCACTGGGAGGTCGCGATGATCTTGTTGCCGATGGTCGTCGATCGCGCGGTTCGACGACCCGCACCCCCGTGCTGGTCCTCGAACTCGATCCCGTACCCCTCACAGAACGCCTCCTTGTCGTCGTCGCCGACCACGTCGCCCCGTGAGAGATCGAGCAGTTCGTACGCCTTCGCGTGCATCGTACAGACGTTCCCTTTGAGGCTGCGCGGGGAGACGTCGAGCCGCTCGGCGAGTCGCTCGCGGATCTCCGCGGCGGCGGCACGAGTGTACGACACGACGAGCACGTCTCGCACGTCGGCGGTCTCGTCCTCCAGGATCGCCTCCACGCGATCGAGGAGAGCGGTCGTCTTCCCACTTCCCGGGCCGCCGAACAGTCGTGTTACGGTGGGATCGTTCATTGCTGATCACTGATCGCGGCTCTTCTTAAACGCCGTGGCTCGGGGCGCCCACCGTTCGGTGGCGTCGTGCATCGGGGCCGGGATCGGCTGGTCCGGTCCGGCCGAGAGGGTATGGCAGCGAACACGGGGGGCGGATCGACGGAGTGGAAGGGCATCGTCGAGGGATCTCAGGGACGTGGTTCGGCGGGATCCGACGGCGTTAATCCCCTCGGGTCGCGCGCGCTTCGCGCACGTCGGCACCGTCGCGGACGAGGTCCTCACAGGCGGGGCAGACGCGGGGTCGATCGACGTCGTTGGGCGTAAACACCCGTACGTAGTCTCTCGTGACGAACGAGCCGCAGTTCTGGCAGGTCGGCATGTTCGCAACTAACTGATCATTACACATAATACTACCGCCGGTTCTCTTCGGAAAGAAAAACGGGTATCGGCCGGTCGGTGCTCTCGGCGTCAGGTCGGTCGCCAATCGCAGACGTCACAGATCGCGGTCCCTTCCGGATGGAGCGCACCACACTCGGGACATTGCAGCTTGTTATACGATCGTTCCCAGCGTACGATCTCGGTTTCGTGGCCGCGGTCGCTCAGGAACTCGTCGAACACGTCGTCGTTCGAGCTGGGTGCGCTAGACATTGCGTGTTATACTATACCACGATCAGTATAAGTATCTTTCCGTGATTCCGATCGAACGTCCGGATCGCAAGGGGTCTCGGTTGAACGCGGGCGATTCGACCGCCGTCGCTCCACCGAGTCGGATCTCCCTGTGAGTTATCGCCCGATCGTTCCCTGCCGCGTAACCGGCGCGTCGGGATCGATCAGGAACGCGACGACGATCGCGTCGCGCTCGGCGGTCAGGGTGAGCGTGCGGTCCCCGACGAGCAGTCCGCTCTCCGTCTCGTCGAAACGCGTTCCGTCCGCGGTGACCGCGCCCTCGAACACGTAGGCGTAGACGTCCCGGCCGTCCATCGTGGGGAGCTCGACGCGTTCGCCCTCGTCGAGTCGAACGTCGTACAGGTCGACCGCGTTTCGCACCGTGACGGGTGCTCCGGAACCGTCGGGGCCGAAGACGCGTCGCCACTCGCCGGGGACCGGATCGGGGAGCGGCGCGTGTTGGATCCCCGGCTCCAACCCGAGCTCGCGGGGGCGGACGAAGATCTGTAACATTCGCAACGGCGGGTCATCAGGGGCCGTGTACTCGGCATGCCAGAACCCGGTTCCGGCGTTCATCGCCAGCACGGTCTCGGGATCGGTGACGAGGTCGTTGCCCTCGCGGTCGTCGTGACGCATCACGCCCGCCGGAACCCACGAGACGATCTCCTCGTTTCGGTGCGGATGCATCGAGATCAGGGTGTCGGGGTCCATGAACGACTCCACGACCGTCGAGAGCGGTCCGTATCCGTGGTCGTCGTGGCCGGGGACCGCACGGCCGGGGAAGTTGAAGCGGATCCGGAACGAACCCTGATCCCGGGTCACGTCCGAACGCGGGGCGGTGTACAGTCCCGTCGTCGGGTCGGCGTCCATCACCCTCGGTCGGTGACGAACGCATATATACGCGTCGTGACCGGCGACGGCGGGTGGTCAGCCGGTAGCGATCCCCACCGGCGGATCAGTCACCCGGTTCGGGAGTCGTGCCCGTGTCCGGGTCGTCGAGGCGCGAGACGACGAACTCCTCGAACGGGCGCGAGTAGCCCATGAGCGTCGTACCGAGGATCGCCATGATCAACACGTAGCCGACTGCGAACGCGTTGATCGTCGCGGCGAGTGCCGGATCGAACGTGCCCGCCTCCGCCCCGGAGACGGCGATGGTCGCGATGATGAGCGAGAACTCCCCGCGAGTCGTCATCCCGAGCCCGACCCGGGTCGAGCGACGGGTGTCGAGCCCGAACGCGCGTCCGCCGAGGAAGCCGCTCACCAGCTTCGTCGGCGTGGTGACGACGATCGCGAGCAGGATGAGCCCGGCGACCGCCCCGAACAGCAGCGGGTCGGTGACGAGCCCGATCCAGAAGAAGAACACCGCGGCGAACGTGTCACGCAGCGGTTCGAGCAGCTCCTCGAGCTGGTGGACG
>LFFM01003365.1_pt1 | contig 10107 bp, 7 predicted proteins | sample 643131 | NCBI WGS metagenome assembly LFFM01 (sample SAMN03777445, study PRJNA286221) | soda lake metagenome | biome: soda lake; feature: Kulunda steppe; material: water; isolation source: sample Tc-Br brine of Tanatar trona crystallizer | place: Russia: Kulunda steppe | collected 2011-07 | reverse complement strand
TCGGGGATCAGCGCCCGAAAGTCACAACTACGCAGATAACCATGAGTAGTTCCGGCAGACCGGACCGACCAACTTGAAGCGTATTGCTGCCAATGTCATGCGGGTCAACGATCTAGTGGTTAAATCGCCCCTGCCTGTTTGATCCTCCATTGATGCCGCAGCGATCCGGCCATCGAGGTCAGATTTCGAGGTCTGTTTTGGCGTGAATTTCACACAGCGCTAAGTGCTGGGTCCACCGGGATCTACCTCACAACCTATCTGAACGCCGGACTACGCCGTGTAAGACAAACCGTCCGATCCGGACCATAATCAACCAACTTCACCCGCAGATCCTCAAACGCCGGACGCGACCTGGCCGCCTGGCCCTTTAAGCGGATCAGGCCAGGCGAAGCGCGAGTTGGGAATCAGCCTCCCTTGATGTCGGAGCGAGACCGGCATCGCAAAGAATCTCGTGGACGATCTCCGCTATCTGCCTGGCGAGCCAGGGTGGGACAGCATTTCCGACCTGGTGGTACTGCTCTGTCCGGTTGCCCTCGAAGAAGTAGTCGTCCGGGAAGGTCTGTATCCTCGCGGCTTCACGGACGCTGAAGGAGCGACACTGCCACGGGTCAGGGTGAATGTAGTAATGCCCATCCTTGCAGATGTGGCTTGTTATCGTCTTAGATCCCTGGTTCCAGGGTTGAACCCTGAACCGATCAGCGAACTTGCCGCTCGCCCAGTTGGCATGATTCGGGGCAAGCGACGGCAGGTCGAATTCTTCCGCGCCCACCGGCGACCGTCCGTACAGGTTCGTGAACGCAGCGGCGTAAAGGTAGCGGCCCAGGTCGCTGGGCATGTGGGTCCGGGCCTGGTGATTGAGCCAGACATCCAGCTCCTCGCATTGAAGCCAGCGGTGGAGAGCCGTCCTTTCACTCGGGCCTTTCGAGCTGCCTTGTTTGGGGACTCGCTGACCCCCAATCGTCAAGGGAGGCATGCTGGCCAGCTTGTCTACCTGCCTCGCCAGTTCTTCCGCGACAGCGGATTTGCCGGCAGCAGACGCTTCCGCTGCGAGCTGCTTTCCTTGCTCAACTACCGCTTGCCGCCATGCTTCTTCACTATCATTGCGGGATAGTCCGCTCCGGAGGGCGGGCAGGTCGGAAAGCACTTCGGATACTGTCGGTTCTTGATCAGCGCATCGCAGGGGGCGTGGGGCGACCCCCTGCAGGTCCTCCCGAATGCCGACGAGGAACACCCTGTGCCGCGTCTGCGGGACTCCAAAGTATTCCGCGTGCACGAGGAACGCCTCGTGGCCGAAAGCCCTTAAGAACTCATCGATGTCGTCGCCGTGCTCATATACGACCTCCTCACCCATCAATGAATGGATCCGGTATCCATGGCCCTTGGAGGAGCGGCCCAAAGCTTCGTCCGGTCGTGTCAGATCCTCCAGTATCTGGTGGAAAATCCGTCGACCCCCGACTTGGGATGACAGCATGCCCTTGACGTTTTCCATGACGAAGACGGCGGGGCGGTAGTGCTGGATCAGCTTCAGATAATCCAGATAGAGGAAATGACGCTGATCCTCCTCTGGAACGTATCCGATGTTGCTGCGATTCCGGGCGCGCCCGACCATTGAGTACGCCTGGCAGGGTGGTCCTCCGATCAGCACCCAGTCATCCCTGCCTTCGAGCCGTTCCTTTTCCAGCAGACCTTCCAAGTCCCTGTCGTCGGATTCCTTGCCGAGTTCCAGTCTCTGAGCCTCCTGGTCCGCACAGTGCCATGCGTCCTTGTTGTTCGCAGTGACCGGCGTTGGTGCTCGCCCGGCGACATAGTCGTAATAGCTCGTCAGTGACAGGCCCTCTCGCTCCAGGAGGCGCTTGAAAGCCCGCAGGCGTAGGGTCTGGTGGGCAGGTTCAGAGCACTCAGCCGAAACCAGGATACGGAACACGTCTGAACGGGACGCAAACCCTTCGCCGAGCCCGCCCGGCCCGGCAAACAGATCGATAACGTGGATGGGTGCTCCTAACACGCGTGGCTCCGTTGTTATTGGTCTCACGAGGCCTGATCATGGGGGCTATGGATGTCGTAGACGCAAAGACGCGCTCTCGGATGATGTCGCGCATCAGATCGAAGGATACCAAGCCTGAGCTGATGGTGAGGCGCTTCCTTCACTCCCGCGGCTTCAGGTTCCGTCTCAACGTCAAAGCGCTGCCCGGTAGCCCAGACCTTGTATTGCCAAAGTTCCAGCTCGTGATCTTCGTTCATGGTTGTTACTGGCATCGACACCCAGGATGTCATCTTGCGACGACGCCGGCAACGAACCCCGAGCGTTGGCAGGCCAAGTTCGATGCCAACGTTGCCCGGGACAGGCGCAATCTCGCTGCGCTGAACAATGTCGGTTGGCGCACTCTGGTCATCTGGGAGTGCGGTCTCCGGAACGCTGGCACGCAGGCTCTCACCTGGCTTCCGGATTGGATCCGTGGGGGCGATACTTCATGGCAATGGCCTTCCTCCGGCGAAGCTCGCCTCGACCTTTCGTTCGACAAATCGCCTTAGGAAGGCCCAGAGTGCTTAGCTCAGGGGCTCGTGGAGGCGGAGCCCCGTGCCAGAGTTAACTGGTGTCCACCAGAGCGGAGGGATTAGCTTGGGGGAGTTAAAGGAGCGCCAAGTAGAGAGGCTTAAGAAAACCTTCCGGGAGTCCCTGGCCGCTGGAGAGTCTCCCGAGACCGCTAGGCAAAAAATCGAGGACCTTATCGGCGATATGCTCGGCTTAGAGCATGAGGAATCCCTTGCGGCGGCACAGCGTATCGAGGGCTTCGTTCTGGACGAGTTGGGCAAGGTGGCGACGCTCGACGTCCCCGCAATCGACGCCAGGGCGCAAACGCGTTGGTACACCGGACCTCAACCGGATGACACCCTCTGGCCGTCTCTTCGGCACCACTTAATCGAACACAAGGATTGGACCGAGTCTTCGGTCGATTCCATTGACGAACAGTCTTCCTCAATCGTTGCGCGGCTCGGTCCGCCGCGCTCCCAGCCCGAGTTCTCTTCGCGTGGACTGGTGGTCGGGTACGTCCAGTCAGGGAAGACGGCGAACATGACAGCAGTCATCGCAAAGGCCGTGGACGCCGGATACCGTCTGGTGATCATTCTTGCGGGCCTGACGGATTCGCTTAGGGAGCAGACCCAGCAGCGGATGGAAGCTGACTTGGTGAACCATCAGCGGGACCAATGGGATTCGCTGACAACCGCCGAAAGCGATTTCGATGCCGGAACACGCATGCGTCTGGTTCAACCAAAGCGCGGGGCGATACTTGCCGTCGTCAAGAAAAATACTCATATCCTCGCTCGCTTGCGGGACTTCCTCGAGGGCACTGGATACGCTACTCGGGCGCACCTTCCTACGATCGTTATCGATGACGAAACCGACCAGGCGAGCCCGAATGTCAGTCGGCAGGATCGGGAAGACGATCCCAGCGCGATCAACCTCAGAATCCGCGAGATACTCCGGCGGTTGCCGAAGTGCTCTTACGTGGGCTACACGGCGACACCTTTTGCAAATGTACTGATCAACCCGGGTGCCGAGGGCACCGAACAATACGACCGGGACCTCTACCCCAGGGACTTCATAGTGTCGCTCCCGGCACCACCCGACTACTTCGGGGCCGAAACTCTGTTCGGCCGGGACATGCTGTCTGCGGATGACACTGGGCTGGAACAGGCAGGATTGGACGTTATCCGCACCATCAGTGAGGACGACCTGGAGCGACTCAAGGCTCTGACAGAGGCTGGGTCTGGGGGGGAAGACGTGCTGCCGCCCTCGTTGAAGGACGCAATAGCCTGGTTCGTACTGGCGAGCGCCGTTCGTGACCTGCGCGACCCGGAGCATACAACAATGCTTCTGCATACGAGCCGGCTTACTCTCGCACACCAAGCATTCGAAGCAGCGGTTAGGGTCTGGCTCGAGAACTTGAAATCGAGGCCGGGCGAGCGACGAGAACTCATGCAGAGAGTTTGGAGTGAGGAGGCAAGCAGAGTTCCGCCGGAAAAATACGCACGCCTCCTCCCGCCCGCTGAACAAGTGCTGTCCATGGCCGACAGACTGATCACGGATCTTCGTGTCGTTCAGGACAACTATGTCAGTGAGGCGAACCTTACCTTCGGCTCTGATGATCCCCCACTACACGCAATAATCATAGGCGGCGACCGGCTCGCCCGTGGCGTCACCCTTCCCGGTCTTCTCGTCAGCTATTTTGGTCGTGCTTCACGTCAGTACGACACACTGATGCAGATGGGGCGCTGGTTCGGATACCGGCATGGATACGAGGAACTGCCCCGCATCTGGATGACGGCTTCCACGCAGTCGAGTTTCCGGGAGCTTGCGACCATCGAAGCCGAGCTGCGAGAAGATATCAGGGTCTACCGAGACGGATCGATCCAGCCAATGGACTGGGGGGTTCGAATTCGCAAGGTCCCTGGGCTGCTGATCACCAGACCAGCGGCGATGCTGCATGCGGCAAGGGCGAAACTTTCCTATTCGGGGGAGCATCTGCAGACGATCCGTTTCCGGCATCGGGATCCTGCGTGGCTCGGACACAATTGGGCCGCTGGTGCCCGACTGCTTGAAAGGGCCAGCGATGATCCGAGCACCCAGTCAGAGCACCTGAAGGATGCCTGGCTTCTCCGTTATGTGCCTGTAGACGCTATCCTCGAGTTCTTTAACGCATACCAGACCGTTGAACAGATTCGCACCGATACGTATGCGCTGCGCAAGTACATTGAAAGCTACAGCAGGGAAGAGTTGGTGCGGTGGAACGTCGCGCTGATCATGCCTGCTTCCGGCCGGCAGTCAGACTCTCCCCTCGGTCCGGTCGACGCTCCGCGTCTCGTCAACCGGTCGGCCATGAACAACGCGCCAGAAGACTGCACAGATATCAAGGCGTTAATGTCTCGAGGCGACATTCTGGTGGATGTCGGCTCTCGGCCGCCCGACGTCAAGGACAATTGGCGTAGCCTGAAGAGTTACCGGGCGCAGGTCCAAGGTGGAACTGGCGTGCCACTCCTGCTCCTGTACCCGATCGACAGGGATTCGCAACCCAATACTGAAGGGCGACGACCGCTGGAAGCCGTCGCCCATGTGTTGGGGATCGGCCTTGTATTTCCTGACGATCCGACTGGATTCCAAGGGCACTACATTACGGTGGACCCGGCCAAGCTTGTCGGTGCCGATCCAGAGGAGGAGTAAGGGTGAGTGAAGGTGCTCGTGACCTGAATGCATCAGAGCTGCTCTGGCTCTGGGAGCAGTTGGTGAAAAATGTCCGCGAAGGGGGCGGAGAGGTTTTCCAGCCTGCCGATCCCGACGTAGGAGGAGATTTCCTGCTTTCACTGGGCGAAGGTGGCGCTCCCGAAGTTCTGGTGACAATCAATGCGGACCAGAACGCACCGGATGGGCTATCCGGAAAGAACATCCGCATCAACAAATCGGTGATCAATTACGCAGGTCGAAAGCGCAAGACGATACGGTTGACCTGTGCGGAGCCCGCCCTGCAGCAGGTGTTCGCGGAACTCGTAGCTGATATCTACCGGCGGATGCGTAGAGGGCGCAGCGGGCAGGGATCTGTGCGGGATGCGGTTACTGAGTTTCGTAGACTGCTTGAGAGTGGTGCCACGGGGGAGGTTTCGCGGGAACAGGCGGCCGGTCTCGCGGCGGAGCTTCTCGTGCTCAAGGATCTACTGCAGAGGCGTAGTGATGCTTGGCAGACGTGGGAGGGGCCTCTGGGAGGAGAGCATGACTTCCACCATGCCGATCGCTCACTGGAGGTCAAGGCGTCAGTCCGGCGTGAGCCTGCATCTGTCGAGATTCATGGTATCCGGCAGCTCGATCCGCCTGCTGGTGGGCTGCATCTCGTTCATCAGATTTTGGTGCCGGATTCGGGCGGCGCGGTCTCCGTCCCGAGCATTGTGGATGAGCTCAACGGTCTGGTATCGGACCCATCAGGCTTCTTTGGTCGCCTGCTGGAAGTTGGATATTCGAGCCTCTCAAAAGCGGCTTGGGAGAGGCACCGCTTCTCCCTTGGCCAGCAACGGTATTTCAGGGTCGGTGACGAGTTCCCGCGAATCACCCCCGATCGACTGACTGCCAGTCAGACGGATCCTGGCGTCGACTCCGTCCAGTTCTCACTCCGGCTGGATGCCCTGACGGAGTGGGAAGTGCCGGCGGTTGCGAGGGGGAAGCTGCTTGATGAGTTCGTGCATGATGACTGAGCCACGTGTTACCCGCTCCAGCGAGCCCTACAGCGATTACGGCAACCTCTCCGGTGAGGGCGCTCGCCGGTTGCTAGGAACCCCTGCAACGGATCCCTTGCTGACTGCGATAAGGGAGAGTGTCCAGAACAGCTGGGATGCCAGGCTGGAGGGGGAAGCACCTGTATTTCTCCTGAGACTGCGCACACTGGACGATCACGAGTACAGGTACCTGAGGGATGTCATTTTCGACGATCTCTCCCCGGATGCCGCCTCCCCCCTCCGCGAACTTCTACGGGAACCCTCGATCCGGGTCGCGGAAATCTGCGATTTCCGGACACTTGGGCTCACCGGCACTACGCGTCCGTCAAGGGTAACGAACCAGCAGGACTCACGATTCGTCCGTTTTCTTAGGAATATTGGGACTCCACGGAGGGAAGGCAGTGGCTCCGGCGGTACCTATGGTTACGGAAAGTCGTCACTCTTCTCCCTTAGTTCCTGTCAGACGGTGATCGTCGACAGTCTCACCAGTGGCGAGGACGGCCCGAGCGAACGTCGTCTCATGGCCAGTCGCATGGGAGAAGAGTTCCATGATCCCGGAACCGGGCGGAGCTTTACTGGCCGGCACTGGTGGGGCAGTGACGACAATGAGGGCGAGGTGGTCGAGCCGGTTCGCGGCGACGAAGCCGCTCGTCTGGCGGAGCGATTAGGCCTTGCGGCGAGGGAAAGCGAGACTGGAACCTCTGTTCTGATCCTCGACCCGCAACTGGAAACCGAGTGGGAGGATCACTCGGCCTTGGCTTCCTATATCCATCGGGCGCTGCTGTGGTTCTTCTGGCCGAAGATGGTGCCTCGCGAAGGCGAGACGCATAGTCCCATGGAATTTCGTGTCGAGATAGAAGGCCAAGATTTCCCGGTCCCGTCGCTTGAGGAAAGTCCGCCCTTTCACATCTTCGCGGATGCTCTCCAGATGGCCCGTTCGTTATCGCCGGAGCGAGCTTACCCGATAGAGATCCGGCGACCGCACAAGACGCTTGGCTGGACCGGACACAAGGTGGATTTGTTGGAGGAGCGGCCTTGTCATCTCCATGGCGAGGAGGGAGTGGCGATCCCTACGGTCTCTCACCATGTTGCGCTGCTTCGACCCGCAGAACTCGTGGTGAAGTACCTTGAAGGGCCAGCCCATGCCCGCGAGCAACTGGAGTGGGCCGGTGTTTTCATATGCAGCTCAGACTCGGAAATCGAGTCAGCGTTCGCGGCCGCTGAACCGCCGACCCACGATGACTGGAACTACGCGTCCTTACCTGCCCGCACGAATGAGCGGTCATACGTGAAGGTAGCTCTGGAGCGCATAAACCAGCTAGTGAAGGACCTGAATCCGGACCCTAGGGAGCATGTGGGTGGGAACATCGGCGGTCTGGCTGGCATAGCGGATACCTTGGGCACGTTTCTCCTTTCCGGTCGTGGTGATCGGGCTGTCTCCGGCTCCAATGGCCGTCGGAGAAAAAATGGTGGAGGCAATCGCAGAGCCCGATTGCGTTTAAGCGGTGTGATCCAGGAGAGCCTGGAGCGTGAGGGTGAGCGGCGGATGGCGACTTTCAGCTTCACGGTGGAAGGTGAACCGCACAAGCATGTTCTGCTGTCCGCAGAGCCGACGATTGTTGCAGAGGGTGGCGACAAGGTGGAGGTGGCGCCGGACGGAACCCGTCCACAAGTAAAGGACTGGATTATCGATGGAGAGGCTTCGGCTTCAGGGAGCGCCATCGAGATCCCGTTAACGGATGGCCGACTGGAGGGACGAGTTCGGGTCACGGTCCCGACGGGTGTGGCCGTTCGGCCTCGTATTTCGGTACAGGAGGCGTCTGATGAGTGAGCCTGTCGCTTTTCCGTTTCTGCGCCCCGTTCCTGCCAGGGTGAGTGCCTCCCCCTGGAGACGCAAGATATGGCATGAAGAGTACGAGGTCCTTCCGGAAGTCCTGAAAGAGTGGGACTACTCCGTCGACCTCCTCTTGCACAGAACTCTGGACATCGATCTTCCCGGAATCTGCGAGGATACGAGCCTCGGTGCCGGCGCGTCTTTCCTATTCAATATCTATCTTGAAACCGGGGAGTTGCGCGTCAGGCGAACTCTCTTCCAGCGCACTCTGTCTGCCGGCGAGGGACCTGTCTCTCTGCCTGTCGACGACCTTAAGCTGGAGGGCAGTCTGCTTCAGGGTGGCGCGGAGCTGATCACGGTGCTCTCACTGGCTAAAGGGGAACGTGAAGGATTGCTTGCGCCCGTGGCTCTTGGTAGCCGGCTCTGGGAAGACCGCTTCAATTGCAAGATCGAGGGTGGTGCGGGGCGGTTGCCCATGGAGTCGAGGGATTTCTCTGCGGTGCAGGGGCGCATTGCTCATGCACCCTGGTACTTCGAGCTGCGGTCTGCCGATCTTGATAACCGCTTCGAATCGGCGTTCCGCGCAATCCTGAATACAAATCGTCCGGACGTTCAAGAGCCCCTCATCCGGGGTGAGCCCATGCTCACCTCCCTTTTCCGGGCAGACCTTGTCAAGCACGTGCTGTCGCAGGTCCTGAATTCCGATGACTTCACCGGAGACGAGTCGGACTACCCGGACGGGAGCCTCGGAGCCGTGGCTGCTTCTTGGCTGGATGCCGCCTTTCCGGCCGAAGAACTTAGTCAGGTGCGCCGCAGGGCGCAGGATGATGCCCGGACATACGAAGCCATGATTGCATCCGTCTTTGGAAGGCCTGATGGACACTGAACTTTTCCCGCGCCTCGACAGTTTTGCAGCGGAAGGCCTCTGGCAAGAGCTTGGGGATCGCAACGAGGCCAAGCCGGCAGTCGATCTTCACCACCCGGCCGTAACCTACACGCAGACAGGAGGACGCCCGGTCAGTCCATCGCGGCTTCGCGAGATACGAGCGTCTCTCCAGAGGATAGCGACCGAGTGTGGCTTCCCTGATGATCGTGGTGATGATGGACTCAGGCGATTCGACTTCGACACAGCGCGTTACTTGAGTGAAGAGGCCCGAATTCCTCTCTGTGAGGCACTTCGACAGGAAGTGTGGGCCTTCTTCACACTCGTCCTGGCTCCGGATATCACGGACTGGCGCTTCCCGGGGCGAAACAGGCAACGCTGGCTCGGGGGGATCCGGAATACATTCGGAGTACTCTGGCGCCGGGGTTTTCTCATTGGCCTCGATCAACAAGATGGCCGGGGTGAGGGATGGGATTACCTCAGGCCGCTTACCCAAGACGCGATGGTGCAGATTGTCGAGCGCCCATTATTGTCCGCCAGCCCGAGGACGGCACGCAGTATCGCTGTCGTCTGGAATCGAACGGCACAGAACAACCCACCTGGTGTCATGGAGGATTTGACCCGTGACGCGATTCGGAACCTTCGCGCCTTTCGTTACACGCATGACTTGGATGGACTGTCAGAAGAAGCCCTAATAGACAGAATTCAGGCAGCATTCAATACCGCAGCGAATCAATACGCGTGACCGCACTAGCCGGCGGTGCAACGGGCATCAGTTTTGCCCCCTCGTACGGACATTAACTTTGACCCGCGGGCCAGCGGTGTCTGTCAACAAAGGTGTCGCCTCAAACCGCTTCAGGCCACCCTGGCCATGCTTGAGTCCCGGGGCTCCTTCTCCGGGTTGAGATGGACCGCCCCGACGGGGCGCCAGTCTCGGGCTTCCCGGCTCCAGCGGCGGGGGTTCCGGGCTTTCGCCTCGGCATAGACCTGCTGGCGCCGGGCGAGGATGGCGACATCGTCGCCGTTGTGCCGCTCCACCGGCGTCACGTACTGGATCCCGCTGTGCCGGTGCTCCTGGTTGTACCACTGCACGAAGCGGTGAACCCATTCACGGGCCGCCTCCAGGCTC
>LFFM01003364.1_pt1 | contig 10108 bp, 9 predicted proteins | sample 643131 | NCBI WGS metagenome assembly LFFM01 (sample SAMN03777445, study PRJNA286221) | soda lake metagenome | biome: soda lake; feature: Kulunda steppe; material: water; isolation source: sample Tc-Br brine of Tanatar trona crystallizer | place: Russia: Kulunda steppe | collected 2011-07 | reverse complement strand
TCCACACGTTCGACTCGCTGATCGAGGAACGAGAGATATTCAGCCCGGGAACGGAACTCCCCGTCTTCGAGACGGATCTGGCGACGATCGGAATTCTGATCTGTCAGGACGGGAACTACCCCGAAGCATTCCGCGAACTTGCTCTTAAAGGCGCCGACGTGATCGTCATCATCTACAACTCACCGACCGGCGAGATGTTGACTCTCCGAAGCCGCGTCTGTGCGTACGTCAATAACACGTACGTGGCGTTGGCGAATAAGACCGGAACGGAGCGCTCACGGTACGTCGGCGACCGCACCGAGAACCGCGAGACGGTCGTCGAGTTCACGGGACGGAGCCACGTCGTGGACCCGACCGGCGAGATCGTCGAAATGCTCCCGCGTGGGGAGACCGGAATCCTCAACACGACCCTCGACGTCGGCGCGGTCGCCGACGCACGCTGGAAGTACAAGTTCCTGCGCGACTATCGGAGCGACATTTATGAACACATATAGCACTAACGACGCCCGGACACGGATGAAAGACGGCCAAGCGGACGACCGACACGAAGCGAACGACCGACACGAAGCGAACGACCGACACGAAGCGGACGACCGACACGAAGCGGATGAACGACGCCCGGACGGCCGTACATGAAACTCGAGGACATGACCTGGCTGGAGGTGGGCGAAACGATCGACGACGGCGTCACGACCGTCGTGGTGGGGACCGGAAGCGTCGAGCAACACGGGCCGGCGCTGCCGATGAGCGTCGACACGCTCCGTGCGGGCGCGCTCGTCGAACGGATCGCCGACGACCTCGGCTGTTTCGCCGGGCCGACCGTCCGGCCGGGGATCTCCGATCACCACCTCGCGTTTCCGGGGACGGTCTCGCTCAGCCCGGAGACGTTCGCCGACGTCATCGCCGACTACTGTCGGAGCTTCGAGCACCACGGATTCGAACACGTCGCGTTCGTCAACACCCACGGCGGAAACGGGGAGACGCTCGCACGGATCACCCGCGAACTCGACGCCGAACACGACATGCACGTGTTCAAGGCCGGATCACGCGAGGAGTTCCTCGAAGTCAGATATGGCGCGATGGAGAAACACGGCGTCGACGCCGAATCCGCCGGCGCTCACGCGGGTGCGGCGGAGACCTCCTTCGTGCTCGAATCGGATCGCGAACTCGTGCGGTCGGACCGGTTCGAACGCGGGTTCGTCGGCGAGGTCGACGGTGAGACGCTGATCGAGGACGGACTCGGCGCCGTCACCGCAAACGGCGTGATCGGGGATCAGACGCAGTCGTCTCGACGGGCGGGTCGAACGCTCATCGACGACTGCGTCTCGTACTACGTGGACGCCATCGCCGCCGAGCGTGCCGACCGTCGAGAGTAGTCCGCCCGACGCCCCTCTTTCGGCCGATCCGTCGTTTCCCGGCGAGCGAACGGTGAATCGCCCCAGGGACCTAATATACTCGAAGGCATCCTTATGCGATCAATGACGAATCGATCCGTTGATGCAGATCACAGCGATCGAGACGACGAAGATCAGCGTTCCGTACGCCATCGACTTCGACATTGCGGGCGGCGGGACGCTCACGGCGGACCACGTGCTCGTGGAGCTCCACACCGACGCGGGCGTCACGGGTATCGGCGAGGCCAGCCCCTCGCCGTTCTTTTCCAGTGAGAGCCAGGAGACCGTCGCCGCGGTGATAGACGGACACATCGCTCCGGCGCTCGAAGGCGAGGATCCGTCGCAGATCGGCACGATACACCGGCTGATGGACCGGGCGATCAAGGGTAATCCGTTCGCGAAGACGGCGGTCGACATGGCGTGTTATGACGCGACCGGCAAGGATCTGGGCATTCCGGTGTCGACGCTGCTCGGCGGGCGCCACCGTGATCGGATCTCCGTCGGCCAGTCGATCGGCATCAAGGACACGGCCGATGCCGTCGCGGACGCGCGGATGTACGTCGATGACTGGGGATTCAACTCGATCAAGATCAAGGTCGGCGGGGACCCGGCGGAGGACCTCGAACGGTCGAAGCGGATCATCGACGAGGTCGGCGACGACGTTCCGGTTCGTATCGACGCCAACCAAGGGTTCACCGTCGACGTGGCGATCCCCTTCTTTACCGAGCTCGAGGAGTACGGCGACCTGCTGTTCGTCGAGCAGCCGGTTTCGAAGACGGACCTCGTCGGCATGTCACGGGTGACCGGAGCGATCACGACGCCCGTGCTCGCCGACGAGACGGTGTTCGGGCCGACGGACGCCGTGGACGTGATTCGCGAGCAGGCCGCCGACATCATCAGCATCAAGATCAACAAAGCCGGCGGCCTCTATCGCTCCCAGCAGATCGGCGCGATCGCCGCGGGCGCGGAACTCCCCCTGGCGATCGGCTCGATGGTCGAGTGCGGCGTCGGGACCGCGGCGGGCGCACAGTTCGCCGCCTCACAGCCGCACGCGACGTATCCCTCCGACGTGAAGGGGCCGAGCCTCATGGAGGGGTCGATCCTCGAGGAGCCGGTCCGGATCGACGACGGCTACACGTACGTCCCCGACGCCCCCGGACTGGGCGTCGCGCTGGACGAGGATGCCGTCGAACAGTACCGAGTCGAATAGCGCATCGTGGACTGGCGCGACTCGACCATCCCATCGGAGCGGACGGAGTCAGGGATCGTTGCACGCGAGGTGACGGTCAGAGATCACCGCGTATGCAACGTGGTCGTCAGAGATCACCGCGCACGACGTCACGGATGATCTTGTTCTCGGCGTTGTTTAGGTGTTCACAAACCGTCGCGGAGGTGAGCCCGACGGCGTCGCCGACGTCGGACATCGTCACGCTCCGGTCGTCGTCGTAGTACCCCAGCTCGAAGGCACGCAGGAGGACCTCGAGCTGTCGTGAGGTCAGCCCGTAGTGATCGACGCCGGTCTCGTTCTCCAGGGAGTCCTCCGATATCTCCTCGAGAACGCGATTTTTCTCGACGCGGACGCTCGGCGAGAACGCACGCACCGCGTCGATGATCGCGTTCATCTCGTCCTCATCGGAGACGTATATCGGCCACCGTTCGAGTCCCCGCTGGACGGTTGCCTGCGTGGGAAGGAAACACTCGTGTTTCGAGAGGGCATGAGCGACGCTCGGCAGGTCGTCGGTGTAGTTGGGCTTCACGTAGACGTACGTCTCGCCCATGCCCGAGGGGATGGGCGAGAGCCGCTCTAGGTGGGTGTCGACGGGGTGGGCCCGCAACCCCTCGAGAAACGCCTCCAGCTCGGTTCCCGTTCCGACGAGCTTGAGGAGGCTCTTCAGCTGTTTTTCGGTCTCCTCGACCGTCATCCGGCTCAAGTTGTACACACGAACCGACGGTACCTCGGCGCTGACGTCCGATATCGGACATCCCTCGTGTCTGATGAGCAGTACCGTTTGTTTCATGTGACGCCTCTGGCGGAGCGAGCATAAAAGACGGTCGGCGATCGAGCCACGACGAGCCCGCACATCCATCGGTCACGATCGATCCGGCCATTCAACGTCTGAACGGCCCAGCGACGTCCTTCTGCACCGTTCTCCTAACATATTAGAAGGAATCTTATTCCACCTCCTTCCCCGATCCGAAGACGAGTATGAGTGACATAGACATAGATCTCACCGATCTCGAGGGTGATCGGATCGACCGCCGTACGACGCTCAAGCTGTTTTCGGCCGCCGGAATGACGGGCGCGCTGGCCGGCTGTGCCGACGACGACGTCGATCCTGAACAGGCCGGAGAGACGGGGACGGACGACGGGAACGGAGCCGAAGGCAGCGGCACCCTCCGCATCGGTGAGCTGTTCGGCGAGGTGACGACGCTCGATCACCACCGCTGTTCGAACAGCATCTGTTACCGGACGGCCGCCTACATGCTTGACGGGTTGGTCGACGTGGACACCAACCTCGAGGTACACGGCGTCATCGCGGAAGATTGGGAGGTTCCCGACGACAACACGGTGATCTTCAACCTTCGGGAGGGCGTCGAATGGCACAACGGCGATCCGTTCACCGCCGAGGACATGGTGTACAGCTTCGAGCGGCTGTATGACGATGACTTTCCGGGACTCTACACCGACGAGTTGAGCGCCGTCAGCGACGTGGTGGCAGAAGACGATCACACCGTCAGGTACGATCTGGAGCGGCCGTACGCGCCGCTTTTCATTTATTTGACGCCGCAGGGACGTGCCGGCCTGCCGGTGAATCGGACGGTCGCGGAGGAACACGGACAGACGAACTACTGTGACAGCGTCGAGGCTGCGGCTGGAAACGGCCCGTTCGAGCTCGTCGATTGGGTGCCCCGCCAGCGGCTCACGTTCGAGGCCAACGAGAACTACTGGGGTGACGCTCCGGCGGTGGACACCGTCGAGGTTCACCTCATCGAGGACGAGAACGCGCTCGTGAACGCGCTCATCTCCGACGAAGTCGACATCGCGCCGGAGGTTCCGTCGACGCAACTCGCCGTACTGGAAAACGAGGACGATGTGGACGTCCAGACGGAGCTGACCGGCAACTACCACTACATCGCCTTCAATCTCGATCAGGAGCCGTTCGACGACCAGCGGGTTCGACGGGCCATCGCCATGGCGATCGACCGCGAGCGGATCGTGGAGGACGTCTTCCAGGGATACGCCGTTCCAAACGGCTACCCGATGTCGCCCGCGTTCGACTGGGCATACCCTGGCGAACCCGGGGAGGGAGGCCAGCAGTACGACCCCGAGGCGGCCCGCGACCTGCTCGCAGAGGCCGGCTACCCCGACGGATTCGAGGTGACGATGCGCGTGACGACGGACTCGCCGTGGCGTAGCATCGGTGAGTGGCTCGCACAGGAGCTTCGCGAGGAGCTGAACCTCGACCTCGACGTCGAGCTGCTCGAGTGGGCGACGTTCCGTGAGTACACCGCGAGCCCGCCGTTCGAGTTCGAGATGTTCAACCTGCAGTGGGTGGGCGACATCGACCCCGACCAGCACGTGCGGATGTTTCACTCGGAAAGCGCGGTCAACCGGCAGTACATGGACAACCCTGCCGTGGACGAGCTGATCGACGCACAGCGAGCCGAACTCGACGAGGCGGCGCGCGGCGAGGTGATCCGTGACTTGATGGAGGAGCTGGCGGAGTACGCCAACTACGCGACGTTCGCGACCCAGGAGCGGGCGTACGCCGTTCGCGAGGGCGTGAACGGCTTCATCGCACACCCCGCGATGTACATCAACGTCGACGACATCACCCTCTCGTAAGCGACGATCGAACGGCCGATGGTAGACATATATCAATCATTCATGAAACGACGGACGAAGCGGCTCCCATGAGCGGAAACGTCGCACGCTTTCTCGCGTCGCAGGTCGCACAGATCCTCTCGGTGATGTTCTTCGCGTCGATCATCGTGTTCATCATCATGACGTACGTCCCAGGATCGCCCGCGGAGATCTATCTCGGACCGGAGGCGACCCAACAACAGGTTGAGGCGATGGAGCGGGAGATGGGCCTCCACGAGCCCATATACGTCCAGTATCTCAACTGGATCCAACAGCTGTTCACCGAGGGGCTCGGCACCTCGATGGTACAGGGTGCTCCCGTTGCCGACCTGATCTGGCAGGCGCTGCCGGTGACGCTGCAGATCAGCTTCTTCGCGATGGTGTTCGTGATCCTCATCGGGATCCCCGTCGGGGTGGTCTCCGCGGTTGACCAGTACACGGCGAAAGACTACGTCGCGACGGTGCTGGCGCTGCTCGCCTTCTCGTCGCCGCAGTTTTTCACCGCCATCCTGCTCATCCTGGTGTTTTCGATCTGGATACCGATCTTCCCGGCGCTCGGGTTCGTGAACGTGGCGGATCACTTCTTCACCGGGGCGTATTATACGATCCTGCCGGGCTTCGCGCTCGGTGCCGCCTACTGGGGCGTCGTCATCCGCATGCAGCGATCCGCGATGCTCGACGTGTTGAGCCAGGAGTACGTCGACGCGGCACGTGCACGCGGTTTGAAAGAGCGGACCGTCATCTACTCACACGCGCTCCGGAACGCGATGATACCGGTGATCACGATCATGGGAATACAGATCGGGTGGCTGATGAACGGGTCCATCCTCATCGAGATCGTCTTCAACCTTCCGGGGGTCGGCGACCTGCTCGTCACCGCGATCTTCCAGCGGGACTATGCCGTGGTACAGGGACTAATGCTACTGATCGCGTTCGCCTTCGTCTTTGCAAACCTCGTCGTCGACGTCGTCTACGCGTTCATCGATCCACGGATCCAATACTGACATGGCAAACGAAAACAAACCCATCGAGAACGGCGGCACGGCGACCGCTCACGACGAGCCGATCTCGGTCGGCGACGACAAACATCCGATACGCCGACGATACGAACTGCGCGCGAAGAACCTGCTGAAGGAGTATCGGCAGCTCCGCCGAAACAAGGTCGCGATCGCCGGACTCTACTTCATCTGGATGATGATCGCGGTCGCGATCTTCGCGCCGCTTATCGCCCCGTACGACCCGGCAAGCCAGGGCGTCGGGCAGAACCTCGCACCCCCGTCGCTCGCACATCCCTTCGGGACCGATCACTTCGGGCGGGACATCCTCTCGCGAACGATCTACGGCGCACGGATCTCGATCGCCGTCGGGTTCATCGCGGTCGGCGAAGCCCTCGTACTTGGCGTGGCCACCGGGCTGGTCGCCGGCTACGTCGGCGGGAAGACCGACGCCGTCATCATGCGGATCATGGACGCGATCTTCGCGTTTCCGGTGCTCGTGTTGGCGATCGGGATCGTGGCGATCCTCGGCGCGAGCATGGTGAACATCATGCTCGCGGTCGGAATCAGGTACATCCCGGTCTTCGCACGGGTCACCCGCGGGGAGGTCCTCTCGATCAAAGAAACGGAGTACGTCGAGGCCTCCCGGCTCATCGGCGCCTCCAGGCGACGGATCCTCTTCAAGGAGATCCTTCCGAACACGCTCTCGCCGGTGATCGTGACCGGAACGATCCTCGTTGCGTACGCGATCCTCGCGGAGGCGGGGCTTTCGTTCCTCGGACTCGGCGTACAGCCGCCGCGTACGTCGTGGGGGCTCATGCTCACCGAGGGACAGACGTACATCCGCGTCGCCCCCTGGATGGCGATCTTCCCGGGACTGGCGCTGGTGTTCACGGTGCTCGCCGTGAACCTGCTCGGCGACGGGTTGCGGGACATCTTCGATCCCGAAATGCGGGGTGAGGCGTGATGACGGTGGAGCCGCTTCTCGCGGTGGAGGACCTCCAAGTGAACTTCGAGACGGAGGAGGGAACCGTCAAGGCGCTCGAAGGCGTCACCTTCGAACTCTACGAGGGCGACACCCTCGGTATCATCGGCGAGTCCGGCTGCGGCAAGACGGTGACGAGCCGAACCATCCTCAAACTGCTCGACCGTCGTGCAGTGATCGCCGGTGGCAGCATCAGGTACGACGGTCGGGAGCTCACGGAGCTGTCCGATCGCGAGATGACGGACGTCCGGGGGTCGGAGATCGCGATGATCTTCCAGGAACCGATGGCGTCGCTGAATCCCGTGTTCACGATCAAACGCCAACTGATCGAGACGTTGGAGACGAACGCCGATCTCACGGGCGAGGCCGCGCTCGACCGCGCGGTCGACCTGCTCGATAGCGTCCGTATTCCCGCGCCGCGGAGCGTCTTGGAGCAGTATCCCCACCAACTCTCGGGGGGAATGCAACAGCGGGTGATGATCGCGCTCGCGCTCGCCTGTGAGCCGCGGGTGCTCATCGCCGACGAGCCGACGACCGCGCTCGACGTCACCGTTCAGGCACAGATCATGGAGCTGCTCGACGATCTCAAAGCGGAGTTCGGCACGTCGATCATCCTGATCACACACGACCTCGGCGTCGTCGCACAGACCTGCAACCGGGTGAACGTGATGTACGCCGGAAGCGTCGTCGAGACCGGCACGATGGACCGGATCTTCAAATCACCCAACCATCCGTACACCCGACGGCTGATGCGATCGATTCCGACGTTGGGGAACGCGAACCGCAAGCTTCCGACGATCCGTGGGGTCGTTCCCGACTTGGTCGATCCGCCGAGCGGCTGCCGGTTCAGAACGCGATGTGGATACGTCATCAACCCGGAGTCGGTCACGATAAGCGACGAGGAGTGGAACCACGCCGTCCAGCTCCGCTTTAGCTTACAAAACCAGGACGCGAACCGCACGCCCGCCGAGTACGTCGAGGCGATGACGTCCACGCCCTCACATGAGGATCTCTCCACCGCCGTGGACGCGATACGCGACGGCGACTACGCGCGAGCGACGGACGCGCTCGACCGGCTCGTCGAGCAGTCCCCGTGTGCAGGGAGCCGACCGGAGATACACGAGTCCGACGGATCGAACGTCCGGTGTCATCTCTACGGATACGAGGCGGATCGACGACCCGAGGCGATCTCGGAGGCGGTCGTCCAGGGGGAAGAGCGTGTGATGCGGGGTGATGGTCGATGAGCGTGGTGGACGTCACCGACCTCAAGAAGTACTACTCGGAGTCCTCGGGCGGGGTGACCGCGCTCTTTGGAAGCGGCGGCGGCGACGTCAAGGCCGTCGATGGCGTCTCGTTCAGCATCGAGGGCGGAGAGACCGTCGGGCTGGTCGGCGAGTCGGGGTGTGGAAAGAGCACGGTGGCTCGCACGCTCGTCGGCTTGGAGGACGCGACCGACGGGACGATCACCTTCGGCGGAACGGAGCTCACCGACCTCTCGCGGTCCGAGATGGCAGACGTCCGGCAGAACCTTCAGATGGTGTTTCAACACCCACGGGCGTCGCTCAACCCACGCAAGACGATCCGCGAGATCGTCGGGGAGTCGTTCATCATCCACGACGGGATGAGCGGACGCGAGCTCAGCGAGGCCGTCGTCGACCTGCTTCACAAGGTCGACCTCAAGCGGGAGCATCTCTATCGATTCCCGATGGAGATGTCGGGCGGGCAGTGCCAGCGCGTCGCCATCGCGAGAGCGCTTGCGATGAACCCGGACGTCATCGTGTTCGACGAGCCGACGAGCGCGCTGGACGTCTCGGTACAGGCGGAGATCCTCAACCTCCTCGAGGAGCTGAAGGCGGAGTACGGCTTCGCGAGCCTCTTCATCAGCCACGACCTCTCCGTCATCAACCACGTCTGTGACCGCGTGTTGGTGATGTATCTCGGAACGCTCGTGGAGGAGGGCCCGACCGGTCGGGTGCTCTCGAACCCACAACACCCGTACACGCGTTCGCTGTACTCGGCGATCCCGGATCCGGATCCGGATCAACCCTTCGATCCGATCCCGCTCGACGGCGAACTCCCGGACCCGAAAGATCCACCGAGCGGTTGCCGGTTCAACACCCGCTGTCCGGAGATCATCCGTCCGCCGGAGCTGGACGTCTCTCACGACCTGTGGCTCGAGATCCGTCGGTTCAAGGGACTCGTCCACGAGCGTGACGTCTCGGCGGTCGGGCGGTCCGGCGAGGAGATCCTGGAGGACGTCTTCGGTTCGGACGCGGTCGGGGAGCTTCCGCTCCCGGTCAGATCGGCGGCAAACCGCGTTTCCGAGGAGGAGTGGGACGACGCCGAACGGGCGCTGGCCAAACTCCGCTCGCCGTGTGAGCGGGACGTCCCGGACACGTACGAACACGTCACGGACGGGCGACACGTCTCGCGGTGTCACCTCCACGAGAAGGCCGTCGCCCCCGACGGCGGCGCGGAACGATCCCCGTCCGCCGACGGACCTGAGTGAGTTCGGGCGACCCAAGCCAAGCTGCCCGGTGCGGGATCGACGACGCCGATTTGAGGCGCCGTTTGCGGACGACCGAATCGACGACGCGCTTTTAGGCGCCGCTCGCCGACCACCCTGCATGTACTGGCGAGGTCACGTGGGGGTCGGCCTGCTTGCATACGCGCCGATCGCGGCCGTCGTGATCGAGGCCGGCGAGCCGGGACTGGCGCTGTTCGGTGGCGGGCTCGCGGTCGCGTTCGCGACGCTACCGGACGCGGACCAGTCACTGCCGATCCCCCACCGCGGCCCGACCCACACCGTCGCGTTCGCGGTAGTGACCGGCGTCGTCCTCGCGCTTTTCGCCGCGGTCTCGATCGTCGT
>LFFM01003363.1_pt1 | contig 10108 bp, 9 predicted proteins | sample 643131 | NCBI WGS metagenome assembly LFFM01 (sample SAMN03777445, study PRJNA286221) | soda lake metagenome | biome: soda lake; feature: Kulunda steppe; material: water; isolation source: sample Tc-Br brine of Tanatar trona crystallizer | place: Russia: Kulunda steppe | collected 2011-07 | reverse complement strand
GGCGAATATTCTGATGATGCCGAAATCAGTATGGGCATCCAATCAATGAAAAAGATAGCCAGAGGAACCGATCCAGACGAAGTTATACTGGTTGCAACTAAATCTGATTACCTGATTGACAGATGGCAAGACGAAAACGACTCCGAATACGGACCAGCCAAGAACGAAACGAAATGGAACGAATTCAGAGAGTTCGTCAGTGACGAATTCTACAGTAACATCGCAATCAAAGGATTCATGCAGATCGTAAATACGAGGAGAGTGTATCCAGTGTATTTCCACACCGACGAAAACTACAATCTCACTACCGACGAAGACGGTGAAATCCAGACCGAAGGTTACGACGATCTACTGGACGCACTCGTAGAATAAAATAAAAAAAACAATCCGAGCATGGCAAAACTACTATTCTACAGCACGAACGGTCACCAGTTAGATCCAGAAACGAACAGCCCCTCTACAGCACCAGGTATTTTTGAAAAAGTCATCGACTACAATCTCCAGCTATATGTCGACTCTGAAAACCTGAGAGTTGCAGCACTGGTTCGTGCTGAAACGACGGCAAGCACCAGAGAAGTAGACACGTATTACGCACTTTACCATGGAGAAAATAGAGAGAAATTGTTGGTGAATTTTGCAAATGCATTAGATCAGGTAAGCTCAGGTGACGTCTCATCCGATCATGAGTGGAACTTCATACAGGATGGGAGAGAAGAACAGTACGAACTCCCCTGGATAGCGAGAGAAGAATCGGAGAAGAATTTAACCGATATCGGTCTGGACCACGCTGAGCAACTCTCAGTTGAACAGTTACTCAGTAAGGGTAATCAGTTGACAGTGGGTATCACGAGTTGGAGATCGACTGCAATCGCAATAAACCACGTACTAAAACAGCCAGAGATAGAGATTTCAATTGGAACACACAGATACGACATCAGTGGAAAACCCGCGTTTTTGAGAGATACGTCACTGATAATTAAACCAGGTGAAGCTGCTAATTTCCTCCCACTGGATACTTCGACATCAGAGAAATTCTCGAATCGAAAAGAAAGTCTCGTAGAAGCAATCGAAGACCAGTGTAAGTCAGTATTCAAAAATCAGCTCACAGCAGTCGTAGAGTCACCAATAAATATTCGAGAACACGATCTGCTGGCTATTCGTTCGTATTTGAATAATGAGCCACACGACGAACCGAGAGGACAAGCGGGACAGGAGTTAGTAGCAGTCATCGACAAGGTAACCACTGGAGGTATTGTAAACGGAAAATACGATACCAAAGTTCTAGACGACGCTGAAAGGAACGTACTCACAGAGACGTTCAAGGATTGGATCGAAAACAAAATAGACCAGCTCAGCTCCGATATTGATTCGCAATACCAGCATAGATTCGAAGAACTGATTGATTCAACTGTAACGTATCCCCGACAACAGCGGTACGAAGTCCTCGAGGAAGTAAAAAACGTAATCGACGACGGTTCTCGGCCACAGACACCTGATTCGATTACAGAACAGGTCAAATCTGTTTTAGAAGATCTCCAGTCCTCCGAACTGATAAAAAACAATCAACGAAGAGCGATCAAGAATCAGGTTAGAGATTATATAAAAGGCCAGCAGAATGAATGCGTCGAACAAGAGCGTGACTATATCGAATCGCAGTTCGAAAACGCCAGAGAAACGATCCGAGAGAACTCTATAGAAGACCAAATTATACTAGCAAAAGTAGCTGAGACGGAGATCAGAGAAAACGTCGAACAACACGATACTGATGGCGAACGTAGTGGTCGGCCGAGAGAGTACATACAAGCAGTCGAAGAATTAGAACAGAGCGCAATCATCGGCAAGGCATTAAAATCGACTATCCGCAACGAAGAGATAGTTAATATTCGAGATCTGAAACACGAAATAGATCGAAGATTTGTCGAACGAAAAGAAAACGAGCTACGGCGGCCAATCGAAAACGGTCAGTCTGGCTTTGATTCAATAAAAGAGGAAGTCTCGTTCCTCTTCCAGGCCAAACAAATAGTCAGCAATACCGCTGGATTTGGCTTTACGGACGAACCCGAAATTGATGGTTATTTTTTGGATCAGCTACAGGAGACGGTCACGCAACTCGAGGCCGTCGACAGACCGATCTACGTATCGACGAGAGAGGTGCGAAATAACGTTGCTCAATATATAGACGACGAAATACGTCGGCTCGAGGAAGCGAAGTTCGAAAGTATCAAAACGAAAATACTCGACGACATTGATACGAAACATTATACTCATGATCCATCAGAAGTGATTGAGGAACTATCACACCTCGAAAACCAAATACGCCAATTGAGGAATAAGAGTCTGAATACTACCAGTTCGGATGGGTCTCCATATGGAATCCAACAGGATATTCTCGAATACAAGCAACTCTTCGAAAATCAATCCAGGACGATAGAACCGACGGTCAAGAATACCCTGGACCAAATATTAGATGGTATCGAAGAACAGAAAAATAATCAGCGCGAGATACTATTTAATAATATAAAAGAACAATTTTGTGAAAAAATTGATGATATAACGTCCACATTTCGATTAACGTCTTACGAAAAACTCTGTGTGTTAGACCGTATAGCTAAAGAGCTCCACATGAGTGTGGATATTATACCAAAAGATTCTATCGGGCCAAATTTTGGATCCAATCTATCCACAAATAGCTTCAAAGAATCTATCTCTGAATTAAAAGAATGTTTGGTTGAAATACATATTTCAGACAGTCACTTAGACGACAATAGACGGAGAGAATTAAAATCCCATTTCGAAAACATTCTTCGCCAAGAGATAGATATTGTTAGACAGGATATAAAAGAGGAATTAACAGACGACATAATAGACAAATTCAGACAAAAATATCTACCCAACAAACGCTACATAGATTGTCGAGTTTCCGAGCTGTTGTCTGCTATCGACAATCTCGAGTCGGCTACTCCGTATCATGTTAATGATCAAATCAATCTGGATCTGAACGACGAAAGACAAACATATTACAATTCGCTATCAGATTCACTCCAAAATTACATTCACAATGAAGTGAGTGATTGGATATCAGAAGAAAAACAAAAAATACGATCCAACGCTGAAACGATCTCGTACAAAACCCATCTCGAGGTTCTGCAATCGGTGACCAGATTGGAAGATCCACTTGATACAATAATAGCCCTGAAACAATTACAACAATTCACCAACGGATCTAGAAATAGCTGGCCCGACGCTATCGATTCCAAACCGGATCAACCACCAAAAGAGTACGATCTGAGGTCAAAATTATCAGAATTTGAAAATGATTTGCGAAACAATCTGAAAGAGGAGGGAAAATCGTACAGAGACGAGTTAACAGCCGAGTTAGACAATACATTAGCCGAAAATGAAAATGAGAAATGGTACTCGCATGGATTTTTAGAAAATCTAAAAGAATCAGTGCAGGACGGTTCTATTACAGATAGGAATGTTCCAGATCCACTCATGGAGACACTCAAGATGCCAGTCTCCAAACTACAGAACGTCGATCCCCAAGACAAAACCGTTCAGCGTATTCAACAAGCCTTGATAGAAGTGTTGAACAAACATCTCAAAGGGTTAAATGGGAAGACGAGTATATTACCAGAAATCTCACCAGTTAGTAGGAGTGTTCCGACACCACTCAGCACTCGATCCGGGTTTTTGACGGTTTCTATCATCTTCTTAATTATTATCGCAGTTGTGGTAACAATGATGTTCGTATCAATAGGTGGAGATCCACTCTCCATCCCAGGTTCAGATGGGACGGATCTGAGCTTTGGATCGGTGAGTTTTGCAGAGAACGAATCGCTGAACGAGTCTGGAATGTACGAACTGGAATACACGGTCGGTGGTGGCAACATCAACAGCGAAAATAGTACCCACAGCGTAACCGTCACCGATTCCGAGATAGTACAAAGTTCAACTATCGTAACACGAACTAGTGAGGGAGACGATCTAACAGTCCAAGACAGATCAGACTCATCGAATCGTAGCCAAATAGAATTTCAGGTCCCTCCGGTAGAGAACGACACTTCCAACGAGATCACAGTGACGAGTAAGCTACAGATAACACCTGACGATACAGGAAACGAAAGTTCGCATCAAATAACGGTATCGGTCACCGATAGCAGCGGAGAAAGTGTGAACGAACAACAAAACGTTTCGATTGTCGAGAATTCGTCACCGAGATCAACGGCTGGATCCGGTCAGTAAACGGGTCACTGGCGAACCAGTGTACACAAGGAGACAGTCTCAGATCCTCGTGAGCAACTGGATAAACTCACTCTGGCTTTTTATTTTCAGCTAACACGTCCCGAATTTCGTCTGCATTGTTCTCGCAAGATTCCATGTACGCTTCTGCCTCTGACCGTAGCTCTTCCAAGCCAACATCTGCTGCGATTGTGTGAACGCCTTCTAACACCGTCGCGGTGTTTTGGAACCGCTGTAGTGACGTTTCGAACTCTCCGTTTTCGAATTCTTCATAGGCTCGTTGCATTTGATCTTCAGCAATCGGTAGTGTCGCCATCGCTACGCCGGTTCTGGCGCGCTTCTCTATTGATTCAGTCCTCGCTTCGGGAGCGGTGAGTCCAGATGGTCGGGTGAACGCGAGGTGTTTGAGGGTGGCTTTAGTGGTTTCTTTGCGGTGGAAGACGGCAACGCCGTCATCCACCTCGGGACGCCAGAAGCCGTCGTGTGTAGAGCGGCGACCAACAACGTGCTTGCTGGCGACGTATTCGCTGTTTTGGTTTAGCGAGGTGTAGAACATGTCCTGAGAGGCGATTTGGGTGATATACCACGCCGGCACGTCGGTGCCGGCGCGGAGTTCGTCTTTGGACGCGACCTCACCGTGTGCAAGGAGGTACTCACGAACGGCAATTTTATGCGACTCAGCCGTGTCCTGACTGGTGTCGGATTCGGTACTGAACATACCTTGAATCCGACTTCCAATCTAGGTAAAGTGACCATTTCTATCGGTAGTGAACGCTATCCGATAGGTCTGAGTTGATTTTGTAACCGTGCAACGGGCTATTGGTAGTGTATCTCACCAATTATTGATAGGATAATGTATTTTGGGCTGGTCTATACTGTATCGGCCCGCTCTATACAGTCTACAAGCGGTTTCCCGGTACCGACAGACCAAGTCACCAATAGAACAACACTCGTAGTTAATCAGCAAGACCGATGTAATGCTGAAATGTTGGTTGACATTTACCTATTCTCAGATACTGCTGCAGGTGAGCGTAATTGGGGACGCTCCGATACCATTAACCAACAAAGAGGGAGTTTCGCATACTTTGTTGGTTAACGTCGAGGTCGAGCCAGTCTATGAAACCTGAAATCACACGCCTCCCGTTTTGTGGAAGTCAGCAGTCTAAGAGTATATGTCAGGAGTGAAAAAGTGAAAATGCCGTTCGCGATAGATTTCCTCGAAGATGACCGTGTTATAGAGTGGGAGTCGACGGAAGGCGGTGCTGTCGTTACCGAGCGGGATGACTACACACCACGGTTCTATATCGCCCCGCAGTCACCCGATACAGATCTCAATCTCACAGAGCTCCGGACAGTCTATGATCAACATCCAGCTGTCGTTTCGACCGCGGTCGTTGGGCGACGACTCAGTTTCAGGCGAGACGAAGAGGACGTCCTTGCAGTCGCTGTCGACCATATCGATCGTCGGATCCCCGTGCACGACTGACGCAGGATGAGCTTGCGACGGTGAACCAACAGGCCAAACGGATTGCCGCAACAGTGGATGGCGGTCCAAGCAGAGCAGCCATCTCCAGACATCTTGCAAAAGCGATTCTGGCTGGTCAGGAGACGACCACAGCGGTGTTCACCACGCAGGAGACGGTGAAACAGATGCCAAGCGTGATTCTGGATATCGATGAAGTGCCCGACGTGCAGGGAGGTGAGGTGAACATCAGCGGTGAAATCGTCGAACTGTGGACGCCCAGTGCAGCGAATATCGCTCAGGTGGGCCTGATCGCGGATAAGAGCGGTGCGATCAAGTTCACCAGCTGGTCGAAAAGTGACCAGCCCCTAGTCGAGGAAGGCGATCAAGTCCAGTTGTGGCATGCCAAGAAGAACGGGTATCAGGGTCGGTGCAGTCTCGCGTTGACCTACGACAGTCGAATCGAATTCCCAGAGCGAACGAGCTGGTGGTAGGACTGGCCGTCGCAATCCCTTTTTTGGCGGTGTGTACGCTCCCCACCGCCTCCCACCACCTCCACGGTTCGGGCTGCTCGCCTCGCTGCGCTGCCGGGCTTTCGCTTACCAAACATGACCGCGTAGAATAGTACACTTAACAACTACTCAACAGCGTGCGTCTCGACCAGCGCCCATCATGATGAATATGATAATTAATATATCTCGCATGAATGAATTAAATCGAGAACGGCCCATCGAAGCAGACTCAACGCTTTCGACGGAAGCGAACCCGGTGTGAGACACACTTCTATATCAAACTAAGTAGTGAGTCAAAACTAACACAAGAATAATTCATTCTATCTATCATATACATATAATTCTTTCTCAGGAGAAAGCCGAAGTGTCATATCTGCTTTCAGAGGTGGGTCTTCAATTGTTACAATATTATCACCACGGCTTTGGTTTTGTTCTGGTTGATGAGTCAATAAATAGTCACGTCCAATGATTGCTAACGCGATTTTCGCTTCAACTAGACTGAATTGACGACCAATACATAGTCGTGGACCACCCCCAAATGGTGCATATGCGAAATTTGGGATTGATTCAGTAAGGTTCCCGTTCCATCGGTCAGGTCTGAATTGTTTGGGATCTTGATAAAACCGGTCATCATGGTGAACTTGTCTGACACCCAACCAAACTGTAACTTCCTCTGGAACACGATATCCATCGATTGCCAGTTCGTGATTGGACTCACGCGGGATAATGTAGATAGGTGGATACAGCCGCAAGGTTTCTTTAATAATCTGTTCAGTTATACATAGGTCTGACAAGTCTGAAGGGCTTATCGGTGGAGATATGTTATCAATCTCGGCCTGGAACCGACGTCGAAGGTTGGGACGTCGGGCAATTTCGTATAGAGACAACGCTAGTGTAGATGCTGTCGTTTCATGACCAGCAAAAATCAAGGTAACAACTTGATCTCGGAGTTGTTCATCGGATAACACATTATCATTATTTTTTGATTGTCTGATTTTTACCAATATAGATAATAGATCCAAATTATTGTTTGGATCTACAGACAAATCATTTTTTTCATAGAGGCTAACGTTTTGAGCCTTTTCATCCAACATTTCTTCAGCTATTTTTCTGATTTTAGTTCGGCCTTTCTTAAACCGATGACGGGAAGGTGTCGGAACCCATGTAGGAAGCGGATATGATGTCGGCGCAAACCAATCCTGTAATCTTGTAGCAGCTTCATGAATATCTTCATCGCCATTAATTTCCAATTCTTCACCGAATAACGTTGCAAACAAAACATCTAATGTTAATCGGCGCATTTCGACTTGGAGATTAATCGTTTCCTTTGACCCCCAACTTTCTACGCGACGCTGTATTTGCTCGTTCATCGTAGAAATGTAAGAGTCAATTTTTTCCTTAGAAAACAGGGGTTGAAGGATTTTTCGCTGCTCTTGCCACACTTTCCCTTCTGAAGCTAACAGTCCATTTCCAAACGCGATAGAAAAGTCAACAGATTTACTAAAAGAATCACGGTCATCAATTAGTACCTTCTTAAAATGAGAAGGATGAGCAAAGTTATAGATCTCACCTGTTCCGAAAAGGAAATTTCTAGCCACATCTGTCGAGTTCATTGTTGCATCTCTAAAAGACAACGGATCTGGCATGGCCCGGAAACTATGGGTAAGTGGATGACCAATTTCATCAGGATACGGAGGAAGAGGTAAATCTTGGATTTCTCTTTCCTTCATCGTCTGTTACAAGAGTATCATTCGCAGATATAATACATCACCGATTTTTAATGAACAACATTCTCAAATATTTAAATTAAGTGAGAATTTTGAAATTGTTTTTATGATGAATCGATGGGAGATATCCTCAGAACATAAATCATTATTTTTATTAGGAATGTCTTTGTTTAAACATTTATATAATGGAGACAAATACACCGTATCTTTGGTTAACTAGGATTGAAGAAAAATTCATAAATAAAAGCCCGCTTGGCAAATTTTCGACGATAACATTAACAATTGGTATACAGCCATTGATATTGAATATGATTTTCTTTTATTTTATTTTCGGCACAGCCCCCACCCGTTTTTATTTCCTTCAAATTTTAGCAGCTACTGTATTAATTGTTGGACCTTTCTTTTTATACAGATATGAAACTCATGTTTTTCCGAGGTTTATACACCTAGCAAAGGATGTGACTCCTCATGAAGATAATAAAAAAATCAAAGAGATATCGAACAAGTACCGAGAGTTTTACGCTAAAAAATATTATTATGTAGTCATACCGTGGACTATTATTTTGTTTGGGGCATTGTACCTCAACCTACCGTATTTTCAGAATATGGGAGTAGAGGGATTTACTGATCCAACTTTTATCCCATATATAATTGGATGGGTGATATATGCAGGTGTTATAACTGGAATTGGTCTCCACATGATAATTACCACTATTACTTGTATACGAGAGGTTGGAGATTTAAATTTTTCAATTGATCCTTTACACCCGGATGGGTTAGGTGGACTAAGTTCAATAGGCTACTTTGCCATTAGTTCAACCACTCTATTTTCGATAGGCTCGTTGTCTTTTCCACTCTTTTTTGATATTGCTGATCAAAGTGGTATTCCCATATTCATTTATGTGATTGTTATTGTATATATTGGCTGTATTTTGTTGTCTTTCCTATATCCTACAATGTATATTAATCGACGGGCCAAAGAAATACGACGAAATGTTCTAGAAAGTAAACGAGAACGTATTTACAATTACCATCAGGAAATATTGAATGCTGATTCAGATAAAAATATAGACCGGATGAAGACAAAATTAGATACTCTTCGTGATGAATATGATGAATATGATAAAATAAATCTTTACCCATTGTCACCCTCAATATTTTCCAAGCTTTTGTCTTCAATTATGTTGCCGTTAATCTTCTTATTGTTAGAAACCTATATTGTAAGTTAATATAGTGTTCTTCATTTTGTGGAACTAACGGTTGAACACCTCTTCATCAGGAGTTTAATTATGGATCGTATACTTTTGTATAGGCAGAATCATCTTTGGGGGGATCGTATACTATTGCGCTCATCTGTAGAAGTCAGTACTCAAGATTTTCTCGAATCAGTTGTCGGTGTTGAGGGTCAAACTGCAAAAGTGCAAATAGCCCTGTAAGTGGTGTTTTGAGACACCTCGGAATCTTCGCAACCAGTTGCGAAGGAAGCTATGTCGGTTCTCACATCTGTTCGTGTGAGCATCACCGACGACGTAGTGTTCATTGTGATTAATGGCGAGATGGTCATCAATCTCTTCTTCCTCGTCGATTCCGTCGTAGATGGTGTACTGATCTGTGCAGAGGATTGCTGGATCGTCTTCATCGCCGTATTCAACCATGTCCTCGTCTACATCTTGGAGAGTCTCACGAACGAGGAATCGAACTCGTCCGTCGGAGCGATGGACGAGTGTCACGACTGGCGGTTTGTCTGACTCGAACGTTCTTCGTCCCTTTTTTTGAGTCCGCGCAAGCGCGGACTCTCCTGTTCAAGCCCTTTCTCACCAGCAACCACGTAGACCTCGTCGGCTTCAGAGACTCCAGTGAGGTCAAACACCGGATCAGCATCAAGGGCGTCTTGTACGTTCGGTCAAGCTCTTGAAAAGTCTGTTCTGTCGTAGACTCTTCCATCCCCTGAATAATATAGAACATTTCCGGGAGTAAAAGCTGGTGCCCCGAAAAAATCGTCTCAGTCAGATCATTGAAAATAATGTTACAGTTGTGACAGTGATAGCGTTGAGCGTCTTTCCTCGTCGTTCCTTTCTTGATCGTGTCCGCACTGCCGCAGTGCGGACACGTCACCTCATCTGGCCATCGCTGTTCACGGAGATACTCCAGACAATCCTCCTTGT
>LFFM01003362.1_pt1 | contig 10108 bp, 9 predicted proteins | sample 643131 | NCBI WGS metagenome assembly LFFM01 (sample SAMN03777445, study PRJNA286221) | soda lake metagenome | biome: soda lake; feature: Kulunda steppe; material: water; isolation source: sample Tc-Br brine of Tanatar trona crystallizer | place: Russia: Kulunda steppe | collected 2011-07 | reverse complement strand
TTCGACAGCCGCGACGCCTACGTTCGGTGGATCATCGAGCACCGAGCGTCGATCGCTGACACCCCCGACGATGCGGCGACGCTTCTCGACACGTACCGCGAGCGAATCGCGACCGTAGAGCAGCAACTGGCCGACCGGACCGACTGGGAGCCAGGCGGTGATGGGACTGCCGATGACACCGAGAGCACGTCGGTGGCTTCGGGTGGCGGCCAGAGGACGCCCACGACTGCGGGTGATGGCGCGGCCCGATCGGCCCAGACCAGCTCGTCGCAGGACAATGACGGCTGGACTCGATCGAAGAGCCACCCCTCTGTCGAAGTCCGGGGGACTCCGCGAACGACGGTCTCCCGAAAGCGACCTCCAGCGTCGACCGATCGGTCGTCCACAGACGAGCGGGAAGCGGCCACACACCAGGAGTCCGATCGGAAACTCTCTCCGGAATCGGCTGAGACGGCAACAGAGCCACCGTCGGAGCATGCCGAGACGGCCACAGAGCCACCGTCGGAGCACGCCGAGACGACAACAGAGTCACCGTCAGAGCACGCCGAGACGGCAACAGAGTCACCGTCGGTGCATTCCGAGACGGCCACAGAGTCACCGTCGGAACATGCTGAGACGCCAATCGAGACGTCCGCCCGACTCTCCCCGGAACGCGTCGTCCGAATCAAGGGTGATCCGGTCACGGAAGATGCCGACGTCCTCGATTCCGTCGAGTTCGATCGACTCGACGAACTCTCGCGTCGTGCGGTTGCACAGACACGCTCCCGGTTGAACCGCTCGGTCGAGACGGGACTCACGTACCGATCGTCGACGCCGCTGGTCGACGACGGGGTCCGGCCGGGAGCGGACGTCGTCGATCTCGACTCGCTCGCTGTCCCTGGCCACGACGAGGAGCTGATCGAGGCCCGCCGCGAGGTTGCCGGACGTGCGATCGCGTTTCTCCGCGACGAACGTCAGGCCCGCAAATCCGACTTCGTCGACGCGCTGTACGACGGCTATTCGGCAGGGTACGAGACGGCCGACAGCTGGTGGGGCTGTCTGAAGACCGCGCTCAAACAGGTCGACGCGATCGAGGGCGGGGATGGACGGCGTGTCTGGGAGTTTACCGGATAGTCGCTCGCCCCCGGCCGGTTGCTCTCCTTGGATTTATGTAACACGGCCTCCGAAGAGAAGCTATGAGCCTGGGACAGCGTGTCTCGAGCGACCACCAGCTCGCCCGTCTCCTGCAGATCGGGGTCGTACTAGAGCAGGTCGTCGAGTCACGCGCCGCCCATCACCTCGAGTCGCTCCCCGCAGGTGAACGGGATGCAGTCGACGACGCGGTGTCTGCGTTGCTCGCCGAGGCCGCCGAGGAGTCGGCCGCCCACCGCGAGCAACTGGAATCGCTGATCGCCGATCTCGACGCCGAGACGGTCCCATACGAGGACATCAACGCGTTGGTCGACGCCCGGTATGGACCGCCGGAAGACACCGACGGCGTCCTCTACGATCAGCTGGCAAACGAAGAGACGGCCTACAAGTTCTACGACGATCTGATCGACGCGATCGAGGCCTCCGAGTCCTCGTTTGCGATCGATCGTGATCGACTGCTCGAGACGTTGTCGGAGATTCGCGAGGAAGAAAAGGAGGGTGTGCAAGCGGTGACCGAGGTTATGGAGCACAGAGCATGATCGGGGCGACGAGCAGCCGGCAAGCAGCCACCTGCGTGCGTTTCGCGGCGTCGGGTCGCCGATCCGAGCAACCGTTGTTTCGCCGATCCAAGCAACCGACACAGATCGTGACCGACGGAGGGACGCAATGAACACCGCAGATCAGTATCTCAAGGCGATCTATCTCGCCCAGCGCATCGAAGAAGGCCCTGCCTCGACTGGAACGCTCGCCGATCTGCTCGAAGTCAGCCCGGCGAGTGTCAACGAGATGATTGGGAAACTGGAAGAGCGCGAGCTCGTCGAACATCAAAAGTACAAGGGGGCCAGTCTGACCGATGACGGGATCGAACGGGCCCACGACGCCCTACAGACCTACTGTATCATCGAGCGGTTTCTCGCGAACGTCCTCGAAGTCGAGGAGTTTCGCGAGGAAGCCCGAGCGCTAGAAAGCGTCATCGACGACACCGTTGCCGAGCGTCTCGATACGATCATCGATCGGCCCGCGGAGTGTCCCGACTGTTTCGATCCGGAGCAGGATTACTGTAAGCACCTCGAGTTCGAGGCCGACAGCTATGCGGATTGATACGCATACGTGTCATCGATTACTGCCGATCGAACGCCGTTTTCACTCCGCTGATCGGCGAGCCGCGTCTTCGTCGCCAAACCGGATGTAGCGGCGGCCGACGACCGCCGCCCCGACGAGGGTGGCGACGACCGTTGCCGACAGGCCGATCGGGAGCGACCACGTCTCGCCCTCCCAGTCGTCCTCGAAGACGGCCGCGTAGTAGTCGCCGACGGCGTCGCCGTGCAACGCGACCAGCACCTCCCGGTTCTGGCGCAGGGAGTTGTCGTTCCAGTTTGCGCTCCCGACGATCGCCGTCTCCCGATCGATAACGATCCCCTTGGCGTGGATCTTCTCGAAGGCGTCGGTGTCGTCGACGAGTCGAACGTCGAGTGCCAGCTCCTCGCTGTCGGCGACGGCCTCGAGTTCGGCTGCCAGTCGTTCGTGGTCGTCTTCAACGTACCACGAGGCGTCGAGCAGGAGCTGGACGTCGACACCGCGTCGGGCCGCCTCGATCGACGCCTCGAGGACGGAAACGTCGGGAGCGACGCTTGCCTGCTTGACGAGGAGCTCGTCGTCTGCGGCGGCGATCAGCGTCTGGAGGCGGGATTCGGCGTTGTCGGGGGCGAGTAGCAACTCCGCCGAGTCGACGGGGACGGTAGTCGGCTCGTGGGCAGCGTCGAACTCGCGGGACGGCGCAGGATCGTCCGCAACGAAGTCGGTGGTCTCGAGATACGCCGCACCCGGCTCGGTATCCCACCCCTCGAAATCGGCGCGGAACACCGATTCGAGCGCCGCCGCCAACGCTGCATCATCGATCTGGACGCCCCAACCCCGACTTGACGCCCCACCGACGCCGCTCGGTTTCCAGTTTTCGCTCGTGACGACCGCGGTCTCGTCGGCAACGAGATATTTCGGATGGTGAAACCGGTACCGAGCCCCCTCCCCACCCAGGGCCCGGACATCGACGCCGGCCGCGAGCAGTCTCTCGATCCGTTCGCTCGTCCGTGTCGGCGTTCCCCCGACCGGCCCGGCTTCGAGGAGCACGGCGACCTCGACGCCACGATCCGCTGCATCGACGAGTGCGTCGGTCGTCTCGCGATCGGTGAACGTGTAGCCGGCAAGCAAGACCCGATCGTCGGCGCCGCGAATGGGCTCAAGTGCCGCCGCGGGCGAGTCCGGGAGGACGAACGTCGTCGCCGCTCCGGCGTCGAACGTCGAGACTGGCCGACAGGTCGCCCCTCGGGGCCACCACGCCCCTGCGTCGCCGTCCTCGCCGTCGGTCCGATACCACCGTTGTGCAACCGGGGCTCGATCGTACGCAACGTCGTCGACGACTGTTGTCTCGTTCCGGAGGGTGAGTTCGTCACCGTCGACGGCGAGGCGGAGCGTGCCCTCCAGGGCCACGATCGGCTCGTCGGTCAGGGGCGCGGTCGCGTCGGGATCGGTGCTTGCGGCGACGCGGCCGGAGACAGTCTCGTTCGGGAACGTGGCAGTGGTGTGGCCGTCAGTGATCGTCCAGTTTGCAAGCGCTGTGTCGGGTGGCGTCTCGAGGACGAGATACTCGCCGGCGTTTTCGTGTGTGGTTGGGTTCGGATAGAGTTCGACGATTCGGGGCTCCGTCGGGGCTGCTGTCTCGTTCTCCCGGCTCGGAATTGGACACTGCAGATCGTCAGTCGTCGTGGCCGATGGAACGTGATCGGATCCTGGAGTGTCAACCGCAGGCGATCGGTGCTCGCCCACAACCCCAACAGACGAGGTCGAAACCGGCGCGACGGCCGTGATACTCACGACGAACAGCAGGGCACAGAGGGCGACGATCTGCCGTCGGTCAGCCATCGTGGCGACTGGCCGACCGATCGTATATAAACGGTCGGACCGGGTGTGGAAGCGTTCCCGGCTGGCATGTGGCTGTCGGCGTGCTCGGTCAGGCTGCGGGTTCGATATCGACGTTCTCGGCTTCGGCCTGGACGAGGTAGGCCCGGTCGTCGTCGTAGCTGGCGACGATCTCTCTGGCCGCTGCCGTGCCGATTCGGTTGAGTGCCCACGCGGCGCTTGCCCGCACACGATCGGCATCGTCGTCGGCGAGGACGTCGGCAAGGGGATCGATCGCACGAGTGTCGCCGATCAGCCCGAGCGCACGGGCGGCCCAGCTCCGGACGTCGGGATTGTCGTCGACCAGCTGGTTTGCGATCGGTTGGACGGCTGCCTCGGACCCGATCTCGCCGAGGGCGCGGAACGCCGGCTGCTGGAGATTCGGGTTGGAGTCGACGTAGTCGAGCAAGGTCTCGACGACCTCGTCGTCGTCGACGCCGATCTTGCCGAGGATGGCCATCGCGGCCGTATCCCGTCGGTTTGCCTTCTGGAGCATCGGTTCGATCGCCTCCTCGGGGCCCATCCGTTCGAGTGCCTCCATACAGTGTTCCTCCATGAAGTCCGAATCGAACGACTCCAGAGCCAGCAGGATCATCTCGACGTTGCCCCGCTTCTCGTGGACTTTGAGTGCGTGCCACTCCGGGGGGAAGTCCTTGACGTGGTCGAGGACGTCGTAGAACCCCTCCCGTCGCAGCTGTTCGCGGATCTGGAGATCCGTCCACTCGGTCGCGTCGTCGACGTCGCCTTCGAGCGTCTCCGTCGCCTCCAACAGGGCGGCGATCGACGCCGCGTCGTCGTCCGGATCGAGCGCTGCAGCGTCGACAGCGTCGACGACGGCTTCGAGGGTCGTCGCGAGCCGATCGGGAACCGTCTCGTCGGCTTCGGCCAGTGTGAGATCGGTGTCGAGGATCTCCTCGACCGACTCGAGGAACGGCCGGATCGCCTCGAGCAGTTCCTCGTCGCCTTCGACGGTCCAGCGGGTGCCCGTGATCGTCGCGCTCGTGCTTTCGATCTCGTCGATCACGTCTTCTGCGTAGGGACCACGCTGGTCCTCGAGATCGGACTCTAGATCCGAGACGTCGCTTTCGATCTCGTCGAAGCGATCCTGGAGTTGCTCCTCCGGTGGGACCGTGTCGTCCTCGTCGTCTTCATCCTCAGTTTCCGGTGGCTCCGGGATCTCGATCTCCTCGAGTGTCGATCGGAACGCCTCGATATCGGCTTCGACGTCGTCGAGGTCGTCTTCGGTTTCGGCTGCCTCGAGATCGGCTGTGAGTCCCTCGAGGTCCCCCTCGTGAGCTGTCAGCTCGGTACGGATCGCGTCGAGATCGACCGGCTCGGACTCCGTCTTCTCCGCGTCGGCCGTCTCGTCGGCTGACTCCTCGTCGCTCATGCTCCCACCCCGGGGCAGTACCGAGACGTTGTGTTCATACGTACAGGTCGTGTCAGCACGTCCCTAAGCGTTTTCATGCAGGCCAGTTTCGGTCGGCTCCGGCTCCGCCTCGCGCCAGTAGAACCAGGGGCTCAGCGTCATGTAAGCGATCCCGAGCATCAACAGGGCGTAGGGGAACGTCCGCCCGGCGAAATTCGGGATGAGGATTGCAAGGACGTGGACGACGCCCATAATGCCGGCATCGCGCGCGAGCAAATCGGGGTACTGGATCCGCGAGACCATCAGATAACAGAACGCACCGGTGACCGCGAGCACGAGCCACGGATCGGCGACACCGGCGAGGATCGCCGCGCCGAGGATCGTCGCGGCGAGGGTGGTCTGGACGCCCTCGGTGTAGCTGCCCGCCGTGTCGTAGGCCGTATACAGCCCCAGCCGCGCGACAGCCATTGCGACGAACAGCGCGCTGACTGCTGTCACAACCAGGAGTTCGGCGGTGACTGTCTCGAACCCGACGCCGAGACCCTGACTGACCACGACGAACGCGAGCACCGCCGGTGCAACCGCAAAGGAGGCGACGTCTGCAAGCGAGTCTAGATAGGGGCCGGCCCGGGAGCCGCCATAGCGCCGTGCGAGAATTCCATCCAGCCCGTCGGCGATCGCTGCGAGCAAGATGAGCCGCGCGGCGAGGTGGATATCGACGAACGCGACGACGACGGCGACGAAGCCGAGTGCGGCGTTGGCGATCGTCACCGCGTCGGCGACGCCCAGTCGACCGACGAACCGGGGAAGCATACTCGCGGATTCGACCGGCAGATACCTTACGTGTTTTCGTTCGGATCGGGATCGGCTGGTCCCAGTGTTGTGTCGACTCCCCCAACGCGGGTTCAGGCTACCCATAGTAATCGCCGCTGGCTGTCCGCGGCGACTGGAGCGGACTCCCAGAGACGATCGGCGTGGGGAATCCCCGTCTCGTGGCACCTGGACTCCCCCGTAGCTGTCGGTCTCTCCGACGGCCCGACCGACTTTCCCGAACCGGGGCCGTTATATCACGGCTGTCCTAACGGCCACATATGAACCGGCGCGTCCTGCTCGCTGCCATTGGAACCGGTGTCTCTGCAGGACTGGCGGGCTGTTCGTCAGTGCTGAATCTCTCCGATAACGACCCGTGTGGTGGAGACGAGTGTGAGATTGGGATGACGCGAAACGAGTTCGTCCCACGAACCTACGAGGCGACGGTCGGTGACACCGTCGTCTGGAAGAACACGAGCGGTGCGGATCACACGGTGACGGCCCTCGAGAACGGCATTCCCGAGGATGCCGATTACTTTGCGACCGGCGGCTACGAAGACGAAGCGACGGCCCGGGACGCCTGGCACGAGTACCGCGGCGGTCGGCTCGGTACCCGAGAGACGTTCGAACACACGTTCGAGGTACCGGGGACCTACTCGTACATCTGTGAACCACACGTAAAAGGCGACATGATCGGCGAAGTCATCGTTGTCGAATAACGACGGGCGCTCCCGGTGTGGGCCCCATCGTGACGTGTCCGATCGCGATCGAATTGTCACCCGGCAGTCGTCGGACTGTCAGCCCCGATGACAGCGTGGGCGGCCATCGTACTGTCAGCGCAACCGGTGACAGCACGGATTCGGAGACCCGGTGCTGTAGCAGAGACGGTGCTGTAGCAGAGACGGTGCTGGTGTCGTTCTGTCGGTGATGGTCCCACGACCCGCTCGACGAGCGATTGCTGCCAGAATACTAATATATTTGCACTTGGATATCAGCTTAGATGAAGATCACGACGATTCGACTCCCCGACGAGGAGTACGATGCCTTACGCGAGGAGGCACTGGCCCGGGATGAAGAACTCGGTGTGTACTTGCGCCGACTCTTGCTCCAGCGGGAGCGACCATCACAGTCTTCGACCGACGGTTCCGACGCCGATCGGCGACATGAACAGCGAAAACGGGCGGCGCGTGCCGTCCTGGAGTTCCTGCGCGAACAGGGTGAGGCGACGCCGGCGGACATTCGCGCCCACGTCGAGCCGACGGCCCCGATCGACGGCGCGTCCGCTGACGCCTGGTGGGACAGCGCTGCCCGTCCGGCGATCGATCGCGCTCGAGACGCCGGTCTGGTCGAGTTCGTCGAGGGGTACGATGTCTACTGGTGGGTCGGTGACGAACCGACAGCCGATTCCACTGACGACGCGCCGGCCAAGACGCCCATCACGGACGCCCTCGCCGGTCGAAGCGTCGACGTCGATTCGATCCTTGGCGGCGAAGGAGCGCCCCTCCAGGCACGGCGTGAGGCACTCGAAGCGTCCTTGCACTCGATCGCCGTCGCTGGACCGATGGGTCGAACGGAGTTACGCGAGCGCATCTACCCACACTACACTGCAGGCCACGAGACCGCCACCGACTGGTGTACGGAGTCGATCGTCCCCGCCCTGGACGCTCTCCAGCGATCGAGCGATCTGCTCACTCGCGAGGGCGATCGCTGGCAGCTTTCGGACAGCGCCGATCCGCGGACGCTCATCCGGACGGCGGAAAACACGTACCGGTATCGGTAGCGGCCGCCGCCAACACGTACCGGTATCGGTAGCGGCCGCGGCTGTCGTCGATCGGGCGTCGGCCACGGGAATGGGGTCACTACCCGGTGACAGAGACGACGTGACATCGATCGCTACAGAAAGTATTTATGACAGGGGCCGCATCTCACAAGTACCTCGGGTAGGGGTACACGAGGTTTGCGGCATTTTTTGAACACCGCGACTGACCGCCGCGTACGGACGTCTGTGGGTTTTTATCGCTTGCACGCGGCTCCGTTTGCCGTTGCGACTGCGGCGAGCGCGATCGAACGGTCCCGAAGACTGCGTCAGTCTTCGCGCCGCTGTGGCGGTTCGCGCGCGGCTGTACAGCGTCGACAGCCTCGAAAATAGGTGTCGGTTCGTAACTCTTAGTCGCTCGTTGCGACGTCTTCGTCGTCGACGTCGACGGAGGTCGCTTCTTCTTCGGCGACCTCTTCTGGGTACGCTTCGAGCGTCGTCTTCTGGATCTCGACGCGGCGAAGCGGGTAGATCGTCTTGGCTTCCCCGTAGATGCCAGAGGAGAGTCGCCCTTCGACGATGCTGTCGATGAGTTCCTCGAAGCTGCGTTCGGCTGCGGCTTCCTCGACCATCGCGACCATCTGCTCGCGGATGGCTTTCTCCTGGCTGGCGTCGGCCTTTTTCGTCGTGAACGCGACGGGCTGGATCTGGACGCGGTAGTCGTCCGTCGTGAGGACGGTGACGTATGCCTCAACCTTCGAGGCACCGCGGCGAACCAGCGATCGCAGGTAGTCCCGTGTCAGGGAGTGTTCGACGAACTCCGTGTACGCCGAGTCGCTGCCGACGTCGGTCACCTTGAAGGTGAGTTTCGTGTTGTTCTCGCTGGCGTTGTTCGTCAGATCGCCAAGCGTGGTTTCGATGGTTCGGTCGTAGACTTTTTCCGGTTCGTCAGCGGGGGTTTCGCCGAGCTCTTTCCGGTCGAACTGCTCCGGAGCGAGGACGGTGTACCACCGCTTTTCCTGTTTTGCGCGTGAAACTGATCGTTCACTCATTGGTAGTATCTGTCTCTGGGTTCGTATCGGACACAGGTCCCGTGTCCGTCGGTTTCGCGTGCTGTGCGACAGTCATCGCGACGTCTATGTTGACGACGTAGTCGTCGACCGTCGACTGCAGACCACTCGTCGTCTCGCGATCGATCCGCGTGACGACTGTCTGCCCATCGACGAGGGTCTCCATCTCGTCGGTGTTGTCCGGGGCAAGCGCTCGCGCGATCCGATCGGCATCGCCGTGTGTCGTCCGGATCGTCGCGCTCGCGCGTCGACTCATTGGAACGCCCTCACTGCCTCGATGATCGTCGACTCCTCTCTGTCCGGGTCGTACCGAAGGTAGCCGCGGCGACGGCTCTCGTCGTATGCGGCCTCGGTACCGATTTCAGCCTCGAGTTCACGGGCGAGCCCCTCGACGGGAATGTCGAGAGGGCGCTCGCGGCTCGCGAGTCCGGCTTCGCCGACCTGCTCGCCGGCGGCAGACCGCCCCTCGCTGATGACGAGGACGATCGGCTCCGGCGATCGGTAGGCCACAACCATGCGGGCGAGCGCTTCGACGGGGCCGTCCTCGACTGTGACGACGAACAGTCCGTCGTATCGACTGGTCGTGGCCGCTTCGAGCGCGGCGTGAGCGCGGCGACCGTACTCGCGCCAGGCTGCAAGCGCCGGCTCGCGGGCGTCGTGGCCCATCGCCAGCGCTGCGCCGGTTCCGGGCTCGATCCGTGCCGTCGCCCCGAGCACGTCGGCGTAGCCGCCGATCGTCTCGAAGGTCGCTCCTGGCGTCGCGTACGGTCTGAGTGCGCGTTGAATCGCCGTCGCAGCCGTCGGCGGTGCATCGTCTGCACCGACGACGTCGAGTGCGACGGCAGAGCCAAGCGCACGATGGTCGTCCGTCTCGAACGCGGCTGGCTCGTCGCCGTCGGTCGGTGTGACGGCTGCGAGGGCTTTGCCGGCTGCCTCGGGGTCGCCCGACCACGGCGCACGGATGCGCGTAGAGCAGGCGACGTCGGCGATCGGCTCCGCCGTCGGAACGACGACTCC
>LFFM01003361.1_pt1 | contig 10109 bp, 12 predicted proteins | sample 643131 | NCBI WGS metagenome assembly LFFM01 (sample SAMN03777445, study PRJNA286221) | soda lake metagenome | biome: soda lake; feature: Kulunda steppe; material: water; isolation source: sample Tc-Br brine of Tanatar trona crystallizer | place: Russia: Kulunda steppe | collected 2011-07 | reverse complement strand
GCCCGACGTCCTCACGATCCACGGCTCCGAGAGCGACCTCCGCGGCGCGAGAACTCGACGCCGACTGCACGCAGCAGGCGGCCGCGGACGCGGCGGACGTCACCACGGTCACCGTCCGGCGGACGTACGTCGACCTGACCGACGCCGACGACTTGACCGACGCCGACGACTGAACGGTTTTCCCCTCGCGCCTCGAAGCGAGCGCATGGATCGCGAGGAGACGGCCACCGCGCCGCTCGGCGACGCGGAGGGTCTCGACACGTATCGGCTCGATCGGATGACGTGGCGCGACGTCGACCGGGCGACGGGGTCGACGTCGACGCTGCTCGTCCCCGTCGGCGCGACCGAACAGCACGGCCACCACCTGCCGCTCGGCGTCGACACGCTGATGCCCGAGGCGATCGCGGAGCGGATCGCCGAGCGGGTGCCCGCGCTCGTCGCCCCGTCGATCCCGTACGGCGTCAGCTCCCACCACACGTTCAAGCCGGGGACGTTCACGGTCGGTAGCGAGACGTTCCGGTCGTACGTCCGCGACGTCGCCGCGAGCGCCGCCGACTGGGGGATCGAGTCGGTGCTCCTCCTCAACGGCCACTACCTCGCGCAGGACCCCGAGCTCGAGGTGGTCGTCCGGGACCTCCGGATCGACCACGACCTCGACGCCTTCCACGTGCCGCTCGTGAACGTCTTCTCGGACGCGGCCGCGCGGGTTCGCGACTCGACGACGACGTTTCACGCCTCGGAGTTCGAGACGAGCCTCATGCTGGCGCTGTATCCCGACCTCGTGCGGATGGACGAGGCGGAGGCCGTCGAGCCGCCCGCAGATTCGCTGCCGCTGACGGCGTACGACGCGCTCGGCGACAACCGCGTCGGGTGGGCGCTGTCGGCCGACGACATGGCCGCGTTGACGCACACGGGGAACCTCGGCGACCCGACGACCGCCACCCGCGAGAAGGGGGAGGCGCTCGCCGCGGAGGCGGTCGACAACGTCGTCGAACTCGTCCGCGCGCTGGAGGCCGGCGAGCGGAACCGGTGACGGGCGTCGCGACGTGAGCGGTGGGCTCGCTCCGGGGGCGGGCTCCGACGAAAGCGATCCGGTCAGTCGAGAAACCCGGTTCCGTTCTCGCTCACGACCCGGCCGTCCTCGCCGATCCCGGTGACAGAGCAGTTGTCGGCGTCGATCTCGGTGAGGCTCTCCACGACGTCCCTCCCGGTCCGCTCGCCGACGAGCAGCCGGATCGGGTTGACGTGGGTGACCGCGACGACCGTGCCGGGACGTGCCGCGAGGTCGGCGGCGGCCGCCCGGACGCGGCGGCGAACGTCGAGCCAGCTCTCGCCGCTCTCGGGCGTGTACGCGGCGGCGTCCGCGCCGTTCTCCAACAAATCAAGCTCGGGGAACCGCTCGAAGAACGTCCCCGAGGGGAGCCCCTGATACACGCCGAAGTCGCGCTCGCGGAGCCGTCGGTCCGTCTCGACGGTGGCCCCGACGGCATCGGCGATCGCGTCCGCGGTCTCCGTCGCCCGGGTCAGGTCGGAGCTCACGACCGCGTCGACGTCGTACGCGTCCGCGAGGTGGGTGGCGACCCGCTCGGCCTCCCGCCGTCCGGTTTCGGCGAGGCCGACGGGGGCCCACCCCTGGATCCGGTCCCCCGCGTTCCACTCGGTCTCCCCGTGACGTACCAGCAGGATCGTGCTCACGAGCCCTCTTCGACCGGGAGGTCAATACGGGTTGTGGCGGGGGCGACCGATCTCGGTTGTGGTGGGGGCGACCGATCTCGGCTGTGGCGGGGGCGACCGATCTCGGCTGTGGCGGGGGCGACCCAGTACGGGTCGTGCCGGCGGCGACAAGCTATTGATCCTCGGCGCGGTAGCGACACTCGAATGTGTGACGATCCCGTAGGGGCCGGGACGCGAGCGTCGCTGTCGGCGGTCGCGACCCGGCTCCGGGCGGCCAGACGCGAGGCCCTCGACGCGGCGGCCGTCGCGGAGACCGAGTGGGAGTACGCCGGGCGGACGTGGTCGTGGCCGGCCGGGGAGGAGCTGACGTACTTCCGGGAGCTCGCGCCGACCGAGGAGGCGGTCCTCGACGATGCGGCCGCCGACCACGGGCTCGAGGTCGTCGGCGTCGGTACCGGCCGTGTCGCCGTCACGCTGCCCGGTCCCGGAACGTCCTCGCCGTCTCCACCGTCTCCGCCGTCGTCGCTCTCGGGTGCGTCGTCGCCCTCGAGGTCGTCGGAGCCGGAATCACCGTCGGAGCCGCCCCCGCTGATCGCGAAACTCGCGCGGTACGGTCCCTCCGCGGAGATGGGTGACGGCCGCCCACAGAACCGGCGTGAGCGACGGCTCTGGGAGGCCGTCGCCGACCACCCGTTCCTGCCGGTGGTCGCCGCCGCCGACGCGGGCGATTGGGTCGTCATGCCGCGCGCGACCGTCCCGCCGCCGGACGACGAGCGGGCAGACGCGTTCCGTCGGGTCCGCGAGGCGCTCGCACCCCACCGTGAACGGTTCCACTTCGACGAGCTGAAACCCGAGAACGTCGGGGTCCACGACGGCCGGTACTGGGTCGTCGACTACGGACGCCCCCCGGGCGATCCGCTGTTCGTCGACCCGCCGCCGACGAACGGTCGCGATCGTCCCGACCGTCCCTGACCGTCGAGATCGTCTCGACCGTCCTGACCGGCCTCGGCGCGCGTCTCGCCGGTCGAACGAACGGTGTAAAAATTAATTCAGGATTGAGTAAAGAATGAGCAAGCTTATCCGCGACGGGCGCGAAAGGGGTGTATGAGCATCGAAACGATCCTCTTAGCGGTCGGAACCGAAGACGAGAACCGGACCGCACAACTGGCCGAGGAGGCAATCAACGTCGCCGAGCCGACCGGCGCGACGGTCGTGCTGGCGCACGTCTTCTCCGACGACGAGTTCGGGGCGGTCCGCGACCGGCTCGGCGTCGATCCCGAAAGCGAGGAGTCGACCCCCGACGCGGTCGCGAAGCGGCACACGACGACTCGCGACATCTCGAAGGCCCTGTCGGCGGCGGGCGTCGACCACACGATCCGCGGTGCCGTCGGCGACCACGCCGACGAGATCGTCGACCTCGCGGCGGCGGAGTCGGCCGACCGCGTGCTCGTCGGTGGTCGGAGCCGGTCGCCGACCGGGAAGGCCGTGTTCGGCAGCGTCGCACAGGACGTGATCCTGTCGTCGCCGTCCCCGGTCACGTTCGTCCGCGAACACACGGCCTGACGTGGCTCGCGGCTCTTCGACGAACGACACCGCCGGATCGCGCGAAGCGTCCCGTTTAAGTGACGCCGGGCCGGCGATACACCCGATGTACTACGTGGGCGTCGACCTCGGTGCGACGAACGTCCGCGCGGTCGTCGGGGACGAAACCGCGACCGTGCTCGGAGCTGACGCGCGCGGTACGCCCCGCGGCCCGAACGGGATCGCGGTCACGGAGGCGGTGTTGAGCGTCGTCCGCGGGGCCTGTACGGACGCCGGCGTCGACCCCCGGGACGTCGTCGCCGCCGGGATCGGCTCGATCGGTCCGCTCGACCTCGCGGCCGGCGTCGTGCAGGGACCGGCGAACCTCCCGGACGTCGTCGAGCGCATCCCGCTCACCGGCCCCGTCTCACAGCTGCTCGACACCGACGAGGTGTACCTCCACAACGACACCAACGCCGGCGTGATCGGCGAACGCTTTCACGCCGAGAGCAACCCCGACGACATGGTGTACCTCACCATCTCCTCGGGGATCGGCGCGGGCGTCGCCGTCGACGGGAGCGTCCTCTCGGGGTGGGACGGTAACGCCGGCGAGGTCGGCCACATGACGATCGATCCGAACGGCTTCATGACCTGCGGCTGCGGCCACGACGGCCACTGGGAGGCGTACTGCTCGGGCAACAACATCCCGAAGTACGCTCGCGAGCTCCACGCCGAGGACCCGATCGACACGTCGCTGCCGATCGCGGACCCCGACTTCTCCGCCGTCGACGTGTTCGCCGCCGCCGGCGAGGACACGTTCGCGGACCACGTGATCGCCCAGGTCGCCCACTGGAACGCGATGGGGATCGCGAACGTCATCCACGCGTACGCCCCGCTCGTCGTCTCGCTCGGCGGCGCGGTCGCGCTCAACAACCCCGAACGAGTGCTCGACCCCGTCCGCGAGAAGCTCGCCGACATGGTGTTCATCAACGTCCCCGAGATCCGCCTGACCGCCCTCGGCGACGAGGTCGTCGTCAAGGGCGCGCTGGCGAGCGCGCTCACCGGCGGTACGGGCGACCGCTCCCGGGTCGACGGGTACGTCGACTGATTCCCCCGCCAGCGCTCCCCCCACCGACAGCGCTCCCCCCCCACCGACAGCGGTCCCCTCACCGACAGCGCCACATTCGTCGACAGCGCCAGCAGTCCATTCGTCGACAGCACCCCGCCAGCCGGTCACTCGAACTCCGTGAGCTCGGGCTCCGCGTCGGCGTCGGCGTGGGACTCGAGGTACGCGTCGCGGTAGCGCCACACCTTCCGCAACAGCAGGTAGCCGAAGAACCCCTGGAAGCCGATGACGAACACGAACAGCGCTGGCACCTGCGGGATCCCGGTAACCCCCGCGATCACGCTCGTCGCGGGGCCGACGAGGCTGTTGTACAGCGCGTGGATGACGGCGGCGATCAGCAGCCCCTTGACGACGATGGGGCCGCGGTTCTCGGGGTTGAACTTCGCGAGCCCGAGGTAGTAGCCGGCGAACGCGGAGTAGATCACGTGTCCCGGGCCGGCGAGGGCCCGGAACGCCGCGATCCCGTCGCCGGCACCGAGCGCGGCGACGCCGAACTGCAGCTCCTCGAGGTCGACGTTGCCCGCGATGTAGACGAAGTTCTCGATGACGACGAAGCCGAGCCCGGCGATCGCGCCGTACACCGCGCCGTCGATGACGGCGTCGAACCGGTCGTCGGTGTACGCGTACAGCCGGACCGCGAGCAGCTTCACGGTCTCCTCGACGGGGCCGACGATCACGAAGAAAAAGAGGACGAGCCCGAGGTAGCCGAGCGGGTCGAAGACGGGCCGCGCGACGCTGTTGAGCACGGCGGCGAACGTCGCCGTGAGGATCGACAGTAGGAACGTCGCCACGAGCAGCGAGAGCGGCTCCCCCGTCGTCACGTCCGAGACGTACACGTACGCGGCGAGCCCGAGCGCGGGGATCGCCGACAGCGCGACGAGGCCGGCGACGACGGGCTCGAAGACGAGCCCCAGCCCGAACGACGCCACGATCGCCAGGAGGATGACGAACGCGACGGTCACCAGGAGGACCTTCGCCGACCGCGTGAGGAGCCAGTACAGCGCGACGGCGAGCCCGTCGAGGGAGGTCCGCTCCTCCCACGTGGCGACGTCGTAGAGGTCACGGTCCCCGTCCGAGGCGGTCTCGATCGGGTCCGACGGCGATGTCATGTCGTCGGCTTCGGTCGGGACCGTCTAAGGCCTTGCCGCTGCGGACCGCCGCTGACGGTCGCGGGTCGCCGTCCGTCGCCGGAGTTGCCGTCCGTCACCCGGAGTCGCCAGCATTGAAGCCGCCGCGCGCGAAGGGCCGGTATGCACTTCGACGGACGGACCCAGCGGGCGCTTCGGGAGGCGGGGCTGGAGACCGACGAGATCGCGGCGGTCTCCGATCGGGTCGCCGACCTCGTCGCCGCCGACGCGGCGGCGTTGCGGACTTTCTTCGCGGGCGACGGCCCGGTGTACTCCGACATGGAGCTGGCACACAGCACGGCGGAGACGCAGGAACACCCGACCGCCGACGTCGACCTGTTCACCCACGGGAGCGACCTGCGCGGGTACCTCTCGCTCGACGGCTGGGGGGTCCCGGTCGAGGGCGGGCGGGTGCTGACGACCGCCGATGCGGGGAACGGGGCCGATCCGGACGCTGTGGGGGACGACGCGGGAGATGAGGATAGAACCGCCGACCACGGCGACGTCCCGACCCTCGTCGAGCTCACCCTCGGCGACACGATCAACGGGCGGGTCCGGTTCTCCCGGGACCGGGAGGCGGTATGAGCGTTCGGGTCCGCGGGATCTACACCACGGCGCTCACCCGGCTGCTGCTCGACGCCGGCCACGACGTCGTCGACGCCTCCCCGCCGATCCGGCGGCGGTTCGACGCGTCGTTCCCGACCGCGCCGCCCGCGGTCGAGGTGGCGACGACGGACGACCGACAGGGCGTCGGGATCGCGGGCGCGCCGGACGCGGTCGAGTCGGTCCTCGACCTCGTCCGCGGGGTCGGGATCGACGCCTTCGCGTGGCGGGACCCGACGCCGCCCGGGACCGTTCTCGACGGCGAGGTGACGGAGACGCTCGGCGGCGGCGCGGTCGTCGACCTCGCGGTCGGGATGGACGCCGACGCCTCCGTCGAGGGATATCTTCCCTACGGCAACGTCGACGCGCGCGTGGAGGTCGGAGACCTCGTCCGGGCACAGGTGACGGCGTCCGCCGCGCCGTGGGAACGTCGCCGCCCGGAGCTCGACACGACCCTGCGCGCCGGCGGGGGGCTCGTGACGCTCGAGCCGGGTTCGGGGATGCGGGTCGACGCGCGCGACGACGAGGCGGCCCGCGAGCTCGCGGGGATGGTGGACCTGCTCGGGCTGTCGGCCCCCGAGGGGTGGCGGACCGTCTGGGACCGGTCCGCGCTCGACGCCGACATGGACGCGCTCGAATCGGGGCTCGACCGCGCCGTCGCGGCCGCCGAACGCCTCTCGGATGCGGTCGGCGAGACGGGGCGGATCGACCGTGACGGGCCGGCTGCCGCGCCCGAGCCCGTGGACGAGTCGTCGACCGTCGGCTCGGCAGGCGCGTGGGTCTGGTTCGGTCGGGAGTGTCGGTTCGCGCTCGATTCGGTCCGGCGGCGGGTGACGACGACGATGCCGGGACACCACCGCGTGAAGGCGGGGTCGGCGGACGCGTCGGCCGGCGTCGACCTCGCGGAGGCGCTCTGTGACCCCGACCCGGACGCGGCGTTCCCGTTCGCGACGGTGCGGGCGGTGTTCGGCCCCGCGGAGGGCGACACGCTGCGGCTCGAACACGGGAAGCCGGACGGCCGGCTGATCACGCTCGGCGAGGGCGAGGTCACCGCGGTCGACGACGACGGCGGCGTCACGGTCCGCCGGTCGATGTCCCCGGGCGGACGATACGACGCGCTCGACGTCCCGCGGGAGGGCGGCGACGTCGCGGTGACGAAGCTGAAGGAGGGCCGCTGGTGGTACCCGACGACCTACCGCGACGCGTCGGGGTCGGTGAAGGGGACCTACGTCAACGTCTGTACCCCAGTCGAGGTGTTCCCCGACGCGGCCCGGTACGTCGACCTCCACGTCGACGTGATCAAGCGCGCGGACGGGACCGTCGAGCGCGTCGACGACGAGATCCTCGACGGGTCGGTCGCGGCCGGGGACACGCCCGAACCCGTCGCGGAGAAGGCCCGGAGCGTGGCGTCGGCGCTGGAGAACGCGTTATAGGCCTCGGGAGCCGGTCAGTCGTCCCGCTCGGCGCGGAGTCGGATGTCGCGGGCGGCGGCCTCGTCGGCCCGCTTTATCAGTTCGGCCTCGAGGAACGCCGGCTCGACGGTGGTTCGGGAGGTGTGTGAGAGAACGATGTGGGCGTACTCGACGGGGAGCCCGGCGTTCGTCACGGTCACCACGCCGTAGTAGGGATGCCCGAGCAGGTCGTACACCTCGGTGTCGGTCATTCCGTCGAACTCGTAGAGCTTGCTCACGTCGTGGACCAGCGCCCCGCCGACGAGCAGGTCGTAATCGACGGTCGCCCCCCGGGTCTGTTCGAGGGATTCCCCGAGGGCGACGGCCCCTGCGACCACGTCGTGGACGTGGCCGACCAGCGTCTCGTCGGGGAGGTCGAGCTCGCGCTGGGTCGGCGGGAGCCACGGCACCGACGCCAGCGACTCGACGTCCGCGTCGTCGCGGGCGACCTCCCAACACTCGCGGACGCCCGCCCGCACGTCCGGGTCGTCGATCCGGTCCAACTCGGGAAAGATCGCCGCCACGTCCTGCATGGTTCGACGGCCCCATCGACGGATCCGCCCATAGCTCTTCGGGACCCGGATCCGTCGCCGCCCCGCCGAGTTAAAAGTGGTTCGCGGACTCGGTTCCGTACTGGAGGTCGCCGCCGCGGCCGCCCTCCACCGTCGAGGAGCCCTGATCGCCCGTCGAGGGGACCTTCACGTGGACCTCGGTCACCTCGTCGAAATCAAGGATGAGGTCACGCCGGATGTTGTCGGCGGTGACGTTCGAGATGCCACAGCCCGAGCAGGTGCCGCCCAGCTCGACGACGACCTCGCCGGTCTCCTCGTCGGCCTCGCGGACGACGCTCGTCCCGCCGTGCATCTGGATGATCGGCATCTGGCCGACCATCCACTGCTCGATCCGCTCCGCGAGACTCTCGTCGCTCATTACCCCTCCTTGGGTCCCGAGCCTTTGGAAGCTTGCGGTTTCCCGCCTCGCGGACGGCCCGAAAGCAACTGTGTCACGATCGAACACGGCGGTTCACGCGCGGCCCGTCGCCGGTCTCACCCTTCGGCCGGCGGCTCCGCCTCGAAGAAGACGTCGGGGTCCGAGAGCGTGAGCTCGACGACGTCGCGGTCGTCGAGCGGCCGGAGCCGGATCACGAGCGCGCCCGCCTGCGCGGCCGCCCGCCGCAGCGGCTCCCGGTCCTGGTCGAACAGGAACGTCGGCACGCAGAGCGCGAACCCGCCCGTCGCGTCCTCGGCGGCGACGAGCCGGAAGGCGACGCCGCCCTGGTACGCCGCGTACACCCGGAACTCCTCGATCTCGACGTCGGCCATGCGCTCGTGGACCTCGTCGAACTCGGAACCGGGGAGGAGCACGTCGAGCCGCGCCGCCCCCTCGATCGGGTTGACGTCGCCGGGATGGACCCCGATCGCGTCCCAGCCGCGCTCGCGGTACCCCTCGACGGTCGCCTCGCTGTCCGCCAGCACGTCCTTCCACCGCTCGTCCATGGCGCGTTCGTTCATACGGGGATCCGACCGGCCAGCCTTCTTAATGGTTCGTTCGGGCGCTCGCGGAGCGGCCGCCGTTCGACGGCGGAGTCGTCGCCGACCCGCTCGCTCCCGCTCCGGGGTCAGCGTTCGCGGACGACGACGAACTCCGCGAGGTCCCGGAGATACTCGATCGCCTCCGTCTCCGGGGGATGGGCGTCGTCGAGCGCCGCCAGCGCCAGGTCGGACTGCTCGCGGGCGCGCTCGTTCACCTCCTCGGGGGACAGCGACGTCACCTGCACCACCGAGGGCCGGTCCATCTCGGCGTCCTGTCCGGTGGGCTTGCCGAGCGCGTCGGCGTCGGCGGTCGCGTCGAGCACGTCGTCGCGCATCTGGAAGGCGACGCCGACGCGCTCGGCGTACTCCCCGAACGACGCGACCGCGTCCGGGTCCGCGTCGCCGGCGACCGCGCCGAGCTCCGCCGCCGCGCGGAACAGCGCGCCCGTCTTGCGGCGGGCCAGCTCCATGTACTCCGCCTCGGTCGTCGGCCGCGCGGCAAGCTCCGTCGCCTCGCCCTCGCCGAGCTCGACCATGGCCTCCGCGACGATCCGCATCGCCCGCTCGTCCGACGAGAAGAGCGCGAACGCCTCGCCGAGGAGGCCGTCGCTCGTGACGATCGCCGGGCCGTAGCCGAACTCGGCCCACGCGGAGGGGGTCCCGCGGCGCACCTCCGAGCGGTCGATGATGTCGTCGATCACGAGCGAGGCGTTGTGGACGAACTCGATCCCGGCGGCGAAGTCGACGGCGTCGGCGGGGTCGCCGTCGAACGCCTCGCACGCGAGGATCGTCACCGCGGGGCGAACCCGCTTGCCGCCCGCCAGCACGACGTGCTCGAGTTCCGCGGAGAGCTCGTCGGGTTCGACCGCGTCGATCGCCGCCTCCAGCCGCTCGTCAACGAGGGCGACCCGACGCTGCAGATACTCCATCGACTTATAAAACGGGCTCCCAGCGCAAAGGCCTAACGGAACGGCTCCCCGCCGCGGAGCGTGACGGCGGACGGTTCGACTCAGTGACGGACGGTTCGACTCAGTGACGGACGGTTCGACTCAGTGACGGACGGTTCGACTCAGTG
>LFFM01003360.1_pt1 | contig 10110 bp, 9 predicted proteins | sample 643131 | NCBI WGS metagenome assembly LFFM01 (sample SAMN03777445, study PRJNA286221) | soda lake metagenome | biome: soda lake; feature: Kulunda steppe; material: water; isolation source: sample Tc-Br brine of Tanatar trona crystallizer | place: Russia: Kulunda steppe | collected 2011-07 | reverse complement strand
TGCGTTGCAGACGGTGTTGTTGATGCTGACGGTCAACGACCGCGCGGGCGTCAGCGAGACAGTCCAAGTAATGGGGTATGCGGCCGCCCCGTGTGCCCTCGCATGGATCCCGCTTCCCGGGATGGCTGCACTCTGTGCCCTCTACAGTACGGGACTGTTGATTCTCGGGATCGCTGTCGTCCACCGGACGAGCGTCCTGCGGGCGACGGTGGCGGCCGCCATTCCGGCGACGCTCATCTTTTGGGTCGGCTTCGGCGGACTGGCTGCCGGGCGTGCGGTTCGGCCGTTGGTCGGCTAGTAATCTGTCCCCCGGTCGGCTGGTGAGCCGCCAGCGACGTTTCGACAACCGTTAAAGGGTGGCCCTATATTTTCTTAGCAAATGGGTTCGTGTATCATTTGTGGCATTCCTGTTGACAACGGCTATGTTTGTGATAGCCACCAGGAAGACGTCATTTTCGAGTTCCGCGGCAACCACGCATCGCAACTTATCGACAACCGGTTCTATCTCGGTACGGTCGACGGCTACGCCGATTTCGGCGTCTTCATCGACATCGCTCCCGGCGTCACCGGACTGCTCCACCGCAGCGAGTTGGACCGACGCCTCGAAAGTCTCAGCTGGGAACCAGGCGATACCGTCTGTGTCCGTGTCAATAACGTCCGTGACAACGGGAACATTGATCTTGGAAAATCGATCCGCCAGTCAGAACGCGAGTTCCGCGGCAAACTGATTCTCGACGGCGATGAGGAGAAACTCCCTGAAGACGTCGACACCGATACTAACGGTAGTGACGATACTGAAGCCGAAACAACGTCGGAGCCAGCGTCGGTAACGGTCAGACACACTGACGCTGCTTCTCGTGATTCGTCTGACGACGAGCAAGATACCGAAGCGACTACCGACGTCCCAGCGGGCGACACGGCTGTCGCAGCGAAAACGGAAACGAACGCAAACGGCACTGGCGCTGCTGTTGCAGTCACTGAGACCGAAACCGAGCCCGCAGACAGCGCGGTTGCGGCCAGCTACGACGAGACGGATGTCGAATCGCTTGCCGACCAAGTTGGCGACCATGTTCGGCTCGACGGCGAAATCGTTAGCGTCCGACAGACTGGCGGGCCAACCGTCTTCGAACTCCGCGACGAAACCGGTGTCATTGACTGTGCAGCCTTCGTCGAAGCCGGTGTCCGCGCCTACCCAGAAATCGAGTTGGGCGACATCGTCCGGCTCGACGGTGAGGTCGAACGCCGTCGTGGCGAACTGCAGGTCGAAACCGACGACCTTGTTGCACTCGAGGGCGACGACCGCGAGGCGGTTACGTCCCGTCTGGCAGACGCCCTGACCGACCGTGCCCGGCCTGACAGTCTCGATCCGATCGGTGAGCACGACGCTGTCGCCGCGATGGCAGAGCCGCTCCTCGATGTTGCCGAGGCGATCCGTCGGGCGGTTCTCGAATCCCGCCCCGTCGTCATCCGCCACCCGGCAACCGCCGACGGCTACGTCGCCGGTGCGGCCATCGAGCGCGCCGTGCTCCCGCTCGTCCGTGAGGAACACGCCCGCTCGGACGCCGAATACCACTACATCGTCCGCCGGCCGCTCGACGATGCCATCTACGGGATGGATGCGGCGACCAACGATGCGACCCGGATGCTGCAGGACCGCGACCGACACGACGAGAAACTGCCGCTGTTCTGCTTTGTTGGCACCGCGAGCACCGCCGACTCCGCAGACGGGCTTGGGCTGCTTGGCGTCTACGGTGCCGAACGGATCGTCCTCGACGCGCTCGCCGCCGACAGCGACGTTGACGACGTGGCCGAACAGGTCGTCACCGCTGATGCTGATGCGGACAACCTGACCACCGGCGCACTCACCGCGACACTCGCGGCCGCACTCAACACCGATGTCGCTGAGGATATGCAGCACCTGCCGGCAGTCAGCTACTGGGAGGGAACGCCCGAGGCGTACACTACTGCCGCAGCTGAAGCTGGCTACGACGACGAACAGGTCACGAACCTGCGCGAAGCGGTTGCCCTTGAGGCGTATTACCAGTCGTATCAAGACAAACGCGAACTCATCACGGACCTGCTGTTTGACGATGCCGGCGACCTCGCCGAACACATCTCCGAGCAGTTCCGCGAAAAACTCGGGACGGAACTGGCGACCGCCCAAGCCAACCTCACGCACGACGAGCGCGGTGACGTTTCGGTTGTCGTTCTCGATACCGATCAGTTCACCCACCGGTTCGACTTCCCGCCAACCAGCCTTCTGCTGGATGCGCTCCACCGCGCCGAGCGCGAAGGCGAGCAGTTCGTGACCGTTGGCGTTGGTATGGACGAACTCTACCTCCGCAGCACGCGACCGCTCGATATCCGTGCAGTTGCCGAACAGGCTACCCACGCGGCTCCCGAGGCAGCGGTGACCGCCCGTGGCGTCCGTGAGGGCCGAATCGAGTTCCTCGCCGGCAAACGCGAGGCCGCACAGAACGCCGTCCTCGAGGCGGTTGCAGAACAGTTCGAGTAGACCAATACAGTCCTCGTTGCGAACGAATTTTCACCGATTGTTTAGACCGCCAGTCCAACGTCGACGCCGAGCATAATCGCAAAGCCGACAATAAAGGTGATCGTCGCAATATCCGCATAGCCGTGACCGTGGCTTGCGGGGATTAGTTCACGGAACACCACGGCCATCATCGCGCCGGCCGCAAAGCCCGCCGCAGCGGGGAAGATTCCGGTGACAACGGTGACGAGCGTAAAGCCGGCGGCCGCAGCAATCGGTTCGGGAATCGCTCCCGAAAGCGTCGTATAGGCCACCGTTTTGGCTTTCGAAAGGCCGGTCTGGCTTGCGGGGACCGCCATGGCAAAGCCGTCGGGAACGTTCTGGATAGCGATTGCAACCGCCAGTGCGATTCCGATCTCCTCGAAGCCACTGGCGAACGCAATGCCAATCGCCAAGCCCTCAGGGACGTTGTGGATCGTGATCGAACTCCCGATGAGAATCGCCCGTCGCATGGCATCGTCACCGTCTGGATCGAGTGGCTCGGATTCGGGGAGTATCTCCTCGTCGACGCCGCCGAACAACAGATGGGCGTGTGGAATCAGCCAGTTGGCAGCCAGCAGAAATGCGCCACCAAGCAGAAAGCCACCGCCAACTGCCCCGAGCGAGCCAAGTTCGAGCCCTGGAACGAGCAGTGCAAACACGGCCGCCCCCACCATGATCCCGGCAGCCAAACCGAGTGCACCGTCGTACGTTCGGTGACTAATACGCTCGGAAAACAGCGCTGGAAGTGCGCCGATGCCGGTTGCTGCGCCCGCGAGCGCGGCGATGATCGTTACGTCAACAACCGTGACCATATCTCAGTCCGACGCAACGGGTGAATAAAACCCTTCGGCGGGGAGAGCGGCAAAACCCGTAGCGACACCCCTTTTTCCCGTCGTCGTGAGGATGTGGTATGAACCCCAAGCGAGAGCTTTCGAGTATCGACCTCGCCGCGCTCGTCACCGAACTGGGACGGTACGAGGGCGCGAAGGTCGACAAGGCGTATCTCTATGGCGACGATCTCCTGCGGCTCAAACTGCGAGACTTCGACCGCGGCAGAGTCGAACTCATGATCGAAGTCGGCGAGGTAAAACGGGCGCACATGGCGGCCCCCGAACACGTTTCAGACGCCCCGGGTCGGCCACCGAACTTCGCGAAAATGCTCCGGAATCGACTCGGCGGTGCGGATTTCGCGGGCGTCTCTCAGTACGAATTTGACCGCATTCTGGTCTTCGAGTTCGAACGGCCCGACGCCAACACCTCGATTGTCGCCGAGCTATTCGGACAGGGAAACATTGCGGTTCGTGACGAACACGGCGATGTCGTCCAGAGTCTCGAAACCGTCCGGCTCAAATCCCGAACCGTCGCACCGGGCGCACAGTATGAGTTTCCCGATTCGCGGCTCAATCCGCTGGCAGTGAGCTACGACGGCTTCGTCAGGCAGATGCAAGATTCGACGAGCGACGTGGTACGGACGCTTGCAACCCAGCTCAATCTCGGCGGGCTCTATGCCGAAGAGGTCTGCACTCGCGCGGGTGTTGACAAAGAACTGGGTATCGAAGACGCCGACAAATCGGTCTATCGAGCGCTTTATGATGCTATTTCGGATCTTGCAGCCCGCGTCAAAGCCGGTGACTTTACCCCGCGGCTCTATCTCGATGACGACCGCGTGGTCGATGTTACACCATTCCCACTGGCCGAACGCGAAGCCGAGAATCTCGACGAGGAGGCCTACGACAGCTTCAACGCTGCCGTCGACGAGTATTTTTTCAGACTCGACCGATCAGCAGACGAAACCGACAGTACCGATCCAGGATCGAACCGGCCGGATTTCGAGGCCGAAATCGCGAAACAGCAACGGATTATTGACCAACAAGAGGGTGCAATCGAGGGCTTTGACGAACAGGCCGAAAAAGAGCGACAGAAGGCCGAAGCGCTCTACGGCCACTACGATCTCGTCGACGAGATTCTCTCGACCATTCAGGCTGCCCGAGACGATGGCGTGCCGTGGGACGAAATCAACGAGACGCTCAACGCTGGTGCTGAACAGGGTATTCCTGCCGCAAAAGCCGTTGTCAGTGTCGATGGCTCAAATGGGACGGTGGCGATCGATGTCGGCGAAACACGGGCGACAATCGACGCAACGATGGGCGTCGAAAAGAACGCCGATGAACTCTACAAAGAAGCAAAACGCGTGCAGGAAAAAAAGGAGGGAGCACTTGCCGCGATCGAAAATACCCGCGAGGATCTCGAAGCCGTCAAAGCTCGACGCGACGCCTGGGAAGCCGAAGACACCGAGGTCGACCCAGCCGACGACGCCGACAGCGAGGGCAACGCGGACGGCGAGTTCGAGGATATCGACTGGCTCGCGCGGAAATCGGTCCCGCTCAAGCGCGACGAGCAGTGGTACGAGCGGTTCCGCTGGTTCCACACGACTGATGGCTATCTCGTGATCGGCGGCCGCAACGCCGACCAGAACGAAGAGCTCGTCAAGAAGTACATGAGCAAAGGCGACCGCTTTTTCCATGCGCAAGCTCACGGTGCTCCGGTTACGATTCTCAAGGCGACGGGGCCGAGCGAACCGGCGAAAGACGTCGAGTTCTCCGAGGAAACCCTCCGGCAGGCGGCCACCTTCGCGGTCTCTCACTCGTCGGTCTGGAAGGCTGGCCAATTCGCCGGGGATGCCTATATGGTCGAGCCCGATCAGGTCTCGAAAACACCCGAAAGTGGCGAATATATTGATAAGGGCAGCTTCGTCATCCGTGGCGATCGAACCTACTTCGACGATATCGGGGTCGACCTTGCGGTCGGGATTCAGTGTGAGCCACAAACCCGCGTTGTCGGCGGGCCAACCGATGCCGTCGCGGCTGCCGCCGAGACCCATCTACGACTCCAGCCGGGGAAATACGCCCAGAATGACATGGCGAAGCTCTGTTACCGACAGCTCAAAGCGCGTTTTAGCGACGAAACCTTTGTTCGGAAGGTCGCCAGTGCGGATCTGATTCAAGAACACTTACCGGCCGGTGGAAGCGAACTCGTCGAGTAAGTCTATCAACAAAATCCGCCGACTGCGTCACCGAGTCGGAGCTGTCGTGACGCTGAATTATAAGAGTCGTCGGCTCCGAGTACGGGTAATGTTGAGTGAGTCGCTCCGAGTTCCCTACCGCGCCGACGATGCACTTGGGACGATTCTCGTTGGGACGATTCTGACGGCCCTCTCGATCGGGTTGTTCATCGGATGGGTATTTCTGCTCGCTGTTTCGCTCCCACTTGGTGTCGCACTCACACCGGTAATTTTGGTTGGAAGCCTCGTGATCCGTGGCTACTTGCTTCAGGTTGTTGCCGCCGGCATTGCCAATCGTCCGGAAGCGCCCTCGTTCGTCCGGTGGGGCTCGCTTGTTCGTGATGGCTGGAAATCCGTGTTGCTTTCGGCGTGGTATCTGCTGCCGGCAGCGGTCTTACTCGGCCTCGCTGTCGGTGCCGGTGTTGCAACCGTTGTGTCCCCGCCCGGCTTTGAGGGGGCCTTGCAAGCAGTCGCGGCCGTCTTGATCATGGTTGGTGGGTTTGGGCTGTTCGTCTATGGTCTCAGTTATGCCTATGTTCGACCTGCGGCCCGTGCCGTGCTGGCGTCATCCGGCTCACTCCGAGCCGCACTTGATCTCCGTCGGGTCGGTCGACTTGCACTGACCGGCGATTACATGGCGGGCTGGCTTATCGGGCTCGGGATTCTCTTGGCTGGGCCAGCGCTGTTAATCCCGCTGTTCGCGTTCGCCGGGGCGCTCGGCCTGCTTGATCCGTTGCTGGCGCTGTTTGCTGTCCTCTGTGTGCTCCTTGGGAGTCTTGTCTTTTTGTTCGTGCTTCGAATGTCGGCCGCATGGGCGACCGGCCGTGGTGCGGCACTTGGGCTCCCAACGGACGATCCTCCAGTAGGGCTTCGGCGTTCGGCCACGAGTGCTCATACACCGGACCCCAGGTCCGATGGACCGACCGCGACACCGAACCGCAGTGCGGAGCCCCCGGTGGCGATCCAGGTTGGACGAACCGTTCGGACACGAGCAGTGAACTCCCGGCTGGAATCGGGCGCTCAGTCGACTGACACGGACGAAGCCTACGGCGCTCGGAATCACAGAGAATACGTTGACAACGCGGACTCACGAGCAATCGACGAGCAAGATTTGCCCGAGTCGAACACCGACACTCCGGCTCACGGTGTGACTGACGAATCGGAGTTCCAGTGGGGACCGACCGATAAGTAAGTTATTCGAGAACCGGGATCCTTCGCGTACCGAACGACGGCTCCATCGGAGTCTCGTTCGATTAGGATAGCTGGGCTGCGATATCCGCTTCAGTAATAATGCCGACGGTCGCACCACCTTCGGTGACCATAATCGCCTTGTAGTGTTCGAGGAGGTTCCGAATTTCGTCAACCGTTGCCTCCCGACCGACAGTCGGAAATGACTCGCTCATGACCTCACTTACTGGATGATCACCGACATCGTCGCCCGCGCGGATGACGTCGCTTTGGCTGATCGAGCCAACAGGAATCCCGTTTTGGAGAACCGGAAGCTGTGAGTACGCCTCTTGTTCCATCGTCCCGATGGACTCGCGAACCGAGTCGTCAGGGGCGACGCTAATGACCGTCTCGTTCATGAGATCGACCGCCCGGACGACCTCGCCTTCGGCTTCGTCGAGGGCGTTGACGATCCGTCGGAGCGTCGAGAGTCGTGGGTCGACATCACCACCTTCGATTCGAGCAATCAGCGGCTGTGAGACGCCCGCCGACTCGGCGAGTGAGCTCTGGGTTAGCTCAAGGGCGGTCCGGCGTTCGCGGAGATCCTGTGGCGTCGGCAGTTCCATACACCCATATTACCCGAAGTTATTGAAAAGCTTTCGTCGGTGGCAGATGACGGTGAGAACGTCCGAAACCGTGCGCCGAGAAGGCCGAAAACGCGTACCGGCGTGAATTACTGGTCGTCGTCTGCGTCGGTCTCAATAACGTCGATCACCGACAGTGGAACATCACGAAGCGCACCGCCAACTTCACTTTTGGCGATTCGAGAGGCGTGTTCGACGCTGTCAGCGTTGAACACATCGATTTCGAGCAGCAGGCCGACCAGTGCCGTGTCGGCGGCGATAAACGCCGAGTCGAATGGCTCGCCGCAGGCCGGACAGCCGGTAACGCCGACTTCGACATCAACGTACTCCTTGTTTTTCTGATTCAGACGTTTGCCAGCCGAACTGACAGCAACGCCGATTGCGTCGTCAATACCCTCAACGTCGCGTACCAACCATGCCGCTTCCATGGCGACGAGATAGTTGCTCATACCGAGCAGTTGGGCCGGAGGGTTTCGTCTCTTGTGATTCGCCTGTGGTACGGTGCTCGCTCTCACGGACCATGAGAAAACCCGCCACAAATAGGCGCAAGGCAACCGCTGGTTTGCTATAACTTATGACTATCCCGTCAGTGAGCCATCCAGTTTACGTCGTCTCCACTCGTTGTCAGTCAGTAGATTTGTGTTAGAAACAAATGCAGTTTAATCGCATGACAGCGTCGTGGTGGTATGGATCTCTCCCACGACAAGTATATATAGGTGCGATGGTGCTGCTCAGATACAGTCATGATCGAATCGGTTTCGCGGCTCACCGTGTTTGCACTCTACCAGTTGACCGTTCTGTTCGGCATCCTCCTGCTTCCGGTCGCGCTTGCTGCCCGGCGGGTTGGGATTCAGCTCCCGGTTGCTGATCTTCTCGACCGGATGGAAACCGCCTACGACCGCACTGCAAATTAAGTGCCTTTTCTGCGGCGACGTACGCTCCGATTGGCCTACCGAGTAGTCTATTCGGTCCCTTCTCGCCGTTCACAACACGACCAGCACCGTGTAGGCGGATCGTGCTGTCCGGTGGACTCGTTTGACGTAGGGACGCACGAACCGGCGGGCCGAACGTGCTGCCTCCAGCCTGGAAACCGCCGCGTCGATTCGAGAAACGAGATACCCAAGCAACTGTGCAGCCTCAAGCGGCCGTCCCACTCGTCCCGACAGGAGCCGTGCGGCGTGATCCGCCGACCGCATGAGCGACGTCCAGGATTCGACTGCCAAGGGAGTCAGCCACTGTTCGGCCGCCGAGAGGAGTTGGTGTTGTTCACCATCGAACTCGTGGTTGTGCTCGGAGAGCCACGTTTTGGCTGGTTTGAATGGCCGGTAGCGATCCGGGTTGGGACCGCTCAGATCGATGGGATGCTGCGGGAATGTTGTGGCCATATCTCGGAATCGCGTGGTGACACGCCTTACTGTGTCGGCCAGCTAACTCACGATACGTACCAGTCACTGACTTCCGTTGTGTCGGTGCTACAGTCGAATTACTCAGTGTCGTTTGGTTCGTCCATTTAGTACGAGACCGCTGTCTCACATTTGTATGATCCGAAAAGGGGGTCGGCCGTCACGACCACCTGCTGGTGAACCAGCGTAGACACCACATGTATCCGAGTCAGGATGGGTCGCCTCGCCGGGGTGTGTTCTTCATACCCGTAGCGACCGATCCGCTGTATTGATAGTTTGTAACCACACAATTGCGGCGACAGTTGCCGAAGGGTTGCATTTATCCCCACGCCGACGCAAGAAGAGACAATGCGAACTCCGACAAGCGGTTTTGCTGGTGAGTTAGGTCAGCTCGACGGTGACAACAGCAACGTCTTCGGCCCAGAACTCGGCGAATTCAGCAGTTCGAACGGACAGCACAGCGCTGCAGACACCGAGGATGCAACGATGAAAACCGGGACGACGACCGTCGGTCTCAAAACCGAAGACGGCGTCGTGCTGGCAACCGACATGCGTGCGAGCATGGGCTATATGGTTTCGAGCAAAGACGTCCAGAAGGTCGAAGAGATTCACCCAACTGGTGCTCTTACCATCGCCGGCTCGGTTTCGGCCGCCCAGAACCTCATCAGCTCGCTGAAAGCCGAAGTCCGACTCTATGAGGCCCGCCGTGGCGAAGATATGAGCATGCAGGCGCTATCGACCCTTACTGGGAACTTCCTCCGCTCTGGGGCGTTCCTCATCGTCAGCCCGATTCTCGGCGGCGTCGATGAAGAAGGAAGCCACATTTACAGTATTGACGCCCTCGGTGGCACAACCGAAGAAAACTACACCGTCACCGGCTCGGGCAGTCAGTTCGCTCTCGGTGTGCTCGAACAGGAGTACGACGAGGAACTCTCGCTCGAAGAAGCCGAAACTGTCGCCGCCCGCGCGATCAAAAGCGCTGTCGAGCGTGACCTTGCCTCCGGCAACGGAATCAACGTCGCCGTCGTCACCGAGGATGGCGTCGACATCAGCCGATACAAAGACATCGACCAGCTGCTGTAACGACAGCAACACCGACGGATTTTCTTGCAGTGCTATTCGACGAGTGCATGTGCTCTGAGTGATCCACAGGATGGGCGAATAGAGGGTCACAGGACGGGCAAGTGGAGAGCCACAGGACGGGCGAGTGGAGTCAAGAGCAGTGTGACCTGCGGCACTATGGAACGTACGTTCGTGACATTCAGTGACTGTTTTTAGAAATTATGCATAACTTGTACAATA
>LFFM01003359.1_pt1 | contig 10113 bp, 10 predicted proteins | sample 643131 | NCBI WGS metagenome assembly LFFM01 (sample SAMN03777445, study PRJNA286221) | soda lake metagenome | biome: soda lake; feature: Kulunda steppe; material: water; isolation source: sample Tc-Br brine of Tanatar trona crystallizer | place: Russia: Kulunda steppe | collected 2011-07 | reverse complement strand
GCGTACATGACCGCAGTGCCGGGGTCGACGAGGTCGTCGTACGATTCCCACTCGTCCGGGACCTCAGCATCGTCGCCAATTGCGAGTTTCAGCGGGTAGGTCACCCAGTGCCAGCGCTGTGCCCCGCCTCCGTGAACGCCTGGAGAGATTGTGTATATCTCGCCTTCTTCGATGTCTTTCTCGGTGATGAACTCCGTCTCACGCTCTTTGAACATCTCGATCGTCCACGTGCCGTCTACCCAGCCACCGCGGCACTTCCAGAGGCCGCCCGGCCCTTCGACCTCGTCTGGGAAGAGGTGACGCCGTGGGACCGCTGCTCCGTCGAACTCGGCCACATCGGGGTCGAACTCGACGACAGTCTGGTCGATATCCGGGGGCCACGCGTCTGCATCCCGGTCCGGGTCGCGGTGAATCGCCGCGTGTATGTCGTCAGTGGTTATCTGCCCGTCGTAGATCTCATCCAGCTGGAGTGCGCCGTTCTCGACGAGCTCAGGGTCGAACATGTACTGTGGTCGGCCGTCCTCGTCGAGACCGATGCTACTGCGAACACGAGTCGACTCGTGTTCCACAGGACCCCACACGTCGGGGTCGAGTGCACCGTGACGGTGGTCGAGGATGGTGTGGACGGTCGCGTACCCCGCAGGCAGCCCGCGGTGACAGCGAATCATCGGCATATCGATGAACTCTCCGTTTTCGAGCATCTGCTCGAGTTCGCTCAGGTCTTTGACGTCGTCCCAGTCGTTCTCCCACCAGTCACCGTTACGCGACTGTGGGATGTACTTTCTGACGTCATCGTTTTCGAGGAAGTCACCGTGGTGTGGGTGGGCTTCAACCTCGTCAGCGGGAGCGGCCGCCGGGAGTGTCCGAGTTCCCTCGTGAATCGTGAGCCAGCCACCGTACTGTTCGAATCCCTCGACGGATCCGTCGTCTATCATCACGGCGAGGCGGTCTTCAGTGAAGCCTTCGAAGACATCACCGACTCCGTAGTCCGGATCAGCAGCGCCAGGATTCGGCCCACTGTACCGACTCCACTCGTCACTGTCTTCGTCGTAGACGAGCAGGTCGTGGAACCAGCCGTTCGGGACATCCCAGTCCCACTCGAATCGCATCCAGATTTCGTCCTCGTCGTATGCGAACTGCATATTGAGGTCCTTCGCGAGGTCTTTCATCACCCAGTCGGGCGTCATGAAATCTATCTGGGTGTAGTCGGGTGAACCGATACGAACGGTCATCTCGGCGGTGTCGTTCTCGCTCTCCAGCAACACGTCGTGTGTTCCGCCCGATGGAGCAGAGTCGACTGTCCCCGCGAGTTCTGCGCTCTCGCCAGCGCCGAGTTCGAACTCCTGTGAGTCGACATCATCGCCGTCGACCGACAGCGTCACCGTCTTGCTCGCGGTATCCTCACCGGTGTTCTCGACGGTTCCTGCGACATCCAGTTCACCGGTGTAGTGTGGCTCTTCTTCGACATCGAGTTCGACCGCGAAAAACGCAGGCTCTGGCTCTTCGGCCACAGTGACTGTCCCCGTCGCTTCGTCGTCGTCAGTGTAGAAGCCGAACTCGTAGTCTCCGACTTCATCGGGTGCGGCCATCGTGTACGTCATGCCGTCTTCCTCCCCACCAGTCAGTGTAACACTTCTCGACGTCATCGTCTCGCCGTCCAGACGGAACTCGACGTTCTGGCTGGCTTCTTCCTCACCAGTGTTAGTTATCGTTGCCGACACGTCCAGTTCTTCTCCCCCGGCGACTTCCACTGCAGATGGACTCAGGTTGCTGAGTTCGAAAAAGGCCTCCTCCTCGTCGTCATCATCGCTCCCCAGTCCGAGACAGCCTGCAACCGCAAGCGTGCTTCCGCCAGCCATCGCCTGTAGCAGGCGACGACGATGCTGCTCTGACGTCCCCGGAGGGAACACCGGTGTTCCCTTGAACTGTTCCGCAGAGTCTGTGGTGTTACTCACACCTTCATCTTTCTCTGTTGCCATGGCGCTTCAGTCTACCAACTCGATTCGTATAATCCTGTATCTGTATTATGAATCTATTTATATGCCAGATAACCGCAGTCTCCGTGTGAGCGGGCGAGAGCTGTCGCCCCCTCCTGCCACCCGTTATATAAATGCCTGTATATTGTGGGTAAACGTCGATGCACACTGGGTCTGTAGGAGAACTCGTGAGCGTGAATGACGGGTAACAATACATCGGGGTTGTATTTCGACGAGGAGTGGGAGTCGGATGCAGAGGACAGACTCTCAGTCGTCGATTACGACACCGAGCTGGGAAAGAAACTTGGCCGTGACGCACAGCGATTGGCGGCCGGTGAGATCTCCCAGACCGAGTTCCACGAGAAGTATCACGAAGACGTCGTCGACGAGTTCGGTGTCGACGAACGTGCAACAATCGGGCCGACACCGGAGGAGTTCGGATACGACACCGACACAGCACCTGGGGGCGACGGTGACGGCGGAGGTGGGCCACTTCCCGGCGTTCCCGACGACGGGGACCACAGCCGACGGTCAGTGCTGAAGACTGCGGGTGTGCTTGGTGCTGCGGCCGTCGGTCTGAACGGCGTCGCGGGTGCAGCGGAGACACTCGCTGACGAGAACGAAGACGAAGAGGAGGTCGAAGACCTCCAGTGGGGAATGGCAATCAATCAGAACAACTGTATCGCCTGTCTGAACTGTGTCGAAGCCTGCAACGAGGAGAACAACAACACACCGGACGCGCTGTGGATGTTCGTCCACCGCTACGTCGAAGACGACTACACCGAAGACGAGGAGTATCTGACGCGACCCTGTCAACACTGCTCTGATGCGCCCTGTACAGCCGCCTGTCCTGTTGCCTCCCGACACACCCGCGAGGAGGACGGCATCGTTCTCACCGACTACGAGACCTGCATCGGCTGTCGCTACTGCGAAATTGCCTGTCCCTACGGTGTCAACTACCTCCAGTGGGCCACTCCCGAGGAGAAAGCCGAGTTCAAATCGTCGGGCATCCCACTCGACGAGAACGGCGAGGTGGACGAGGACGGAATCCGCCTCGACTCCGACGAGCCGGGTATCGAACTCGACTCCGAAGAGATCGAACTCGACTCCGAACAGGAAGTTCGATTCGACACGAAAACAAAAGACGGTGTCGAAGCCGCCGGCCCGCCTGACCACGGCGTCATGGGCAAGTGTACGTTCTGTGTACACCGGCAGGATTCGGGCAGAGAAGAGCTCGTTGGAACGACGGCCTGTGAGGACGTCTGTCCAACCGACGCGATTCACTTCGGCAACCTCGAAGACCCCGAGAGTGCGCCTCGCCAACACCTCGACGATATCGAGGAGAACGAGTCGACGTTCCGTTTGCTCGAAGACCACGGGACGGAGCCGAACATCATCTACGTCGGGAACGAGCCATCCGCGGATGCGACACCCGTCGAAGGGCCGCGTACGCTCGAAGATATGAATCGGGATCTCCACCTCCACCGCACAGACCGTGAACCAGTCGCGTACCCCTCGGAGGATGAGTAATCATGTCACAACGAACTGACTACAGTCTGAACCACCTCAGGAGCGTCTCGACCGGCTACGTCGCGCTGTTGATCGTGTTGCTGGCGGCAACGCTCCTGACGCTCGAAGCGATTATCCAGCAAGTCCAGGACGGACTCGTGGCGACGGACATGGCACAGCAGGGCACCCAGGCGGGCGCGACCTGGGGGCTGTACATCGGGACGTTCGAGTGGTTCGCCGGGATGGCCGTCGGTGCGCTCGCTATCACCGGCTACATCCGGTTCAACCAGCTCGAACAGTACCAGATGGTCGCCCGCCTCAGCAACATCTGGGCGTTCATCTGTGGACTCAGCGCGGCCTGGCTCATCATCATCGACCTCGGAACACCCCACCGGGTGCTGGTCATTCTCACCAGCTGGCACGAGACGGTGCTCCACTCGCCGCTCGCCTGGGACGTGACGTTCGTGACGACGCTGATGGTGTTCACGCTGACCATGCTGGTGCTCTCGTTGCGCCTCGACTTCGTCAAAGGGAACCCGTCGCTGCCGATTCAGACACGAATACTGGAGCGCATCGTGACGATTGGTGCAACACCGAAGGAGGTTCCCAAACTCGAGGAGATGCGTCGCTGGCTCGGGCTGGGACTGCTCGTGTTGGCGTTCACCGCCGGGATGATTCCCGGCCTGTTGATGGGCGTGGTCGGTGGACAGCCGGGATACTTCGGCTCTGAGCGAGCAATCGTCTTCCTCGCGGCCGGGTTGCTCACTGGGGTGGCCCTGCTCAACCTCACCGCAGGCGTGCTCCGCTCGCTGTTCAGCTGGCGGGACGCACTCTCGAACGAGGTGTTCCGCGGACTCGGCCGCGCACTGACGCTGTTCGGATTCGTCTACCTGATCGTGCTGTTCAACGACGTCCTGCCCGTCGTGACGGATATGGCTCCGTTCTTCGAGGGGCGCATCGGTGAGGCGATGGTCACCGGGAGCCTCGCGCCGCTGTTCTGGCTCAGCGTGTTGCTCGTTGCCGTTCCGACCCTCCTCCTCGCTGTGTTCAAGTACCGACTGGGTGTGACCGTCCAGAGCATCTACGCCGTCGCAATTCTGCTCGGCGTCTGGATAAAGGCACAGCTCACAGTCGTCGAACCACTGCTGTTCCCGAACCTCCCTGCGATAGAGGGGACGTACTCGCCGACTGTGGTCGAGTGGGTCATCACACTCGGAGCGATGGCCATCGCGCTGTTGTTGTTCGTGCTCGCACTGAAACTGATTCCGCTTGCACACCGTGACACGGAGGTGAGCTCCTGATGGTACTCTCGTCTCTCGGTATCGTGGTGTTGCTGTTGATAATCCTCATGCCGGTGTACGTCACGTTCGGTGGGTGGCTGTTCAGCGAACCCCGTGACTTCCGGACTGCAGGTATCGGTCTCGTCTACATGGGCGTCATCGCGGTGGCCATGATCGGCGCAACCGCGGGACTTGGCGTTGCCTTCTGGGTAATCGCCAATCTCCCGCTATAATCCGTCAGAACCTATTCTTCTAGCTCGCCTGTTACGACGACTGGGATAGCCATATTTCTGAGTACCGCCATCGTCACGCTCCCGAACAGAACCTTCCCGGCGGTAGAGCGTTTTCTGCCGCCGAGTACGATTGCATCAACGTCGTGTTCGGTCGCCTGCTCGACGATTGCACTGACGACATCGTGTCGGTCTTTGATGACTTCACACTCGATACCGGCGTCTTCGAGCGCCGCTTTCGTCCGTGCGACTGATGGGATTTTCTCGGGGTCACGGGCAGATTCGTCGGTTTTCGGGTCGATGCTGTCCTCGTTGCCGAAGACGTGAAGTATCTTCACCTCGACAGAGTTGCCGACGTCCGGGAGGCTCTTTACGTACGTGACCTGAGAGTGTGCGCGCTCTTCACTGTGGTCGACTGGTAGCAGTATCCGATGCATGTCTGAAGGTTCTCGAAAGAGCCTAATAAACGGCATGGACGGTTCCCGAATGTTGGCAGCAGTCGTGCGCTCGCGTGTTTTTTGCGTCTGGCAATCACTGTTCGAGACGTACCTCGCCAGGCCCCACTTAAAACTACCTTCATATTGGGTGCCAACATTGAGAGTGATGCTCGGCGATACGCTAGATATGAGTGAGCGAAATCTGCACACCGGGGGGCCTCGTTCTTCGGGGTGTTCGAACAGGGATTCTTGTGAGAAGCCCATCTGTGATAAGGACCGTCGGCGGCTGCTCGGTGCGCTGGCGACTGGCGGGGCGATATCACTCGCGGGATGTACCGGTCTGCTTGCGGCGTCCGAGACGCCGAGTCCCGACGAGGCCGAACAGTTCGACATCGAGTACACCGCACAGGAGCGGACGCTTGGTGTGCGACGGACACAGACAGTGCTCGGAGCGGGAATGGACGAAGGGCTCGACGTGCCGTTCGACTGCAAGGCAGGGTTCTGTGGAGTCTGTCTGGCGCAGGCAGACGGCGACGCGAGCGAACTCGTCCACATGTCGATGAACGACGTGGAGGGGCTGAACGAGGCCGCCATCGAGGCAGGCTACTTCCTCCCGTGTACCAGCCAACCGCGGGACAGTTTCAGTGTCGACACAGAGGTCTCTGCCCCTGATCTCCTCGAGTTCGAAGAGGACGTCGACGACGAAGACGACGAGGAGGTGGACGAAGACGACGAGGAGACGACGGACCAGCGGTTCCACAGCGTCACCTACGTCGAAGAGCAATGGAGTGTTCAGGTGCCGGAGGACCTGAACCTGCTCGAAGCAGGCGAGAACGTCGGACTCGACCTGCCCTACGTGTGTCGAGTCGGAAACTGTGGGGAGTGTCTCGCACGAGCGGATACCGACGCCAACGAGGTCGTCGAGATGACGGAGAACAACTACGACCCGCTCGACGAGGACGCAATCGAAGAGGGATACTTCCTGACCTGCACCGGGTTCCCACGGGCGGATTTCGAACTCGAATCGAACCGGTTCGGCGACCTCGACTGAACAGTCCTCGACACAGATTCAGTCCACCGTACCTCGCTGGAAAAGAATCCCCACTGCCCGTCTCAATCGATATCTGCGGTGATGTCTTCTATCCACGTGAGTGCTGCCACAGCTTTCGGCCAGCCAATGGTTGGAATCGCGAGTACTGCGGCGTGTTTGAGCGTTTCCGGTGGGATACCCTCGTCGAGACCACGACGGACGTGTGAGTGGACCGCGCCTTCTGACTGTGAGCCGATTGCCAGGGCGAGTTTCACCAGCCGTTTCGTCTCGTCGTCGAGCGGGCCTGCTCCAGAAGCAGCCTCGCCGAGGGTTGCGTAAGCCTCCCACACGTCGGGGTACTCACTGGCAATCTCACCTGCGGCCGATGGCAGTTCTTCCGATGGGTCGTCGAGTTCGTCGCCCATGATGGATTCTGCTTCGCCTGCCTCGTATAACAGTACTTCGACCAGTCCCAGCACGTGGGATGGTGAATGACTCTCGACAGTACACTGGTCAGCCAGTCTCCTGGGTGACGAGATTACAGACGAGTGACCGTTCGAGATTGCCGAGCCGCTGTGAGACGGCGGATTTGCTCACACCGAGTTCGTCGGCGAGGTCGCCGAGAGTCGCTTCTTTCGGCATCTGGTAGTACCCCATCTCGACCGCGAGAGTCGCTGCTTCCCACTGCTTTCCGGTGATATTGCTTATCTGAACCGACGACGGTCTCTCGTCGGTGCCGATGCTGTGGATTGTGAACTCGGTTTCGGATTCATCGGCGTTTGCGAGACAGCGAAGAATCTGCCGGCCCATCCGTTCGTCAGACAGCGAAAGTGTCATTCGAAGCGGAGTGGTGTCTGTTGTTGCCATTGCAAGTCACCTCTGACCCCGTTCCACATCGTCGGTCTCTCTCGCTATCCACTCGCCGACTCCCTCTGTCGTTCGGACCAGCGCGGTCGTCGCCCACCGATAGAACGGTTCGTCACACGTCTCGTCGACGCGTGCGTGGAACTCAGCGAGCCACGCGAAGTGGTCGCGGTGGAACTGTTCGTAGGCGTCGAGTTCGCCTGTCTCCAGCACCAGGCTCGCGTATTCGAGCAACAGCGCGAGGTGGTCGGGCTGGTACTGCTCGGGTACGTCGACGTTGAGTGCGTCGTAGCGGCGCTGCATGTCGTGTGCTGGTGGACCCGACAGCAATCCACGCTCACGACCGTCGTGCCACTCCCGGTACACCGACTCGACGAGCGGGGCCGAGGGTCCGTCGTAGGACTCGAAGCTTCGACGGTAGGCCGCGCGGACTGTTGGCAGGTCCGCAAGCTCCGGCACCGGAGGCAGGTCGATGTCGAGCTGTTCGGCTCTGCTGTGGATGGTCTCCTCGAACGTTCCCGTGTGGACGCTCTCGACGAACGCCTCATTCGGGTGTTCGAAACAGCGCGACAACAGCACGTACAACTCGGCCGCCGTTCGTGCAGGCCGCGCTTCGGTGTGCTGGGCGAGGCTCATAGCCCGACCACCACCACAGGGTCCTGCTCGGCAGCCAGCAGCAACAGCAGCCGAAGGACGAGCGCACCGACGAACAACAGCCCGAACGAGCCGATGAGCGCTGGGCCACCGTACTTCTCGACCGTGGGGGTGAGTCTGTCAACGAGCGCGCCAGCACCGAGTGCGAGTCCGACGACCAGCGGTGCGAGAAAGCCCACGGCGACCAGCACCACACCGAGGTACATCGTCCCCTCGGTGAGCGTCGAGTACGACGCTGCGGCGGCGGGTGCATCGCTGGCAGCGAGCTGGGTCCAGCCGTACGCGACGAGCACCAGACTCACGCCCGAGAGCAGGCCCGTCGCCACGGCGTATCCGCCGAAGACCGGCCCGATTTCACGCTCGAACAGCATCGTAATCCCGAGCGTGATACCGATACCGGCTGCGACGCCGCTGGTCAGGAAGACGAGCGGCAAGACGACCGGGTCGTTCCACAGCGGGACGGTGTCGACGATGGCTAGCTCGAAACCGGTGTAGATGGTCAACACCGCCAGCACGCTCCCGACGAGGTGGAGACCGGCGAACAGTTTCATCGGCGGTCGGACACGGTCGACGAGACGGTCGACAAAGCCGAGCAGTCCGAGTTTCGCGACGATGAACCGGGGCCAGAGGCTCGCACCGTCATCTGTCGCGGCGCGCTCACCGAACAGCTGTAACAGCAGACAGACCACCGCGAAGATGGCGAGCAACACCAGTATCCACGTCCCGATGGTAATCCACGAGTCGAAGTTCGTCAGATACACCGGAAACAGCACTGCGCGGTAGACGACCGCCAGATGTGACAGCACTGCGAGTCCGGCGATGGCCGCGCTGGCGACAGCGGTCATAAACCCCCAGCGTGCAATCTCGCTTTCGAGACAACACGGCCCGCTGTCACGGAGTGACCGCAGGAAACACGCAGAGGCCCCAGTAAGGTAGGCACCGCCAGCGACTGCCGCGAAGTACAGATACACCGGAATCGACAGGTCCCAGTAGTCTGCCGGGAGCCAGTGAAGTTCGACGAACAGCGGGAGCAGTATCTCGAGTCCCATCGTAATCACCCGTTCAGCCAGGCAGCAGCCTGGTCAGTTGAGTCCTCACGAATGCTGTCTGCCACCTCCTCGTCCTCTTCGAGCGGCTCGACGACGACGTGGCCGCTGTAGGCGTCGTTTTTGAACCGCTCGGCCGCGGCTTCGGAGGCTTCTTCCATCACCTCGCTCTGTGGACCTGCCTTGATTGCCTCGCCGACACAGCTGCTCGCACACGCCGGTGCCAGTCCACCGTCTTCCGGTTTCTCTTTCGCTGGCTGGCCGTGTCCGCCGCCGGGACCTTCGCCGAGACACATATTACACTTCGACATCAACCCCTCGTCACCGTACGTCGGTGCGCCGTAGGGACAGGCCCACGCACAGTAGTGACAGCCGATACAGCGGTCACGGTCGACGGTGACGATGCCATCCTCGTCGCGTTTGATTATCGCATCCGGCGGGCAGACCGTCTCACACGGCGCGTCGTGACAGTGCATACACGACATGGATATCGGAATCTCCTCGAAGTCGGGATACTCACCGCTTGCGAGATGGGTCACTGTCCGCCAGTCGTCGGCGTCGGCGTCGCGGTCGTGGCGCTGCTTGCACGCGATCGAACAGGCGTGACAGCCGATACACCGGTTCGGGTCGAAGTAGAACATCCACTGTTCTCCCATGATTACTCACCTCCCACTTTGCGGACCGCTGCAGCGATGTGTCTGTCCACCTGTGACGATACCGGGTCTGTCTGTCCGTCGTGTACGTACATGGTGTTCATCCCCTCTTCGTGGGTGTTGCCTTCACCGAAGCCGAACTCTGCGGTGGTGAACCCTGGCGGTGTTCGCTCGCTGACGTACGCCATCAGCTCTCCCTCGCCTGCTTGCGTCTCGACGGCGACCATGTCGCCTGTCTCGATGCCTCGCTCGTCGGCGTCGGCCGGGTTCATCACCAGATAGTTCCCCCTGTACGATTCGCTCGCGAGACCGTGTCGCTTCGCGTACTGTTCTCGTGGGTGCTCGAGCACCTGATCCGCCCCGAAGGCGAAGAACACTGCACGGGTGTCATAAAAGTGCAGCGGGTACTCGTCATCGGGCACCTCGCCGAACGT
>LFFM01003358.1_pt1 | contig 10117 bp, 10 predicted proteins | sample 643131 | NCBI WGS metagenome assembly LFFM01 (sample SAMN03777445, study PRJNA286221) | soda lake metagenome | biome: soda lake; feature: Kulunda steppe; material: water; isolation source: sample Tc-Br brine of Tanatar trona crystallizer | place: Russia: Kulunda steppe | collected 2011-07 | reverse complement strand
CCGCCGCCTCCGGTCAGGCAAGCCTCCCCGTCCCGCAGCACCGCGCGGCCAGGCCGAGCAGGGCGGCATCCCCACCCGGGGGGCCGAGCAGCTGCAGGCCCACCGGACGTGGCGGCTCACCGGCCACCACGGCGGACGCACTCGGCCGCGCCGCGCCGGGCTCCGGAACCGCCCCCGCCCGGCCATCCGCAGCGGCAAAGCCCACAGGGACGCTCAGCGCCGGGATCCCCGCGAGCGAGGCCGGTACCACCACCTCCATCCAGCGGTGGTAGGTATCGAGGCTGCGGCCGTGGATCTCGCGCGGCCACGCCTGCCCCACCGGAAAGGGGAAGCACTGCGCCGTGGGCAGCGCCAGTGCGTCGTAGTGCCGGAACAGCTCGGCCAGGCACCGGTACCAGGCGGACCGGACTTCACTGGCCTGGTGCACGGCACGGGCGCTCAGGCCCAGCCCCTGCTCCACTTCCCATTGCGCCTCGGGCTTGAGCTGTTCGCAGCGCTGCGCGTCCTCGTAGTAGCCGGCCAGCTGATTGGCGATGCACCAACTGCGCAGGGTGCACCAGCTCGTCATCAGCGCCTCAGGATCGAACGCCGGCTCAACGCGCGCTACTTCGACCCCACGGCGGGCATAGTCCGCCAGCGCTGCCTCGCACTGTGCAAGGATGCCCGGCTCCGTGGGGTAGTGCCCCCCCCAGTCCGCCAGCCAGCCGATGCGCAGCCCCGAGGCCCCCTCCCTCTGCGGCCCCGAGCCGTGGGCCGCCGCCTCCAGGGCACCACGGAAGGAGCCGGCGCGGGGACGATTGAACGGCCGCTGCGGATGCGGACCGGCCTGACAGTCCAGCAGCAAGGCCAGATCCCCGAGGCTGCGCGCCATCGGACCGGGAGTACCCAGCGGATGGAGGAACAGCTCGCCGGCCGGCGCGTCGGGAACCAGCCCGTAACTCGGGCGCAGGCCGAAGATTTGATTCCAGGCCGCCGGGTTGCGCAGCGACCCCATCATGTCCGTACCGTCGGCCAGGGGCAGCAACCCCGCAGCCAGCGCCACTGCCGCACCGCCACTGGACCCGCCCGCTGACCAGGCCGGATCGAAGACATTCCCCGTGGCGCCGAAGAGCGGATTGAAGGTGTGCGAGCCGAGCCCGAACTCCGGCGTATTGGTCTTGCCCACGATCAGGGCACCGGCCGCCTTGACCCGGGCGACGACCGGTGCATCGGCACCGGGTACATGCTCCGCCAGCAGCGGCGACCCCCATGTCGTCCGCACGCCGGCGGTCTCGGTGAGGTCCTTGATGCCAATCGGCACGCCGGCCAACGGACCGCGTGCTTCGCCCCGGTCGATGGCAGCGGCCTCCGCCATGAGCTCATCCGCCGGCCGGCGCGTGATCAGGGCATTGAAACGCGGATTCTCGGCATCGATGCGCTCAAGGGTCGCCGCCATCAGATCGGTGGCACGCAGTTCCCCGGCCTGGATCGCGGCCGCGAGCACCGTCGCCGCGTGCCCCGGCCCCAGCGGCAAGCCGTTCACGCCCGCTCCTGCTCCCGGATGACCAATAGATCGCTGGAGAGCTCCCGCAGCAGCCGACCGGCCACACTGCCGAGGAGCACGTTCGCCCAACGTCCCCGCCCGTGATTGCCCAGGACCACCAGGTCAGCCTCGAGGCTCTCGAGCACGTTCTCAGCCACCGTGGCTGGATAGCCGGCGTGGACCTCCATATGGACCTGATCGGTGATCGCCCCGGTGCCCGCCACAAAGGATTCAAGCTCCTGCTGCGCCTCGGCCATCAGCCGGTCCTGCTGCTCCTGGACGAAGCTATCGCCAATCCCCGCGGCGAGCATACGGTCGAGATCGGTGGTGTCGAGAACGTGTAGCACGTAAAGCTCCGCCTCCGGGAACCAGTTCCGTGCCGCCTCCAGGGCCTGCCGGGAGCACTCCGAGAAATCGACGGCCACCGCCACCCGTTGATACGGAGTCTCCGCCGGATGGCGCACAACCAGGGTCGGCGTCGGCGTGTGGCTGACGAGCTGCTCCGCAGTGGTGCCCAACACCCAATCGCGGACGTGGTGCTGACCGTGGGCACCGACGACGAGCAGATCCACGTGGCCGTGCTCGGCGGCGTAGACAATTTCACCGAGGATATCGCCGATCACCACCCGGATCTCGGCCTTCTGCCCCGGCGTGCTCGCCTGCAGCTGCTGCTCCGCAGCGGCCTGGAACACGCCCTTGGCGTTGGGCGAACTGCTCAGCGCACGCAGCCCGGGCGAGTCGGTTTCGATCACGTGAAGCGCCTCGAGCCGCGCATTGTGATGCTCGGCCAACTGCGCCGCACGGTGCCCGGCACGCTCGGCGCGCTCGGAGAGGTCGCTGGCGAAGAGGATTTTGTTCAGGGTCATGGCAGCGGCTCCTTGGTACCGGTTTCCTGCAGCAGCCTCCTGCTGCGGTCTCCACCCGAACCCGCGGCTTATTGCCTCAACCGCGGTGGTCTCTTAGATTGTCGCACCGAATCCCCGACCCGTGGGAGCCGACGCCCCGCCGCAGGCTGAAGGCGGGTCGGAACCACCATCCAGCAACGCAGGAGCCTGCGCCGATGCTGCAAAAAGACGACCTGAAACTGGAGATCACGGCCTTCTCGGTCGCCGTGGCCGCCGGCGCCCTGGGCGCCATCTCGGCCACCGCCGGGGCGCACATCTTCGGCGGACTGCTCATCGCCCTGGCCGGCCTGGCGCTTTTCGTCATCGTCATCCCGGGCATTGCCGCCAAGCTGGGCCCCTCTGCCCAGGCCATCCCCGCCGTTACCCTCTTCGTCCTCGGCTGCTGGGCGATGGTCGGTGTCGGCCAGTTCGACTTCCTCGGTGTGCTGGCCCTGCTCGTGGGCATTGCCACCGCCCTGATGCCCTTCGTGCTGATCCAGATCGGCGGGCGCAAGATCGCCCCCGAGTACGCATCCTCTTCCAAATAGGGCGTTCCGCGGGAGGTCGGATCGGCCTCCCGCGGACATATCGATGCACGCTCCATACCTCGATCGACTATACTGATCGACTGAACCCACATGGAGTGTCTGCGTCATGATTCCGAACTGGATGCGCGCCGCCGGCGCCGCCCTGCTTCTGACCCCTGTGGCCGCGAGCGCCAATTCCGAAATCCGCATCGGCTGGACCGCCTGGGCCGACGCCGAACTCGTCACCCGGGTGGCGGAACGGCTCATCACCGAGCACTACGGCACCGACGTGGAGCTGGTCCAGACCGACATCGCCCCGCAGTACACCGGCGTCGCCCGCGGCGACCTGGATCTGATGCTCATGTCCTGGCAACCGCTGACCCACGAGGACTACATCGAGCGCTACGGGGACGACATGCTCGACCTCGGCGTACTCTACGGCAATGCCCGGCTGGGATGGATCGTCCCCCGGCCGCTGTACGAGGAGGGGCTGACCTCCATCGAGCAGCTGACCGAGAGCCGCTGGCGCGACCGTCTGGGCGCCACCATCCAGGGCATCGATCCAGGCGCGGGCCTGACCCGACTCTCGCGCCAGGCCATTGAGGACTACGACCTGGGCTACGACCTCATCGAGGCCAGCGATGCCGCCATGACCGCCTCGCTGGACCGGGCCGCGCGCCGGGATCAGGCCATCGTCGTAACCGGCTGGAGCCCGCACTGGAAGTTTGGCGCCTACAACCTGGAATTCCTCGACGACCCCAAGGGGGCCCTGGGCGATGCTGAGGAGATCCACGCCATGGGCCGTCTCGGCTTCGACGAAGACCACCCGGAGATCGCCCGGTTCGTCGGCTGCATGGAGTTCGATATCGAGCTGCTCAACGACTACCTGTTCATTGGCCGCGATGAGTCCACGGAAGCGGCCGTGCAGCGCTTCCTCGACGAGGAGACGGATCTCATCGACGACTGGCTCTCCTGCGCCGCGGAGTAAGCCGTCACGAAAGCAGTCAGTCACCGCCGGCGCGGTGACCGACTGAATGCGGGGAACGGGTCCGGGGGCGCCAGCCGCCCCCGGATCTCCACCGTGTGCATCAGTCCCGGGGCTCGAGCCGATAGAGACCACTGTCCCCGTGGTCGGTGATGACGTAAAGCTCCCCGTCCGGCCCCTGGGCGACATCACGCACACGGCCGACGGTCCCGTCGAGGATGATCTCCTCCTCGACGACCTCATCACCCTCCACCCGCAAGCGCCACAGCTCGGAGCGGACCAGGGATCCAGCGAAGAGATCGCCCTCCCAGCCATCCACGCTGCCGCCGTGATAGACGGTGAGCCCGGACGGCGCGAAGGAGTCTTCCCAGTAGAAGATCGGCTTGTTCACCCCGGGGGCTTCACGGCCGATGCCGATGGCCTCGCCGGTGGAGTACTCATCACCGTAGCTGACCTGGGGCCAGCCGTAGTTTGCCCCTGCCTCCAGGCGGTGGAGCAGATCACCCCCGGAGGGGCCGTGCTCCGTCGTCCAGAGCTCGCCGGTCTCCGGGTGCACCGTCATCCCCTGGTTGTTGCGGTGGCCGAAGGAGTAGATCTCCGGCAGCGGCCCGGCGGGGTCTTGCGCACCGGCGAACGGGTTGTCCTCGGGAACGGTGCCGTCCTCGGTCAGGCGGATCATGGCACCGCCCGGATCCCGGACATCCTGGGACGGATGGCGCAGGCCGCGGTCGCCGATGCTGAACAACACGCTGCCGTCCTCCAGGAAGAGGATCCGCGAGCCGTAGTGGCGCCCGGGCTCGTAGCGTGGTGTCTGCGCGTAAAGCGTCTCCACGTCCTCCAGGGCAGTGGCATCGTCATTGAGCCGTCCGCGGGCCAGGGCCGTACCCGTACCGTAATCGTCGTCGGTGTAAACGGTGTCGGTATCGCCGGGGCTGGAATAAGTGAAGTAGATCCAGCGGTTCTCCTCGAACTCCGGATGGACGGCGACATCGAGCAACCCGCCCTGGCTGCCGCCCTCCGGCGCGGTGCGCTGGGTTGGCTCCGCCTCGATCCGTGGGAGGTTATCGAGTTCCGTTACCTGATCGCCGTCGATGATCTGCATGCGGCCGGGGCGCTCGGTGATCACCTTGCGCCCGTCGGGCAGCCAATCGACGGCCCAGCCGTGCTCCAGACCCTCGACGACGCGCACCACGTCCACCCCGGCAGCCTCCGTGGTCAGCCCGGAGGCCACGGTCTCCTCGGTCACGTTGACGTCGCCGTGGGCCACCCCGACCGAAGCACTGGCAACAGTGGCCAGGCTGATCACGGTGGCGCGGCGCAGGGTAATGCGGCGGGACTGTTGGGCGTTCTGATCCATGACCTGCTCTCCGTTTGGCCTGTCCTGTTGCCATCGTCCCCGCGATATTGCGCTGACGCAATATCGACTCAGAAACGGATGCGCACCGCCAGGTCCAGCCCGCGGTTCCGCGCCTCTCGATAGGCCAACCGCCCGTAGAGCACTCCATCAATGAAGGCCCGCTCATAGGCAAGAATAAGGCGCCCGTCGCCCTGCGGCAGAAGCCGCGGGCTCGGCTCCGCCATGCCGGTCAGACGCTCGTACCGCGCTTCCAGGACCTGGCCCGGGTCCGCGCCCAGCTCGTAGCGTCCGCCAAGGCCGAGCACGACCCCATCCCGACGCTCCTTGCGGCAGGACTCGGGATCGCCCTCGTCTTCGCACGCCTCAACGCGCCGCCATTCCCGGGCTACCGTGGCGAAGAGGTCCGCTCCGGGCAACTCCGTGAACTCCCAGCCCGCACCCACGCTGTACTGGTCGAGCCCGAAAGTGGTGTCATTGCGCTCGGCCCCGCCGAGGCAGTCGTCCACGCAACCCTCGGCACCCAAGTATTCGCCAAACAGGAAGCCCCCCCAGGCCGCCTGCCAGGAGCCGCGGATACGCGCCCCCAGGGCCGATCGATAATGGATCGGCTCCGCATCCGGATCCACCGGCTGAACCTGCTGGCGGCTCGGGAAGGCGGTCAGGGCAACGCCGAGGTCCACATAGGTGTGGCTGCGGGTTCCTTCCCCGGCCTGGGCCAGGCTGGCGAGGCCACCGATCAACAAGGCGGCAACGGCCAGGCCGAAGGACCGCACAAAGAAGCCGTGACGCAAGACGCCTCCTCAGCGTGACGCGTGGAAGGCGTATCCTAGCACTGCTCCCGACCGCCGCGGTCGGACCTTTTGCCTCCACGCGCGACGTAGTAGACTGAGCGCCCTGTGCCAGCCCCGAACCATCGCGAGAAGGACGGAACAACGCCGTGACGGAATCACACGACCCGAGATCAGAATTGCGAAGACGCAATCCTTGCCTTTCCCGTGCACACGAACGTCCAGATTTGTAGACAACTGCGCCGCGTACAGATCAATGCCCATAGCGGACCCAGGTGAAAGCTCTGTATCCTGACTTGGTCCCGATGGCAATGGAGCGCCATGCTCGTGTCCCTCGTTCCGCTGAATCTTATTGCCGCTTTCTCGCTGACGGCGCTGCTGCTGTTGTTGCTGCGCCGTCCCGCGGTCCGCGTAGGACTCGTTGACCGACCCTGCCAGCGCAAACGGCATGGGCGTGTTGTGCCGCTGATCGGCGGGCTGTGTATTCTTTTCGGATTCCTTGCCGTCGGCATCCCCAGCGTCGGGATTGAGCGTCTCGAGGGACTGTTGATCGGAATGGTCATACTGGCCGCGACCGGTGTGATCGATGACCTCTACGACATCAACCCCTGGAGCAAGCTTTTCAGCCAGATCCTCGCAGCCCTTGTGATGGTGGGCTGGTCCGGATTGGTCGTCGCGGACCTGGGCATGCTCTTCGGGCCGGCGTTCCAGGTCGATCTGGGGGGGCTGGCGATCCCCTTTACCGTCCTCTGCGTTGTGGGGCTGATCAACGCCATCAACATGTTCGATGGAGTCGATGGGCTCGCCGGTGGAACCGTCGCCGTGGCTCTTTTCTGGCTGAGTGTGGCCGGCCTCACCGCAGGCGCCGGAACATGGCCGTACCTGGCTCTCCTGCTGCTGGCCGCGATCACCGGCTTTCTGATTTTCAACATGCGCAACCCTTGGCGCCGGAAGGCCGCCTCCTTTCTCGGCGATTCGGGGAGCATGATGCTCGGCTTTGCCTTGGCTTGGTTTGCGGTCAAGGCATCCCACGGGGCGCCACCCTCGCTCCCGCCTGCCGCCTTGGGGTGGATTCTCGCACTGCCGGTGTTCGATGCCTTGGTCCTGATGGTGCGACGCATCCTGCGTGGTCGGCACCCGTTCAAGCCGGATCGCGAGCATCTGCACCATATCTTCTACCGTGCAGGCTTCACCCCCGGGCAGGCGGTCCCCTTCCTACTACTCGGCTCGTTCCTCCTCGGCGGTCTTGGGGTAACGCTCGCGTGGCTGGGCACGCCGGAGTGGCTGCTCGCACTCCTGCTACTGCCCGTGGTTGTGGCGCACTTCGCGCTCCACTTCCGAGCCTGGCGTTTCGCGACGGCTATGCGCCGCTTACTTCGCGTCACACGGCGCCGGCTCCAAGGTCAACCCAAAAACCGCGTACTTTGACCGCGGGGCGCACAGCGCCCCTGCTCGTGGTAGGGTTGACAGAGCATGAAAGCTGAGGGAGTTAAGACCATGCGGAAGGTTGCCACCGCTACGGCCGTACTGTTGAGCGTCTCGCTTCCGGCTACTGCGTTCGCCAATGCCCAGCCACACCATCCGCAGGGAGCAGCCCTCGGCTTCGGGGATGCCACCCGCTTCGATCAGGTGCAATCCAGCAAGCAGAACCCGGCCGGCCGGATCGCGGCCACCGACCGCGGTGTCCGCCTCGGCATCCTGGGCGTCGGGGTCTACTACGAGGTCCCCGCCTTCGACGATTTCAATGACGACACGGAGCGGGCGAGCGATCTGCTCGACAAAATCGACAGCGGCGATGACGAAGACGAAATCGACGAACTGAACGAGATTGTTGATCGTATCGGTGAAGCCGGGTACGTGACCTTCGGCGTTACCGGTCACCACCTGCCGTTTCCGCTGGAGATCACCGCCGACGGCATCCGCGGCTCGATCACCCTCGACGTGGACTACAGTCTCCGCGGCCACGCCGGTGTCCTACACGAGGGAGAGTTCGACCTCTCTTGGGAGAACGACGATGTCGAGGGCGACCTCAATGAACTCGGCCTCTACGCCCGCAGCGCCCAGACGCGGCGCGCCTCCATCGGCTACGGGACGGCGGTCCACGGCACCCCCACCGGTTTCCTCTTCGTCGGCGGGCGATTGAACCACTACGAGGTGGAACTTTCCCGCGTCCCGGTCCCCTTCGACGACGACGCGGACAGCGCCATCGACGATAACTTTCTGGAAAATACGAGCCAGGAAACCGACCTGGCTCTGGACTTCGGCGTGATGTGGGTCAGCGAGAACTATCGCGCTGGCGCCACACTCAAGAACCTGGGCTCCCCCTCCTTCGACTACCCGGAACCCGATCTTGATGAAGGCGCTGCCCAGGACCTCTACGACGCGGCGGCGGATCGCGGGGAGATCGACCGCGATGAATCCTTCACCCTCGACCCGCAAGCGACCATCGAGGGGGCGGTGCATACCCAGGACGAGCGCTGGCTGCTGGGCGGGTCGCTGGACCTGGGGGCCGTGGACGGCCCGTTCGCTGCCGGAGCCGAGGACAGCTACCAGTGGTTCACCATCGGCGGAGCGTACAACCCTACGATCATGGGGCTGCCCTCCTACCGCGTGGGCTACCGAGCCAACCTTTCCGGCACGGAGCTGAGCTACCTGACGCTGGGCACGACTCTCTTCGGTGTACTCAACCTGGATACGGCGATCGCCACAGAGACCACCGACGGCTACCCGCGCAGCGCGATGCTCAACCTTAGCCTCGAGGTTGCCTTTTAGCAGCGCCAGCGAGGCTGTCGGCAAAGCCTGAGCACAGAGCCTCTGCGCACCTCGGCCGCGTACCACCGGCGCCCCCCGCCCCGGACGGCCCCGGCGGTACGCGTGCCCTCTGACACCTAGCCGCGACGGCGCAGCACCCAGATCTCCAGCAAGGACCACTCCTCGCCGGGGTAGTTCTCCTGCTCCAGTTCCGACATCCGCCGGTGCCGTGACGCCATGCTGCCGACAAACTCGAAACGCTCAAGCAGCATGCGTTTGGTGGCGTCGGCCTTCTCCAGAGCAAAGGGGTTGAGGAAGTTGACCAGCATGTAGCCCTCGCGCTGATTGGCGGCGAAGGCGTCCAGAATCCTGGCGATGGCCTCCGGCTCCAGGTAGACCAGCGCGGCGGTCGAGATGACCACGTCGGCCTCGGCCATGGTCTGCTCAACGGCCTGCTGCGTCGGCGCCGGCGGGTTGTTGAGATCCGCCTCGATGGTCTCGTCGTAGAGACCGGCGGATTTGCCGTAGGCAAGCGCGTTTCCGGAGATATCGATCCCCGTCACCTTGGCCGGGAAGCGGCGCGGTTGATCGATCTGCTGCGCCGCCTCCGCGCTGCGCCAGTTGTGGCGGATCGCCTCGAAGTCCATGCCGTAGAGCGTCGCCATGGTGGTATTGCCGAAACAGGCGCACAGATCCACGAAGTTGAGGGGGCGATCGGCGGCCTGCTGCTGCGCCCAGGGCAGGATCAGGCGATCGAAGGTCTGCTTGTTGAAGTTATCGGAGACGTAGTCCAGCGCATCAAGGATGCGCTCCTTGAAGGGGACCGGTGTCTCGGCCACGTAGATGTCGTCAAAGTGCTGTTTCTTCTCGTCAGTCTTCACGCCCGAACCGGACATCACTTCCTGCTCCCTATCGCTGGAAAGCGAACATCGTCACCGGCACCCGGGGCGAGGTCAAGGCGGCCTAGCCGCACAGGGGGGCTCGCGCGCGTGGCCGGCACCTTGATTCCGGTCTATTGTCTTCAAGGGCCAAGCCGCGTAATTTCCGCATCAGGACTATCACTGCAATGGGGAGGGACAATGAACTTCGACACTCTTGTAGGCAAACTTGCCCTGGTTGGCCTGACCGGCGTCGTGTTTGCAGTCCTCTATGTCTTGCTGATCGCCCTCTTCGTCGATGCAGCCCTGGTGAGCATGGACTGGTTCATCGCCTCCGTCGTTGTCGGCGCAGGCTGCAGCTACCCGATCTACCAGCAAAAGGGTGTTATTCAGTAGCTTCACCCTCTCTTCACGCAGGCCCGCTG
>LFFM01003356.1_pt1 | contig 10123 bp, 14 predicted proteins | sample 643131 | NCBI WGS metagenome assembly LFFM01 (sample SAMN03777445, study PRJNA286221) | soda lake metagenome | biome: soda lake; feature: Kulunda steppe; material: water; isolation source: sample Tc-Br brine of Tanatar trona crystallizer | place: Russia: Kulunda steppe | collected 2011-07 | reverse complement strand
TTCCGCGGGAGTACGGCGTCGTCACCTACAGCTTCCGGTGGTCGAACTTCGCGGCGAGCGAAAACGACCGTCTGTACGTCGGTGACGCGATAGACGGCCTCTTTTTGGACGAGGAGACGGCGCTTTTAGTATCGTGGTCGGACAGCTACGATCTCCTCGGCGCATCGCCGACGCCGAGCGAAACGCGCGAGAGCGCCGTGATCTACCAGGGCCCGACAACCTTTTCGAGCGGTGAGCCGCGGGTCGAACTGGGACCGCCGGAGGCCGCACCGCCGGCGGATGGCGATCAGACCGATCCGGCAGCAGCGCAGAACGCGACGGTCGCGATCGTGCTCGTCGTCCTCGCCGGAGGACTTCTCGGCGGGGCGGTGATCGCGTATCGCCGGCGGCGAGCGGCTCCGACCGAGGCGAAGGCGGGAGACGAAGGGGAAAACGAGCCGATCGATTCCGAGCTCCTGAGCAACGAAGAGCAGGTACTCCGGCTCATCGAGGAAGAGGGCGGACGGATAAAACAGCAGGAGATCGCCGAGCGGCTCGGGTGGACCGACGCGAAGACCAGCCAGGTCACCAAAAAGCTCCGCGAGGAGGGCGAGTTGGACGGATTCCGGCTCGGCCGTGAGAACGTCCTCTCGTTGCCCGAAGAGGATACGCCTCCGGACGTGGAGTGAATCGATCCGGAGTACGAGATTATGTCCAGCGGACGGCCAGCGCGGCAACCGAGAGAAGCGCAACGACGACAGTTACCACGCCGAATCCGACGGCGTCCTCGGGTGAGGCGTCAGATTACCGATTTCCGACACCTTCGCCGCCGTTTCCGGCTCGATCGGACCCGCCTTGGGAGTCGGACGCATCGTCCGTTTCGTCGGATCGTTCGGGATCGGACGTTCGCTCTTCGTCGTCAGCGCGATCGACATCAGTTTCGTTATCGGTCGATCGATCGCCACCGCGGTCGGCACCGCCGCGATCGCGGTCGTCAGCTCGTTCCCCTCCGGCGCGGTCGGGCATCCCGCTTCGATCGCCGGCGATGCTCCGGGCGATCTCGGAGACTTCACCGCCGCGCAGCTCGCTGGCGTTGTTCATCTGCGTATGGATCGCCGTCACGTTCACGCCGTTTTCTTCGAGCGTCTCGGCCGGCAGTTCGGCGGCCGTCGCGTTGCTCTGGTTTAGCTGTCTTTCGACGGTGTCGACTTCAGTCGCCAGCTTCGCAGTTCGCGCTCGATACTGCCCTTCGGTGATTTCACCGCTCTCTCGCTGCTCTCGCAGCTCGGCTTTCCGTTCGTCTAGCGCGGCCAGCCGCTGTTCGGTATCGTTGAGCTTTTCGGCGATGTGGCTCGCTCTGGTCGCGTTATCGTCCGCGTTTTCAAGCGCGATCGTGAACGCGTTACGTTCGATCTCGCCGTCGATTTCCGCGCTCTGGACGCCGACGACACCCGATAGTCGCTCGCCGGGCCCTACTGCGTCATTCGGCTCCTCGGATTCGGTTTGCCCTTCGATCGCGCCGACCGCCGGGACGACGACCATCCCGAGGACGACGAGCAGGGCCACGAGTAGGCTGGTACGTTTCATCTCGGTCGTTCCTTGGCCGGACAGCGATATATAAACCCCCAGTAGTCGTCCCGGATTATCCCGGATTAAGCGGGATTAGGATGAAGTATAACCGCCAGGCAGAGAGATGTATTTCAGAGGGAGTTGGTCGAGAGCCCATAAACGATAGAAACGGTTAAAAACAGGATGTCGGCGGACGGGAACGCTACTCGATGACCTCGCCGACGGCGAAGTTCGATTTGACCTCGGAAACTTCGATTTTGACGCGGTCACCGACTTCAGCGCCGGGGACGATGATGACGTAGCCCCGCTCGACGCGGGCGATACCGTCGCCCTGCTTGCCGAGATCCTCGATCTCGACGTAGCGAATTTCGCCGGGTTCGACGGGTGGTTGCGGTTCGTCGCTCGGTGCGGTCGTCGTCGAATCCGGCGTGGCGTCCTCGCCGTCGCCGGCGATGAGAGCGACACGGTAGACTTCGTCGGCGTCGACGGAGCCGGTATCTATTTCGCGGCGCGGAACTTCGACAACGAATCGATCATCGGCCTCTTCGACCTCGGCGCTGAACAGACACAGGAGTTTCTCGGAGATTTCCATAGAGCTTCGTTTCTAGCATGACGACGACGCATATAGAAGCTATCGGCGGTCGCAGGGGTCGTATCGCCCACGAGCGGGAGTTTATCGCGTCTCGAGGGGCGTCCCGTCCGCTCGTTTCTGTCCTTCGGAATCGTGAACGACGACTCCATCGACATCCGGGCGCGGCTCGTACCGATCCCGTAGCGCGATCGCCTCCTCGAGTTCCCGAATCGCCCGCTCTTTGAGCGCCGACGCCAGTTCGCGGGCGTCTTCGCGGGCGATATCGCGTCCGAGCCCCTCACATTCGTGGGCGCGGACGATTCCCTCCCGATCGACGGCGTCGCCCATGGGTTCGCTCGTGCCGCCCAAGGCGACGCTGAAGGGATACGTACGGCAGACGAGCGGCCGGTCGGCGTGAACTGTACACGCGCCGACGCCGTCGTCCGCCTCGGTATAAAAGGCGCAGTCGCCGCAAGGGTCGGTCTGGATCGCCCACTCGAACGTTTCACCGGTCGCGTCCGGGCCGTCGCCATCCACGCCGTACGGCATCGGGCGAGCCACGTCGCGCCACTCGTGTGGCTCGTCGAACGACTCAGACGCAGCGTCCCGAAGCCGGCGGGCTTCGTCGGGAAACAGCGTGGCCGTGTGCGGTTCGACCCCGTCGCTGCCGCCCTCGGTTCCGTCTCGTTCGATCGGCTCATCGGCCGTACAGCACGCCCCACATCGAGTACACTCGAAGCCGATCGACTCGATCGCGTCGGCCAGTTCCGTCACCGACAGCTCGCGGGCACGTCGCAGCTCGGCTTCGAGGCTCTCCATACCAGATTCTGTCGATACTCGCTTATAAGACGCTCGCAGTGGCGTTCTATCGGTCGGTCGGCTCGAACCGATACGTGACGATCGAGCTCGTGTCGTCCCACTCGAAATCGCCCGGATGGACGCGCTCCATGCGCTTTTTATACGCTTCCAGCGAGGACGATCCCTCTCGCCGGGCGTCGGCGTCGGTCAGATCACCGAGCGTCCGCTCGTCGACGCTCGCCACCGCAAAGCGATCGTCACCGAGTTCGAACGTATCTCCCGCCTCGGCGTACCGGTTGGCGGCACCGCGGCTGAGTTGGGTTATCTCGCCGTCTCGAACGGCGTCCTTCACGCGCTCGTTCGGGAGGAGTGCGTCGGGATCGATTTCGGTCATACCCCACGTAGGAACGCGAACGCCTTAACCGCTGAGGAGACCGCCGACCGCGCCGCCGATCGCGCTATCGAGCGCCAGCAGAACGGCGATGATCGCCCCGATCGCGAAGACGCCGAATCCACCCAGCAATCCGAGCGGACCGCCCACGGAGACGCCAACGAGCGAGACGACAACTGCGAACAGGAAGGCGATGACGAGACCGCCGAACGCCCCTGCCAACAGGCCGTGCCACAGACCACTCATCAATCCGCCGCCCGCGAGATAGCCCGCGACGAAGCCCGCGAGCAGTCCCGCCGCGATGTGTCCGACGACCGGGACGGCGAAAGCGACGACGCTGGCGATAACGCCGACCACAAATCCGACCAGAACCGCTGACCAATCAGTCATGAGGACCGTAGGCTAACGAGACGGAAACCGGTGTCGGCCGACGGAGGATATCGAGCCACGCGATCGCGGTTATTGGATGAGCATTTCATCGCGCGCCGCGAGCCGAGAGCGGGGAAACGCATATCGCCTCCGGTCGTCGAGGTCGGCGTCGGGCTCCCCGTCGAACGGATAGACGATCTCGACGACTGGATCGTCGGCTGGATAGCCGTCGTTTCTCGGATAGTCGGCGACCGTACAGCCGGCCGAATCGATGTATCGGTCGGTGGCCGTATCGGCCGTCATCCGATAGACGACGACGGTATCACCGGTTTCTCGATCGGTCGCGATATCCCCCCGTTCGAGCCAGCAGTCCCCACAGACGGCGGGGCCGGATTCGGGAACGAACGATGGACGCCGACAGACGGCGCAGTCCGCTCGGCGGCGGCCCGGTGGCGGAACGCGCCGTTCCGTGATCTCGATCGCGACGCGGCGCAGGTGCTTGCAGCGCTCGCCACGGATTTCGTGGTCGGGGCAGCTACACGTGCCGGTGAGCAGATCAACGGCGTAGGTCGCACCGGAGCTGCTGTCGACGGCGTAGCGGCCGCCGCCGAGCGGGCGAACCGCCATCGGTTCCGTCCAGGCCCGCGCCGATCGCTCCTCGATTCGGCTCGTATCGGGCGCTAACGGTCGACGGGTCGGAGAGTCCGATGACGCGGGTGTGTATTCGTGGTGCGTCATTTCGGCTATACGTACGTGCTCGACGGTAATGAGCCGCTCGCCGGCTACGGTTCGTGGAACGCTTCGAGCAGCTCCATCCCGTCTCGGGTCTGCACCAATGTGTCGACTGGCTGGCTCGCCCCGCAGTAGGGACATCCGAACTCCGACTCCGGTGTCGGAAGGGCGTTCGGTGCCGCTTCCCACTCGGTACCGCACTCGGCGCACTGGAGGGGAATCCACGAAATCGTCATGTTCGTATCCGTTTATCGTGTCCGCTGTACAAATCTTCTGCTCCCGGCTCGCCACTGAGGACTCCCTGCGGTCGCCCTCGCAACTCTCCTTCGAAGCGTTTTTCTCCTACACCACCGCACCGATGTACATGGATCGGGATGCCGCCGTCGAAGCCGTCGTCGCGCTTGGCGGTGTCGCAACGCTCGCCGTCATCATGATGTGGATCGGAAGTACGCATACCAACGACACGCTGACCGCCGACGGTGGGCTCGCACTGGTCGGTGCGATCGCCTTTTTCATCGTCTTTATGTCGATCATCGGCGTCGGTCTGTCGCGACGCTACTGAGAGGGAGTATCGTGCCCGACGGCACATCGACGGCCAGCCGATCGATCGACGGATTTCGAAGTCCGCCACAGTCAGACTCTCACAACGTACGATACTCCCTATGAGAGGGAGTATCGAAGCCCCCCGGAGATCCTAAAGCCCGGTTTTGGGTTCCATCTCTCCCTTCTCCGGGAAGGACGCATGAACTCCAACGGAGCCTATGACGAAACGCCGAGGAGATCGAACGCTCGGATATTGACATCCTCCACACGGCTGAAGCCGTGGGATTCCTCGGTGGGTGATTCAGGCCGGTCCTGAATCTGAGGCAAGATTCCCCGTGCGGGTACTCCGGTTTGTGGGCACCTCTTTGGTCGCGTCATGTCGCCTGAGAGTCTCGCCAGTCGGTGAGACGGTCGTCCGACGCCTCCCGAAGCCTCGTCTCGTAGTACGATAGCGGATGTCTGATCGTCTCGCACGTCTCGTCTTTGTCGACGCAGTCGCCGTACTCGTCCATCACGGCACACGATGGAGGCGCGGCGACCGTCCCGTCTTCGTCGGATAGCCGCTCTACCTGCGATCGAACCTCCTCGATCGTTTCTTCGGGAAACGCACACAGCCTTACGATCTCCTCCGCGTCGAGCCCGGTCGCGAGAAGAAACGAGACCAGAGAGAACCTGGAGTGATCGGCCAACTCGTCCCCGCGCTGAGATTGCGCCAACAGCGCACGCATACACGGCGGGAACAGTCCCGGAACGACCGAATCGAACGAGGTTGGCGGATCGAGGTCGGCGATATCACGCCGAATCGCGGAGAGTTCCTCCGAGAGTGGCTCCGCGACCGCTGGGGGAACCGACAGCGGAAGTCCTTCCGCGACGCGTCGACCGACCGCTTCCCGAAGGAGCGTGTACAGCTCCGGGCGGGTGATAGACACTGTTCCATCGTCGAGCGGGCGGCGGGGAAGTCGCCACTCGGCGGCATCCAACTGAGCTGTGAGTTGGAGATACGCCGTCACGTCGATATCGAATCGGCCGTCACCGAGCGGCTCGACGCCGCCGGATAGCTCGAAATCGTCGAGTAACTGCTCCAGAGTGAGCCGTGCTTCGTCTGTACTTTTCAACTCGAGATCGGCTTCGAAATCTTCGATGAATCGCTCCCGTGCAGTTGTCGCCTCGGCGGCGGCGTACTTTTCGATCGCTCCCGGAATGTCGAGTAGCGAGACGAGCACCCGTGCGACCGGGTACGACAACAGTTCGGCTCTGACACTCCACATCCGCGGATTTTCTGGACTCGTCGCGCCGTCGAGAAGCGCGCGGCGAACCCGTTCTGTCCCGCGTTCGACCACCGGACCGTCGTCTTCGACGAGCGTGGAGATGTCGATTTCGGCGGTTTCGACGGCGGCTCTCGACGCGTGTAAAAACGGATATCTGGCGTGGAGCCGCTCCATACCAACCGGTATCTCCCCGGGCCCGATAAACGCACCGACAGCGAGGACGACCGAAGGGAGTCTTCGATACGACGAGCGGGAGGAGCGATACGCCTTTGAGCGCCGACGACTATTTCGGGAACAACCGTGCGTCTCAGGTACCGATGCCCCGGCTGTCGGACGACCAGCAACCTCCACGCTCCGGGCTGTGAGTTCGAGGGGACCGACCGTCGCCACATCGAGAAGGCGTACATCGATATTCTGGGGTCCCTCTCGGCCCGCGAGTACGACGAGGACGGGCTCCGCGAGGCGGTTCCGGAGCGGTGGAGCGGCCTCCATACAGCCACGCTCGAACGGCTCAAAAGCGACCAGCGCGTCGTCGAGGAGGACGGGACGCTCAGGCTCTTGCCGCCAGGAGAATACAAAGACCGCGTCTCGCGGCCGACGTTCGAGCCGTTGCAGACGATTTACGAGAAAGGCAGCGTCTCCGGAGCGCACGATCACTCGGTCTTCGCGATGGTGGCGTTCTACGAGATGGTCGGCCTCTCGTGGGAAGAGACCCGCGAGAACACGATCGAGTGGCTTCAGAACTCGGGGACGTGGGAGCGCGGCGGCTTCGAGGAGGCCACGCCTGAAGAGCTCGTCGAGACGAAAAGGCACGTCTACGAGGAAGGGTACGGCTGGAAGCAAGCGGCGACGGAAGCGAAGGCGGTCATCGATCGTCGGTTATGATCGAGAGGCCGGTTCCAGTCGATACCGAATCGTCCGTTCGCCGTCGAAGCGGGGGCCGGGTCCGTAGCGTTCGAACGCCGTCCGCTCGGCGGCCGTCCGGATCGAATCGTCGGATTCCATCGCCAACAGCTCGACAGCCATCCCCTCCTGGGACGCGAACCGTATCGGCTCTTCGAGCAGCCGTTCGCACACGTCCGAATCGCCTTCCAGTTGCGTCACGTGGACCGTCGAATTACCCGCGTCGTAGCTGACGAAGCCGACGACGTCGTCGTTCTCGGCCACGCGAACCGTCCGATCGTGAACGAGGTTTCGCATCACGTCAGTCGGTGAGTCGGTCAGCGCCGCCAGCCGGTCGGCGTCGGCCTCGACGGCGTCCCGTACGTTCATGCGAGTAAATAGCGCATTCGATGGCATTAACTTTTGGCGGCCATCGGAGAAAACGGTACGAAGAGATGGACACTGTTATTTCCCACCACCGGTAACCGGGGGTATGAGCTACCACACCGGACAGCAGGTGAGAGCATGCGCGTAGTCGCCAAGTTCGGCGGTACGAGTCTCGGCAACGGCGATCGGGTCAACCGTGCCGCCGATTCGATCGCAGCCGCGGTCAACGACGGACACGAGGTCTCCGTCGTTGCGAGCGCGATGGGATCGACGACCGATTTCTTGCTCGATGCGATAACCTTCGAAGCCGACGAATCCGACGAAGCAGAGATCGTCTCGATGGGCGAGCGAACCTCGGTGCGAATGTTGAAAGCCGCCCTCGGCGCTCGCGGCATCGACGCGAAATTCCTCGAACCGGGCGCGGACGGCTGGCCGGTTATCACCGACGAACACGGCCAGGTCGACGTCGAGGAGACCAAGCGACGAGCGAAACAGCTCGCCGCGGACATGGCTTCGAAGGGGTACGTTCCCGTTATCACCGGATTTCTCGCACAAGATCACGCCGGGAACGTGACGACGCTCGGACGCGGCGGGTCCGATACGACCGCCGTCATGCTCGGGAACTACATGAACGCCGACGAGGTCGTCATCATCACCGATGTCGAAGGTGTAATGACCGGGGATCCGCGCGTCGTCGAAGGGGCTCGAAACGTCGGCGAGATCACCGTCGACGAACTCCGAAACCTCTCGTTCCGGGGGGCAGAAGTCGTCGCTCCATCGGCGCTGTCGTACAAAACCGGGGACATGACCGTTCGGGTCGCCCATTATCAACACGGCGATCTGCTCGAAGGCGGTACCACGATCGAAGGGCAGTTCAAGAACCTCATCGATATGCGTGAAGAGCCGCTGGCGTGTTTAACGGCGGCCGGCCGGGCGATCCGGAACGAGCCCGGGATCCTCTCGGATCTCTCGGCGGTCCTCGCGGACGCAGACATCAACGTCGACGCCGTCGCGAGCGGGATGGATTCGATCTCGTTTTACGTCGACGAATCGGTCGCCGAACGCGCCGAAAACGTCCTCCATCAGGCGGTCATCGATCTCGAAGCGCTTTCGAGCGTCACCGTCGATTCCGACATCGCCGTCATCCGTATCACCGGCGGGGAACTGCCGAACCAATCCGACATCTTTCAGAAGATCATCGAGCCGCTCGCGGCGGAGCACATCAATATTCTCGACGTGATCACGAGCGCGACCTCGATCGCGGTGTTCTTATCGTGGGACGACCGCGAGGACGCCCTCGAATTGATCCAGGACGCGGTCTGAGACGCGCAGTTTTTGGTTTTACACCCGACTTCTCATAGGGATTATCGTAGCCAACCGGCGGTTTCGAATCCTCCCCCCTCGGCACTGTCTCTTAGTTCTTCACAGGAAGCTTATGAATGTCTACGATAATCCCTATCAGTATGCGAATCGCCGTCATCGGTGGATCGCGCATCGACGAAGGGACCTACGAGCGCGCCCGTGAGGTGGGCCGGCTACTGGGTGAACGCGGTCACACTATCGTCTGTGGCGGGCTGAGCGGCGTGATGGAGGCCGTCTGCAAAGGCGGTCGCGAGGCCGGAGCCGAAACGATCGGAATCCTTCCGGGGGAAGATCGAACATCGGCAAACGAGTGGGTGAGCACGCCGATCGCAACCGGGCTTGGCAACGCCCGAAACGTCCTCGTCGTTCGAAACGGCGACGCGGTTATCGCGATCGACGGCGGGGCGGGGACGCTCTCGGAGATCGGTCACGCGCTCGATTTCGGGGTGGCGGTGGCAGGACTGGACACACACGAAATCGCCCTCGACGGATTCGAGGTGGTCGGAACACCCGAGGAAGCGATCGAGCGCGTCGAAACGGTCACACGGTCGGAGGAGCGTTTCCCCGACACCTGAGAAGTTGATTCATATTTATTAGGGTGAAACGGAATCGTTCAACCGGTATGAGCGACACTCCAGAGACCAGCTGTTCGCGACCGGGACTCGGCTCGACCGCGAGCGTCACGGTTCCTGCAAGTATGCCGGAACTCGACCGTCGTCGCTTCCTGCAGTCGGTCGCCGGTTCGGGCGCGATCGTCCTCGCGGGCTGTGCGGAGGACGAGCCGGCGGAGCCCGCAGACGAGGTGACGACGTACACCCTCGGATTCGTCGATTCGGACGACCGAGTCGAAGTCGACGTCAGGGAGGACGAAGCCCTGATGTATCCCGCTCTCGACGCCGGAGTCGACATTCCGTATCGCTGTGAGGTGGGGCGATGCGGAGTCTGTACCGCGAAGTACGACGGCGACGCCGGCGACGTCGTCGAACACGACGGCAACGAGTACCTCTCGGACGAGCAGATCGCCGACGGCTGGGTGCTGACCTGCGTCGCCTACGCGCGTGATGATTTCGATCTCGAAGTCGGACATCCCGACGACGAGTGATCGAGACGAGAAGAAGACACCGGGACGCCCGCTCAGTCGCTCTGAATGCGCGGTGCGAGCATGAACGTCACGTGGCCGTCGCCCTCCGCGAAGCCGAAGTGAAGCTTGATCGGGAACTCCTCGCCGAGTTCCATCGTGACTTCGGCGTCTTTCGGGATCGCTTTGTTCAT
>LFFM01003354.1_pt1 | contig 10129 bp, 7 predicted proteins | sample 643131 | NCBI WGS metagenome assembly LFFM01 (sample SAMN03777445, study PRJNA286221) | soda lake metagenome | biome: soda lake; feature: Kulunda steppe; material: water; isolation source: sample Tc-Br brine of Tanatar trona crystallizer | place: Russia: Kulunda steppe | collected 2011-07 | reverse complement strand
ATAGCTTCTGCCTTGTTTTTTGCATTACATCTACTAATTGTAAGGCAGTTAATAAGCCATCCCCTGTTGTATTATGCTCTAAAAAGATAATATGGCCAGACTTTTCTCCGCCTAAAATATAGTCTTGCTCTAGCATTTCTGCCAATACATAACGATCACCATTTTTCGTTATTGCTACTTTGCCATTTACTTCAGCTAAAGAGTTTTGCAGACCTAAATTACTATATTTAGTAGCTACAATAGTATCTTTTTCTAATTTATTCTCCTTTAGCAACTCTCTAGCACAGATAGCAAGAATATAATCGCCATCAAGTAATTCGCCTTTTTCATCAACAGCAATAACTCTATCACCATCTCCATCATGAGCAATTCCTACATCTGCATTATTTTCTCTAACTGCTTGCTGTAAATCTTCGGGGTGAGTAGAACCACAATCTTGATTAATATTATAACCGCTTGGCTGGTCATTTAAAGTTACAACGTCAGCCCCTAAATCAGAAAACACCTCTGGTGTTAGCTTGTAAGTTGCTCCATTGGCACAATCAATTACAACCTTTAATCCGGCTAAGCTATTATCAACTGTCCCTTTAATATATTCAGCATAAGAACTATAGCTGTCATGTCTATACTCTACTCTTCCTACCTCATCTCCAGCAGCAGTAGGTAATTTGGTTAAAGAGTTAAAAATTATTTCTTCAATCTCTTCTTCTTCTTGGTCAGTTAACTTAAATCCATTATCATTAAAAAACTTAATCCCATTATCCTGAACTGGATTGTGGGAAGCTGAAATCATAATCCCAGCACTAACAGCCTCTTTTTTACTTAAATAAGCCACTACCGGCGTCGGCACAACACCAATTTTAAGCACATCAATTCCTAAAGATGTAATTCCTGCTATTAAAGCCGACTCGAGCATATCACAAGAAACTCTAGTATCTTTCCCAATCAATATTTTGGCTTCATCATTATCCTTAGCTAAAAAATAAGCCCCTGCTTTGCCTAATCTAAAGGCTAATTCAGGTGTTAAATAATCATTTGCTGCTCCTCTTACACCATCAGTCCCAAATAATTCTCCCATTATTTCACCTCCTTTTTATAATATTATATGATTCCCATAATCATTGTGATTATAAGAAGCATTATCTTAATTATATGATTAAACGATATTTATTTCAATCTAATCCTAATAGTTATTTTACACTCGGTTAAATTTAAAAAATTTTAACTCAACCATATAGGCTGAGTTATAATAATCTCTTTTTATTTAGTTTAATCATCCCAAAAACTTAACTTTTCTCTTATTTGTTGTAATTTTTCTTTTAATTGCTCTCCTTTAACTATCTTCTCTTCATCATCGGAAGTATCCTTTAGGTTATCAAATTTAGATAATATCTCTTCTTTAAGACCAAACTCATCTAAATTATATTTTATTTTACCATCAAAGGCAGTAGAGATATTTCCTGTCTCCTCTGAAACAATTACTACTAAGGCATCACTTTCTTCACTCATCCCAATTGCTGCTCGATGTCGAGTCCCAAGGCTTTGTTTTAGCCTTTGATTATCACTTAAAGGCAATAGACAACTTGCCGCTAAAATTCTTTCATCCTCAATCACTATTGCCCCATCATGCAAGGGTGATTTTGGAAAAAAGATACTCACTAATAGTTCAATAGTAACTTTAGCATCCATTTCTACTCCAGTATCTATTATCTCTTGCAAGCCAGTTTCTCTTTTCAATACCATTAAACACCCAGTCTTGTTCTCACTCATTTTAACAGCTGCAGTTACCATTTGGTCAGTCCGTAGGTTAAATTCCTTCTTCCCAATTAAATCCTGAAAGAATTGGCCTCTTCCTAACTGTCTTAAGCCTCTTCTTAATTCAGGCTGAAACACTACAGGTATTGCAATTAAAACCATTGTTCTTAATTCTTCTAATAAAAAATTGAATATTTCAAAGCCTAATCTTTGGCTAACAAAAGTAATTAAAAATAAAATTGCTATCCCTTTAACTAATTGAATAGCCCTAGTCTTTTTAATTAAAGTCAATAATTTATAAATAATTACTCCAGTGACTAGCAGGTCAAAAAAAGTTAAAATATCAATTTCCAACTTAATTCCTCCAATTAACTAAAATTTGTTACTAGCAGTATTATTAGTTTCAATACTTGTAGCTAAAAACCTTTATATTTTTAAAATTATTAACCGGCGGATAATTTCGCTTTATCATCCGCCTAATTAATTTATTTTGCCTTTTTAACTTTAATTCTAGTTTCTTGATTAGTTATTTTTCCAATTATTTTTGCTTTATTTATCTTAGCTTCTTTTAATTTTTCTAAAAACTGCTTAGCTTTATCCTCCGAGATAGAAATTAATAGACCACCTGAAGTTTGAGGGTCAAATAATGGTAATTCTAACTCTTCTTTAATACTTGTCTCAAAATCTATTATATCAGCTAAATAATCACGATTGTTATAGGTCCCCGCTGGCACCATTCCTAAATTTATAAACTCTTCTACTTGAGAAAATAATGGTATTTGATCAAGATAAAGCTCAACTCCTACTCCACTCCCTTTAGCAAGCTCCCAGCAGTGTCCTAATAAACCAAAACCAGTAACATCAGTGCAGGCATTAACTTTAAACTCTTCCATAATATCGACAGCTTTATTATTTAAAGTCAGCATCGCTTGAATAGCATCACTTTCCCTATTTTCTTCAAGCATGCCACCTTTAATTGCAGTTGCAATAATTCCTGTTCCTAATGGTTTAGTTAATATTAATAAATCACCTACTTCTGACTGGCTATTTGTCACTAAATTTTCTTTATTGACTAAACCAGTTACCGAAAGCCCATACTTAGGCTCTTCATCATTAACTGTATGTCCTCCTGTAATTACTGCTTGTGACTCACTTACTTTATCCCTGCCACCTCTTAATATTTCAACTAAAACATCTTCTTCAAGGCATTCAGGAAAGCCTACTATATTCATTGCAGTAATTGGCTTACCCCCCATTGCATAAATATCACTTAAAGCATTAACTGCAGCTATTTGACCAAATAAATATGGATCATCAACAATAGGTGTAAAATAATCTACTGACTGCAACAAAACTCTATTATCATCTAATTGATAAGCACTAGCATCATCAGGCTTATTCAATCCTACTAATACTTTTTTATTTTTCTCATCAGAAACTCCAACTTTTCGCAGCACCTGCGATAGAGCCTTAGGGCCCATCTTAGCTGCTCAACCAGATTTATTGCTGTATTTAGTTAAACGAATTTTTTCTTCTTTCTCCATTTCCGATTCTCCTTTCATTAAACTAATATTATTTTAATTTTAACAGCTATAATTTAATTTGTAAATCATATCTTTTATGCTTATCCAAAATTTAATACTAAAACTATATTGCTGCATTTTTTAAAACAGAACCTTAAATTCAAAACCTAGTTGGCCACAGATTAACACGGATACACAGATAAATTCAAGATCAAGTTCAAATACAATTAGACGCTGATTTACACAGATAAAATCTGATGAAAAATCAGGAACCGGTAGCCTCATTTTTTAATTATACAGTTTATTAAAAGGTATTTAGATACTCAGCTAGAATTATATCGATAGTAAGGTAATTATTTGAATAAAAATTTATTTTTTTGCTTTATTTCTCCTGGCTAAGCAATAAGTATTTTATATAGCATAAAAATCAAATAATTAAAGGAGGTTTTAAACTATGGATAATATTGACACACTAAAAGTAGCAAGTAAATCAAATCCGAAAAAAGTTGCTGGAGCTATTGCGAACTTATTACCTGAAAATCAACCAGTCTACTTACAGGCCATTGGAGCTGGAGCTGTTAACCAGACTATTAAGGCTATCGCTATAGCAAGAGGATTTGTTGCACCTTCTGGAATTAATCTTGTCTGTATCCCGGCTTTTTCTGAAGTGGAGATTAATGGGAAACAAAGAACAGCAATAAAGTTTATTGTTAAAAGCAAATAAACTTCTAAACCCTATTTGTTATTTCTGCAAATAGGGTTTTATTCTAGTTTAGTCTGAAACTTTATTAATTAATTAAACAAAGGTTATTTTCTATTTTTCTCTAAATAATTATATAGTAGCAAATGCACTCTCTTCTAATTTACAATATTTTAATTATTTACGGCTTTAAAATCCATTTCAGATAAATCTTAACCTAATTTAGAAAGGAGGAACTTAAATGAGATATTCTAGACAACAGGATATGAAAATTGATTTAGAAAAAGCAATTAATAAATCAGACTTAGATGGTCATTTAGCAATTGATATCAAAAAAGAGATTAGTCCTAAAGCTGAAGATATAAAATGCTTCGGAGTTAAAAATAAAGGTTCAAGATCTTCTGGTAAGGGGATCCCTGCAACTAAAATTATCAACAAAGGGAATAAAAAAAGATTATTATTCAGTATCTCTAAGCTAATTAAAAAATCACAATTTAGCGATAAGACTGAAGAATTAGTCATCAAAGATGAAGGTAGAGAGGTATGTCGTAAAAAGATTGATAATCCACCTTGTTCTTATTTTTGATGCTCTAAATTAGAGACTAGCTATATTAGAGACTAGCTATTTAAATAGCTAGTCTCTAATATTGTTATATTTTACCAGCTACAATGATTTTATATGCTATAAATATTAAACCTACTTTAAGATAAAGAGGTGAAGTTACTGATGAGATTAGGATTAGCATTGCTTTTTTTTAGCTTATATTTTCTTATTAATGGGGAATCTATTTTGGCTTTATTAGCAATTGGAACTGCTCTTTCTGTAATTTATAAGCATAAATCTAGAGATAATGAAAAAGATCTAGCAAAAAAATTACAGCAAGTAGCTATTAGGAAAAATGACCCACAGCAAAAAGAATATTTCTCTGCTTTGAGTACTGCAGAAAGATTAAAAAAAGAAAAAAAGTTTGAGCAAGCTGAAACTCAGTATCTTAGAGCAATTGAAGCTGGAGAAGATAGTTTAACTTGGCAAAAATTTGGCCCTTCACTTATAGCTTATAAAGAACTTGCTGAGCTATATTCTAACAAAGATAAGCAAAAAGAGGCATTAGCTATCTTAGAAAGGCTAGATAAATTCAATCAAAATCATCCTTCACTTAACAAACAAGAAATTAAAGCTTTAAAAGATAAAATCAACAAGAATTGATTTTCAATTTAGTATTCAAGTTCCATTATTTCATTACACCATTTGACAGCAACAAGATATTTTTTCGCTACTACTTCTTCTTTAATTCCAATTTTTTTCCTAAGCAGCTCAAATTGCTCCCAATTAGCTTTTTCATAAGTCTCAACCAGTTGATATATATCATTCATTAGACTCTGATAACCTAATAAACTCCATCTTATTTCATCACTAATTGCTAAATCTTTTAACACAGTCTCTAATTTTCGTTTAAGTAGGACATCAAGTAAGGAAAATAGACCTATCATAAAGTATTTATCTTTATTATGCAATTCCCCTATTTGTTCAGTTAGTGATTCACAGAATTTGGCCCTGATCAAAGAAAGTCTAATAACCTCAATTTCCTTTTCCGTTGCCATCTCTTTAATCACAACTAAATTCATCCATTTTTTAACCTCGTTTAATCCTAATAACACAATAGCTTGTTGTATCGATTCTACTTTATTCCTAACTCCAAAAGCCGCAGAATTAATTAATTTTAGTAATTTATATGATAATGCAACATCTCTTTTTATTATCTCAGCTAATCTTTTGATACTTATCTCTGCTTTGTTTATCTCTTTTAAAGCTTGAAAATAATTGATTTTATAAGCAGGGGGCTCTTCACCTTTTAAAATTCTTGGTTTACTAAAAAAATAGCCTTGAAAATATTTATAGCCTAGTTCTGATGCTTCTCTAAACTCCTCTCTAGTTTCAACTTTTTCAGCTAATAAATCTAAGTTGAATTTCTGTGCTACCTTGACCAATTTTTTTCTATCCTCTGCATTAGTATTTAAATAATCAACTTTTATGATATCAGCTATTTTTATTAATGGTATATAATCAGGGGATAACACAAAATCATCAAGTGCTAGAATATAACCTTTATCTTTAATTGTTTGGCAAGCTTCTATTGTTTTTTCATCAGGCTTAATATCTTCTAAAATCTCAATCACTATTATTCTTTTATCAAAAATAGTTGGTACTTGCTCTTTTAATAAATTCTCAGTAAAATTTATAAATGCCTTCTTACCTCCAGTAAGCTCATCAATCCCAATCACCATGAAGCTGCTAGTCAATACATCATAAGTCGCTTCATCACCGTCAATTTGACTATTATATACATTTTCAAATCCGTCTCGATAAAAGAGCTCATAGCCATAAACCTTTTGCTCTTTATCAAAAATAGGCTGCCTAGCAACAAAAAAAGACATATTATACACCCCCTGCAGTTGGTAGTTTATAGCTTACAGTTAAGTCCAAAATCATTTAAAATCAAAATTTTTGTTTATCTATATCCTATGACTTTAATCTGTGCTTTTACTGCTTCTTGATTCATATATGATTAAAAAAACTAATTGGCTGAATCAATTTTAATCATAGCCAAAAAATTTTATTTTTAAATTATTAGAGGGTAAAGTTTGATTTCCGATTTTAAATTAGCAAAGAGCAATTATTTTTTAATAATCTCTCTAGCTACCTCGACTCGATTTGAACCCCTTCTTTTAGCTTTGTAAAGGGCTTTATCAGCACTTTTAATCAAAAACTCTTCTCTATCTTTGCTCTGCGGTTTAGCTAAAGCAACCCCTATACTCAAACTTATATGATTTGAAATTTTAGAATACTCATGTTTTAAATTTAATTTTTTTGTTTCTTTTTTAATTTTCTCTCCAACTTTTTTGGCCCTGCTCAAACTGCTTTCTGCTAAAATAACAGCAAATTCATCCCCACCATATCTAGCTACTAAATCCGAAGTTTCTAAGGTTAACTTTTTAAACATATTGGCTAATTTGATTAAACATTGATCACCCTTTTGATGTCCGTAATTATCATTATAACTTTTAAAGTCATCAACATCCATCATCAATAAGGCTAAACTTAAATTCTCCTCTTGGGCTCTATTCCATTCTTCTTTTAAAGTCTCATCAAAAAACTTTCTGTTAGCAACTTTAGTTAAACCATCAATAGAAGCCATTCTTTCTAGTTCCTGATTTTTCTTCTCTAGTTGTTGGTTTTTATTCTTGACCTCTAATTCAAGTTTTTTATTAATTAAAGCAGATGATATTTGTTTGCTTGCTACTGAAAGGACTTTCAAATTTTTTTCACCTAAATAAAAGTTCCCATTTTGATTAGCAATTAAAATATTGCCAATTATCTGATTATTGTTGTTAAATAGCGGTAAATTAATTGCTGAATTAAATTGTGGTACTATAGCTTTAAGCTCTTGATTGTTATCAATTCTACTAACTAGAGTTTCTTCTTTATTCTTCAATAAAATCCCAACAATTTTTTTTGCTTCTTTTGCTAGATTCTGATTACTTAAATATATTTTTTTAAATTCTTTATCCCTTTTAATATAAAATGCAATGAAACTAACATTAAAGGTTATATTAATTAATTTACAGACTTTATTTATCATTTGCTCTATTTTAAGCCCTGGTTTTAAAAATATTTTTTGTAAGTCATTTAAAAATTTAGTCTCATCTATTTTTTTATAAAGCTTGTTCATTATCTTCTCTTGTTTTACATAGTCAATAATTATATCAATATCAAAATTAATTTGCTCAAAATTCAGCTTAGTAAAATTAGCTCTTTGATTATTAAGCTCTTTTAACATTAAATCTTTATGATAGCTATAGTCTATTTTTTTACATAACTCCATTCCTTCTTTTAAAATTTTTTCAGATTTTTCTACTTTTCCCACTTCTTTTAGAAATAAGCCATACTCATAATAAGCTTTGACAAATAAATGTTTATAAGAAAGCTTTACTTTTTGGTTAATAATAACTTCAAATTTTTTCTCTGCTAAAGTATAATTTTCTTTTGCCTTTGATAATGAGGCTAAAGCCAAATTATAATAGACATTCCTTTCTTTTCTGAATAATTTTTCTTCTGAATCTGCCTTATTAAAGTAATTTTTAGCTTTAATTATATTATCTGTTTTAATAGAACAAAAAGTTAATAGTAAATATATGTCATTGATATTATGATAAGAAATAGTATCAAGGTTTAAAATTTCAAGTAAATCAAGTGCTTTTTCAAAAAAGAAAATAGCCTTTTTATAATCTTGACCAAACATATAAGTTACCGCTAAATTAAAACATACTGAGCCTATCTCTCTATTATTTTCAATATCCTTTAAATATAAAAAAGTCTTTTTATAATACTTTATTGCCTGTTTGTATTCATCGCGATCAAAATGAGCATAACCAATCCCATTATAAATTTTTACGATAGGATAGACATCTCCAATTTCTAATCTTAAGCTTTCGCTTCTTTTATAAAACTCAATAGTTCTATCTTTGCTTAAAGCAGAATAAATCATACCTTTTCTATGATAAAGTAAAGCAAGAATGTATTTGTTACTATATTCTTCAGCAATTTCTATCCCCTGTTCACAATAACTTAATCGCTTTGAAATCTCTATCTCATTTGTTGCTGCTAAAAATTGATAAAGTCGCATTAGAACATAATGTTGACTCTTTTTTTGGCATTTTCTTTCTAAGTTATTAAAAAAATCAATATATCTATCAATATTATGACCATGTTCTAATATAAATGATTTTAGTGTTTCTAACAAAATAGTTTGACTTCTTGAAATCAAATTTTCATCCTTTAATTCCTCAGCTAACTCTAGACTTAAATTAGCATACTTTTTGCTAATATCTACAGAATGTTTAGCTAGGTTGATAACAGCAATTTTTTGATAGGCAATAGCTAATTTTCTTTTTGTATCTATTTGATTAGCTAAATTTAGCAATTTATTATAGTAAGTTAAGGCACTATTGTTTTCTCCTAATAAAAAACTAACATCACCAAGAGTTTTTACTAAGTTAAAGTATTGCTCAACTTCAATTTCTATATCTGACATTATTAAAAGGTCATAACTTTTTTTTGCATACTCTTTTGCTTCCTCTATTGCTAATAATTTTAGTGCCCTTTGACTCATTTTTAGGCCTGCTTTTATTTTAGCTTGAGATGTTTCTTCATGCTTTTGCTTTAAATCAGTGGTCAATTTATTTTCTTCTTTAGTTGGATTAAGCTCTAAAAAATAATCATAATCAAGTAATTTTTTTAAAAACTTATCCCATTTTTCTCTTTTGGATTTTTCAAAGGATTTATATTCTTCATTAAATAAATAAATAAAAACTATATCTCCCTGATAATTATCATTAATCAAATACTTTAAAAAGCTAATAGTTGAGCTTTTTAAATAATGAGTATTTTCAATTACATAAACAGACCTCTCATTAGATGGAGAAAAATATTTGATTAGTTCTAATAAAGAATTGAAAAACTCTTGTTTTTCATAAATTAAATCTTCTTTAGTATATATTAAAATGTTTTCTTGCCGCTCAATATCCTTCTCTAATAAATAGCTTTGTAACATGGGACGGTGAAAATAATAAACATTAGCTCTATCAAATACTTCTTTTATATTCTTCTCATTTAAATCTAAGCTTTTTTGCTTAAAACCAGATTTAATAATTTCTAAAAAGGGAGAATAGGGCTTTGCAAATAAATCATTTTTCAATTCATATTTAACAGAGGTAATAGCTATATTTAATTTTTCTATCATATCTTTTATAATATTATTAAAAAACAACTTAGCTTTGTTAGTTTTAAAAAATAAATTTTTAATCTTATCATCCTGCTCATAAATTAAGTGTTTTTCTAAGACTTTGCACAGTAGATCTCTATCTTTAAAATATTTATTTTCAGCCTCAGTCATAGCAATTATACCTCCTTTTATAAATATTTATCCCAATCACTAACTTTAATTATTTTTACTCTTATATTTAATTTTTAGTTTAAGCAATTTTTTATCTGTTTTACGACTAATTTTATCCTTAATTTTAAACTTCGACATAATAAATTATATACCTTTATTATTACTGAAAATTTATGTTAAATATAGTAAATAGATTT
>LFFM01003353.1_pt1 | contig 10130 bp, 7 predicted proteins | sample 643131 | NCBI WGS metagenome assembly LFFM01 (sample SAMN03777445, study PRJNA286221) | soda lake metagenome | biome: soda lake; feature: Kulunda steppe; material: water; isolation source: sample Tc-Br brine of Tanatar trona crystallizer | place: Russia: Kulunda steppe | collected 2011-07 | reverse complement strand
GCGGGTCGTCGAAAAGTAAGGTACAAGTACGGACAGGGTGTGTTCCGTAATGCGGGCTCGTAGATCAGCGGCAGATCGCTTCCTTCGCAAGGAAGAGGCCCGGGGTTCAAATCCCCGCGAGTCCATCCCGAGGCCGCTTTTTCCGTATATCGCAGACGACGTAGGGTTGCTTATACCATCAGTCTCCGCAGCGACGGTGACTTGGTGAGGTCTATCGGCAACCCGTGCCGGTCAGCGTGAATGATGCCCCATCACTCAGGAGCTACCGTGTGGCGGTTACGCATAGTGTGCTCTCTCGCCGGTAGCAAAAGTATTGAAGTATCCGCCTTGTTTTGCCGGTGAGTTGCACTCACGACCTCTTTATCGAGAAGGAGTAATCGGTGATTGAAGGAGTCGTGGATAATCGGCATATAAACTATTCCAAAAATCGAGAGACTGCGGCCGTATGTACGTATTGGCGCGTAAGTACGTACGTACAGGGTTATGAGGAGGTAGTTCGAGCGCAGACTGTCGCTATTCGGTCATCCGTTTGTGGGTGGCACCTCTCGTCTGTCGATTTCACTACTCTGACTCGGTGGTCTTCATATCAACCGGTGGTCTTAGGCCCTACCGTCTGGAATACTATATTGTGACTGGCACAACGAGTGAGGCCGAATCCTACGAAACCACGGATGGCGTCGAGTACACGCCTCACTCGATGATGCACAAAGCCATAGTCCGTATGGACCCGACGAAGCTGGAGATGCTCGACGGGTTCGAGCGTACAGACTCCGGGCACAAGTTCACTCCAGAAGACTCGAATGTGCGTGTGATAGCTACTGGCCGTGACTGGTCTGAAAAGAGGATTCTCATCTACGGAAGTAAGTCATCCGAGGAAGCCCGCAAACACATCGAGACGGTCATTGAGCGCGTGACTGCGGTTGACCACGACGCGGAACTGATTGACGGACCAGAAATAAAGAACATCGCTGTGAGTGGTGATCTCGAGACGCCACTCCAACTGGAGTCGCTGTCTATCGAACTCGGTGAGCATGGTGTCGATGTCGAGTATGAGCCTGAGCAGTTCCCCGCCGCGATCGTCAAACTCGATGAGCCGCCGGTAACGTTCCTGCTGTTCTCGACTGGACGGTTCGTAATCCAGGGGCTTCGAGGGTTCGAATACATCGAGCCAGCCATCGAGCGGATTCAGTCGCTCATCGATTGAGAACCACGTAGCACCGGCATCCTCACTCTCATCGGCTTTTGGTCGATTATTGAATCAATAGGTACTAAAACGGCGTCGCACGGCTAAGATGGAACTGAGCAGTAATCAGATGGTCAGAGAGTTCCCGTTTACCCGGAGCCATTCGCGGCGATCCTCGTAATCCGGGATGAGAGCACCAACCGTGTTCCAGAATGCGCCAGAGTGCTCATCGTGTACCGAATGAGCCAGCTCATGAACGATGACGTAATCCTGGATACGAACAGGTGCCCGGATCAACCGCCAATTGAGGCGAACGGTTCCGCTATCGTATTCACCCCATCGGCCGTCGATTTCTCCAACCCATACTGGCACGTCTTCGATCCCCAATCTCGATTCAAACCTCGACACTCGGTCCGGGAGTTCTTCCTCTGCACGCTCAACAAACCAGTCGACGACTGCTTGGTGCTTGCGACGAACACTCACGTCATCTACGCCTCCGTCAAATCGGTGGACACGAAGGGCAAATGCCTGCTCGTCGAACGATAGCGTGGGTTCAGGCACGTCCGCCTCAACAACCTCCAACGGATACTGTCGACCCCGATACTGGAGTTTCTCACCAGTCATGTACTCTTTCGGATATGGCGGCCCTTCCTGCTCCTGGAGGCCGTAGAGCTTCTGCAGTAGCCATTCCTGGCGAGACTCAAGTACTTCCTCGACTTCCGCCACCGTTGCGGTCATCGGGGCTGTAACGGTTAGCTCCAATGATGCATCGATAGACAGCCCCACCGTCTCCCGATCTTCGGACCAATCGATCGTGTAGGGAACGACCGTCTGGCCGATGTGATGACGGCGCTGAAGGTGCTTGCTCATTGGTAGTGATTCCGGGCCAGTTCGATAACGCGGTTGGTTAGCTCTTTGCGCTCGTCACCCGAGATGTCGATTTCAGACCGATACAACTCTCCCGTCACTTTCTTCCGCATCCGGTTTTGCAGCTGGGTCTTCTGTTTCCACTCAACCTTCGTCACGAACTCTTCGACGGTTCCAACCAAATCAGCAGTGAGCTCAATGAGATCTTCCTCGCCAGCACCGTGCTCGCCCAACACGTCTTCGACGGCGTGGTAGAACGAGAGGTCGGTCTCGTCACGGAGCCCTTTGGTCCGCGCCTGCTTGTCGCGGGAGCGAATCTCGTCCATCAGTTCTCGGAGCTCCTCGATGGTCTCACGCTCGTTGTATCGCTCTTCTCGGTACTTTTCGATGAGCTCCTCAAGTCGATCTTTGAGGGAGCCGTACTGTACCGGATCCTCGTCGAACCGGACATTGATCTCGTGCTTGATAGCATTCTGCATCTCACTCGCACGAGCTTCGTCGCTTTCTAAGCCTTCAAGTTTCGCGTCGTACTCTACCTCCTCCATGATCGAGACGGGCTCGTCGTTCAGAACCTCGATGCCCCGCGACGTGATGTGGTCCTGAATCAGCTCACGAACCTTTGCCCCGGCCCCTTCGAGGTTCATCGTCTCATCGCGGTACCGCTCTTTCGCCGTCCCGTAGATCGCACTGAGCCGCTCAAGATCCTCCAAATAAGGATTCGCCATAGGGTCAGGAAGAATGACATCCATCAGCCGTGAGAACCGCTTGAAGGCATTCTTGAACTCGATCCGGCGGTCGTCAGGTTCGAGCGACTGGACACACTGCTCAACATCATCGAGATCGTCGAAGAACGAGACCGCCTTACTGTGGGCCGCCTCAAGATCGGGTTGTTTGTCCTCAACCGGCACCATCGCCCGCTTGACATCCTTCTTACTGAACATCGCGAGCGCTTCCGTCAGTTCGTCTGAGACCCCGTAATAGTCGATGATGAGTCCGTGGGTCTTCTCCTCAAACGGCCGGTTCACGCGGGCGATCGCCTGCAACAGGCTGTGCTCCCGCAACGGCTTATCGAGATACATCACTTGCGCCACCGGCGCGTCGAAGCCCGTCAAGAGCATGTCACAGACGATGAGCAGTTCGATCTCACCGTTTGGGTCGACAAACGACTCCTTGTACCGGCTCTTCTCGGAATCGCTGGGCGTCCACTTCTTGATGTGTTCGGGGTCGTTGTGCCCTTCGGAGACGATGACGCGTGACTCCGGCCCGTTCAAATTGTCAAGGGTCTCCTTGTACCGGATTGCGGCTTCCTTGCTTGTAGTGACGACCATGCCCTTGAACGGCTCAGGCACGTCGTTCTCGAAATGTTCGATTATGTCCAGTGCGACCCGATCGATTCGGGGCTGGGCCTCAGCAAGGTCCTGCGTGCGAGCGTATCGCTTCTGGATCTCCGCCTTCTCCTCGTCTGACTTGTCCGAGAAGATGCGATCGAACAGGCGGTCGAGCGTTTCGCCTTCGAGGTGGATGTCGGCAAGCCGGCCCTGATACAGGATCTCGACTGTCGCGCCGTCCTCCAGCGATTGGTCGATGGTGTAGGTGTCGATATAGTTCCCGAACGTGCGACGGGTGTTGCGCTCGTCCTTTTCGATGGGCGTTCCAGTAAACCCGACGTAGAAGGCGTTCGGGAGGGCGGTTCGCATATTGTTCGCGAGCTCCTTGTCCTGTGTTCGGTGGGCCTCGTCGGCCATCACGTAGACGTTCTCGTTCCGGGAGAGTACCGGAAAGTCCTCTTCGTCGTCCGTGGTCTGGAACTTGTGAATTAGCGTCGTGATCGTCTCGCCGGCGTCGTAGCTGAGTCGATCGCGGAGATCCTCGATGCTCTCGGCCTTTTTCGGGTTCGGGAAGCCACAGCGTTCGAACGTCGCATGAATCTGGTCGTTGAGTGCCCGACGATCGGTAACCAGCAAGAGCGTCGGATCGTCCTCGTTCCGGCGCAGCTTCAGCGCGAGAAAGAGCATTGTGAGAGACTTACCGGAGCCCTGCGTGTGCCAGACGACACCGCCCTGTGCCTCGCGCCGTCCACGTTTGTCTATCCGTTCGAGCGCCTTCCGGACCGCCCGGTACTGCTGGTAACGAGCGACCATCTTGATCGCGCCGCTCTGTCGGTTCTCGAACACAGTGAAGTGCCGTAACTGGTCAAGCAGGCGCGAAGGCTCGAACAGTGCGTACAGCAACCGGTACTGATCCGGAAGATAGCCGTCAAGGTCGAACCAGTCGATGAGTTCGTCGTCCTCCAGCGGGTAGGCGTCCCGCCAGGGCTTGTATTGGTCCTTCGGCGTTCCGTACGTGCCCATAACTGCGCCCTCCATCCAGGTGGCGACCGAGAACTGGTTGTACCGGAATAGCTCCTCGGCCCCCTCCGATTCACCGTCCCGTTCGTTCTGGTAGCGGGTGAGCTGATCAAGTGCCTCCGAACGGGGCTCCGGGATCTGAGGGCTCTTACACTCGACGATGCCGAGGGGGATACCGTTGACGAACAGTACGATGTCGGGCTTGACGGTCTCGACCGGCCCCGCGACGCGGAACTGGTTGAGCGCGAAGAAGTCGTTGTTCTCGGGGTTCTCGTAGTCGATATATTCGACCGTCTGGTGTTGCTTGCCGTGGCCGCGATCCTGCTCGACGGAGATGTGGCGAACGAGCTTCTCGTGGATCTGCTCGTTCTCGTCCATCGTGCTCGTCCCGGCGACCTGCTGAATCTCGTTGACAGCCTTGTTCAGATTGTTCTCGTTGAGCCACGGATTCAGGCGCTTGACCGCATCACGAAGGCGCGGTTCGAGTACAGCCGAGGATTCGGTCTCGCGGGGATCGATCCAAGTGGATCGTTGCTGGTCGACGACCTCCCAACCGAGTTGCCGGAGGGCGTCAAGGGCGGGTCGTTCGGACTCGGCGTACTCGTCTGGCATGGTTAGTCTGTGTTGACGCGAACCTTGCCGGTGAGGAGATCCTCCATAAGGCCGCGTTTGAGCTCTTGGAGTGTTTGTTTATGTTCTCGTTCTATAGTTGTTTGATTATCAATAGTTTCGAATATGTTGCCGATCTGTTGCTGCACATCTAACTTTGGCAATGGAATTGTTAGTGTGGTAAGATCAGATGTCGAAAGGCCGGGAATCGAAGTTCCTTGAGCGAGGATCGACAGCAAATCAGTTTTCGTCTGAAGGTAATAATATAGGTACCGTTCGTCCACAGAATCGTTCGGACGCAACGCTTTCAGTTGGCGGCTAATTCCTGCTTTTTGAGTAGCGAAGGTTGAGTTACCACAGCCCGATCCCTTCACAGTAACAAGCGTGTCTCCGGGTTCGCAGAATTTCGAAGTTTTATCAGTGTATTTTGTTACCGAGAATCCCCGGTGGTCAAAGTCAGCAGGACCGGTCAGGTATGGCGTTTCAGAAGAATCGTGAGTGACGTGCTCCGATTTTACATGTACGCCTGAGATGACTTCAACAAGATCGCCGAGAGATTTTTTCTGTGCGTTATTCAGAAGGTCCGATTCACCACTTTTCGCGGTAGTATTTATATCGAAAACTTTCTGCATCAATCCCCGTTTCAGTTCCTTCGTTGCCTCAATCACGTCGCCAGTCTGTTGAATCTGCTCGTCGACCGTTGAGAGGATGTCGGCGATGCGACGCTGTTCGTTGAGCGGCGGGAGTGGAATCTTACTTCTCTTGACAAGGGTTGAATTGACATTAGACTGTGTTCCCGTCTGACCTTTTGCAAGTAGTCTCGGTTTCAGGTCAATCAAAGCGTAATAGAGGTACTCGCGATCTATTGATTCTATGAGATTCCTAAATGAAACTAACCCGTCATGAATACATGCGTCAATGTCCAAAATAACTGGTTTGCCGACTGAAGCCGAGATGCTTAGGAGTACCTGGCCAGGATACACTCGAACACTTTCGTTGACCCCTTCATCAGAAAGATATTCTTCTGTTTTTGTTAGATACTTACCAGTGTTGCTAATATCAGAAATTCTCACCCAGCCAACGTCACCACCGAAGTATTTTGAATCACCAATAGGGCGGGGGGAAGCACCACGTTTTACTTCTGAAATATCCTCAAGCCGGACTATGTCCCACGAAACGGGGACAGTTCGTGTCTTAGGCCCTAATTGGACTTTTTTAAGCTCATCATTCGAATCGATCTCTTGGTTAATTCTCGAACTCATCGATAATCTAACTCCTCCATATACGCCTGCAATTCCTCGTCGGTCTTCCGCCGCTTTTCAGCCAGTTTGTCCAACTCACGAAGTTTCTCGCTCACGTCAATCGGTTCCTGAGGTTCGGTCGTGTCGACGTACCGGGGGACGTTCAAATTCCAGTCGTTTTCCTCGATTTCCTCAAGGTCAACAAGCCGACTGTGGTGGTCTTCCTCGCGCCCGGTCAGGAACGTCTCAGCAAGATACTCGACACCCTGATCGGTCAGTTGATTCTGGTTCGAGAGTTCCTCAAACACCTGCACATCCGACTCGCGAAGCGTCTGATCCTCTGCGTAAATAAAGTGAACCTTTCCCTCGCGTTCCTCGGGCTTGTCCTTGTTCAGAATGAGGATACAGCCCGGCGAGGACGTGTTGTAGAACAGATTCTCGGGGAGCGCGATCACGGCCTCGACGAGGTCCTCCTCCAGGATCGGCTTGCGGATCTTCTTCTCCGAGCGCGAGCGGAACAGCACGCCGTTGTCCATCACGACACCCGCCTTCCCGGTCTCGTTGAGCGAGGCGATCATAAGCTGAATCCACGCCCAGTCGCCACGGTTCGACGGCGGGAGGCCGTACGGGAAGCGGTTGTACGGCTCATTGTCCTCAACCCAGTCCTTGTTCCACTCCTTCTGGTTCCACATCGGGTTCGCGATGACCCGATCGAAGACCATCAGCTCGTCGTGTTTAGTGAGGCACTTGGGATCGGTGATGGTGTCGCCCTTCCGGATCTTCGCGTCGTACAGCTCATGCAGAAGGACGTTCATCTGGCCGATCGCCCACGTGTTCAGGTTCTTCTCCTGGCCGTACAGCGAGATGTCCGTCATGTCGCCGCCCTGGTCACGGATGTGTTCGGCGGAGTAAATGAGCATCCCACCGGAGCCACAGCAGGGGTCGTAGACGCGGTGTCCCGGCTCCGGATTCACGCACTTGACGATGAGTCGGACGACCTCACGGGGCGTGTAGAACTCGCCGCCCTTCTTGCCGGCGTCGTCGGCGAACTCGCGAATGAGATACTCGTAGGCCCGCCCGAAGATGTCGGGGTCTTCGAGATCTACGTTCCGGTAGCGGTGCTTCGAGAAGTGCGAGACGAGATCGGAGAGCAGTGAGTCGGGCAACCGCTCCTTGTCGTTGAAGTCGACTGTGGTGAGCACGCGGTCGGCGATCGGATCGTTCTCGTCTTCGACCGCCGCGAGCGCCTTGTTCAGTGCCGCGCCGACGTCGGTTTCTTGGGCCTTGATGTGGTCCCACCGGGCCCGCTCAGGAATCCAGAACTCTTCGTGGAGGTCACGGTCGTCTCTGGCGGTTTCGACCGGAATGCCAAGCTCCTCGGCAACCTCCTCGGTTTCCTCCTCAAAGCGGTCGTTGGCCCGCTTGAGGAAGAGCAGTCCGAAAATGTAGTTCTTGTAGTCCGCTGAGTCGATGCTCCCACGGAGCTTGTCCGCGGCCGCCCACAGATGTTTTTCAAGTGTATCGAGAGTGAGTAGATCTGGTTCTGTTTCAGACAGAGTCGTCTGATCCCCATTAGTCATACGTGTTGGATTACAGCCCAGTAGTATAACACCCACGTCGTCGAGGCACATCCGCGAGCATTCGTGCCGGAACTTAGTGGCCGATCATCTCGTGCAAACAGACGCTGCTGGTGGCACGGATTCGACATCTGGAGCAATGGTTTCGGGTCGAAAGGGTGGGGTTTGGGCCCCCTGTATTGCCTCGGACGGGGTCAATACGGTGCCACCGATGGATATCTCTTTGAATGTATGGCTCCCCACCCAATTAATGTCCTGTGATAATATTCAGGTAGTACTCCGCCCAGGTAGATACTTGTAGCCGACCGGATAGGTACGGATGTGTTTGATATCTCCGAGTCCAATATTATCGAGCAGGGGGGACCTGCAGATCGGTTCGGAAGTGAAGATCAGCCCCAGGTCAGAATCACTCGAAATCAAACCGATCCGCACTTGATCGTAGACGGGGTCGATGGCATCGGGATCTTCTACGAGTCCGACGATCGATTTCGCGTAGAGTACTGGGGGTATATGGCTGGGCGTCTGTGGCTCATGCGCGATGGCGTTAGGGAACTGAAACAGAACTTCCTTGACGACCGAGAGGAGATTCCTGGGTGGACGCTCTCGACCGAGCTATCGGAAATCCCAGACTGGTTCCCTGCACCAGAGTACACTCCCTCGCCAGTTACGTGCGATGAGTGTGGGTCTGAAGTCTCGGTGACTGAGGTCGTAACCCCACGGTCAGGGGAGTCGCAAGATCGCCTCTGTCCGGATTGCTGGACCTCCGTTCGAGAGGACCTGTAGGTCCTGTTGAACCAAGGCCTCTACACCGGCTGTCGGTCGAGGTCGATCCCCGAATCTGTAGCAGTCAGTAGCCACGTCGATGGGTTGCTATCCTTCTCGTAGGAACTAATCGGAACCGTGGGGCCCGTGACGAGTACGGGGATGTCGTGTCCCCGGATGCGGGGCTGATCGGCTACGTGGAGATGCCCGGTAATGAGTAGGTCAACATCGAAACTTGCGCTCTCGATGAACGACGAAACATCCGCTCGATTCGGGTCCTTCTGGTAGAGCAACGAGCCAGTCTTGTCAACGACTGGATGGGGAGATTCGTGGACAACCAAGACGTTCTTGCCAAACAGCATTTCTATCGACGCATTCGGTGCTGTCGTGGGGAATGACTGACCACTGTGGTCAATCCCAAGCAAGTTCACCGAGGATTCCCCGGTCGGCGATGTCGCTTCCGCGAGATGGATTCCGGAAGTCGACTTCAGCAGCTTCCGGCCCTTCTTGTTATCGTGATTCCCGAACACGTAGTAGAACGGAATACCGGCCTCGACGGTCTGTGTGATCGCTCGCTTGACTGCGTTCCGGTCGTTTTGGGTGTTCTCGTGATCGAACACGTCGCCTGCATGAACGACGGCGTCGACGTTGAGCTCGCGGGCGCGCTCGAGACAGCGGGTGAACACCTCACGGGCGTTGACCCTTTTGGCCCACGCCGGCTTTCCGGAGCGAGGCCGGTGGCGATACCCGACGTGTGTGTCTCCGAGCACGAGCACACGAGTCTCGTCGCTCTCGGTGACTCGCTTCGCGGTGAACGCCTTCGTGCTCTGGACCTCCACCGTGGTCCCACTCCCTGTCGAGTATCGCTTTCCGCGCGTGCCGCTGAGCTCGTAGGTGGCTCCTGCTTCCCACGACTGGCCGATCCCGTGCGTCTCCCAGATGACGACCGTCAGCTTCGCTCCGTCTTCGTCCCGCGCAGTGAGCTCGGCGTCGCGACGTGGTGCGGGATTCGTTCGGATCTCGTCTACGGTTACGGTAATCGACCCAGGAAGCCGCTCGTCATGCGGCACCTCACCCCGTGTGACCATCTGTACTCCCTACTCGTTGAGACCTATAGATGGGTTCTGAAGCCGACGACGGAGGGAAGCTGTTTAGACGGGGGAGATTGACTCAAAGGTATGCTATTTAGTGTCGAGGAAGGAGGCACGCTCGAGGGTCTCGAGGAGCAGGACCTCGCCGATCTCGGCTTTCACGAGCGTCCGGATCTCCAAGAGTGGGCAATCGAACAACCACGAATACTCGGCGAAGAGCTGCTCGTAATCACCTCCGAGTATGCCAACTTCGAGGATACTCGCGACCGATTGGACATCCTCGCACTCGACGAGGCGGGGAAGCTCGTCGTCGTCGAGCTCAAACGCGACCGTGCAGATCGGACGACCGACCTCCAAGCGATCAAGTACGCGAGCTACTGTGCGACGCTGACGGCTGAGGACATTCAAAAAGACTATCGGGAATTTTGGTCCGACCGAAATGAAACGGACCT
>LFFM01003352.1_pt1 | contig 10131 bp, 8 predicted proteins | sample 643131 | NCBI WGS metagenome assembly LFFM01 (sample SAMN03777445, study PRJNA286221) | soda lake metagenome | biome: soda lake; feature: Kulunda steppe; material: water; isolation source: sample Tc-Br brine of Tanatar trona crystallizer | place: Russia: Kulunda steppe | collected 2011-07 | reverse complement strand
TCGCGTCCTTGCGGATCCCGGGGTCGCCGCGGACGATGAGGTGTTGCATACGCGGTCGTTGGCGGGTTCATCGCTTAATCGCTTCGATACCGCGGATCGGAGCGACGGCCGCATCGATACCCGTCCGCACCCGTCTCCGAGGTTCGTTATCCACTCCTCTCGACGCCTATCACCACCCGTTCTCGACGTCCGCGACGAGCGCCTCAAGGATCGCGTCGGTCGTGTCGGCGACGATCCCCTCCATCGTTTCGGGATCGCTCGCGGTCGGATCACCGAGCCCGCCGAGCTCCGTCACGTCGCTGAAGTACTCGTAGCTCCGCGTCTCGGGGAACTCCGCCGCGTCTTGCGGTTCCTTCTTTCCGTCGCGGACCAGATCGGGTCGGTACAGCTCGACGAAACTCGTCTCGTGGTCGCCGGCGTGGCCCCACCCCTCCCCGAACGCTGCCTCGAGGTCCTCGCGGGCGAAGTCGGTCCAGTGGACGAAATGCACCGTCAGCTCCGTGTCCCGGCCGAGTCGGTCGGCCGCGATCGACAGCGGCTCCCGGTTGCCGCCGTGACAGTTCACGATGAGCAGGCGGTCGAGCCCGTGGGTCGCCATCGATCCGCCGATCTCGCGGACGACGTCGACGTACGTCTCGGTTGAAAGCGTCACTGTGCCCGGGAACGTCATGTGGTGTTCCGACTGTCCGTACGGCAGCGTCGGCAGTCTGAGGAGGTCGAGATCGAACGCCGGTGCCGCCTCGACGAGCTCGGCGGTGAGGTGGTCCGCACGCAGCGTGTCGGTGGAGACGGGGAGATGCGTCGAGTGTTGTTCGATGCTTCCCGCGGGGAGCACTCCGAAGTCTGCGTCAGCGATCGCCTCGCCCGCCTCCTCGTACGTCAGCCCGAACAGATCGGAATCGGTTTCCGGCATACCTCAGCGAGGGCGGCGGGCGACCAAAGAGCTCCGGGTGGCGGCGAGCGACCACCGCGCGCCGGGCGGGGGCGGTCGAGCCCGGATCGCGAGCCGAACGAGACGACCGGCGTCAGGGCGCGTAGTAATACTCGCCGTCGCGCTTCTGCTGGCGGTCCTTCTGTGAGTCCGGCTTGTTGATCCGGGGGCGGCCGGTTCGTTCGTCGCGACGGAAGGTAATATCCAAGTCAGCGAGGAACTCGTTCATCCCGTCGCGCATCTCCTGCGGCGGCGTCGCGTGTCCGTGTGCCGCCGGCTCGCCGTCGAACACCATCAGCCGATCGGCCAGGAGGTCGATCATGTAGATGTCGTGGTCGATCACCAGCACGGTCGCGTCGTGGTTCTCCGCATACCGGCGGATCGCGGTGGTCGCCCGGACCCGCTGTTCGACGTCGAGGTGCGCGGAAGGCTCGTCGAGCAGGTACAGGTCGGCGTCCTCGGACAGACAGGCCGCGATGGCGACCCGCTGTCGCTCGCCGCCCGAGAGGTCCGTCAGGTCCTGTTCCATGATCCGGTCGAGCTGGAGCGGCTGGGCGACCTCGGTGTTCCAGTACGAGGTCCCGAACTCGTCGGTGATAGACGAGAGGAACGCGTCGACGCGCATCGGCTGGTCGATCTCGATGTACTGCGGCTTGTACGCGATGTCGAGTCGGAAGTCGAGCTCGCCCCGGTCAGGGGTCAACGCACCCGTGAACAGCTTGGCGAGGGTCGACTTCCCGATCCCGTTCGGCCCGACGATCCCGAGCACCTCCGACTCGTGAATGACGCCGCCCTCGACGTCGAGGGAGAACTCGCCCTCGCCGTACGACTTGTGGAGGTCCGGATACTCGACGAGCGGCGTCCCCTTCGAGGAAGCCCGAGGAGCGTGCTCCTCGAACGTGATCGCAGACGGACGGATCCGCATGTTCTCGTTGTCGAGGTAGCCTTTGAGGTACTCGTTGATCCCGTTTCGAACCGATTTCGGGTCCGTGATCACGCCGTACGCCCCGGGTTCGCCGTACGCGACGTGGAGGGTGTCGGCGAGGAGGTCGAGGATCGCGAGGTCGTGTTCGACGACCAGCATCGACCGCTCGGCGTCGTCGTCGTTCGCCAGCTCCTGGATGAGCCGCGCGGCGACCATCCGCTGGCCGATGTCGAGGTACGGGGTGATCTCGTCGAGGAAGTAGAAATCGGCGTCGCGGGCGAGACAGGCCGCGATGGCGACCCGCTGGAGCTCCCCGCCGGAGATGGAGTCGATGTCCTGATCCATCACCGGTCGGATGTTCAGTCGATCGATGAGGTCATCGAGCGCACCACGCTCGTCGGTCCGCTCCAACAGCTCGCGGGTGTTCCCGTCGAACTGTTTCGGGATCTGGTCGACGTACTGCGGTTTGCGGGCGACGGTAACGTCACCTGCTTTCAGGGCCGCCAAGTAGTTCTGGAGGCCGGTGCCACGGAACCGATCGAGAACCCGTTCCCACGTCGGGTCGGTCTCGTGGTCGCCGAGGTTCGGGACGCGTTCGCCGGCGAGCGCGTGAACGGCCGTCGACTTCCCGATCCCGTTCGGGCCCAGGATCCCGGTGACGCTGCCGGGCTCCGGCGTCGGGAGCCCGTACAGCGCGAACGCGTTCTCGCCGTACCGGTGGACGGGCTCCTCTTTCAGCTCCGAGGGAAGATTGATGATCTCGATCGCGTCGAACGGGCACTTCTCGACGCAGATCCCGCAAGTCTCCCCGAGACACAGCTCCTCGGAGATATGTATCTGGTCGGGGTCACCCTCGTCGGCGTCCTCGCCGCGCTCGGTGATGCACTCCTTTCCCGTCCGGTTCGGAGGACAGTAGTTGGCACACTCGTAGTTACAGCGGTCGGGCTGACAGCGGTCCAGATCGACCACCGCGATGCTGTCGTCGGCCATCTCAAAACGTCACCGCCGAGGTGAGCAGCACGGTGTAGCTGATGAACCACAGCGTGAACGTCATGAACGCCACGTAGAGGTTGTCCTTGACGCCGAAGTCGCCGACGCCGATGACCTTGTACAGCGGGTACTGTATCAACACGAACGCGCCCATCACGAGGACGGCGGTCGTGCTGGTGGCGGCGGCATCGCCGGTCCCGACGTACGCGGCCGACACCACGCCCGCGGCGATCCCCGCGAGACAGCAGATAGTGGTGACCACCACGCTCCGGGCGTGGCCGGTGATTGCCGGTTCGTCGCTCATGTCTACGGATCCGCAACCACCGGTGAAAAGCCGTTCGTTCCGTCCCCTACGGACCCGATCGGTCCGCCGCCCCTGTGTGCGGCGAAGCGCGCGCGAGCAAAATGACTGACTGACTGGTCAGTCTACACCCGATATACCGGAGGAATTATCCGGATCATGCGAAGAAAACCAGCAATAAAGGCCCCTAATGGCCCCGAAACGCCGGGAGTTGCATCAACATTTATGAGCGAGTACGGTTTCGAATCGTAACGATGGCTGGAACCCAAACGGAGGGTCTCGACGACCTCCCGCCGAGCGCCAAACTCGTCTTTAAGGTGCTCGAATACAACGGACCGTTGACACAGAAGGGGATCGTCCAAGAGTCGATGCTGTCCGCCCGAACCGTCCGGTACGCCCTCGAACGGCTCGAGGGGATCGACGTGGTCGACGAGGACGTCTACTTCGCGGACGCCAGACAAAACCTCTACAAGCTCACCGAGCCGGCACAGGAGTTCACGAGCGAGGACCGTGACGCCTCCTGTACGGCCGACTAGTCTCTCCGTTCTCGTTTCACGTCACGAACCCCTCGAACCGCCGCGACGACGGTGAGCAGTATCGCGACCAAGAGCCCGAGCGTCGCCGCCAACACGAACGCGAGGAGGAGGAACCACACGTCGGGCCCGAACAGAGGATACTCGCGGACCTCGACGAGCGCCCACGGCAGGAGCTCGAACGTTCGTACCAGGTACAACGCGAGCGCGACGCTCGCGCCGACGGCAGCACCGATCCGGACGTTCCGGTAGAACGCCAACGACTCCAGTAAGACGAGCATCGGCGGCTTATCGGTCGTCTCGTCGCTCACGGCCGCGCGTTATCGCCCGGCGGTCAAAGAGCCGTCGAAACGATCCGATCGAGCGGATACCTCACGAACGACAATAATATTTCTCGAACCTAACAGCGTAAGCAACAGGCATCAAGTGGGGGCGGGTCGTAGCGAGGCGTATGAAACGCGTCCTGCTCTCGTCGTTTCCGATGATCGACCCGGACACCTATCATGCCAGACTCGCCGAGGGCGTCGACGACGACGTCGAGATCGTCGTCGCCGAGCTCGGCTCGGCCGACCGGGTCATCGAAGCCGGCCGGGGGTTCGACGCGATCGTCACCGACATCAACACGCCGGTCACGGCCGAGGCGATCGAGGCGCTGTCACCCGAGCTCGACGCTATCATTCGCTCGTCGGTCGGCGTCGACAACATCGACGTCCCGGCCGCCGCCGCCGCCGACGTGACGGTAACGCGGGTTCCGGACTACTGCACCGATGAGGTGGCAACTCACTCCGTCTCACTACTGTTGACCTGCCTCCGTTCGATGAAGCCGTACGACGATGCCGTCGCGGACGGCCGCTGGAGCTGGGAGGACGGTCGGCCGATCCGACGACTCAGCGCGTCGACGGTCGGGCTCCTGTCGTTTGGCCCGATCGCCCGTCGGGCGGCCGAACAGCTCGGCGGCTTCGGCACGGAGCTGATCGCACACGACCCCTTCGTCGACGACGACGTGATGGCCGACTACGGCGTCGAGACGGTCGGACTCGACGCACTGTTCGAGCGGAGCGACCATCTCGCCGTGTACGCGCCGCTCACCGACGCGACGAGGGGGATGGTCGACGCCGACGCGCTCGCACGGTTCTCGCCGGACTCCGTCGTCGTCAACGTGGGTCGCGGCCCCGTGATAGACGCCGATGCGCTCCTGGATGCGCTCGACGACGGCACGATCAAGGCGGCTGGGCTCGACGTGCTCGCCGAGGAACCGCCGAAGGACGACCCGCTTGTCGGTCGCGAGGACACGGTCGTCACGCCGCATGCGGCGTGGTACAGCGAGGACGCGTACGACGACCTCAATCACAGCGCCGCCGCCGACGTCGCGGCCGTCCTCAACGGGGAGACCCCGGCCGGCCGGATCGACCCCGACGCCGACTGGCTGTAGCCGGCTAATCCGCTACCGCTTCGGACTCGCCCATCGACGCCGCCGGGTCGCGGATCCACAGGTCCCCGAACAGCTCGTCCTGACGGAGCGTGACGCTCCCCCGATGTGCCATGAACAACAGCGCGAGGAACGTCATGAACGGTCGGCCGCCGGCGGACGACACCTCCGCGAACAGCACCTCCGCCCGCCCGGCGTCGAAGTGCGGAGTGATCGCGGATTCGACGTCCGTGATCACCTCCTCGATGTCCTCGTCGTGGGTTCGGTCCGTCGCGTCCCCCGCGGTGGGTTCGCCGTCGCGGCGGAACTCGTCCCCAGTGTGGTAATCGAGGGTCTGGGTCCCCCGGTCGTACCCCGACGGTGACTCGGAGGTGTCGTACTTGCGGGACTCCTTCCACCACGAGCCGCGCTCGGCCTCGCGGAGCTCGCGGACGAGCTCGTCGAGGGTCTCCGGCGACCCCCGCGTGTGCTTCCGGTCGAGCCGGCGGTCCATCTCCGCTTCGAGCTTGTCGATCGGGTCGAATCCGGGGTCGGCAGGATCGGCGTCGCCTCCCTCCATCGCGATCTCCCACGGCTCCGCGGCGGGCTCCGCTTCGTCCTCGTCGTCGGCCAACATCCCGTCGCTTTTCATTCGGAGCAGGACGCTGGCGTAGAACAGCGCGCGCCCCGTGGTCCGGAGATCCGTCTCGTCGAGTTTCTCCAGGAACGCGTCGGTCACCTGCACGATGTCGATATCCCATGGCTCGATCTCCCCGTCCTCGGCTAGCTGAACGAGCAACTCGACCGGTTCGACCTCCTCGTCGTCCTCGACGGCGTCGGAGGGGTCACTGGCGTCAACGTCTACGGCCTCCGAGCGATCACCGTCCTCGACGCCGTCGCCGAACGCCGGAGCTGCGTCCTGCCGTTCGCTCGTCAGATCGAGGTCGGGAACCCCGTCGTCCTCAGTCATCCGCGCTCACCTCGTCACCGAACTGCATGCCGGTGACGGCGGAGAGGTTGTCCCCTTGCATCGTGACGCCGATCGCGCGATCGGAGCGCTCCAGCAGCGCGGAGCGGTGCCCGACGACGACGAACTGTGCGTCCATGGCGAGCTCCTCTATCATCTCACCGACCCGTTCCGCGTTGACCGCGTCGAGGAACGCGTCGATCTCGTCGAGCGCGTAGAACGGCGCGGGGTTGTGCCGCTGAACCGCGAAGATGAACGACAGCGCGGTGAGTGACTTCTCGCCGCCACTCATCGCCGCGAGCCGCTGGACCGGCTTATCGGCGGGCTGTGCTTTCATCGTCAACCCCTCCTCGAACGGGTCCTCGGGGTTCTCCAACACGAGCTCGCCCGACCCGGCGGAGAGCCGGGAGAAGATCTCTTGGAAGTGCTCGTTTATCGACTCGAACGTCTCCATGAACGTCGCCTTCTTCTCGGCCTCGTACCCCTCGATCCGCTCCGTGATCGCGTCGCGCTCCTCGACGAGGACGTCCCGACGCTCCTCGAGCTGGTCGAGCTCCGCCTGGACCTCGTCGTACTCGTCGATCGCGAGCATGTTGACCGGTTCGAGCGCCTCCATCTCCGCCTCGAGCGACTCGATCCGTGACTCGACTTCCGAGAGGTCCGGGACTGCCTCGGGGTCGTACTCGCCGACCTGCGACTCCAGCTCGTCGACCTCCCACTCCAGCCGGTCGCGCCGGTCGACCAGCTCTTCGAGGGCGGACTCCGCGTCGGCGACCGTCGAGCGCTGTTCGTCGCGCTTCCGGGTGGCCTCCTGGATCTCCTCGCGGAGCGCCTCGCGGTCGGCTTTCAGCGCCTCGAGCTCCTCCTCGAGATCCGCGATAGACGCCTTCTTCTCCGCTAACAGCTCCTCTTTCTCCCCGATCGTCGCCTCGTGTTCGGCGATCGCCGATTCGGCTTCGCTCTTGCGGTTCTGGGCAGTCTCCACCGTGTCGTGGAGGTCGTCGACCGCGTCTTCGGCGTACCCTTTCTCCAGTTCCAGCTCGTTTCGTTTCGCGTCGAGGTCGTCCATCCGACCCTCCAGTTCGGCGATCTCCTCGCGGATCCCGTCCGCCCGCTCGGAGAGCTCCGGGATCTTCGAGTCCGCGAGCTCCGCTTCGATCTCCGCGATATCCGCTTCCAGGCCGTCGATGTCGGCGTCCAGCGCGTCGATCGTCGTGTCGATCTCGTCCATCTCCTGATCGACGGACTCGCGTTCCGCGCGGAGCGACGCGAGCTCGTCTTCCAGCTCGTCGATCCGCGCTTCGGTCGACTCAAGCTCCGCTTCGGCGCGCTCGATGTCGCCTTCGAGCGACCGGACGCGGTCGGCGGCGTCCGCCTTGCGGTCGCGCGCGTCGTCGATATCCGCCTCTAAGGATTCGATCGCCGACTCCGCGCTCCGGCGCTCGTCCTCTAACTCGGAGATCGCCTCGGCGAGCCGCTCCAGCTTCCCGCCGCCGGATTTCGTGAACGCGTACCGCGAGCCGCCGCCGGAACCGCCGGTCATCGCGCCCGATTTCTCGATCAGGTCGCCGTCGAGCGTCACCATCCGGTAGTCGCCCATCAGGTCGCGGGCGGTCGCCATGTCCTCGACGACGAGCGTGGAGCCGAGCACGTACGAGAACACCGTCTCGTACCGGGAGTCGTAATCGACGAGGTTCCGCGCGAAGTCGATCACGCCCGGCACCGACGGCTTCCGGGGGAGGCCACGGTCGTCCATCTTCGTGATCGGGAGGAACGTCGCCCGACCCGCGTTCCGACGCTTGAGGTAGTCGATACAGGTGGACCCGACGCCGTCGTCGTCGACGACGACGTTCGCGAGCCGACCGCCGGCGGCGGTCTCACACGCCTCGGCGTACTCCGCCTCGACGGAGCCGAGCTCGCCGACCGCGCCGTGAACGCCGTCGATCCCGCCGTTCTTCACTTCGGTCACGGCGCGGGGCCAGGAGGTGTCGCCACGCTCGCTCGCGGCGGCTTCGAGTTTGGCGTACTCGTTCTGCTTCTCGCGGAGCTCCGCCTCGATCTCGTCCAGTCGTTCCTTCCGTTCGGACTTCTCGGCGAACAGGTCCGCGAGCGCGTCCTCGATACGCGACTCGTTTTTGCGTGCCTTGTCGAGCTCGCCGTGTAGTTCCGAGATCCGTGCTTTGAGGTCCGGGACGTCCTCGTGAGCCGCCTCCAGCTCCTCGCGTGCCTCCTCGACGGCGTTCGATCGGCGACGCGCCTCGTCGAGCAGCCGGTCCTTCTCGCGTTGGGCCTCGTGTTTCTCCTCACGGAGGGTCTCCAGACGCGCCTTTCGGTCCGCGAGCTCGTCCTTCAGCTCGTCGAACTCCGTGTCCGCGCCCTCGATCTCGGCTTCGACGTCGGCGAGCGTCGACCGCTTCGTCGCGATCTCCGACTTGATCGACGCCTTTTCGACTTTCAGGTCGCGGATCTCGGTTTCGAGGTCGTCTATCGTCTCCTGTTTCCGGTCGATCTGGACGAACGCGTTCCGGCGTTCCGTCTCCGCCTCCGCCGCGCGCTCCTCGGCGGCCTCGATCTTGTCCTTCAGCCGGGAGATCTCGCCTTTGATCTCCTCTATCTCCGCGCGGATCTCGATCTGTTCGTCCTCGCCTTTCGTCTCGATCTCGTGAGTGAGGTCCGCGAGGTCCTCCTCCAAGCGGGTGAGCGCACCCTGTCGCGTGTCGAGCTCGGCCCGCAGCTCCGCGAGCTCGGCTTCCGCGTCGTCGATGTCGTCCTCGACGCGTTCCAGCGACTCCCGTTTGTCCTCCAGCTCGGAGGCCTTGCGGTAGCCGCGATACGTCTCGACCTCCTCGCGGAGCGACTGGTACTCGAGGGCGGTCTCGCGCTCGTCGGAGAGCCGATCGAGCCGTTCCCGCTTCTCCTCGATCCGGAGGTCGGCCTCACCGATCCGGTCTTTGACCGTGTCGAGCTCCTCGAAGGCGGCCTCCTTCTTCTCGTCGAACTCGGCGACGCCCGCGATCTCGTCGACGATCCCACGACGCTGATACGGCGTCATGTTGATGATCTCGGTGACGTCCCCCTGCATCACCACGTTGTATCCCTCCGGCGTGACGCCCGCTGCGGCGAGCAGGTCCCGGATGTCCGAGAGGTTCACCGAGCGGCCGTTGAGGTAGTAGTAGGAGTAGTAGTTGTCCTCGGTCTCCTTCACGCGGCGTTTGATCGTGATCTCAGAGACGTCGCCGACGTTCTCCGAGCCGGCCGCCGAGACGATCTGCGAGCGGTCGAGGGTCCCGTCCTCGTTGGAGAGCACCACCGTGACGGACGCCTCCGAGGGGCCGCCATCACCCTCGCCGTCCTCGTGTCCGGGGTTGTAGATCAGGTCGGTGAGCTTCTTCGCTCTGATCCCGCGGGTGCGTGCCAGCCCGAGCGCGAACAGGATCCCGTCGATGATGTTCGACTTGCCGGACCCGTTCGGTCCCGTGACGACGGTGAAATCCTCATAGAAGGGGATCCTCGTCGTGCGCCCGAAGCTCTTGAACCCGTTCAAAACGACTTCCGTGATATGCATGTTCGCGGGGTCTCGCGGGCTTACGCGACGATGATGTCGTTGTCGTCGGACTCGCCCTCGGTTTCGTCTCCTTCCTGCGTCGACGTATCGGTTTCGGCGTCGGGCGTCGCCGGCGACTCGTCGGGTACGATCACCTCGTCGTCCGTCCCGTCGGCGTCCGTCCGGTCAGCGTCCGTCCCGTCGGCGTCGGGGGCGGCCGCGGTGTCAGCTGGCGGATCGGTTCGCTCGACGACCTCGACGTGATCGTCGGAGTGGGTCCGGCGCTCGCTGCCGGCGGCGTCGGACACCGTGTCGGACGCGTCGTCCCTGGTGGATTCGTCCGCCTCGGCGGCCGCTTCCGCGGCGGCTGCACGTTCCTGTTCGGTTTCGAGCTGGCGGACGCGTTCTTTCATCTCGACGAGCTCCTCGGTGAGCCCGTTGACCGCCGCCTGCAGCTCCGCGACCTGCCGTTCGAGGTCCTCGACGCGGTTGCTCATGTACACACGTATGCCCGCGCGGGCCGTATAAATCT
>LFFM01003351.1_pt1 | contig 10133 bp, 8 predicted proteins | sample 643131 | NCBI WGS metagenome assembly LFFM01 (sample SAMN03777445, study PRJNA286221) | soda lake metagenome | biome: soda lake; feature: Kulunda steppe; material: water; isolation source: sample Tc-Br brine of Tanatar trona crystallizer | place: Russia: Kulunda steppe | collected 2011-07 | reverse complement strand
GTGGAGGACGGCGGCTCGGAGTGACGTGACCCATGCGGGTCGAACGGAATTCGGTCGCGGACACGGGCGGTCGGACGGCGATCGCGAAAGCGGATGGTCGCGTCCGTTACTCGTCTTTTTTGCGGTCGCGAAGGTCGTCGACGCGCTTTTCGAGCGCGTCGAGTGCCTCCTTTGCCTCCCTGCTCGCCTTGCCGCCTGCCGCCCGACCCTCGTCGGCGACCTCGTCGATCTCCTCTCGGATCCGATCGATCGCGGCATCGATACGCTTGAACCGGTCCTTCTTGTCCTCGGACATTTCACCCGGGAGGTCTCGGTCACGGTTAATAAACGCACGGTGATGTGTCGATCCTGCCGTAGGACAACGGTTTTACCATCCGCCCCGGACATGCGGACACATGACCGAACCGGGACGCGAGTATTACGTGATAAGCGACCTTCACATCGGCGGCGACGAGCAGCTGGAGGAGGTCGAGTTTCTCGACGAGCTCCTCGCGTTTCTCGAGGAATTCGAGGGAACGGACGACGACGTTGAGATCGTCATCAACGGCGACGCCTTCGGGCTCTGGGAGTTCACGACCGTCGCGGGCACCGAGAAGCTCGACGTCCTGGAGGAGACGTATCCGGAGCTGTTCGAGACGCTCCGTCGGGTCGGGGAGGACGTCGAGATCACGCTGCTCCCGGGCAACCACGACCACGAGCTCGCCGCCTACGACGAGTACGTCGACCGATTCGCCGAGTACAACGTTGACCTCGTTCAGGAGGAGTCGATAACGCGACCGATCGGAGGCAAGGAGGTCCACTTCGAGCACGGCCACCAGCGGGACCCGAACAACCGGATCGACGACTGGGGGAGCCCGCACGCGACGCCGCTCGGATATTTTTATAACACCCTCGTGACGAGCCGGGCCGGCCGACTGTCGGACCGCGGCCGGTACAACTGGCTGAAGGACGTCCAGGCGGTGACGCCGACCGAACGGATGCCCGTCTGGCTGTTCTCGAAGTACTTCTACCGGGAGATGAACCCGGCGCTGCGGTACGCGCTCGTCCCCTTCCTGTTGTTTTTCAACGTGAGCATCGTGCTCGCGTTGCTGGCGGGGTTCGACCTGCTCGGGGTCTGGTCGATGCCGGTCGACCGGACGACCGCGTTCCTCGGACGGTTCGGCACGGCCGGCACCGCCGTCTGGTTCCTGCTCGCGATCAACGTCGTCGTCACCGGCCTGATCCTGCTGGTTGCGGTCCCGCTCTACTTCATCAGGCGGGACGTCCGGAAGACGATAAACCGATTCGGCGTCCTCGAGACGTCGCTGACGGTCGACGCGGCGGGCCCCTACGAATCGGCCGCCCGCGAGGTCTTCACGGAGAACGAGGACGCGGTCGTCTTCTGTTACGGCCATACACACCGCCCCCTCGTCAAGGACGTCGAGGGCGGCGTGATGGTCAACACCGGCACGTGGCTGAAACGGCTCCACCGGCGTGATGGGATCATCGGCGTGTTGCCGCCGGTGTTTTACCCCTCCTACCAGCTCGCTGCCGTCCGCATCGCCGAGGGTCCGGAGGGAGTCGTCGTGGAGCACCAGTCAAAGCGGAAGCCGAGCCCGGCCACCGAGGAGCTCACGCTCACGGAGCGGCTCTTCACCGTCGGTCGGGAGCCCGAGCCCGACCTCCCCGACCGGACCGTGATCGATCCCGAGACGGGCACGACGAAGGTCGAGACGGGCACGACGAAGAATGAGACGGGCACGGCGACGGCCGAAACGGCGGCTGCTGACCCGCCCGAGAAACGCTGATTCCCGCCGGCCCCCTCACCGAACGAGCGGCATGTTGTAACCGGTTTCCTCGGCCATCACCAGCTCCCACGTCGCCTCACAGTCACAGGAGACCTGCTCGAAGACGCTCGGGTCCTGCCGGAGGTCGAAGTCCTTGATCGCCGTCTGGACGCGGTCGTCACACTCGCCGCAGTTGTGCGCGCCGCGCTCCGAGCCGTGTCCGACGGGATCGGAGACGACGATGGCGTCGACGCCGGCGGTCTCCGCGAGGACGTGTGCGACCGACCAGAGCCACGGCGGCCGGTAGCCGCCCTCGAAGAAGAGCTCGTCGACCATCGTGTACCGCTGGACGTTACAGGGGTTCATCGAGACGGTGTGGCAGCCGTCGACGGCGGCACATCGCTCGATCGAGTCGATCATGTCGTCGACGGCCTCGGACTCCGCGAGGAACGGCGGCTTCATGAGGAGATACGCCTTCACGCCGACCGCGGCGTCGTGGTCTGCGTCCGCGGCCGCAGCCTCCGCACAGGCGGCCTCGAAGTCGGCGAACGCGAAGTACTTGTTCACGCAATCGTGACGGATGCGGTCGGTCGCGGTCTCCAGCCCGACGGCGACGTCGGTCGCGATCCCGTGGCTCGCGAAGTCGGCGAGCTTGCTGCGGTCGACGAAGTCGGGCAGCGACTCGACGACGATGCGGTCGCGGTCGGCGAAGGTCCCGGCGATCGCGCGTCGCGTCTCCGCGGGCACCTCGCGCTCGTCGAGAAACGAGCCCGAGGTGTAGATCTTGATCAGTTCCGCGGGCTCGTCGGCATTCTCGCGCTCGTGATCGAGACAGACCTCGATCTGGTTCATGAGCGCCTCGTGGCTCACGCTGCCGCCCTCGACCGACTCGGCGACGTAGCCACACATCGTGCAGCCGCCGGCACGGGCCCACCGGCAGCCGCCGGTGTTTAAGATGATCGTGAGCGAGTTCACGACGCCGTCGGGGGTGTTGTCCTCGTCGATCCAGACGCGGGTTGGCTGCGTCGGGTCGTACGTCTCGGTGCGCTCCGCGCGGATGTCGCGCATCACCGCGTTGTGCGCGTCCATTCCGCGCCCCTGCTCGTAGGCGTCGGGGCTCGGCTTGCTCATTGACGGATCGGAGTCGACGCGGGCGTAAAGCGGTGTCGTCAGCGCCGTCGTCACCGGCGCCGGCGGGGCGTGCGACGAACGTCGAAGCGGGAACCACGGGCGCCGGCCGAACCGGCGCCGAGCGACACGCCTTTATTCGGACCGCCGGTACCCCTACGGACGATGGACGACCGGACGCGATCGTATCTTGCGGGCCGCTTCGGCGACTACTACCGGAGCGTCTCGCTGTCCCCGCCGCCGGACGCGCACCTCCGCGAGTGGGGGCACATCCCGTGGACGCCGGGATCGGGAACGACGATGATCCGCCACCAGTCCACCTACGACCTCGGCGACCTCGACGCCTTTTTGGCCGAGGAAGCGCCACGACACGCCTACTTCTCGGCCGCACGCTACGACGACCCCGGCGCCTCCACCATGTCGAAGAAGGGGTGGCGGTCCGCGGACCTCGTCTTCGACCTCGACGCCGACCATCTCCCCGGCGTCGACCCGGAGACGACGTCGTACGCGGAGATGCTCGCGGCGTGTAAGGAGGCGCTCGATCGCCTGCTCGCGTTTCTTGAGGACGATTTCGCCTTCGACGACCTGACGATCGTCTTCTCCGGCGGGCGCGGTTACCACGTTCACGTCCGTGACGACTCGATCCGGGAGCTCGGAAGCGAGGCGCGTCGCGAGATCGTCGACTACGTCCGCGCGGTCGATCTCGATACCGAGAACCTGATCCACACGGTGACCGAGCGCGGAACGAACAAGCGCGTGCTCCGGACGGGCGGCGGCTGGGGCGCCCGGGTCCACGAAGCGCTCGTCGAGTATGCCGACGACCTCCGCGAGATGGACGAGGACGCGGCCCGCGGGCGACTGATGGAGCTCGACGGGATCGGCGAGGGACGCGCGGAGACGATCCTCGGTGCGTTCGAGCGCAACCCCGACGCGGTCAGAGAGGGGAACGTCGAGGCGGGCGGTCCCGGCGTACGTCGGCTCGTCTCGGCGCTAGCTGCGCGCGTAACGGCGACGCGGACGGCGCCGATCGACGAGCCGGTGACGACCGACATTCGACGGCTCATCCGGCTTCCGGGGACGCTCCACGGCGGCTCCGGGCTCGTCGTGACGCGGATCGACCGGGATGATCTCGCGTCGTTCGACCCGCTTTCCGACGCGGTCCCCGAGCGATTCGTCGGGCGGGACATCGCGATCGAAACCGAGGTCGATCGGACGGTAGAACTAAACGGCAGGCGCGTGTCAGTGGAACCCGGTAGAAACAGCGTACCCGAGTTCGCGGGCGTCCTTCTGATGGCCCGCGGCGAGGCGCGAAAGGCCCCTGAACGATGACATCGACATGAATCTCGACGCAGCGACATGAATCTCGACGAACTCCGATCGGTGCAGGCGAAGGAGCGCCGCAAGGATAGCCTCCAGCACCTTCGAGACGCGTTCTACGACGACGTCGCTGCGTACATCGCCGACCTGCGGGCGGCACGTGACCGTCGTGCCGAGCAGGTGGAAAAGCCCTTCTCGGACGACGACGTCCGACGCATGTCCGACGAGATCGAGACGGCCGAGGAGGTCGCCGAGGCGCTCTACGAGCGCCGCGTCGGCAAGGTCGTCAAGCTCGCCTCGTTCGCCGCCGCGGACATGCCCGTCGAGTCGGAGGGGATGACCAGCCAGGAGCGAGAGCTGTTCGACGACCTCGTCTCGCGGATCGGCGAGAACAAGTCGGCGGTGCTGGACGTGCTCGCGGGCGACGCCCCGCCGACACAGGGCGACGCCCCACCGATGCAGGACAACCCCTCGACGGAACCGGACGATTCCGCCGACGTACCTCCGTCGATTGGATCCTCGGCGTCCGACGCATCGGAACCCCACGCACCCGACGACCCGGAGTCCCACACACCCGACGACCCGGAGTCCCACGCACCCGACGACCCGGAGTCCCACGCACCCGACGACGCGTCGGAATCCGAAGCTCCCGATGCTCGGGAATCCGACGCGTCCCACGCCCCCGAATCGTCCGCAGACGTCTTACCCGGTGCCGCCTCGTCCGCCGACGTGGGCCCGTCCGGGAGGCGGCCGACGGGTGACGGCGGAGGTTACGGAAGCGATGACGAGGTCGACAGCGCGCTCGCTGACGCCATGGGAACGCCGACCGTCGACGAGGAGCCTTCGGCGGAGCCCGACGGGCGTGGCCCGATCCCCCCGGACGAGTCGGCGGAGGACGTCGCCTCCGAGGATGCTTCGGACGACGCCGTCGGCGACGGCGTCGAGTCGGACGGACCGGTGCCCGTCGAGCCCGAGCCGGCTCCACCCGGAGCTACCGGCATCGATGCAGCACCGGAGGCCGATCGAACGGCCGGGTCTGGTTCTGGATCGGGCTCGAACGCCGCGTCCGAGACGGACGAGTCGATCGAACGCTCGGGCGAGGCGTCGAGCGAGGCGTCGAACGCCGGGACGAGTCAGGATCGGACGACCGTCCGGATAACCGCCGACGTCGGGGAGATATTCGGGATCGACGAACGCGAGTACGACCTCGCGAGCGAGGACGTCGTCACGCTCCCGTCGGCCAATGCCGAGCCGCTCGTCCGGCGCGACGCGGCCGAGCGGCTCGATTGAGACGTCGATCCGCTCGGTCCCATCGATCGATCCGAGCGGATCGCGTCCCTCTTTTCCGACATCGACGCTCCGCCCCGATGATATCGCTGATGTATTCGTCCGGAAGCGCCGCTATCGAGGTGTATATCTCGGCTATTGAAATCCCGTTAAAAAGGTCGTGACGACTACGGAACCGGCTCGGGCTCCTCTTCGATCGGCGGTTCCTCCGGCTGCTCCGGCGGTACCGGCTCCGCGGGTTCGGCATCATCGCCAGCCTCGGGCGGCTGGACGTCCGGATTCCGATCGTTCGTCACGAGGAAGTCCGCCAGATTCCCGATCAGAACGTCGTTATCGACGCGCTGGGCGTTCTCCGGTGACATGAAGTCGCTGTCTCCCACCATCACTACGCCGTCGTTGTGTGCGAGCAACGGATCGTCGGTGGGGGCACGGGTCGTCGAGAGCTGGCTTCCGTCGATCGGGCGAAGCTCGGCTCCATCGGCAGCGGCGCTGCCGACGGGCGTCGCGGACTGGAACACCGCGCGGTCGACGCCGTCGGTGATCGGGGAGTCCCCCTCGGGTTCGGCGTAGACGCGCTGATAGTTCAGATCGTGTTCCTCCATGTTGTAGACGTAGCCGGGCTGGGTCGTGACGCCGAGGGCGGCGTCGAGGGCGGCCGCGCCGGGTTGGTCGAACTCAGCGTCGGCGTCGCTCGCCAGCAGGACGTGACCGTCGGCCTCGACGAACGTCTCGACGTCCTCGACCTCCGCGTCGGTGTACTCGGTGCGGAAGGTGACGAACGCGTCCGCCTCGGCGAGGTCCTCGCCGAGCTCGGTCGGGCCGTCGTCACCCGGAGCGGCGCCGGCTCCACCGGCGGCGGGGTCGGGCGTGTGGATCCGCACCTCGTGGCCGTTCTCGATGAGCGCGTTCACGAGCGGCCGCACGTCCCGGTCGGCGACCCCTCCGGTACCGAGTCCGAGCAGTGCAAGCGGGTCGGCCGGCATCGCTCCGGCCGCGTCAGCGCCGGGATCGATGAGGATCGTCTGTGAGGGCTCGGTGCTCGACATGGCCACGTCGGCCTCGCCGGGCGTGCCGTCGTTGATCAGGTCCTCATCCATGTAGTGGTCGTTCTCCAGTTCGGGCGGGGCGTCGGCGCCGTCGGCGGTGACGAATCCGACGAGCGCCGCGCCCGCGAGGATCACGCCGACGGTCGCCACGAAGGCGACGGCGAGCGTCGTCAGTCGGTTCATGGGCTCACACCCCCTTCGATGGTAGGCGCGTCGTCGGTCGTCGAATCGTCGGCCGTCGATTCAGCATCGTCATCGGTCTCATCGGATCGGTCGGTCGTCGCATCGTCGGTCGTCGTCCCCTCCACGTCGCTCGCGGCGAAGCGCTCGATCGTGTCCACGTGGGGGACGGCGTCCTGGTGGACGTACGCGAACGGCATCGGTTCGACCTCGGCGTAGCCGGGGTCGTTCGAGTGGACGGCGACGAGCTGCTCGTCGGTGCGGATCAGGATGGGCAGCCCGCCGTCCATGCCGGTTTCACGCGTGTCGACCTGGTAGTTCCGCATGCCGGCATCGTCTGCTGCCTCGTGAACGGCCTCGTCGAGCGAACCGATCTCGTCGGCGAAGCCGTTGTGGACCGCCTCGGTGCCGAGGTAGACGTCGGCGTGGGCGACCTCCTCGCGGGGCATCTCGAACTCGTCGCCGCGCTCTTCCATCATGGCGTCGACGAACGTGTCGGCGAGCGTCTGCTGTTGGGCCCAGTCTTCGATCTCGTTGCTACCGGTCTTGTCGGGACCGCTCGGCCCCTCCGCCGGCGGCGACGAGGCCGGCGCCGGCGCGTTCAGTCCGATGCTGCCGACCGTGGAGGTCGGGAGGACGTAGATGTCGTCCGCGGGCGCCATCGCGTAGTAGCCGCCCGAGGCGCTCATGTCCTGTACGCTCGCGACGACGGGCATCTCCTCGCTGGTTCGCTGTACCGATTTATACATCCGTTCAGAGGCGACGGGCGCGCCGCCGCTGGTGTCGATCTTCAACACGACCGCTCCGACGGAGTCGTTGTTCCGTACCTCAGTGAGTTCCTCCTCGACGTCGTCGGCGAGGGCGGCGTTGACCGGTCCCTCGACCTCGACGACCGCGACCGTGTCGGACGGCTCGTTGGTGGCGCCGTAGATGGTCGGGACGAACACCGCCCCGAGCACCGCGGCCGCCACGACCACGAGCGCGACCTGCTGTCGCATCGAGAGGGCTTCCGTAAGCTGATTTGCGGGCATTCCCGGCGATCCGTACCGGCCCCATCGAGTAATAAGACGGGTAGGCTCAACGAGCCGTTTTAGTCTACGGATCGCCGCGAACCCGGCCACGAATCGTGCGATCGTCGGCCGTCCGATCGGCAGAGTCTATCAGACGAGAGATTCGGACGGAACGATTTATAAGTCCGAGCCGACTCCCCTTAGCCAACCAGACGGGGATCGGGAGTCGGACGGGGTCGGCGATCGCGCCGACAACGCGCTCGTTCCCCGCCCCGCTGGAGACACACCAATGCAACTCAGCAAGCTATTCAACGACGACACGGCGGTTTCGCCGGTCATCGGGGTCATCCTGATGGTCGCCATCACCGTCATCCTCGCGGCCGTGATCGGCACGTTCGTGCTCGGCCTCGGGGACTCCATCGGGGAGAACGCACCGAGCGCCAGCTACGATTGGGATGAGACGAGTGATGGAGTGGAACTGACGCATCAAAGCGGTCAGAACATTAATCCAGATAGATTATCAGCTACGCTTGATGGAAACAATCTAGATGATGAGGCAACTAGTGGAGATTCCTTCGGTGATGTATGGGCCGGCGGTGGAGACGATGTCTCCTCTGGTGATCGTGTGACATTCGTCCCGACTGACAGTACATGGGAAGGTGACGAAGACGACCGTGAATTCGAGGTTGCTGTTGGTGGCACAGAATTTAGTGGTGACGAGGAATTCCGCGTCATCTGGACCGCCTCCGGCGGCGGTTCCTCGTCCACGCTGACGACCTACACGGTCCAAGGCTAACCACTCACCTCGATCTCCTTTCTCGTCGCGTTCGATAGCGCGGGTCGATCACGTCCGTATTGAACCGCTGGACCGTCCGGGAAAGCGGCACGGAAGCCCCGTTATCGCGGTGATCTCCCGACCACGATCGGGGCAGGACACCGTCGGAAGGCGTTCACACCAGCGTGGAATCCGACCGGGAGTGCAGTGAGCGGTCGTGTCGATCGCCATTCGCTTATAAACGGGGACGAACGGGTGACGAGATTGTTTATAAATAGCTGTCCGCGGTCGGCGCGCGCGAGAAACGCGCGCGAGGGAGCGTTGCCTGGGCGGCGCCGAGCGGTCCGGCGCCGCCCAGGCGAGCGAGGTTGGGGAGGCGTGAGGCTGCGGTGCGGGTGCGGCGGCGGGAGTTCGATCCTCGCTCGTCGCTCCGCCGACTGCCCCGGACCATCGTCGATATTTATAAACAGCTACACTGGCCCTGATGACCGTTTATAAACGAACCGCGCAAACACCGCTCGATCCGCAACCTTGTGCTACCGAGTGATTCGTGGGATACTCTACGAACGCAAAGCCCGTGAGAAGGGTTCCATGACATCCTCTTATATACGGTGTCGGTCGAGTGGCGCGACCGTTTATAAATAGCGAAGATGACCGGGGTCGGTCGGCGATCAAAGGGGATCCAACTCCTGCCACCGCCCCCGCACCGCAGCCTCACGCCTCCCCAGCCTCGGCGGGCGACCGCGCGCTCGGTTTCGCGCCCGACGGGCGCTCACCGGAGCGCGCCGACCGCCATTGACCATTTATAAGAACCGCCGTCACTCGATCGGCGGCGCGCATGTCCGACCGATCGGGTTCGGGATCGGTCGCGACGGCGTCCGCCTATGGGGTGGTCGTGTGGGTCGTCCGGCGGCCGCGAACGAGGAGCGAGGCGGTCAGGCGTCGTCCGTCCCCGCGGCCAGCCGCCGCGTCGCCTCCGCGAAGGTTCGCGCGCCGGCGAGGACGTCCGGCCACTCGGTGTACTCCGCCTCGTTGTGGGTCTTGCCGTCCACGCTCGGGACGAAGACCATCGCCGTGTCCGTGATCTCGTTGAGGTAGGTGGCGTCGTGGCCGGCGCCGCTGACCATGGCCTGGTGGTCGGCGCCGACCGTCGCCGCCGCGTCCAGCACCGTCTCGCTCACCCGCGACGAGAACTCGGTGTGCGGGATCCGCCAGATCTCCTCCAGATCGTAGTCGACGCCCTCCCGCGCACAGGCGTTCGCGACCTCCCGCTCGACGTGGTCGACCAGCTCGGCGACGACGGCGTCGTCGTAGCTCCGGACGTCGATCGTGAGGCGGGCCTCCGCGGGGACGACGTTGATCGATCCGGGCTCAACCTCGAACTCGCCGACCGTGGTGACGACGTCGTCCGCGACGCGGTTCGAGAGCCGGCGAACCGCCCCGACGACGTCGGATCCGGCGACGAGCGCGTCCCGACGGGAGTGCATGGGCGACGGCCCCGCGTGGTCGGCGTCGCCGTGGATCGTCAGCTCCAGCCACGCCATGCCGAAGACGCCCTCGACGGCGCCGACCGCCAGGCCGGCCTCCTCCAGCCTCGGTCCCTGCTCGACGTGTAACTCGAGGT
>LFFM01003349.1_pt1 | contig 10134 bp, 9 predicted proteins | sample 643131 | NCBI WGS metagenome assembly LFFM01 (sample SAMN03777445, study PRJNA286221) | soda lake metagenome | biome: soda lake; feature: Kulunda steppe; material: water; isolation source: sample Tc-Br brine of Tanatar trona crystallizer | place: Russia: Kulunda steppe | collected 2011-07 | reverse complement strand
GGCGACGTGTCTCGAAGCGCTTAATTGAGGGTCGTACGAACGCAGTTCCATGAAGCGCCTCATCATTCGCGGGGATCCCGGGGTTCGTCGCAACGCCGTCATCGAGCACGATGGCGAGGAACTGACGCTGTTCCAGATCAACCGCAACGGTGACTGGCACGGCCCCGACGAGGTCCAGCTGTGGTGTGTCGCCGGTACCGAGGACGAACGGGAAACCTACGACAAACGCGAGTACATCCCGCATTTCCTCGACGTCGTGCGCCTCGACGCCGCGGAAGTAGAGGTCCTCGAACGGGCAGGCTAGCTCCCCGTCGGGATACCGATCCCCGTTACTCGGCCTGATGGATGGGTCGATCCGCAAGCCCCTTGAGCAGGTACTCCGCCGAGGCGAGGTTCGTCGCCAGCGCCGTGTCGTGGACGTCACAGATCCGCAACAGTGCGGAGATGTCCGGTTCGTGAGCCTGCGCGCGCAATGGGTCTCGGAGGAAGACGATCCCGTCAAGAATTCCCTCCGCAACCTCCGCGCCGATCATCATGTCTCCGCCGAGCGGGCCCGACTTCTTGCGTTCGATATCGAGGTCTGCCTCCTCCATCAGCCGTTTACCGGTCGTTCCGGTCGCGATGAGCTCGTACTGCTGAAGCAGCTCCTCGTGTTCTGTCGCGAGGTCGATCATGTCCGACTTCTTTTCGTCGTGTGCGATCAGCGCGACGCGTGTCATACTCGTTTGTATCAGGGCAGCAATTTAGGCGTTTTGTCCTCCGTCCGACCTGCTCACCGACGCCAGCGATCGGCCGTGGTCTCGGGGCCAGCTCCCGACTGCGAGCGGCCCCAGCAGAGCCAGCGGGCAGTGAGGCGAACCCACAAAGGGCAGTCGAAACACAACCCTTAACTAGCGGACGGCGGTACGAAGATGTAGCGGGATGGGATAGCCAGGAGATTCCGGCGGGCTCATAACCCGCAGATCGGTAGTTCAAATCTACCTCCCGCTATACTTTTGCTGCGAGCAACACCGCGAGCAGCAAATATCGCCCGGTGTAGATTTGAAGTAGACGACGAGCGACCAGCGGGAGCGATGTTGGCGTAGTTCAAATCTACCTCCCGCTACTTTTTGAGAACTCAACTCCCCAGCGAGCCGTTTTATCGGCGAGCGATACCTGAGTTCTCAAAAGTACGACCAGTAGATTTGAACCAGGCGAGACCCCACAGCGAGAGCGAGCACGTCTCGACGAGGATCGAATCTACCGCCCGGTGTACTGGTGCTGTGAGGGGCAAATCCGCCTCCCGCTAGAAATCGACGCTGACAGGGACCACAATCAGGCCCTTTACTACAGTTTTCGAAGTATACACTACAAATATTGTAGTAAGCAACCCCTCACACCACTCTGTCGACTGTAACCCGTCCCTCCAGCCACTCTACAGCCGATTTGACGGCATCAACGTCCTCACCGATTACTTTCAGTCGGTTCAGTCCGCCGGTATCCGGATAGCTACCGACCTGTACGTCGAACTCCTCGCGCACGCCCGCGAGGGCGTCGATCATCGAGCCCTCGGGCTGGGGGGTGTACAGCGTCGTCGAGACGACGTCGCCCTCGAACTCGTGGGCGACCCGCTCGAAGAGGGCCTGCATCTCCGCGGGGACGCCCGGGAAGGCGTAGACGTGCTCCAGGACACAGCCGGGACAGAGCCCTTCGGGGTTGATGATCGCGCGAGCGCCCTCGGGGAGCGACGCCCAGGCGTCGACGTCAAGATCGAGGTCGTGTTCGGCGACGAGGTCGGGGTTGGCATCGCGGTAGGCCGCGGCGGTTTCGAGGACGTCCTCGCGCACTGCTTGATCGACGACCAGCTCGCGGTCGAACACGTCGGCGATGGCATCGGCAGTGACGTCGTCGTGAGTCCCGCCGAGACCACCCGTCACTACCACGGCGTCGAACCTGTTGCGCCACCGATCCAGCGTCTCGACGATGAGTACCCGGTCGTCGGGCAGGGTGAGGATCCGGGCGACTGTAGAGCCGCGGGACGTGATCTGCTCGGCGAGCCAGGTGGCGTTCGTGTTCGGCGTGTCACCCGAGAGCACTTCGTCCCCGATGGTGAGAATAGCGACCTCCATCATCCGGAGGTTGTGCCCCGAGAACAAAAGGCTGCGCGTCCGCCAGTGGACCGCCTCGGGATCAAGCGGTTCGAGAACTTTCGGTTCTCGTCATCACGAGAATCGTCGATTTTTCGAACGACTTCGAGGCACTCGGCCTGCTCCGCCTGTAAACGAAGCAAACCCGAAACAGACAGTGAACTAACTATTTCTCCCGATTCGGTGAACATACTCCCGAAATGAGACGTCCGCTCGTCGTGCTAACGGTACTCGCGCTCGTCGGCAGTCTCGCCGTAGGACCTGCAATCGTCGCCGGCGAGGAAACCAGAACCGGCGGAACAGTGATCGTCGAGGAGGGAGAGACTGTCGAGGACCTGACCGTCGCCGGTGGCACTGTCGTCATCGACGGGACCGTCGAGGGCGAGCTCCGTGTCGTCGGGGGGACCGTGACCATCGACGGCGACGTCGAAGATCTCGCGGTACTCGGCGGCGATGTCCGGATCACCGGTGACGTGAGCGGGGACCTGCAGATCGTGGGCGGGAACGTCTGGATCAGCGAGACAGCGACGGTCGGCGGATCGGTGTCGGTCGCGGCCGGGTCAGTCACCATCGACGGGACGGTCCAGGGTGACGTCGAGGCGGGGTCGGGAACGATCACGCTCGGGTCGAGCGCCGTGATCGACGGTGACCTCTCCTATGCGGGCGAACTTGACGTCGCCCCGGGTGCGGAGGTACGTGGCGAGACCACGCGCGACCCCGCCACCGCGATCGGCCCGGCGGAGTACCCGGATGGCCTGGAGTGGGCAATCGCGGCATACGCGCTGCTGTTGAACCTGTTGTTGGGCGCAATACTCCTTGCGATCGGCCCGCGGTTTTCGCTTGCGGTGAGCGATCGTTTCACCGGCACGTCGCTCGTAAGCGCCGGTGTGGGACTGCTCGCACTAATCGTGATTCCGCTGGTACTGGGGGCGCTCGCGTTGAGCGTGCTTGGACTGCCGCTGGCGCTCGTCGGGGTGGTACTCTTTTTGATCTATCTCTGGATCGCTACCGTCTACGGTCGGTTCGCGGTGGGGATGTGGTTGCTCTCGGTGGTGAACGTCCGCAACCGGTGGCTCGGCCTGCTCGTCGGCCTGGTCGTCGTCGCGCTGATCGCCAGGGCCCCCTATGTCGGAAGCCTGATCGTCGGGCTGGTGACGCTGCTGGGACTGGGGGCGGTGACGCTTGCGCTAGGGGAGTTCAGAGGAACGGAGACAGGTGGGTAGCGAGCCGCTTTATCAGTCGTCCGCAGAGAGCTCGACCGATTGTTGGTCCCGTTCGTGCCGGATACACGCCGACATGTGAGCGTCGCCGTGATCTGTGAACGCCGGATCAGTCTCCTCACAGGGTGTGGTGAATTCCTCGGCAAGCAGTTCGATAGCCGCTTCTCTGTCACCGGCGACGAATGAATCGAGCGCCGTATCGAGGGTCGTTTCAGCCTGGGCATCCGATAGCTTTTCGGGCAGATCGAATTCGGAGCGTAGCTGGGATTTGATCATCTCGTCGGAAACATCCGCCTCGTCGTTCATTTCGGAGTTGCCGAGTGCGTTTTGACGAAGTTTCCTGACCTCGATTTCGCCTTCTGTGACCTGCTCGCGCAGGTTCAGTAGTTCTCGCCAGTTAGACTGTTCCAGGTCGAGTCCGTCGGGCTGGACGACCCTGTGACAGCGCGTATGGAAGGAACAGCCACTCGGTGGGTTCGATGGGCTCGGAACTGTGCCGGTCAGTTTGATTCCGTCACTCCTCGAATGCGGATCCGGCGTCGGGATCGCAGAGACGAGCGCTTCGGTGTAAGGATGCTGTGGGTCAGAGAACAGGCGCTCGGTCGAGCCGATCTCCACGATTTTCCCGAGATACATTACCGCAACCCGATCACAGATCTGCTGGATGACACCCATATCGTGACTGATGATCAACAGAGACAGACCGAACTCCTCTTGCAGGTCGTTGAGTAGCGAGAGCACCTCGGCCTGTATCGAAACGTCCAGCGCGGAGACCGGTTCGTCGGCGATGATCAGATCCGGATCTAGCACGAGTGCGCGTGCGATCGCGATCCGCTGTTTCTGCCCGCCCGAGAACTCGTGGGGATAGCGATCGTAGTCCGACGCAGACAACCCGACGCGTTCGAGCAAGTCCTCGACGATCGCTCGTCGGCGCTGTCGGTCGGTCATCCCGTGAACCTGCAACAGTTCGGCGACGGAGGAGCCGACCGACATCCGTGGGTCGAAACTCGAGGACGGATCCTGAAAGATCATCTGCGCATCGCGCCGGAACGCTTTCAGCTCTTTTTTATTGAACTTCGTCACGTCGTTCACGCCCGGGTCACCGCCGGCGGTCGCTGCACGGGAGCCGCCGTTGAAAATGACCTCACCCTCCGTCGGCTCTTCGAGCCGGATGATAGAGGACGCCGCCGTCGACTTTCCACAACCCGATTCGCCGACGATGCCGAGCGTCTCACCCCGAGCCAGGTCGAAGCTGATACCCTCGACCGCTTTCGCTGCACCGACCTTCCTGGAAAACAGGCCCTTCTTGATTGGGTAATGCTTTTTCAGATTCCGAACGGAGAGAAGTGGGTCGTCAGTCATCGACGATCCCCTCCCGAGTATCCGGGGCTGTGGTCTCCAGTTGCGAATCCCTGACAACGGTACTGTCGTAGCCCTCACCGTAGTAGACACACGAGACGTGGTGTTCCGGTTCGATCTCGATTTCCGCAGGCTGCTCGCCCGTCCGGCAGGCGTCGACCGCGTGTGGACAGCGGGCCGCGAACCGACATCCATCCGGGGGATCGGTCGGGTCGGGAAGCGATCCCGGAATCCCACCGAGAGTGTCACCGTGACCCGGCAGGCACTTGAGCAGTGCCTGTGTGTACGGATGCGCCGGCCGTTCGAAGATGTCGAATACGTCACCACGTTCCATCACTTTCCCCGAGTACATGACGACGATGCGGTCAGCGATCTCAGCGACGACGCCGAGGTCGTGTGTGACAAAGAGGATCCCCATACCGAAATCCTCCTGTAGCTCGTTCAGGAGGTCGAGAATCTGTCCCTGAACCGTCACGTCCAGTGCCGTCGTCGGTTCGTCCGCGATGAGCAGATCAGGGTTGCCGACCAGCGCCATCGCGATCATCACCCGCTGTTTTTGACCACCGGAGAACTCGTGTGGGTAGTCGTCGAACCGAGAGCTGGCGTTTGCGATTCCGACACGGTCGAGTAACTCCACTGCCCGAGCTCTCGCTTCGTCGTTGGAGACACTGTCGTCGTGGATCTGAATCGCCTCGACGATCTGCCAGCCAATACTGTAACAGTGGTTCATTGCCTCCTGTGGATTCTGGAAAATGTGTGCAATCTGGTTGCCACGAACCCGGCGCAGTTCCGGTTCGGTCATTGCCATCAGGTCCTGTCCCTTGAACTCGACCGAGCCCTCGATCGTTCCGGGAGGCTGTTTGATCAACCCTGTTATAGACTCCGTTGCGACTGTCTTCCCGGATCCCGACTCGCCGACGATACAGACCGTCTCGCCTCGACGGACCGAAAAGTCGATATCGTCGACCGCGACGAGGGTTCCGGCATCGGTATCGAACTGCGTCCGGAGGTTCCGGACCTCGATGAGCGGTTCGTCGTCCGCGACGGTCTCCCGTTCGATGTCGTGCTTCATTATTTTTCACTCTCCGCTTCGGCTTCCGGGTTTAGTGCATCGAGCAGTGCGTCACCGAGGAAATTGAACGCGAGGATGGTCAAGAACAACGCCATCCCCGGGACTAGCATGATCCACGGTGCGATATCGATGAGTTCTCGGCCGGAGGCGATCAACTGTCCCCACGACGGCAGATCGCTGTCACCGATCCCGAGATAGGCAAGTTGGGCCTCCGCCAGCAGGAATCCTGGGATCAGCAGCGTCAACTGTGTGATGATACTGCTTGCAGTGTTCGGAACGACGTGTCTGCGAACGATCTTGTAGGTGCTGGCACCGCTTATTTTGGTTGCTTTGATGAACTCCTCCTCGGAGACGGACAACGCTTTGCTACGGACGTACCTGGCAGTAGCACCCCAGCCAAACAGCGAGAACACCAGGATGAACATCCCCAGTCCAGCCCCGTAGATATAGAGGATAAGAAGGAAAAACAGGAGCGTGGGGAACGAGAGCACGATGTCGACGAAACGCATCAGGATCTCGTCGATCCAGCCAGCACTGTACGCGCTCACGGCCCCGACGCTAACCCCGATAGCGGCGACGATCGTCGTCGTAATGAACGCGATCTGCATGCTGATCGTCATGCCGTAAATGACCGACGAGAGGATGTCTCGTCCGGCACGGTCGGTTCCGAGTGGATATTCCCACGTGCCGTGGCACACACCGTTCTCTACGGTCCCAGCACACTGGGAGACGTGGGTCGTGCTGATATCCCAGAACACCGGGGGCTGATTACCAAGCAGAATATCCTGTTGCGGGGGGCTAACGAACAACGGCCCGAGAATCCCGCCGACAAAGACGATGCCGAGCCAGACGAGACTTACCACGGCCGGTCGGTTGCGCTTGAACTCCTTCCAGTAGTACTTGGTCATTCGCGGGTTCTGGTACAGTGGCAATATCATATACCACGCGAACAGACAGAGTGTAAAGACGAACAGAATATCGACACTAGACGGGTTGTGATTCAATCCGATCATCTCGAACTGCGAGGAGAGCCCGAGATCCTGACCGAGTTTCACGAACGTCGCCTCCCGATCACCGACCAGGAAGTGGTCATACAGCCCGAGCAATAGCACGGGCAGCCCGGTAAGGAGCATCAACTTCGAGTTGATCGAGAGGTCCAATAGACCAGACCTGGAGAGATCGTCCCAGTCTACGTCGTCGAATCGGGGGGGTTTCTCTGTTGCCATTAGTTAACACCTTTCATGATTATCGATCGTCGTAGCTGATTCGCGGATCCATCAGAGTGAACACGATATCTTCGATCAGGTTGCCGACGACGGCGATGAACGTGAACATCAGTGTCACACCGAGAACGAGGCTCGTATCCTGTGCGATGAGCGCGTTGAACGTCATCCGTCCGAGTCCCGGGATGCCGAACACGATCTCGATCAGCAGCGAGGAGCCAAGGAAGATGGCCAACAGCTGACTGACGAGCGTCGTCGACAGTGGCACCATCGTCGGTCGCAGGACGTGATATGCGTACGCACGTGTGGGTCTTACACCCTTTGCTTTCGCAGTTTTCATGAACTCAGCGTTCTGGAACTCCGCAGATTCGTTTCTCGATACGCGCATCACCGCACCGATCGATCCGGTGACGAGTACGAACACTGGCAAGATGAGCTGGCGCACGTTCTCGAGACTAAAGACCGCAACCGACGTATTGTACTGGATCGGCACCCAGTTCACCCAGACGCCGAAGATCACGAGCAGAACGATCCCGAAGAAGTAGTTCGGGATGGACCAGCCAAAGAAGGCGAATCCGGTTGCAGCGTGATCTTTCCACGAGTACATGTTTGCTGCCGAGTAGATGCCGATGAGGGGCCCGAGGATCAGCGTGAGGATCGTCCACGGGATCGAATACTGAGCGGTGTAGTAGAGACTCTGCCAGATCGCCTCAGTCACCGGCTGGGCACGGTGATCTGACCAGCCCCAGTCGAGCGTGTACACGCCCTGCAGGAAGTCGAGATACCGCACGTGAAGCGGCGCGTCGAGACCGCGTAACTGTCGTTCACGTTCGGCGGCCTGAGATGGATCGCTTCCCTGCAGTGCCGCCTGTGTTGCCGCCTCTGAAATCGAGGGATTCGGCGCAAAGGCTAACAGTAGGAACGTGATCGTGACGATGATAAGCGACACGACCCAGGCCCAGAGTACGCGTGCCCCAACGTATCTTGGAAAACTCATATGAGAATACTATAGGTAGGTAGTTACTCGTCGAAGTGCCAGATCGGGAAGTCGTAGCCGTTTGCGAAGTCCGCGATCGGCCCGACGAGGTCGGGGTTGTACCCCTCTAGATCCACACCGAACGTCAGCATGATGTAGGGCTGTTCCTCGTTGAGGTTGACGAAGAGTTCGTTGAACGCCTCTTGAATGTCTTCCCGCTCTTCTGCAGCACGGGCCTGATCGAAGATCCCCTCAGCGTCGAATTCCGGATACCAGCCGACGGGATTGTAGAAGTTACCCGGGCCATCGAAGAAAGCGTCATTCGTCAGCGGGTTCCGTGGGTATGTATTAAGCCCGAAGATGGTACTGAAGTCCCAGGACTCGTTAGATGTATACTCTCGGGGGCCAGGATTGCTCGGGCCGGGGGCGCTCCAAGTAAACTCCCTGCCCTCGTATTCGATAGTGGTGCCCTCCTCCGCAAACTCTGCGCCGTCCCAGTACTCCTCGCTGAATCGCGTGCCATCGATCGATTCGGTAGAGAGTGCGATCCCGAGATGCTCTTCGAACTCCTCTTCGAAGAAACCAGCAGCGAGTTCCTGCGTTTCCGACGCAGCGTTGTAGTACAGCTCTAGTTCGACCTGGTCGCCATCGGGGGTCACCAGCGTATCACCGTCGTAGGTGTAGTCCTCGTCGATCTGATCGAGTGCCTCCTCGGCCAGGTCACGAGCATCGTCACCGTAGACCCCGTCTTCGGGATGGCCCCACAGCGTCAGTTCGTCGGTTCCGGGGAACCACTCGGAGAACTCCGGTTGCCAGGTGTAGTGTTCGTTGTGGAACCCACGGTAGACGCCTTCGATCAGTCGAGGTTTGTCGATGGCAGCGGCGATCGCCTGGCGGAACTCTTTCACCCGAAAGAGGTTGCCGGGGCCAGCCGTCCAGCCGTTGTCACGCATGTTCACGGAGAGGATGTTGTTGAACGGGGTATCCGCCTGTACGACTCGGGTGTGGTCCTCGTCGGTGAACTGTTCGCCGCGGTCCGGCGGGAGCGTAACGTGGTCGACTTCACCGGTTTCCAGGGAGCTGATCCGTGCGGATTCTTCCTCGATTATCTGTAGTTCGAGCGATTCGAAGTACGGCGCTTCTGCGAACAGCCGGTAATCGTCGTCCTCCTCCGCTACGTCACGCAGGTAGTAGTCGTCGTTGCGGGTGTAGCTGGTACCGCCGTCACGAACCCATTCATCCAGGGTAAACGCCCCCATATTACCGGTGAACTGCAGTTCGATCAGTTCTTCGTCCTGTTCCAGTCCCTCGGCGTCTTCGTCTTCGACGTACGGCTCGATGAGTTCCCGCGGGATCGGATACTCCAACGGGGCGAACGTTTCTGGCCAGAGGAGGTTCGAATTCTCGAGGGTGCATTCGACCTCGTACTCGCCGACCTGTTCGACTTCGACACCGTCCCAGTCGGGGGAGTTTGCACTGGGGGCCCACGCAGCCTGATGGATTTCTTGCACGTAAAACACGAAGTCATCCGCGGTGAACTCGCCGTACGGGTCGCTGAACTCGAGGCCCTCGCGGATATCGATCGTCCAGGTTTCGCCACCGTCGTCGGTCGTGACATCGTACAGGAGCGGGACCAGTTCGTTGTCTGGATCGAAGGTATAACCCATATCGAGCGCGTACCCGATCGCTTCTCCGGCACCGGCCTCCGTGTTGATGATCGGGTTCAACGTATCGAAGCCGGACCCTTGAACGTCGTCGTACTGCCCACTCACGTCCGGAATCTCGGCATCGGGATCGACACCCGCGTCATCGTCGCCGCCGTTCTCGTCACCGTTGCCGTTGTCACCGTTCTCGCCCCCAGCACAACCAGCAAGGGCGGCAGCCCCGCCAACTCCGAGCATCGAAAGCCATTGGCGGCGACTGATGTTTGAACCATCCGACTGAATTTGTCCCACTTTGTGTGGCATACTCATGTCAAAGTTAAGCTATATTAAAAATCTTTTGCAGGTCTATCACTACCAGAGACCAGTTTGCATCACATATATATACCCACTACCCCCTTATATTATTTATTTTTTAGATTGTTTTGAGAATCACTAAACATGTGTTCGAACCCTCCCGCCAAGACATACACGTATGATGATTATAAATTACTAGT
>LFFM01003346.1_pt1 | contig 10138 bp, 10 predicted proteins | sample 643131 | NCBI WGS metagenome assembly LFFM01 (sample SAMN03777445, study PRJNA286221) | soda lake metagenome | biome: soda lake; feature: Kulunda steppe; material: water; isolation source: sample Tc-Br brine of Tanatar trona crystallizer | place: Russia: Kulunda steppe | collected 2011-07 | reverse complement strand
TGAATATGGAACGCCCACATGCCGTTCATCCCGTTCGATGATCGACCGATCTCGATCGACGAAGGATCACGGGAGGTCCGGCTGCCTCACGAGACGGGTGTCGCGCTCACCACTCGAGACCACGAGAACGCATACAAGGCGGTGAGCATGGCGTCGCTGATGACCGAAGCGAACTACCTCAACCCGGACGTGGAGGTGATAGCGGAGATCAACACGCCAGCCAGTTTCGAGACGTTCGCGGAGAGCATCAACACCGGCCACGGCATCGTGGGGACGACACACGCCGCGGACATCGAAACGCTCGTCAACCGTGTCATCGAGCGTGGGATGCCACCGTACCTGCTTCGTGAGGTCGACCTCGTCGTGTTCCCGCGGCAGGTCGGCGGTAACCGCTACGTCACGCAGGCCGTCGAGCCGCTCTCGCCCGCCGAATACGAGGCGCTCGACCCGGCGGCCCGGCGGAGTCAGACCGGTGACCCCAGACACGGCGGTGCGGGTGTCGTCGAAAAGGGTGGGACCGTCGTCCACTACAACACCGTAGCGTGGCGGACCGCGGGGGGGACGTTCCGGATGGAGGGTGTTCCGGATTCGGAGGGCACTGAGACCGCTGCCGGCGTCGGCGAGGGGCGCCGGATCCATGCCTTGGCTCGGCTCGCCGAGCGAACTGACCGCGAGATCGAGGCGGTCGAGGCCGAGTTCGCCGCCAAGCGACGATACGTCGAGTACCTCGTCCGTGACGGGATCGATGACTTCGACGAGCTGTTCGAGTTCCTCGCGGATCTCCGGGCAGATGAGGCTGCCACGGTCGAGCGGGCCGCGCGGATCCGACGCGAGGGCGAGGACCAGTGAGCCGTGACGGACGGGCGGGACACCCGGAGAGACGCCACCGGACCGGACGACGTGACGAGGGCGACACCGCCGTGCGCCGCGATGGAGGCAAGGCCGTCGTGCGGCGTGAGGACGGTAACGCCGCCGTAAGACGAACCGGACACGACACCGGCCTCCCGAGCGTCGATCGGGGCGTGTACGCGCTGTTCGCGCGCCACGCCGACGATCGACGACATGCGATCGACCGGCGCCGATATCGCGGCTGTGATCCGACGACTGGGTTCGAGACGTACGTTTCCCGGGTGTACGCACTCTCGTGGGCCGTTTGTCTGACCGTCTTCGGTGTCACGTACCTCGCCGTTCGATCCGTCATCGGGGCCGCCGCGGCGGCGGTGGACGGAACGGTCGACACCGCGGGCGGCGGGTCGTTTGCGGTGACGATACGTAACCAGCCAGAGCCCGCCCTCGCGGTCGGTGTCGCGGTCGTGGTCGGGCTGGTCGCCAAGCGCGGGACGATCGGTGTCGGAAGAGCCTATCTCCGGTGGCTCGTCTCCGCCCGGCGAACACGGATCGAACGGACCCTCCCGGGAGCGGTTCGGTACCTCCACGCGCTCTCGTCGGGAAGTGACGACGCCCGGACGATGCTCGCCAAGGTGGCGGGGAACGACGCCTACGGCGGAACCGCCGTCTCGTTTCGGAAGGCGCTCAACGCCGCCCGACTCACCGGGAGCCTCGACACGGGGCTAGCGCGGGTCGCACGCGATACGCCCTCGCGTGACCTGCTCGCGCCGTTCCTGTTGAAGTTCAGACAGCACGTTTCACAGGGGGACGAGGCGCTCGCCGAGTTCCTCGGCACCGAGAGCCGGCTACTAGCCCACCGGAAGGAGCACGCACAAACCCGCGCACGACGGTACCTCAAGCCGCTCGCGGAGCTGTTCGTGCTCGTGTTGGTGTTGCCGGCGTTGCTCGTCGTCGCGGTGACGGTGACGAGCGTGTTCGCACCCGATCTCTCGCGACTGATCGACACCCCGGTCGGGGCGGTGTCGCCGCGGGCGGTCGCGGTGTACACCTCCATCGGGTTTCTCCTCGCGATCGGGGTGGTCGGGGTCGCGGCGGTCGGTGCGCTTCGCCCGATCGACTCGCGACGACGACACCGCCGCCCGGACACTGCCAAAGGCGTCCTCGCGTCCGCGTCTACGAACCCCGCGAGCGCGGCGGTCGTCGCGTTCGTACCAGCGGTCGGGGTCGCTACCTGGCTCGCGTACGCCGGCTACACCCTGGTGAACCTCTCGCTTCTGGCGTACGTCGTCTTCGCAGTCCCGGTCGGACTCGTCGCGGCCCGACGGGACCGCATCGACGACGAGAAGGATCGTCGCGTCGCGGCGTTCGTCTACGCCGTCTCCGAGCGCGCGTCGGGCGGACGACCGTTCCCGGAGGCGGTCGCCGCTGTGGCGCGCGAGGTCGAGCTCGGACCCCTCGAACGCGACGTCGCCGACCTGGCGTTCAACCTCTCGGTGACGACGACAGGCGGGGGCGACGTCGCCACTAGGAGCAACGTCACCGGCGGCACCGACCTCACCGGCGGCACCGACGGTGAACCACGAGCGGACTCCAACACCGCCCACGCGGACAGCACCGACGCGGTCGGTCGGCGAATGACGGACGGCCGGGGAGAAGTTCGCGGGGCCGCGCTCGACCGCTTCGTCGAGCGGGTCGGGACGCCGCTGGCGGATCGAACGGTCGGCCTCGTGAGCGGGGCGCTCCACGCCGGGAGCACGGTGGACAACGTCTTCGAGACGCTCCGGGTCGAGGTCGACCGGTTGACCCATGAGAAACGAGCGCTCCGTGCGGCGATGCGGCGGTACGTCGCCGTCGGCTGGGTCGCCGCGCTCGCGGTCGCGGGGGTCGTCGCCGCGATCAACACGCAGGTGATGGAGCCCGAGCGGCTTGTCGTGCTCGCCGCCGCGCTCGACCTCCCGTTCGATCCCGACCTAGTTCATCCCGACGTCGAGCGGTTCCGCCTGTACGCAGTCGCCCAAGCGACGATGCTCGCCTCCGGCTGGTTCGCCGGGGCCGCCGCCCGGGGACGAAACGGAGCGCTGCTCCACTCGGGGATCCTCGTCGGACTCTGTTATGCGGGGTTCGTCTGGACCGGCCTTATCTAGCCGACTCCGTCGCAGTGAGGCGGGTCCGATAAGGTGTCTCTGAACCGCTCGGGCCGACGGTCGAACACGTGACCGGTCGACCACCTCTCCGTGCAGGAGACGCCGGGAAAGTATTAGTTCCAACCGACCCCTTCGGTGGATATGGCTCCGACACCAGACCTGACCGGACGGACGGCGCTCGTGACGGGAAGCGCGAAACGAGTCGGCCGTGAGCTGTTGCTCTCGATCGCCGACTGTGGCGCAGACGTCGTCGTTCACTACAAGGACAGCGAAGCGGCGGCGGCCGCCACCGCGGAGGAAGTCCGTGATCGCGGCGGCGTCGCGATCACCGCACAGGGTGACGTTACCGATCCGGCGTCCGTCGACCAGCTGTTCGAAACCGTCGAAGCAGAACTCGGCTCGGTCGACGTTCTCGTGAACAACGTCGGTGACTTCGACTCACGCCACTGGAGCGAAATCGAGTGGGAGTCCTGGCGAAACGTGGTCGAAACGACGTTTTACGGGACCGTTCTCTGTTCTCGTCGGGCCGTGCCCGCGATGCGCGAACAGGGCTGGGGGCGTATCGTGAACATCGGCTTCGCCGACAGCGACCGAATGCACGCCCATCCGGTGAACTTCCCGTACTTCGTCGCCAAGACGGGCGTGCTCATGTTCACGCGGATGCTGGCGACCGATACGCGTGACGACGGCGTCACGGTCAACGCCGTGTCGCCGTTCGCCGTCTCGAACACCGAAGCGGGCGTCGAAGCGTTTCCACGAGGCCGCCCCGCCAGTTTCGACGACGTCGCCGCCCCGCTCAGGTTCTTTTTGAGCGACGCGGCGAGCTATATAAGCGGCGAGAACGTCGCCGTCGACGGCGGTCGAATGCCGGAGTTCGACGGCTGAGGCCGCGAGACGAACGAACCGACGGGCTTCGAGAACGGCAGACGAGAACAGAGCGCGGACGACGGGCACACGCCGACGGGGGTGGGTACGCTTACAAGACGAGAACGCGGTCGGTGAGCCAGCACCCCGCGAACTCGCCGCTCGACCGTTTCGAAACACCGAACTGATACGTGACGGTTCGGCCAGCGGATCCGGTGAGCGTGACGCGCTGTTGTGCACGGGACCCGGTTCGCTCTACCGGTCCTGTGACCGCCTCCTCGTGGTCGATCATCGGCGCGTACTGCGGCCCGTTGACCATCTCGACGAACCGGTCGAGCGGCCCGGTCATACGTCGGTTCGCGGGAGACGCGAAGTTGTACGCGGTCTTGATCCCCGCGTTCTCCACCGGCGTGCCGTTCTCCGCCAGCGCAGAGACCTGCACGTCGATGACCGCTTCAGGGTCGTCCGTCGGATCGGGCGTCGGCAGTCCGTCGACCGGATACGTCGAGGAGTTCATCGTCGAGAATACCGTACGTACCTGTCCGTGTGTGGCCGTTTCAGCCTTTGGGCCGACCACAGATTTAAGCCCGCCGAAGCCGTGTCATATGATGCCATGTGTCGAAGTTACTCGAGTCGTGACCGGAGCCGCGACACCGACCGAGAAGAGTCTCCATCACCGGAGCAGGAACCGGCCGAAGACGTGGAGATTCTCACAGACGGCGGCGACGAAGACGAGTAGGACCCGGACAGGGTTGGTTCCAACTCATCGAGGTCGCCACCGTCGAACCCTGCGTTATTTTCGATCGGCTAGCGACGACCCGGCCTCGCTCGTCGGTGCGTGTCGTCTCTCACCAGCCGTCGCTCGGTTCGATGAGACCGTCACCGGATCGTAACGCCGCTCAACCCGATCGATTAAAGTTCGGTTGTACTAATTCATGGCTAGTGGTGAAGTCGGATCATTCAGGCGATCGGTCTGCTCAGCACAGCCGGCAGACGGAGCGCGCCCCGTGAGTCGTGTCACGCTCGTGCTGGTCGCCGGAACGACCGCGACGGCCGCGATCGACGGAATCAGTGCCGCAGGGGCGGACCCGACGCTCCGGCGGCACACGCCGAGTGCCGACCTCGAAATCGTCGCCGACGGGCGTCCAGCGACCGACTCTCTCCTCCCGGTCAGTCCGTCTGGCTGTCCGACACCGGCCGTGATCACGCGGGCGGTTCGGGAACTCGTCGGCTTCGATGTCGTCGGCGTCGACGCGGGGCTCGCCGTCCCGACGACGACCCCTACTCAAGCGCTGAGCGCCGACCCCGGCGGCGACATTCGCGATCCCGAACCCGTCTCGGACGCGAAGCGGATATTCGATCGAGGGCGTTCGCTGGCCGGCGAGATCGCATCCGGCAGCGTGACCGATTCCGACGGCGGGAGCGGCGACCCCCCTGACGAGCTCCTGCTCGCAGAGACCATCCCGGGCGGCACGACGACCGCGCTCGGGGTGTTGACCGCGCTCGGCGAACGGCCGAGCGTCTCCTCCTCGTTGGCGGCGAACCCGGTCGAACGGAAACGCCGCGTCGTCGACGACGGGCTCGCCGCGAGCGGCTTCACGCCGGGCGACGCGGCAGGTGCCCCCGTCGCGGCGATTCGGCAGCTCGGTGACCCCGTGTTGGCGGCGGCGACGGGGATTCTCGTCGGTTCCACCGAAGCGGACGTCGACGTGACGCTGGCTGGTGGGACACAGTTGGCTGCGGTTGCTGCGCTGGCACGGCACGCCGGTGTCGACCGGCGGCTGCCGCTGGCGACGACGTCGTTCGTCGCCGACGACCCGACCGCGGACGTGGCGGGACTCGCCGCCGACCTCGACTGCTCGCTCGTCGCGACCGACCCCGAGTTCGCCGCGAGCGACCACCCGGCGATGCGGGCGTACGCCCGCGGCGAGGCGAAAGAGGGGGTCGGAATGGGCGGCGTGTTAGCACTCGCCGACCGTGCGGGCGTCCCCGCGGCGACGGTACGCGAGCGTGTCGCGTCGCTTACGGATCGGCTGGTCGCCGAGCACGGGTCGGTGACGGAGGAGTACGGACCCAGAATCGGGGGTGATCGGTCGTGAAGGGGCTCGTCGTCGGCGGGACGGCTTCCGGCGTCGGGAAGACAGTCGCGACACTGGCGACGATCCGGGCGCTGTCGAACGCGGGTCACACGGTCCAGCCGGCGAAGGCCGGCCCAGATTTCATCGACCCGAGTCACCACGCCGCCGTCGCCGGCCGCCCGTCTCGAACGCTCGACCTGTGGCTCCAGGGCCCCGAGGGGGTCCGCCGTAACTACGCGCGCGGTGAGGGAGACATCTGTGTCGTCGAAGGGGTCATGGGGTTGTACGACGGCGACGTGTCGAGTACGGCGATGGTCGCCGAGGTGCTCGACCTGCCGGTCGTGCTCGTCGTCGACGCGAACGCGGGGATGGAGAGCGTGGCGGCGACCGCGCTCGGCTTCGAACGGTTCGCCGCTCACGCCGACCGTGACGTCGATGTCGCGGGCGTCATCGCACAGCGAGCGCACGGGGGCCGGCACGCGAACGGAATCCGGGGTGCGCTCCCGGACGAACTGACGTATCTCGGTCGGATCGCACCCGACGAGCGGTTGGAGATCCCCGAACGACACCTCGGCCTCCATCTGAGCGAGGAGGCACCGGTCGACGACGCGGCGCTCAACGCGGCCGCCGCCGAGCTGAACGTCGATCGTCTCCTCGGCGTCGCTCGCGAGCCGACCCTCGCTGCGTCGCCGTCGGACGGAGTCGTTGGCGGGGGTGTCGTCGGGGAGGAGGGGGTCGGCGGCGGGGAGGACGGGGCAGGTTCCACGTCCGAGCCCGACCGCCCACGCGTCGCGATCGCCCGTGACGACGCGTTTCGGTTCGTCTACCCGGCGACCGTCGAGCGGCTCCGCGAACGGGCAACGCTTGTCACGTTCGCGCCGACCGCGGGCGACCCGCTTCCGGACTGTGACGGGGTGTACCTGCCAGGCGGGTATCCCGAGCTCCACGCCGAGTCGCTCGCCGCCGGGCCGGCGCTCGACGGGATCGCCGCCGCAGCCGCCGATGGGACGCCGGTCCTCGGCGAGTGCGGCGGGTTCATGGCGCTCGCGTCGTCGCTGACGACCGCCGAGGGCGACACCTACCGGATGGCCGACGTGCTCCCCGCCGACGTTCGGATGTGCGACCGGTATCAGGCGCTCGACCACGTCGAACTCCGGGCGAAGCGAGACGGGCCGACCGCCACGAGCGGGGAGACACTCCGCGGCCACGAGTTCCACTACTCGGCGGCGGACGTCGACGGCGACGTACGGTTCGTCTTCGACGTGGAACGTGGCACGGGGATCGATGGCGAACACGACGGGCTGACCGAACACCGGACGCTCGGGACGTACTGCCACCTCCACCCGGAGAGCGGGGCGTTCGACGCGTTCCTCGACCGAGTATGCTCTCGATAGCTATCGTCGCGCCGGTAGTCGGGGCGCTGGCCGTTGCCCTTGTCATCGACCTCGTGGTCGGAGAACCGCCGCGCCGACTCCACCCAGTGGCGTGGTTCGGATCGGCCGTCGGACCGTTCGACCGCGAGTGGTCGCGTCCTCGCCTCGTCGGGGCCTGTGTCGCGGTCGGGCTGCCGGGCGTGGCCGCCATCGTTGCTGGGTCCGTGTTGATTGGGACCGCGATCGGGGCGGCAGTCGTCAGCGGTTCGGGTGCAGTGGTCGCGGGCGGCGCGAGCGACGCGGGCAGCGCGGGGGTCGCCGTCGCGGGTGTCATCGCTGGCGTGATCCTCTCGGTGACTGTGAGCCTCCGGATGCTCCTCGGCGTCACGACCGACGTCGTCGGGCACACAGCGGGAGACGTGGACGCCGCTCGCACCGCTGTCCGTGCGCTCGTCGGCCGGGAAACGACCGATCTCTCGCCGGCCGCGCTCCGGAGCGCAGCCGTGGAGAGCGCGGCCGAAAACCTCGCGGACGGGTTCATCGCACCTCTCGTCGGCTTCGTCGCCGGCGGGGTGGCCGGGCTCGTGCTCGTGGCAGTGGGGTGGGGTGGCGGCGGCGTCGGTGGTGTCGGCGTCGGTACCGATGGTGTCGGCGTCGGTACCGATGGTGTCAGTATCGACCTCGTGAGCACGTCCAGCGGTTTCTGGGGGATGTTCGGCAGTCTCGTCCCCCTCGCACTCGGTGTCGCCGGCGCGGTCTGGATCAAAGCCGTCAACACGCTCGACTCCATGCTCGGCTATCAGTCGAAGCCGGTCGGCTGGGCCAGCGCCCGCCTCGACGACGCGGTCATGTACGTTCCGGCCCGCCTGACGGCCGTGTGTCTCGCGATCGCCGTGGGACCGGCCGGTTTCATCGACACGCTCCGCCGAGCGAGCCGATGGGCTCGCGTTCCGAGCTCGCCGAACGCCGGGTGGCCGATGGCGACCGCGGCGGCCGCACTCGACGTACGGCTGGAGAAACCCGATCGATACGTGCTCAACCCGGCCGCCGACCTGCCGACAGTCACGGACGCCGAGCGAGCCGTCCGACTCGTCCGTCTCGGCGGGGGCGTGTCGGTCGTGGTCGCAGCGGTGACCCTGCTTGCGGCAGCGACCCTGCTCGCGGCGGCCGAAGATGTCGGCTGGCTCACCACACTGATCGGCGGTCCCGTCGGCCCGTTCGTGGGTAGCTCGTCGGAGGTGTTTGCGAGATGATCGCCGCACTCCGCGGCGCGCTCGGCTTCTTTACCCGGATCCCGGTCGGGCGGAGCGAGGCGGCGTGGGAGGCGTTCGTCCGTGCCCCCTGGACCTTTCCCGTCGTCGGCTATCTCGTCGGCGGGGTCGTCGCCGCGCCACTGCTTCTCGCGGTGGTCCGCCCGCTTCCGGAACCGACCGTCGCGCTGTCGGTCCTCCTCGCGATCTACGCCGTGACGGGGATCACCCATCTCGATGGAGTCGCGGATCTGGGCGACGCCGCGGTCGTCCACGGCGACGCGGCTGACCGCCGGGAAGTCATGCGTGACTCCGCCCTCGGCGTGGGTGGAACCCTCGCGCTGGCGCTCGTCGTGATCGGGATGCTAACGGGACTACTCGGCGTCGTAAGGGTCGGGACGGCCGGCGCGTCCAGCGGCTGGGGAGTCGCCACCGCGGCCGCGATCGTCGTCGTTGCCGAGGTGTCCGCACGGACGGCGGCGGGACTCCTCGTCTGTGTCGGCGACGCCGCACACACGGGACTCGGGTCCTCGGTGATCGACCGGGCGGGCCCGCGAGCCACGCTCCCGATGTTCGCGCTGGCCGTCCCCGCCGTGGCGTTCGGCTGGCCACGGCTCGTTCCCGGTGTCGCCGCGCTCGTCGCCGCGCTGGGAACAGCAGTCGTGATGCGACGGTGGGCGAACCGAAGGCTCGGCGGGATCTCCGGCGACGTGCTGGGCGCGACGACGGAGCTGTCGCGGGTCGCCGCACTACACGCGGGGGTGATCGCGTGGACGCTCTCGTGATGTGTGGTGGTCGCGGGACCCGTCTCGGCGGCGACACCGAGAAGCCGCTCACCCGGGTTCGTGGGCGGCAGATGGTCGACAGAGTGTGTGACGCGCTCGCTGAGAGTCGCGTCGAAACGACGTACGCGGTCGTCTCACCCCACACGCCCGAAACAGGGGCGCACCTCGCGGAGCGGGGTGCAGGGGGGGATCGGGACGACGTGAACGGGAGGTCCGATGAGATGGACGCTGGCGACGGATCCGACGTGCGGGTCGTCGACGCGCCGGGCGAGGGATACGTCGCCGATCTGCGGTACGCGCTCGACGCCCTCCCGCTCGACGGGTCGCGCGTCCTGACCGTCGCGGCCGACCTCCCTCTCCTCGATGGCGAGGCGGTCGACGCCGTCCTCGAGGCGGCACGGACTGCCGAGGCGGACTCGGTCGCGGTCCACGTGCCTGCGGCGCGCAAGCGTGCGCTTGGCGTCAGCGCCGACACGGCAGCCGTCATCGACGGTCGAGATCTCGTCCCAACCGGGATCAACGTCGTCGCCACTGAGGCGGGCGAAGCCGCGGAGGGAACCGTCCACGTCACGGACGACCGTCGAGTCGCCGTCAACGTCAACTACCCGTCGGACGTGTGGATCGCCGAGGCGTTGCTCGCGGCGACGCCCGATGAACCGACCTGGGGGGACCATCGATGAACGTCGACACCGCCGCCGACCTCGACCGCGCGCCGCACGGAAGCAGCGACGACCCCGAGCTGCTCGACTTCTCCGCGAACACGAACCCGGTCGTGCCGGAGGGGCTCGAAGCGGT
>LFFM01003345.1_pt1 | contig 10141 bp, 9 predicted proteins | sample 643131 | NCBI WGS metagenome assembly LFFM01 (sample SAMN03777445, study PRJNA286221) | soda lake metagenome | biome: soda lake; feature: Kulunda steppe; material: water; isolation source: sample Tc-Br brine of Tanatar trona crystallizer | place: Russia: Kulunda steppe | collected 2011-07 | reverse complement strand
TCCACCAGATATTCTCCCCTGATCGCTGTCCCACACTCTGGACATTCGTGAATCGTGTCTTCCCCACATTCGTCACACTTCGCCTGACGGAACTGCGGAGAACTTCGGTATTTATCCGTGATTTTATGCCCGTTTAGGCACACTTGCATTACGTCGTACTGTCCCATGACAGTTGGAGAACACTATTTCCTCTTGAACGTTTCCCAGAAATAGGAACTATATAATATATTTCCGCAAATATCGCGCCTTCGATGTGTCCGACGACGAGGCGGCGTTCGAACGGGCAGCCGACCGACTCATGCCCGCCGGCGAGTCCCGTGTCTGGAACAACGCGATCATGGAGTTGGGCGGGGTGGCCTGCGGAAAAGCGCCGAGCTGTGACGAGGCCGGGTGTCCGTGGCGGGAATGGTGTTCGGCCTACGAGACCGGCGATTTCACCGCGCCCGACGTTCCCACCCAACCCGAATTCGAGGGGAGCAGACGACAGATGCGCGGTCGGGTGATCTCGGCGCTCAAGGAGTTCGAGGAACTACCGCTGGACGAGCTCGGCCCCCGCGTCCGCGTGGATTACACACCCGACGGCGAGTACGGTCGCGAGTGGCTCTCCGGCCTCGTTTCGGATCTGGCCGATGACGGACTACTCGAGACGGAAACTCGGGACGGCGACCGGTTCGTCCGGCTCCGATCCTGAATCGTCCGATCCAGTACGGTTTTGCCCGTTCCGACCGATCGCTCAGTATGAGCGAACTACACGTCGTTGCCGTCGCCGGCAGTCTTCGGGAGGGTAGTCACACGCGGTCGGCCTGTCGACACGTGCTCGAGACCGCGGCCGAGTTCGAGGGCGTCGACACCGATCTCGTCGATCTCCGGGCGCTTTCGTTGCCGGTCTACGACGCGGACGCGGACGACGCCGGCGACGCCCCGGATCTCAGAGCGCGGATTCGGGCGGCCGACTCGGTCGTCCTCGGCAGCCCCGTCTATCACGGCTCGTACTCCTCGGCGCTGAAGAACGCCCTCGACTACTGCGGTTTCGACGAGTTCGACGAGACGACGCTCGGACTCTTGTGCGTCGCCGGGGGCTCGTTTCCGACGACGACGCTCGATCACCTTCGATCGGTCGGGCGGGCGCTCAACGCGTGGGTGTTGCCCCACCAGGTCGCCATCCCGAGAGCCCGAAACAGCTTCGAGAACGGCGAAATCGTCGACGATGACGTCGACGAGCGCGTCGGAACGCTCGGCCGGCGGGCGGTCGAGTACGCGAGGATAGAACCGGACCCGCGGACTATAGAGTCGACGCAGAACGTCGGCGCCGACGATTAGATAGAATCCGACAACCGTTTTAAGCCCGGACTGTTGGGTTCCGGTAATGGGCAACTGTATCATCTGCGGCACGTCGACCGATGGACCGATCTGTGACGTCCATCAGGAGGACGTCGTCTTCGAGTTCGAAGGCAACGAACCGTCACAGCTGACACCGGGACGTTTCTATCGAGGCACCGTCGACGGGTACGCCGACTTCGGCGTGTTCATCAACATCGGCAACGTCACCGGGCTCCTCCACCGGAGCAAACTCGATCGGCGCCTCGAGGGGCTCGATTGGGAGGTCGGCGACGACGTCTGCGTGCAGGTCAACAACGTCCGCGACAACGGCGACATCGACCTCGACTCCTCGATCCGACAGTCGGCCGAGGACTTCCGGGGGACGCTCGTCCAGACGCCGGACGGCGATCGGCTCCTCGACGGTACCGACGGGGACGAGGACGACGAAGGCGACGATGACGGAGACGAGAAGCGGGCGGACGTCGAGACGGATCCCGAGCCGGCTGAGACGGCAGGACAACCCGAATCAGAGACCGAACCTGAAGGGGCCGCCGACGCGACCGAACGGGCGGACAGCGCGGACGAGCAAAACGACGGCGACGCCAGTGGCTTCGACTCCTCCGAAGTCGCCGCGGACGATTCGGAGACAGTCTCCGAGGAGCCGGCGGACGGCTCGGAACTGGAGATCGACCGCGTCACGGTCGGCTCGCTCGGCGACCGCGTGGGCGAGACGGTCCGACTCGAGGGGACGGTCGCGTCGGTCAGACAGACCTCGGGGCCGACCGTGTTCGAGCTCAGAGACGAGACCGGGATCGTCGACTGTGCGGCCTTCGTCGAGGCCGGAGTCAGAGCGTACCCGGAGATCGAGGCCGACGACATCGTTCGCCTGGACGGCGAGGTCCGGGTCCGCCGCGACGAGATCCAGGTGGAGACGGAATCGCTCGTTGCCCTCGAGGACGAGGGGCGCGCGACCGTCGAGTCCCGGATGGACGACGCACTCGAGGACCGGGCCGGGCCCGAAACCGTCGATCCGCTCGCCGAGGACGCGGCGATCGACGCCGTCGTCGATGAGGTCGAAGGCGTCGCGACGGAGATCCGGCGGGCGGTCATCGAGTCCCGCCCCATCGTCGTTCGCCACGACGCGACGGCGGACGGGTACGTCGCCGGCGCAGCGATCGAGCGGGCAGTCCTCCCGCTCATCGAAGCCGAACACGCCTCCGCCGACGCGGTCTATCACTACTTCGACCGTCGGCCGCTCGAGGACGGCGTCTACGACATGAACGACGCGACGAAGGACGTAACCCGGATGCTCGGCGACCGGAACCGCCACGACGAGAAGCTCCCGCTTTTCGTCTTCGCCGCGGCCGGATCGACCCCGGCCTCGCTCGACGGCCTCGAACTCCTCGACATTTACGACGCGCCCCGCGTCGTTCTCGACGGGCGGACGGCCGACGACGCCGTCGCGGAGGAGGTCGACTCGCTCGTGACCGTCGAGGATCGGACGGCCACGACGGTGGCCGCGACGGTCGCCGCGGCGGTCAACGGAGACGTACGCGGCGATCTGACGCATCTGCCGGCGGTCAGCTACTGGGCGGACACACCGGAGGCGTACGCCGATCTCGCCGCCGATGCCGGTATCGACGACGAGGCCGCGAGACAGCTCCGGGAGGCGATCGCCCTCGAGGCGTTCTATCAGTCCTACGAGGACAAACGCCAGCTCATCATCGATCTCCTGTTCGAAAAGCGAACCGGCCTCGCGGAGCAGGTCTCCGAGCAGTTCCGGACCAAACTCGAAGCCGAGATCGATACCGCCGAACCGAACCTCGAGGAACGAACCGTCGAGGGGACGACGGTCACCGTCCTCGACACCGAAGCCTACACGCATAAGTACGATTTCCCGCCGACGCGACTGCTGCTCGACGAGCTCGCGCGCCGGCTGGATTCGACGGCCGTTATCGGTCTCGGAACGGACGAACTCCACATCCGAACGGCCGCCGAACTCGACGTCGGCTCGATCGCCGCCTCGGTTTCGGCGGCCGTCCCGAACGCCGGCGTCTCCGATCCCGGCGCCCGCCAGCCGAAACTCGAGTTCCTCGCCGGCGAGCGCGAGGCCGTCATCGACGCGGTCGTCGAGGCCGTCGTCGAAGGGATCGCCGCACCGTCCGTCTGAGGCGTCACCGGACCGCTATTCATTTCCCCTCGCGTCCCGTTGTCCCGATAGCGAATGAGTACCGACGTCGATCCGGCCGAAACCGAAGCGTTCGAACGCGTCTGTGAGTCGCTCGTCTCGGCGATCCTCGCGGGTGAGATCGAACGCGACGACGTCGAGCGCGCCAAGATGGACGCCTGCCGGGAACACTCCTCGCCGAAGGTCCCGAAGAACACCGAGTTGCTCGATTACGCGCCCGAAGAGCGCCGCGAGGAGCTCGAATCGGTACTGCAGCGAAAGCCGGTGCGGACGGCCTCCGGCGTCTCGCCCGTCGCGATCATGACGTCGCCGCATATGTGCCCTCACGGCAAGTGTCTCTACTGTCCGGGCGGGCCTGCCTCGGAGTTCTCCTCCTCGCAGAGTTACACCGGCCACGAACCCGCCGCCGCCCGCGGCGTCCAGAACGATTACGATCCCTACGGACAGGTGACGCTCCGGCTCCACCAGCTCCGGGAGATCGGTCACCCGGTCGACAAGGTCGAACTCATCCTGATGGGCGGGACGATGACCGCCCGCAGTCACGACTACCAGGAGTGGTTCGTCAAGCGGGCGCTCGAAGCCATGAACGATTACGATCTCGATTCGCCGCCGAACCCGAGCGAGACGGAGTCGTTCGAACCCGATCCCGAAGAGACCGAGTTCCGGTATCTCGAGGACGTCATCGCCGAGGCCGAGACGGCCGAGATCCGCAACATCGGGACGACATTCGAGACCAAGCCGGACTGGTGCGATCCCGAACAGATCGACCGGATGTTGCGACTGGGTGGAACGAAAGTCGAGGTCGGCGTCCAGACGACCTACGAGCGGATCAACCGCGAGATGCACCGCGGCCACGGGATACAGGCCTCACTGGACGCGAACCGTAGACTCCGGGATGCCGCCTTCAAGGTCGGCTTTCACATGATGCCCGGCCAGCCGGGGATGTCCAAAGAGATGTGTCTGCAGGACTTCCGGGAGCTGTTCGAATCCACCGACTGGCGCCCGGATTATCTGAAGATCTATCCGACGCTCGTCGTCCGCGACACCGTCACCTACGACATGTGGCGCCGCGGCGAGTACGAACCGCTTACCAACGAGGAGGCGGCCGAACTCGTCGCCGAGATCAAATCGATGATCCCCCGATACACCCGGCTCCAGCGCGTCCAGCGGGACATCCCGGCGGATTTCATCGACGCCGGCGTCTGGAAGTCGAACCTCCGACAGCTCGCCTGGAAGCGGATGGACGAACACGGCTGGACGTGTGAGTGCATCCGCTGTCGGGAGGTCGGAATGAACGACGGGACGCCCGAAACCGTCGATCTCGACGTGCTCACCTACGAGGTCGCCGGGGGAACCGAACACTTCATCTCGTTCGAGGATTTCGAGCAGGACCTGTTGGTCGGCTTCTGTCGGCTGCGCTTTCCGAACGATCCGGTCCGAGAGGAACTCGAAGACGCCGCGTTGGTTCGGGAGTTACACGTCTACGGCAGCGAGGTCGGTGTGGGTGAGACGGCGAATGCGGGTGCGGACGACCACCAGCACCGCGGTTACGGACGACAGCTGCTTCAGGAGGCCGAACGGATGGCCGAAAAAGCGGGCTACGAGAAGCTGTCGGTCATCTCCGGGATCGGTGTGAGACAGTATTACCGGGAGAAACTCGACTACTATCAAGACGGGCCGTACGTCTCGAAGCGACTTCCGTAGCGGTTCCGCGAACCACCTCCCGAACCACGACTCGTCACGATCAAGAGGAGCGACGAGAAACGGGACGTATGGCACGCGAGATCGCCGACGGCGTCCACCTGCTGGAGATCGCGTGGCCGGAGCCGATCGGTGCGAACGCCTATCTCGTCGACGACGGCGATCTGACGCTCGTCGACGCGGGGGTTCCGATCCCTCGACGACCGATCTCGGGCGAGATCCGGGCTGCCGGCTACGACGCTGCGGATATCGATCGGGTGCTGTTGACCCACTACGACATCGACCACGTCGGCGGGCTCGCACGGATCGACCTCGACGTGCCGACGTATCTCGGCGCGCTCGATCTCCGGCTCGTTCGCCGGTCGTGGTCGCCCCCGTGGCGACACCAAAAGGGCGCCTTCCATCGGCTCGCCCGTCGGGTGTATTCGCTCTCGAACACCGATCTCCGAGCGGTTTCCGACGGCGATCGGATCGGCCGGTTTCGGGCGCTTCACACGCCCGGGCACAACCCCGGTCACACGGTGTTTCTCCACTCCGACTCGGGAGCCGCCTTTCTCGGTGATCTCGTCTGGAGCACGGGCGAGGGTTTCGTCGCCCCGCCGTGGATCGATTCCTACGATACCGACCGGATCGTAGAGAGCATCGACCGCCTCGCCGGATACGAGTTCGATGCGGCCTGTATCGGCCACGGGCGGCCACACCCGAATCGCGGTTCCGACCGACTTCGTAGGCTCGCCGGGGAGCTGGTCCGCGAGCAAGCCCGCGACCGACCGTGAGTTTCAAGCGCGGTGCTCTCCCAGAAATCGGCATGCATCCGCGCGCCGAGGAGTTCACGGAACGTGTCGAGGACCGGTACGGGTTCGAGGTCGACGCTCACGAGTTTCCCGAAGGGACGAAAACCGCCGCCGACGCCGCCGAGGCGGTCGGCTGTTCGGTCGAACAGATCGCGAGCGGGATCGTTCTCTCCGCGGACGGCGATCTCGTTGTCTCGGTGACGAGCGGCGCCAACCGCGTCAACGCGGCGAAGATAGCCGACCGAGTCGGCGTCGATCCGGCGACCGTATCGATGGCCGACGCCGACGAAATCAAGCGGACACTCGGCTGGTCGATCGGCGGCGTCCCGCCCTTCTGTCACGAGACGGCTGTTCCGGTGTTCATGGACGAGACACTGATGGAGTTCGACGAGGTCTGGGCCGCCGCCGGGACGCCCGAAGCGGTCTTCCCGATCGATCCCGAAACGCTCGCCGAGCTCGCAGGGGCGACGGTCGCCGACGTCCGGGAGTGATGCTCCCTGAGGTCAGTCAGTGCAGGGAAAGTCCGCCGACGGAGCGGTCCGAAACGACGACCGCGAAGAGATAGATCGCGATCGCGATCACGATGATCGATCCCCCGGGCGGGAGACTCTGTCCGATCGCGACGCCGAGTCCGCCGAGGACGGACACCTGGCCGATGAGTATCGAGAGATACAGCGTCTCGCGGAAGCTCCGGGCGATCTGTGAGGCGGCGGCGACGGGGATGACGAGCAGGCCGGCGACCAGGATGACCCCGAGGATCTGCATCGCGCCGACGACGACGACCGCCGTCATCACGACCAACAGGGCGTTATACCACCTGACGTTGAGCCGCGCGACCTGGGCGGCCTGTTCGTCGAAGGTGATGAAGAGGAACTGTTTGTAGTTATAGAGGACGACGGCGACGACGACGACGCTGAGTACGGAGACGAGCCGGGCACCGCTCGCGGTCACGATCGCGAGGCTGCCGAACAAAAATCCCTCGATGTCGATCGGCACCGCGACGGTGTCGCGACCCCAGCTGATGAGCAGAGTTCCGACCGCGAAACTCCCGGTGAGGACGATCGCGATCGGCACGTCGCCGTAGGAGTCCGTGTGTTCGGTCAGCCACTGGAGCCCGAGCGCGCCGACGGCGCTGACTATCAGGGCGACGACCAACAGCGAACTCTGCCAGCCAGTCACGGCGACGAACAACAGCCCGATCGCCACGCCAGCGAAGGCGGTGTGGGCGAGCGTCTCGCCGATGAGCGCCATCTGTCTGTGGACGAGGTACGTGCCGACGAGCGGTCCGACGATGCCGACGAGGACGCCCGTCGCCAGCGCGCGCCACGTGAACGGATGTCGGAAGACGTTCGTCCCGAGGAAGAAATCGATCCACGCGCCCAGGAGCATCACCTGCCCGAAGAGCAGTTCCGCCCCCGAACCGACGCTTCCGGGCGCGTCCCGGAGCCAATCCAGCGCGACGAACAAGAGCATGACGACGGCGAGGGCGGCGGTGAGCGAAATACCGACCATCTGGATCGCCTCGCGGGGAGAGAGCCCGCGAACGCGGGCGATACCCGTTCGATCCGCGGTCTCCGTCCCGGTTTCGGTGTCCAGACTCATCAGTGATCGTGTTCGACGATTCCGGTTGCCGCACCGTACGCCTCGCCGAGGGCGTCGCTTTCGAGAAAGGAGACGGTGTCCCCGTGGTGGTACAACTGGCGGTTGATGCAGGCGACCGTGTCGACGTGTTTGGTCAGCACGTCGATGTCGTGTTCGATGAGGATGATCGTGATCCCCTGCTGGTTGAGCCGATCGAGGAGGTCGTAAAACCGATCGCGGGAGTCGGCGTCGACGCCGACGGTCGGTTCGTCGAGGGCGAGAATATCGGCGTTCGAAGCCAGCGCCCGGGCGATGAACGCCCGCTGTCTCTGTCCGCCGGAGAGTTCGTTTATATGCCGACTACGGAGGTCGGAAATCCCGACGGTATCGAGCGCCTCGGCGACGATCCGGTAGTCTTTCTCACCCAGACGCGAGTGACCGACGTGGGCGAACCGGCCCATGAGCACCGCCTCCTCGACGGTGACGGGCATCGATCCGCCGCGGTCCGTCGAGCGCTGTGCGACGTAACCGATCCGCTCGCCCTCGGAGAACTCCGTCGCCGGTTCGCCGAACAGCGACACGGACCCCGAATCGGGTTTCCGGAGCCCGATCATCAGATGCAGAAGCGTCGTCTTTCCGGAGCCGTTCGGACCGATCAGCCCGAGGAAATCGCCGTCGCCGATGCTGAGCGAGACGTTCTCGACCGCGGGCGTCTCGTCGTAGGCGAACGTCACGTTTTCGACGTCGATTATCTCGCTCACGCTATCGTTGTTCGCTTATTCTCGTCGATCGGTTTTACTCTATTCATCCGAGTCACTCCGCCCCGAGCGCCATCCGCAGCGACGGGAGGTTCATTTCCTCCATCTGTTCTACCCAGCCCCAGCCGCTTTCGTCCCACTCGGTCGTCGTTCCTTCCGCCGGCGAGAGCGGTTCCGCGCCCTCGATGTCAGTGTGCTCGAAGAGCAAATCGACCATCTGCGGGTAGTCCTCCCCGGGGTTCGGTGCCTCGAAGGGATCGTACAGCACCGTCTCGATGTCGTGGGCCTCGATGACGTCGATCAGCCCCGATACGTCGTCGAACGATTCGGCGGCGTCAGGGGAGATCCCGACCGGCGTCCGGAGTTCGAAACCGTACCGGTGTTCGAGATACCCGAACGCGTCGTGGGCGGCGAGGACGGCGACGTCCCGCTCGGCGTTCTCGGCCAGTTCCTCGAACTGCCGGTGAACCGAATCGAGCCGTTCGCTGTACGCCTCGGCGTTCTCCTGGAACTCCTCGGCGTGTTCGGGATCGAGTTCCGCGAGCGTGTCGGCGATGGTTCCGACCATCTCCCGGGCGAGGACCGGATCGACCCAGGCGTGTGGATCGTAGAACTCGTCGACCTCGCCGTCGAGGTCCTCGAGCACTTCGATCCCGGACGGATCGCTGTCGGTCTCGTACACCACGTCCCCGTCCTGGCGGATCTGGAGCACGACGGCGGTCGATCCCACCGAGCGCCCGTGGAACTCGACGTGGTCGCCGTGGGACTCGATCTCCACTACGTCCTCCGGCTCGCCGTCGGCGATCCGGGCGTCGAACTGGTAGGTCTCTCCCTCGCCCAGCGGAACCACATAGCCGTCCTCGTCCTCCAACACGATACCGATCGGGACCGACGCTCCGAGTTCCACGTCCGGGATCCCGCCGTGCCAGTGGTCGGTGTGCCAGTACCCCAACTGGTCGTTCGATCGGAGATCGTAGACGTCGAACTCGACCAATCGGAGACGCTCGAGCGGATACTCGCGTCCCCTGTCCGGTTCCGGGAGTGCCCCAGAATCGAACCGGAGCAGGTTCCCCTCCAGCCCTGCCAGTAGATCCGCCGTCCGCACGTCGTCGTAGTCCCGTTCGAGTTCGGCCGCGACGTCCTGTGCCCACGAGAACTCGGGCGTGTCGAGATATATAAACAGTTCCGAGGAGGCGATATTCCGCGTGATGTCGCCGTCGGGACTCCAGCCGTGTCCCATCTGTCCTGCCTCGACCGGGTTCTCGAAGGTAAACTGTTCGCCGCCGACCTGCTCGGCCCAGTCCCAGAGCGCAAAAAACGCTGTATAACCTTCGCTGTTGCCGCTGTCCCCCTCCAGCGGGTTGGCGAGACAGCCGGCGAGACCGACGGCGGTTCCCGCTATGCCGGCCTGCAGTACTGAACGTCGTGTACGATCCATACCTGTACTCGTTCGTCTGTGGTTAAATATATTATTATCTAAATTAAAATTGTTAATAACCTATCGGGAAGGAGGGCCGATGAATAATTATCAGCGCCAGGGGGCGATTTCGGGACTGCTCCCGTCGACCGGGTTTATGCGTTCGGCGTCAGCTCCAGCGTCACGACGCCGTGATCAGGCTCGACGGCGACGTACCGTTCGACGGCGTCGCACCCGACGTCGTGGACCTCTTCGTGGACCTCGCCGGTGTGGACGGAAATTTCGCCCCCGTAGGCGAAGAAGCCGAACATTCCGTTTTCGTCGTCGTGGTGGTCGTCGTCGTGATCGTGGTCGTCGTCGTGATCGTGGTCGTCGTCGTGAT
>LFFM01003340.1_pt1 | contig 10157 bp, 8 predicted proteins | sample 643131 | NCBI WGS metagenome assembly LFFM01 (sample SAMN03777445, study PRJNA286221) | soda lake metagenome | biome: soda lake; feature: Kulunda steppe; material: water; isolation source: sample Tc-Br brine of Tanatar trona crystallizer | place: Russia: Kulunda steppe | collected 2011-07 | reverse complement strand
TGGATGTACGCGAACCCCACCGATGCACCAGTGGACGGCCAGCTATCGAACGAAAGCACGCGCCTCGCACTATTACGGTGTTTACCCCGCCGCTGTCATGCGATTAGAACGATACGGGCGCGACGGGCGCTTGTTCGACTGTCGAACGACTTGACCTTTGAGGCGTGAGGCGGCTGAAATCGCCCGGCTCAAAACAGGTGTTCTGAGGGGATCGCGTGGGAAAACAATGAGTTTGGAACCCATCGAACCCGAACCCGCACTTGAATTGTACATCGCGGACCGAGAAAACAGCGTCTCCCAAGCAACGATCTACTCACACCGATCACGGCTTGGGCATTTCGTGCGGTGGTGTGAAAGTGAGGCTGAGATAGAGAACTTGAATGAGTTGTCTGGTCGGCAGCTACACGAGTTCAGAGTTTGGCGGCGGATGGAAGGTGATCTGTCTCCCGCAAGCGAAAAGACACAGATGGATACACTTCGAGTCTTCATCAAGTGGCTAGAATCTATTGATGCTGTGGAAAAAGACCTCCACACAAAGGTTCTGTCTCCAACGCTGAGCGGTGATGATAATATTCGTGAAGAGATGCTTGACTCTGAGAGAGCTACCCAAATCCTCAGTTATCTCGAAAAGTACGAGTACGCCTCGCGGCCTCACGTCGTGCTTACTTTGATGTGGCATACGATGATGCGTGTCGGAGAAATCCATGGACTGGATTGCGGCGATTACGATTCAGCTAACCGATCACTACAGGTAGTACATCGCCCCGAATCCGGCACGACGCTGAAGAACCAAACAAGAGGAGAGCGGTACATCGCACTGGATGACGATGTTTGCGAGATTTTAGATGATTGGCAGGAGAACACTCGCCCAGCCGCAACTGATGATCACGGGCGTGAGCCCCTGATTTCGACTGGAGAAGGCCGAGCTCACACGACGACGCTGAGGGGTGACTGCTACCGATTTACGAGGCCATGTGTTGTCACACGAGAGTGTCCCCATGGGCGTGACCTTGACGAGTGTAAAGCAACTTCGTACGACTCAGCCTCACAGTGTCCGTCAGTTGTGAGTCCTCACGCTCTTCGTCGAGGAGGAATCACTAATGCACTTCAACAGGGGTGGCCCATGAAGGCAGTTGGAGACCGGGCTAATGTCAGTCAGAAAGTTCTCAAGATGCATTACGATTCGCGCACTGAGGAGGAAAAAATGGAACAGCGACGAGACTACCTAGATGATTTGTAACTAGGTCACTCTATCCTCTAAGTATCGTCCCACGTTCTTGTTAACACGTTGTTGACTAAGATCCGTCTTACGGTTCTATGATAGATGTTTTGCTCTTCCTGCTGGCTTCACCATATTGTGCGGAGATTGCCGCTGAAGCCACCGAGCGATGCTGAGAAAACCGGGGGAATGCAACTCGCAATACCGCCCGCCGCGGATTAAATAGAGCCGAGAATCAAGTATAAGCCACCAGAATTCTTCAATCAAATAAGCTATAAGTGAATTGACTGTAGAGTACTGTAGGAACTGATGGATGACATCCTGACACGACTCTCCGATGTCGGAATCAGGGAACAAGTTCCCGATGACGAACTAGCGAAGCTCCGTAAGTACGATGACGATGTGGACGCTATCGTACAGACACTTCGAGCGCGATACGACGATTCGGTACACTGCGAGATATTCCGAGTTTCGGGTGCGGGACTTGTCCGGAGTCACTTTCTGTTGCGAAACGGATATGATACAATTGAGAAAATCGCCGCACTATCAGAACACGAATTGGAACAAGTGAAATACATTGGTGCGACCTCCGCACCTGAGATACTTGATGACGCCCGTGGTCTGCTGGCCGAACCACCCCCTAACGACGTAGAGTGGCAGTATGTGTATCTCGACGCAGACAGCAGTCTCGATAGACTCCGACCTCGTTTAGCTAGTCTTTCGACAAACTCAGAGATACTGCGTCTCGTAATAGACGGATATGACACGTCTATCCGGGAAGAAACAATCCGACAAATTGCCGAACCACTGGCATCCACGGTACAGATCTGTGACCACCGCCGACACAAATTAGAGGAAGATCTTGACGATCTCAAATGTATCGCGGCAGATTTCACATACAGTATCCTCAACCAGTCAAGTTCGATCCCATCGTGGCTAACCGGAACTCATTACATTCGAACTGTCGAGCCTACAGGCGAATATGAGCACTATGAGGCACTCCATGTCATCGGACTCTATCGATACCAACCAGTAACAAAAAACCCGGATCAGCGGTCGCTGCGTCTTTATCGATTTGCCAAGCGTAACGAGTCCGACAAAGGGATACCAAAGGCGGTCGCCGATATGATTTGTCGGCGGTTTCTCCGGGCAGCAGATGATTACGACATTGTGGTTCCATTCCCTAGCCACGATGGTGGGTATTCCAAACCGATTGAGCTCACTGGAGTTTTACTCGACAAGTCAACCCCGCTCTCGTACAGGCGACTCCTCACTCGTGAAGAGGCTATTACACAGCAGAAAGAACTTGATTCGAAACCCGAGCGCTGGACCAACGCAGCTGGTTCCGTCAGCGCAACCACTGAGATCGATAACGCATCCGTAATTCTCATTGACGACATCTGTACGAGTGGTGCGTCTCTGAGTACTGCCGCACACGAACTCCGGAAGGCGGGCGCCAAAGAAGTGGTCGGTATAGTCTACGGTCTGAACACAGGATGGGGCGATATAATCGAAATTAATGGACCGGGCGCAACAATCACCCATATCAAACAATTAGATGAGGACAAATTCCGATGACAACGTCGATTAAAACGATTGCCAAGGCGGTCGCACTCACTGAACTCTCCGGAGTCGCAGACAGCAGGGCAAAGAAACTTATCGAAGATTTCGGGAGTCCTGAGGCTGTCTACAATGCGTCACTAGCCGAATTTTCCGAATATCACTACATTGATGAGTCAACATACGAGGTGCTCCAGTCCCACGAAGCGACTGTCAGCCAGATCCTCTCCGAACTCGACCGCTGCCGTCAGAACGGAATCAATCTCATATCGATCTTTGACGATCAATATCCTGACCGTCTCAAAGCCGTCTCTGGGCCGTTATTATTGTATGCTCAGGGAAACACGGCGCTTCTCTCAAGAGACAATAGTGTCGGGTTCACTGGGACGAGAAAGGCCAGCGAAGAAGCAGTCGACTGGACGCGTACCATCGCAGCCGACCTAGCCGCTGAGGACCGCGTCGTTATTAGTGGCGGGGCAACCGGCATTGACACCGCCGCACATAGTGGGGCATTAGACGCAGCAGGCAAGACAATATCCGTCCTCGGGACCGGAATCGACGTTCCTTTCCCAGAAGAAAACGAACAACTCTTCGAGCGTATAGTCGACAATGACGGCTTACTACTTGCACAGAGACGGCTCGGTGCTGGCCCGTCACGAACGGGATTTCTCAATCGAAATGCGACCCTCACTGGACTAAGCCATGCAGTAGTAGTTGTCGCCACAGACGGGACCGGCGGAACTATGTCAACGTACAGTGACGCCAAGTCCCAAGAACGACAAATCTTTTGCCCAGACCCGGAACTTCAACTTGAGCCCGCCGCCGGCATCGAACAGATCGCCGCAGAAGAAGCAATCCCAATTCACCGATACGAAGAGATACTGGCAAACCAAGATCGCTTCAAGAATCCCACGGACGCAGATGATACGGACTCCGTCTCTTCCGACACAAATCGTGGGCAAAGCTCTATTGACGATTTTACTCAATAACGACCCACATACCGAGCATACGGTATCGACGACTCTATATTTATACACAGGGCTGGCCTTGTTGAAACCCTCAATCGGTGATAGGTTTCAGCAGTCTTGCTGAATACACAGCGCATATCTCGCGCGGAAACTTCACACATAGCGGTTGTCCGGATCGGTTAAGACACCGCTGGAATCAATACTATTAAACACGGGTACGTAACCGATTCTTCGTTCAGGATGATAACGAGATTGGGAGTGCGGAGATCCATGGGGATCAGAAACGCACAGCACATTTAGTTTTTCAATAGTGCTTCCCTGTCTTACAGGCCAAACGCTGCTATTTTACAATGAACTATAATTTGCTCATTTTCTTCGTTTGCTTCTCTTAATACCATTCGATGACGACCTGCAGGAAGAACTCCAGAATCATTGTCTTGAACGACATCTTGCTTACACAAGTCAGAGAATACACGAAATCGATTCCCTTTCTCTAGAGGTTCCATTTCTTCTTCCTCCAAAAAGAGAATTTCTATTTCAGATCCTTCTCGTACGATCAAATCATATTCGAACTCCATGTCCTGTGTGTGTTCAAATGGAATCGCAATAAATAGATCTTCAGAGGGATCAATTCGAAAATCCGAATCGATCTGGAATAGCGAATACTCTGATTTAGACTCATAAGCCTCAATAACAGAAAATTTCCATCCACATTCCCGACAATCAAATTTTTTCCCACCTCTTGCTGTGCCCTTAGATATCTCTCTAATCCCTTTAGTTATCCCCTCGATCTCATTCAGCGCACTACAGTGTGGACAGTGTTCATACCTAATCATATCAGAAGTTTGTTGCTCTACGAGTAAAAATTAGTGGTGCCATTGATCTTCTCTACCAGAATCTGATCGAAGTTCCCCTGTTGGACCTCCCTATTAATGACATTCTTCTGTCGGTTTTGGAATACAGTGCGCGATTCGGCAACTGTGTCATCCGGCTACCGAGAGAAAACACATATCACCCGAGTTCAGTAACCGTTGTATGAAACGGCGACAGACAATCGCCGTAGCAGCGGGCTTTTCTCGTCGTTTGGCTGGATGTTCGGAGTTCCAGCCTCGTGATGGAGATATCGAGTTGAACATTTTCAACCAACCAGCTGATCCCCACATCATCGAGATCAGGTTCTTTGGAAATAGTTCTTCAGAGTGGGCAGCGAGAGCATATGATACTCCTCCTCATCAGTCTTTAGTTAAGCGAAGAAACGCGTGACAGCGTTGGCTTGCCGAGGCTGTTTTGCGACAGGAATGAGGAGACGGCAGGTATGGACTAAGACGACCCCTCATCTAGAATCATGCCTCACCCACGACATCGAGTTAACTTCTTTCTTTTTTGTAATCCTCTCGTTTTTCTTCCCAGATTCTATGAAGACTCATGCAAAAAGCTTGTGCAAGACCGTCAGCGTGGACAAATAAATCAATATTATTCGTAACATATCCCCTTACTGAATGGTAGGGGTTGATACCCGGGAAAGCTGAGAGGAGCTTCAAGCTAGAAAAAATCAAAAGAAGTCTTACTGCGCCGACTCCATCAAGAGATGAGTTCCAGATTGTATATCCAACGAGACGCGTGTGTTCTCGTGTATTGAATTGGTTCGGTCCGTAGACCATCTCCTCGTTAATCACACCAATCACCATCGAACTGGCCGATAATAACCAGACGTAGAGAAAAATCAATCCCGCGACTACGCCGACGGTGGTTGAACTACCAGCCACCGCGGTCAGGAGTATCCCACTTACTGTAGTAAGGATCTGCGCCCCCTGCCGTGATAACGTGACGAGAGAGGGGAGTCCGACCCCAACTCCTACAAGAAAAACACTGACTAGAGTAAGGGAGATCCATCTGACCAACCTCTCCAGTTGTTTCTGTACCGCACCAACCGCAGCGTTGGGATCGTAATTTAGGGCAGCAACCGCTTTCTGACCCGCTTGGTCCTGTAATTCTGGAACCGAGAGTTTGCTAAACGCCTCCGTAGCAGGTGAATATTCGTAATAGGCCGCTATGTAGATATTCACCAAGTCTTCCCGAATGGCTCTGTATTGGTTGAGTGGTAAAATCAAGCGAACAACTCTCTCACCTGATGGGATAGCCACATAAGTCGATTAACTGGAATGATTAATTAATCCTACCCATGAGTATCAGATCAGGCTTTTACTGAACCAAAATATTCGAGTTAGTGGACAGGATTGGACCTAGAAGATAGGACTAATTAGGGAGGCAGAAGGTGCTAACTTCTTTAGCAGGGAACCTCCTAATTCTCTTGATAACCACACATGGACGAACGTATCTGCGAACTCTATGAGGATCTGCAATCAGATAATAAGGGGGTTATTGAAGACGCCGCAGTGGAACTTGCAAGGCTTACACAGAAAGAGCCCAAGCGTATCCAACCGACTATTGAGCGACTCCAAGAAGTAGTCCGAGATGGTTCCAATAATGCACCGGGAAAGGCGTTATCGGCGTTAGCAAGATACGGTAGTAAGGTGGACCGGGGTGCTGTCGAGGCAGTGGAAGATGAGGTTTTTAATCTTCTCGTAGACAATTGGTTCAATCAGCAGAATGCATTGATCGCGGCAACGGTCCTTGATAACCCAAGGTTTAGTGATCAGACCCGAAAGCTGACTCATGTTGATAACACCGGTACAGCGGCTGCTGCCACGCTAACTTATGTGAAGGTGACTGATTCAGATCTAGAGTGGCTACCGGTTAGACAGGAGCACACCCGCCAGTTGATAAGTGGTGGAATAGACCTGCTACAAAAAAACAACCCGGAGTACCTGCTGTACCTAATGGATGCCCGTTGTGGTGAAGGCGGTCAAAAAGTATCCGCACGCGATAAACTACTTAATCGGGAACAAAAATCTCCAGACTTTTCATCTACGATACCCCAATTCATCAACGAATATCCAGATGAAGCGGTGAGCTCGTTACACATTAGTATTCTATCCCATGTAGCGGAGAGCCACCCCCAAACGGTGATTGGAACATTAGAGAAACCAGCTGAGAAGGTACAGGACGCGAATGGCTCGATGTTTCATCAGTATCTCTGGACAATGGCGAATATCGCTGAAGCCGTCCCGGACATAATCGGGGAAGAACTGGTTAAGATAGCACGTAAGGTGGTTACCGATGGAGATAGGAAGCCAGCGGTACAAGCGATCCGGCTGTTGGGTGCGGTTGAAGATACGAAAAGTCGGGGGATAATTGAGAATCGGATGGAAGATGGCAATAAGGAGGTTCAGTCAGCGGGAATAGATGTGCTTGAGTCACTCTCCCGAGACTGGGAGAAGCCCGACACTGTCCCAGAGAGCGACAGTGCCGCTGAAGCCAGTGATACTGAACGAAATAAATCAGTGGATTTTGCTGAACAGCCAATCGATACCTCTCTAGAGGAACGTGGGGATCTCGCAGAGCTGCGGGAGCGTGCAGAAGATGCAGCGCGAAAGAATCCAGTCCGTGAACAGGTGACGTCAACATCATCGCAGTACTATCGATCTAATCGTATTAAGGAATACGCCAAAGCCCGGGCAAATGGGATCTGTGAGTGCTGTGGTGAGCCAGCTCCCTTTGATGATGAGAATGGAGAGCCGTATCTAGAGATACACCACGTAGACGAGTTGGCAAAAGGCGGATCTGATCATCCGGATCGAGTCGTGGCAGTATGTCCAACCTGTCATCGCCGAGTTCATTACGGGGATGATGGTAGTGAATTGAATTCATTTTTGCGGGAGAAGCTTGAATCTGGACTCTCCGATGTAGGGCGAAGTTGATAATTCTACACCTGCTAAAATCTCAATCGGTATTAGATTTCAGGAACCGTACTAAGCTCTGCCTCTGTATCTCGCGTGCCGCTACTGACATATTGTGGAGAAATCGAGGTTGAATATCGGTACGTGAGTTCCTTGTGTTGACCGGATCCGGATAGAAAGTGTCATTTTTTGATAATTTCAACAGAGCCCAAGAGTTGGATAAACAGCCCGTGCGAAGTTTCTATGACACGCTCTTGGCGGTCAATACCTCCTTTCTATTTCATGAAGGATACGGTGCAGCCGTTCGTTGTACTGCTCGCCGTCTGTACCGTCATGTACTCGATAATGACAATTCGGACAGAGGGCTATTACGGTGTCTACGGTGTCGGTGCCGCCATCGCTTAACTCGTTGATGTGGTGGGCGTGTAGGTACGGCTCACCAGTCTTACTCGTAAACGGTGCTGGCGAGCCACAGCCCTCGCAGACGCCAGCTGCTCGCGCCTTAACGTACTGCTTGACCTCCACTGACCGATTGTACTCGACGGACGCACTCGGCGCGGATGTCGCGTCAGCCGGGATCTCCTCAACCGCGCTCTCCTGAGCCTTCCTACGTAACTCCGAAATCTCAAGCTCCTCATCATCGTCAGAATCGGGAGTCGAACCTCCAAGACCTGATGTTGTTTCTATCTTCTCGCCAACGGTCTCTCGTGCGTCCTGCTCTAACGTGTGCCGATTGACTTCTTTATCGGTAGAGGTCACCTCGACCCCCTCGCTTGAGTCCCTTGGAACTTCTTCCTCATTCCTGTCGGCAGCACTGTCCGTCCCGGACTGAGCATCCTGTTCCAGCAATTCGTTGACGGCCTGCTTGGGTTGCTTATTGAGGACGAACGCGTATGAGCCGTGAAGCATCACTGCAGTCACCTCGGTTCCTACGGCGGATCTCGAAAGCGAACCGAGGTTGATGTGTCCGTGTTCACACTCTATAATGCCGTTTCTGCTGTTGCTGACTCGGTCTACTTCTGCTGTGAACACCTCACCCGGTTTTGGTGTTTGACGAAGTTGGAAGTCATTACAGAGTGGACATATCCATGAGCCATTCCGTTTCTGTAGCACAGCCGAACATCTATTGCAGAACTTAACGCCGCTATTTAGGTCGTCGCTCTGTGGTTCAAGGTCAATTACGGATCTCAGCCACTCTATGTATCCATTTCCTCTGGCTTCCTCATCTAGAATTAAGGCTTTTCCGCGAACTAGTATTGCAGCCACTTCATTCCCGACGATGGATTCTCGGACGGGTCCTACGTTGATGCGCTGGTAGTCTGTTTCAATTATTCCATGGCCATCGTCATTGATCCGATTGATTTCTGCCGTGAAACACCCGCTTTTCCTTGACGCTGTCTGATCCCCGGAATCAGAACGGTCGCAGTTCGAACATTGCCATGAATCGTCGAGTTTTCGCATCACCTTCCCACATTCATTGCAGAACTTAGTGCGACCCGTGAACCTGACATCCCCCCGATCTGCCATAGACAGGAGATATGTGATTCATTAGCAAAAAGTTACGGACGGTGGTATAAGAGGAAAAATTTGCGTTCCCCAGTTACGCTGTTTTCGGCTCTGTAATTTCGCTAGACGTGAAGCCAACGATTTCGTTATTACCGTAGAAAGCGGAGAGACATATCGGTGTGACATCCGAAATCCGTCTCTTCACGCGTGTTACGGTGAGCTAAGGCTAAATCAGTTGTCGCTAACCCAGACGAACCCACCGACCTTGAAGGGGGAGGCGGGTTCGCCGAATGGGCGATGCTCACCGTGCATGCACTCCGCATCGAGTTGGGCAAATCCTACCGCGTCGCGGTGGATTTGCTCTCAGAAATACCCGGCGTTCTTGAAGAGATCGGACTCACCAGACTTCCACACTACACGGTGCTTCGAACGTGGTTTGAGTGGATTCCGACCAAGACGTGGCGTGCGTTTCTCGGCGAAATTCGCGCGTTTTATTCAGCACAGCTGCTGAAACCTATCACTCTTAGAGTAGTACAGTAAATCATAAATCCAATTACAGCAATCGACGGGTAGCACAGACAAAATTTATAATTGATTCTCAGAGCGAATCACTCATTATGGAACAGAGCGAAGAAGAGAGACAAAAATTGAGCCCACAGCTTTCAGCTCGGGCTATTGACTCCGCTATTTTGCTTTCGACCGCCATCGGACTTGTAATCGCATACATAGTAGTACCCAGTGATTCAACGTTCGTCTTCGCCTACAGCGATCCGTCTGTTCTTAGGATGTGGACGGCAGCGGCAAAACATGACAGTATCTCTCATCTAGTCTCGAATGTTGGAACCTACACTCTCGTAGTCGGCATCACATATCTGATCTATCTGAAAGAGAAGCGTCGCACCCAGTTTTGGATTATTGTCGCCGGTTGCCTGCTGATCGCGCCATTAGTAACGACGGCGGGTGACTACTGGCTACTCGTAGTCTATTGGGACGTTGTCGCCCCCTCGGCGACAGCACAGGGCTTTTCCGGCGTTGTAAGTGCGCTTGTCGGCGTGTTGTTCGTATCGCTCATTGGGCCGACAGCAGCTGTGGTGGCTAATGATG
>LFFM01003339.1_pt1 | contig 10160 bp, 10 predicted proteins | sample 643131 | NCBI WGS metagenome assembly LFFM01 (sample SAMN03777445, study PRJNA286221) | soda lake metagenome | biome: soda lake; feature: Kulunda steppe; material: water; isolation source: sample Tc-Br brine of Tanatar trona crystallizer | place: Russia: Kulunda steppe | collected 2011-07 | reverse complement strand
TTTTAAGATGAATTTTGAAATAGCCTTAACTTTAATGATTTTAATAACTACAATAATACTATTTATAACTGAAGCTTTTCGGGTTGATATAATTGCGATATTAGTAATGTTAACTCTAGCTTGGACAGGACTTATTACTCCAGCTGAGGCTTTTTCTGGTCTTTCTAGTAATGCTGTGATAGCTGTGATTACAATTATGATTATCGGCTATGGAATGGAAAAGGCTGGAGTGATGGAAAAAATTATCAAACCACTGCTGGCAGTTGCTGGTAAAGAAGAAAAGAGATTAACAGTGGTTCTTTCTCTTGCTGCTGGTGCAGTTTCTGCATTGATGCAAAATATTGGTGTAATAGCTCTCTTTTTACCAGTTGTCAAAAAGATGACTAGAAAATTTAATTTACCCTTAAAAAAAGTATTAATGCCGGTTGGTTTTGCAGTTATTCTTGGTGGGAATTTGACTATGGTTGGAGCTGGTAATTTAATTGTTCTTAATGATCTTTTAGCTCAGCAGGATGTAGATTCATTTAATCTTTTTGCTGTATTTCCGATTGGTTTTGTAGTCTTATTATTTGGGATTTGCTATTTTTATTTTTTCTCTAGTAGTTTGCTACCTTCGGGTGAAAAAAAGGAAGAGGGATTTTTGGCAAGTCAAAAAAGACTTATTAAAAATTGGGATATCTCAACTAAAGCTTATAGCTATATAATAACTAAAGATTCTGATCTTTTAAATAAGACTCTAGAAGAATCAAAACTCTGGTCAGATTATAATCTTTATTTACTTGCCTTAAAAGAAGCTAAAGATACCTTATATGCTCCCTGGCGTTTTACTAGATTTGCTGCCGGTCAAGAGATAATAATTATGGGAGAAGAAACTGATTTGAATGATTTTAAAAGAGATTATGATCTAATTTTAGAAGAAAAATGCGAGCATTGTTTAAATCATTGTGAATTAGAAGATACAGCTTTTGCTGAATTAATGATACCTCATAGTTCAGCTTTGGTAGGAGAATCTATTAGAGATATTGCAGTTAGAAAAAATTATTTTGTTAATCCTATCTATTTAATTAGAGGAGAGAAAGAAATTAGAGATGATTTTTCTGATGTTACTTTAAGAGCAGGGGATACATTGGTTGTATATGGGCCAAATCAAAATATACGCAATTTAAAGAATGAGAATGGACTTATTTTGCTGACTTCTCTTGCTAGTAAAAAGGCTGAAGCTGATAAAGCATTTTTAGCAGCTGGATCATTTTTATTTTCTATTTTATTAATAATTTTGGGCTATAATTTAGGTTTAGCTTTTTTCACTGGTGCAGTCTTTATAATTTTAGCTGGAGTTGTAAAACCTAATGAGATTTATCAGGCGGTTGATTGGAAGACGGTTTTTTTGCTAACTGGTTTAATTCCTTTGGGAATAGCTATGGAGAATACTGGTGCTGCTAATTATCTGGCTAATTTGATGATGATACCACTAAAGGATGGGCCAATCTTTTTAATACTTTTAGCTGTGGCTTTGCTGGCTAGTATTTTCACCTTATTTATGTCAAATGTTGCTACTACAGTAGTACTTGTTCCCTTGGTAATGACAATTGGAAATCAGATAGGAATTGATCCAAGAGGGCTTGCTTTGTTGGCGGCGGTTTCAGCTTCAAATTCATTTATACTACCAACTCATCAGGTTAATGCCTTTTTTATGTCAACAGGAGATTATAAGAGTAGCGATTATTTGAAGGCTGGTGCTTTTCTATCATTGAGTTATATTTTCATTGTAAGTTTGATGATCTATCTATTCTATATTTAAACTACTAAAAAGGAGTTGTTATTATGTTATTTGAAAAGATTAAATCACCTGGAATTGCTCACATATCATATCTTATTGGTGATGGTAATGAGGCTGTTGTTATTGACCCACGACGAGATATTGAGATTTATTTAGAAAAGGCTGTTCAAAAGGGTTATAAAATTACTAAAATTTTTGAGACACATCGCAATGAAGATTATGTTATTGGTTCAACTGAATTAAAGGCTAAAACTGGAGCGCAAATCTGGCATGCTGATGAAAATCTTGATTATCAGTATGGAAAGCCTGTTCAGGATGGACAAGAATTTAAAGTCGGGAGTTTGAAGATAGAAGCTATGCATACTCCAGGTCATACTCCAGGTTCGATGAGCTATGTTCTTTATGGATATGAAGGAGAGCCGTGGATGGTATTTACAGGTGATGCTCTCTTTGCCGGTGATGTAGGTAGAACTGACTTTTTAGGTGAAGAGAACTTAGAGAAGACAGGAGGTTGGCTCTATGATTCAATCTTTAATAAGATTTTACCTCTAGGTGATGAGGTTATTCTTTGTCCAGGTCATGGCTCTGGTTCAGTCTGTGCATCAGCTATTTCTAAAAGAGAATGGACAACCATTGGCATAGAGAGAAAATTAAATCCTAAATTGCAGGTTGAAAATAAAGAAGAATTTATTGAGTTGACTAGTGAAGTACTAGAATATCCGCCTTATTTTGAAAATATGGAAGAGTCGAATTTAACAGGTCGAGAACTTTTAGCTGATTATGAAAAACCGGCTGCTCTTTCAGTGGATGAATTTGCTGAGGCTATGGAAGATGATGATACTTATATTATAGATGTTAGAATGGAGGTAAGCTATTCATCTGCTCATCTGCCTGGTTCAATTTCTATTCCGCTGCAAAATCTTCCAAGTTTTGTTGGCTGGTTTGTTCCGGTTGGAGCTAAGATTTTATTAGTGACTGAAAAAGGTGAGTATCCAAAAGAGGCGATTAAGCATTTGTATAGAACAGGTTATGATAATATCCTTGGTTATTTAAGCGGTGGAATTATTAGCTGGCATATGGCCGGAAAGAAAAGTGAGTCTGTTAGTACGATAACTGTTGATAAGCTTTGTACACTGCTTGATGATGAGTCTGAGAATAGTGTTATTTTTGATATTCGCTCTGAAGATGAAATTGATGCAGAAGGAGAGATTATGGATGCGAAGAATATCCATTTAACTCAACTCCCTAAGCATTATAATCAACTCCCTCAAGATAAGCCAATATATATATTCTGTGGTAGTGGTTTAAGATCAATGACGGCAGCTAGTTTATTGCAAAAGCAAGGTTTTACAAATCAGAAAGTAGTATTAGGAGGCTTGCTTGCTTGGAATTCAGCGACTTGCCCAATTGTTTAGTAATTTAAAAAGCTAAAAGTGTTTTAATTAATTTCGTTAAAAAATATTAAATAGCTTAACTTATGTTAAAAATCATATAAGCAAAAGCACATTCTTGTGACTGTGCTTTTGTTTATATATATCAGATAAAAAAGAGTTTAGTTAAATAAATATATCTTTAAGCTGCTATTAAGCAAGATAATAAGTTAGCAAAAGAGAAGTTTAAATTAAGGGGTGTGTTAATAATGAAAAAAAGATATGTTTTGTTAGTAGTATTTATTTTATTAGTCAATAGTGGTGTAGTGTTTGCAGAGGAGTTAGAAGAGCAAGAAAAAAATAATGTTTTAAATGTTTATCGAGTTGATGATAATTATTCTGCTGGATTAAAGTTGCCTATTCAAGAATTAGATAATGATTTTTTTGCTACACTTAATCTAGAGTACCGCGAAGAAAAAGGTGCAGTAATAGAAACAGGAGCAGTTTATATGATTCCTGATATCTTGATTTGGGATTTTTATGGTGGTGGAGGAGTAGGAATTGATTCTAAGGATAGAAGCCCTGATGCTTATTTTGTGTTGGGAAGTCAGTTTTTATTCTTTTTTAATGAAGCTAGATACTCTTTGCGTGAAGATGAGCTTAGAAATATATCAGGTTTTAAATTTAGATTCTAGTCAGGGGGAGATTAGATGGCATTTAAAGCTAAAAATTTAAAACTTATTTATGATCAAAATAAAGCAGCTCAAACTTATGCTTTAAAAAATATAAATCTAAGTTTGCTAGCTAATAAATTTATAGGTGTCCTTGGCCCGTCTGGTAGTGGTAAAAGCTCTTTGCTATATTTATTATCAGGTTTAAAATTGCCTACAGCAGGGGAGGTGAAGTTTAAAGATAATCTTTTGAGTGAAATGTCAAAAGAGCAAAAAATGAATCGTTGTATATTTGGGATTCTTCATTTTTACTATTAACATTATCAATCCCAATTACTTTAATCATAGCAACTTTAATCCCAGCTTTTAAAGTATTTAACAATATAGAAGAGATTAATATTATTGAAGATTAAAAATAATTTTTAGCCTTCATCATTTGAACTTTTATATGCTAATAGATCTCCTGGCTGGCAATCTAATGCTTCACATATTGCTTCTAATGTGGTAAACCTTATAGCTTTGGCTTTATTATTTTTAAGAATTGATAAATTTGAATTAGTAATTCCTACTTCTTCAGACAATTTTTTAAGAGACATTTTACGTTTAGCCATCATTACATCTAAGTTAACTACTATTGGCATTATAATACCTCCATTAAATAGTTAGTTTGTTTTCTGTATGAATTTTATAACCTAGTTTAAAAATTTCTGCCAAAATTAAAGAAAAGATTCCTAATATAAATGGGATAAATACTTCAATATTTGTAGTTATACCAGAACCAGCATCATCTAAAATAGTAAATACACCTAAACCTTTTAAATAAACAGCTTTTGTGAACAAAAGAAATCCAATAGTTAAAGTGCTATAACCAATGTATCTGAACCTCTTTACATTTGAAAGTGTAAATGGTTCTTTGTCTATTAGTGTAGTAAGAATTTTTCTTAATTGAGCTATGATAAATATTATATTTAGGGTAATAAATATAACTCCTAAAGTGAGTATTGTATTTAATCCCCCTCGATATTCTATAAAGATGGAGTAAAATGAAGGAACAATCAGAGTTATAAGTGCTAACCATCCAAAAACCCAAAATATATTCAAGATAATCTTTAAAATATGAGATAATGATTTTTCACCTAAATATTTCAATAAAATCAGCTCCTTTTCTGTTGATTTGCTTTAATTATAGCATGAAATAATTAAAAGTCAACATATTTTTATTGTTTATCAGTAATAATTTGTTGATAAACAATAAAAATATAAAGTTGCGGAGAAAAACAATCGTATATAGCTTATTTTTTTATTTACTATTAGTGATATGCCTACTCACTAGTAATTTTAATTAATTCGGAAAACAAAAAGGAAAAAATTGTTTATTGTAGAATTAAAAATAATAAGAGTAATTTATTATTTTTAATTAAGATGCTTATTTAGTAAAAAAAGATAAAGATCTTCCTGTGGGCGAAGTTGCAATTAGATATGATAAAGAGAAAGCTACTCATATGATAAGTATTATAATAGAAGGTAAACATCGTGGAAAAGGATATGGGAGTAAATGATTTACCATTGGGAAGTCTTTATTCTTCTGTGAAAGAAGGAAAAGATTCCTTTGAACAACAACCATTTTTAGGTGTGCTAACAGATAATAATGATATTAAGTTTTAAATATAAATTCTTCACGAAGGAGATGAAAAAAATGGAAATGGAAAATAATCAAGAAATATATTCGTTACCTCTTAATAAGAAATCAGAAATGAAATTGTTTATGCATATGTTAGCGCTTATTATGATTATTATGTTTACAGTGTTTACATTTTTGCCTTTAGGTAATGATATTGCTGATTATTTAGCAAGATTAGCTTTTTTGTTTTGTTCATTATTTTTTTTATATGGTTGGTTATTTGTAGGTGTATTAAAAAGGATGAGATTAAGATTAACTAATGAGTATATAGAATTTAGAACTCCTTTTGGCAAAAAGATAGCTAAATGGAGCGAGATATGTGGTGTTAAAGTATTTAAAAAATCTTATAATACTTTTATAGGTTTAGTGTTAAAGGAAGAGATAAGGAGAGAAAAAGAAAAGAGATCATTATGGGTTAAGATTAATAACATATTTGAAGGTGCTTTTTATATTAAAATTCCGCTCTCGTCTTTTAAAGACATTGATGTTGAAAAGCTTTATTTAACAATTAGTTCTCAGATAAAAGAATATGATAAAGTAGTTATGAAGAGTGATGAGGATGTTGATGCTAATGAGATTCATTAGAGAAGGAAGAAGAGAAATATTATCTGAGTTTTCTTTAGAATAAAATTATTAAAGCATTAATAAATAAAATAACTGTATTTCAGTAGTGAATATATTTACAAAAAGGAAATGAATTCAAATTATATAGAGAGGTGAGAAATGTGAAAATCAGAAAAGTAGAAGAAAAAGATATTGATTGTGTTTGGAAAATAATAAAAAGAAACTTTAATGAAGTTATGATAAAAAATCATTCTCAAGAAATAGTTGACAAATTTAAAGGGCATAATAATCCAAAAAAATTAAAAGAACAAATGAAATGGAAAGATATATATGTTGTTGAAGAGAAAGAAGAAATTATTGGGACTGGGGCAATTGTTAATTTTGGAGATGAAGATTCACCTAGATATTCTGTTTCTAATTTTTTTGTTAAACCTGAATTACATAAGCAAGGTATAGGGGAGTTTATTTTTGAGTATTTGTTAGAGATTGCTAAAGAAAAAAATATAAATAAACTTCATGTTCCTAGCAGTAGAAGTGGTTTTGAATTTTATAAAAAAATGGGATTTGTTAAGGACGAAGCCCAACCAGATAAAGAGGATGAGATAATTTGGATGACAATGGAATTAGACTAAATTTGCTTAAAAGCTTATTAGAGAACTTCCTACGGGTCTTATCAGTCCCTTCTAAAAATCACTACTGTAAAGCGTGGGTTCTAGCCGGTGTAAACCCCTTCAGAGTAAATAAAGGTTTACTGGGGAGCCGAATGACTAAATTGGGCACGTTCGGTTCTGAGAGGGGTATACACCAACTAATTATGAAGCTTAGATGTATTAATTGAAGTTGAATTGCAGTAGTGGGATATCGTGAACCTCTGAGACATTATCTGACATTTTGCTAAGTGAAATTTAAAATAATATAAGAATAATTTAAATATTGAATTATGCAAAATAATTGCTTTTTTTATAAAGTGGTTAGTGAGGTTATAATTAGTTATACAGTTTTTTTGATATGATATAATAAAAAAATATAAATTAAATTGGGGTGAGATAAATGGAAGTAGATATTAAAAACTGATTATAAAGAGTTTAAAAAATAAATTTCAAGATATTTCAAGTAAAAAAAGTATACCTCAGATACTAGCAGTTAGACGAAATATGTCTCAACTTATTTTTGGGAGGGCTAAAAATGATAGAAGTAAAAAATTTAACTAAAGAATTTAAAACTTACGAAAGATAAGCAGGGTTTATAGGAGCTATAAAAAGTCTGTTTAGCAAAAAAACAAAAGTTACTAAAGCTGTTGATGATATAAGTTTTAAAATTAATAAAGGTGAGATAGTAGGATATATAGGGGCCAACGGAGCAGGAAAATCCACTACTATTAAAATGCTAACAGGAATTTTAGTACCTAGTTCTGGCGAGTGTAGAGTTAATGGTATAATTCCTCATAAAGATCGTAAAAAGAATGCTAAAGATATAGGAGTGGTTTTTGGCCAGAGAACACAACGCGAAGATAGCATAAAAAAATTATAGGTGGAAATAAGTTTTGATTATCATAAAATTAAAGTCAAGATCAAAAGTAGGGGCACAGATGAACGCAGCGATCTAAAGGAGACGTTTTTTGTCGACTGAAGAAGTACTCCTGAGGTGATAAAAACCGATTAATGCAGATTGGAATTAAGAGCTAAAAATAGTTTTTATAATATTTTTTATAAATGGTTTTAATCAGCGTGATTTTGTGTTTTATCTGCGAAAATCTGTGTCCCCTGAACTTGATTTTGCTCTCTGTACTTACTAATTCCCAGTTCCTAGTTCCTAATTCCTTTATCACATTAATTTTCAGCCTATGAAAAATTGACGCTATCCCTGCGAAAAAACCTCTTGACAAAAATGATTTTTTCGCATATACTGACTATTAAACAAAATGTAAAATAAAAAAATAATATTGTTTAGATATAGCTTAAAAGTAAAGCAAGGAACTGAAATAGATTAGCTAAACTACAGAGAAATCGGGCTAGCTGAGAACCGATGTTTAATTTCTATTTCTCTCATCCTTAAACTGTATAATTAAAAGTAGTTTCAGTGCTTGACAAAAGATTTATTATAGGCTATAATTTTAATTAAATCTAAAGTCTATAATAAATAAAAGCGAAGAAAGGGAAAGTAAATTGTAGTTTGATTTAGTAGCGAGCTGGGTTTGGTGTAAGCCAGTAATCAAACTGTTGTTGAAAATCTCCCTGGAGCTGCAGACTGAAAGCTATCAGTAAGTTATGCCGGTAGGCTGAGTAAATCAGCTAACAGCATCCGTTATCATATGCTGGAGTATGAATTCTATTTTGATTTAAATAGAGGAGTACTTAATGAGGTTGCTATTGTAAAATAGTAACAAAAACTGGGTGGTAACACGTAAGGAGAACCTTTCGTCCCAATTAATGAATCTTTCATTAGTTGCGGCGAGAGGTTTTTGTTATTTTGATAAAAAAATGAGTAGAAGAGAAGTTTTAATGAAAGGAGTGAGTTTGATTGTCTAACAAATCAAAGAAACTGACAGGGGCTGAAATGTTTATCGAGTCACTTTATAAGGAGCAGGTAGAAGTTATTTTTGGTTATCCTGGTGGTGCTGTATTACCGATTTATGATGAGTTGTATGATGCTGATTTTGAGCATATTATGCCTCATCACGAACAAGGAGGCATTCATGCTGCTGATGGTTATGCACGCTCAACTGCTAATGTAGGTGTTTGTATTGCTACTTCTGGTCCAGGAGGGACTAATTTAGTCACAGGTCTAGCAACTGCTTATATGGATTCTGTACCTGTGGTTGCCTTTACTGGTCAGGTACCAAGTAGTATGTTAGGTACTGATGCTTTTCAAGAGGCAGATATTACTGGCATTACAATGCCAATTACTAAGCATAATTATTTAGTAACTGATATTAAAGATTTACCACGAGTGATTAAAGAGGCATTTCATATAGCTAAAACTGGAAGGCCAGGACCTGTCTTAGTTGATATTACTAAGGATGTAATGCAAGATATGGCCGAGTTTAATTATCCGAGTAAAGTTGATTTAAGAGGCTATAAGCCAAATTATGATGGGCATCCTTTACAGATTAAAGCAGCGGCTGAGGCGATTAATGAAGCTAAAAAGCCTGTGATTTATTCAGGTGGTGGAGTTATAATTTCTGGCGCTAGTGATTTATTAAGAGAGTTGGCCCATAAGGCAAAGATACCAGTAACTACTACTTTAACTGGTTTGGGAGCCTTTGATGAAACTGATGAGCTAAGTCTTGGTATGTTAGGAATGCATGGTAGTACTGAATCTAATTTAGTAATGTCTAATGCTGATTTAATTATAGCAATTGGAGCTCGATTTGATGATCGAGTAACTGGTAAATTAGAAAAGTTTGCACCAGATGCTAAGGTGGTTCATATTGATATTGACCCAGCTGAAGTAGGAAAGAGGGTAGCAATTGATATTCCTATTGTAGGTGATGTTAAAAATATATTAGCTAAATTAAATAAACGAGTTGCTAAAAAGCAAGATAATGCTTGGGAAGATGAGTTAGAAGGATGGCGCAATCTTGATCAAGCAAAGTTAGATAAAGAAAAAGTCGATGGGAAATTATCAGCTCAACCAATTATTGAAACAATTTATGAGTTAACTGAGGGCCAAGCCTTTATTGCTACTGAAGTGGGCCAACATCAGATGTGGGCTGCACAGTTTTATAAATATAATAGTCCTCGCCAGTTTTTAACTTCTGGTGGTTTAGGCACAATGGGCTATGGTTTTCCAGCGGCAGTTGGAGCTCAAGTTGGTAATAAAGATGATGATGTTTTTGTGATAGCAGGCGATGGTAGTTTTCAGATGAATATTCAAGAGTTAGCTACTGTAGCCAAAAATGATTTGCCGGTTAATATTGTAATTTTAAATAATCAATATTTAGGCATGGTTAGACAGTGGCAGGAGATGTTTTATGATAAGCGATACTCTTCAACTTGTTTAAGAAAGCAATCTGATTGTCCAGATGATTGTTCTAAACCTGGGCCACATTGTCCACATATGGTGCCTGATTTTGTAGAGGTGGCTAAAGGTTA
>LFFM01003336.1_pt1 | contig 10167 bp, 11 predicted proteins | sample 643131 | NCBI WGS metagenome assembly LFFM01 (sample SAMN03777445, study PRJNA286221) | soda lake metagenome | biome: soda lake; feature: Kulunda steppe; material: water; isolation source: sample Tc-Br brine of Tanatar trona crystallizer | place: Russia: Kulunda steppe | collected 2011-07 | reverse complement strand
GCCACGGTCGTCGACTTCGGCGTCGACGCGGGCGGGGGCGTGGAGGCCGGACTACTGTTGGCGGAGATCCAGACCGCGGGGCTCGCGAACCTCCGGACGCACATGGGCGAGGTCGCCGGCGCGCCGCGCGGGTACGTCGAGCTGTCGACGGACCACCCGGCCGTCGCGCTGCTCTGTTCACAGAAGGCGGGCTGGGAGCTAGCGTTCGAGGGCGGCTTCGAGGGGCTCGGCTCCGGGCCGGCCCGCGCGCTCGTCGGCCGTGAGACCGAGTTCGAGCGCGTCGGCTACTACGACTCCTCGGAGTTCGCCACCCTGACGATCGAGTCGACCGCACTGCCCGACGAGACGGTCGCGGAACACGTTGCGGAGCTCTCGGAGGTCGATCCGAGCGGCGTCTTCCTCCCGACGTACGCCACCGGATCGACCGCGGGTTCGGTCGCGACCGCGGCCCGCGCCGCCGAGCTCGCCGTCTTCCGGCTGTTGGAGATCGGCTACGAGCCCACTGACGTCCTCCACGCGTCCGGGACCGCCCCAATCGCGCCGGTCACCTACGACGAGGACCTCGCGATGGGACGGACGAACGACGCGCTCGCGTACGGCGGAAAGGTCCACCTGCAGGTCGCCCGCGACGACGACCGGTTCGACCAGCTCGTCTCGACCGTTCGGGACGACTACGGAACGCCGTTCGTCGAGGTGTTCGAGGCGGCGGACTGGGACTTCTATGAGGTTCCCGAGAGCGTCTTCGCGCCCGCACAGGTGACCGTCGACGTCGTCGACGGTCCGGTCTACACGGTCGGCGAGACGGACGAGGAGCTGCTCGCGGAGTCGTTCGGCTACCGCTGATGCGGCTCAAGCCGGTGCCGGAGCCGCCGACCGATCTCGATCGGCTCGCCGACTACCGCCGTGCCGTCCCGCTCGTTCCCGGTCGGGTTGACGACTGCTGTGCCCGGCTTCGTGACCGGCACGATCTATCGAACCGGCAGGTCGCGAACGACTGGCTGGCGTTCCTGCGGGCGCTCGGGCTCGTCGAGTCGACGCCGCGCGGATTCATTCGGACGGAGGCGGAGGTCACCCCCGAACGCGTCCGACGGGGCCTCCGCGAGGACGTGTTGTTCGCGCCGGAGGCACTGGCGCTGCTCGCGGAGGCAACCCCCGACGACCCGGTCACCGCCGGGGACGTCCACGCGGCCACACGCGGGGACGTGCCGCGACACGATCGGGGGCGAGATCCGAACTGGGAGACCGCGTGGGAGGCCCGCGCGGATCGACTGCTTCGATGGTTCGTGCTCGTCGACCTCGCCGCGTCGGTCGGCACGGGTTCGAAACCTGATGCGGTCGACGGCTACGTCGCGGGCGAGGCGTACTGAAACCGACGACGGTACGGCGACCTCGATCGCTCGCGTGACAAGCCTTTTACTCGGAGCCGATGAGAGGGTGCACATGGGACGATTCGAGGGACGGGACCCGCCGGAACCGGTCGAATACGAGCCCGCGAGCGTCAAGGACCTGCTCGTGGAGATGAAGGACACGGCGGAGCTGCTCATCGACCTCTCGTACTCCGCGGTCCTTCACGGCAGCCCGACGGTCGCCGAGGAGGTCCTCGCGTTGGAAAACAGGATGGACGTCCTCCAGATGCGCGCCCGGATGAGCCTCATGCTCGCGGCGCGAAACCCGAATGAGGCGGAGACGCTCGCGCCCGTGCTGGGCGTCGTCGCCGCCGCGGACAAGATATCCGACGCCGCCGGCGACATCGCGAAGATCGTCTTAGAGGAGATCGGCCTTCCGGACGCGATGCGCGGCGCGCTCTCGGAGGGCGTCGAGACGCTCGTCCGGGGGACGGTCGATTCGAGCTCCGCGTACGAGGGACGGACGCTTCAGGCGATCGACCTGGAGACGAAGACCGGCGTTCGCGTCATCGCGATCCGGCGGGATGACGACTGGATCCTCAATCCGGGCCCCGAGACGCGGCTCGAGGCCGGCGACGTGACGCTGCTCCGCGGGCCCGAAACGGGCGTCTCAGCGGTGTATCCGGAGCTGACCGGCGACGCGTTCGAGCCGAGTCCGCCGGCCGACCCCGCGATCGACGACCTCGAACGCGCCGTCGACTCCATCGTGTTGATGAAGAACCTCTCGGAGCTCGCCGTCGACCTCGCGTACGGCTCCGTGCTGCTCGACAACGAGGAGCTCGCCGAGGAGGTGACGAACCTCGAGGTCGAAGTCGACGCGCTCCAGTCGCGATTCGAGGCGTGGACGCTTCAGGCCGCAAAGGAGGCGGACGACCCCGTCATGCTCCGCGGGCTCATCCATCTCGGGGTCGCGACCGAGGAGATCTCCGACGCCGCCCTCGAGATCACGGAGGGCGTCCTCCGCGATCTGGCGGTGCATCCGGTCATCGAGATGGCGGTCCAGGAGTCCGACGAGATCATCACCCGGACGACGATCCGGGAGGGAAGCGATCTCGCCGGAACGACGGTCTCAGACGGGGTACCGAAGACCGACATCTCGACGAGCGTGCTCGCGATCCGCCGTCCGGACGAGGGCTGGCTGGTCGGCCCCGACATCGACGCCACGCTGCGGGTCGGCGACGTCGTCATCTCGAAGGGGACGCGGACCTCCGCCGAGGAGTTCGACGCGCTCGCGGCCTGACCCTTGATTCGGGACGCGAACGCGGCTACCAAGCGTACTCCTCGCGCGGGTCGGCGGCGTCGCGCTCGCGATCGAAGACGTGTTCGCCGTCGACGAAGACGTGTCGCGTCCGGCTCCCGTTTTCGTGAAAGACGCCGTCCCAGACCGCGAGGTCGGCGTCCGTTCCGGGGTCCACGGTTCCGACGCGGTCGTCGATCCCGAGTATCTCCGCGGGGTGGCGGGTGACCGCCTCCAGCGCCTCGTCCGCGGGGAACCCCTCGCGGACGGCGAGCCCGGCGCAGACGTCGAGATGCTGTTGTGGGAGGACCGGCGCGTCCGTCTGGATGGCGACTTTGACGTCGGCTTCATGGAGGATCGCGGGCGTCTCGAAGGTGATGTTGCGAAGCTCGTACTTCGCGCCCGAGTAGAGCGAGGGGCCGACCACCGCGGGAACGTCGCGTTTCGCGAACTCCTCGGCGATCAGGTGCCCCTCCGTCGCGTGTTCGATGGAGAGGTTCTCGATCCGGAACTCCTCGGCGATCCGGAAGACGGTCATGATGTCGTCGGCGCGATGGGCGTGGACACGCAGCGGGAACCCCTCGGTGAGGACGCGTGCGAGGTTCTCCATGCCGAGTTCGCGCTCGAACGGCTCGCCCTCGTTGCGGGCGTGCTCGCGGCGGTCGACGTAGTCCTCCGCGGCCATGAGCGACTCGCGGAGGGTGGCGGCGACGCCCGGACGCGTCGAGGGCTGTCGGCCATGCTCCTCGCCGTGGAACCGCTTCGGGTTCTCACCCATCGCGGCCTTCATTCCGTCCTCGCGGATCAGCATGTCGTCGGCGGTGTGCCCGTACGTCTTCATCGAGCAGATGATCCCGCCGATCACGTTGCCCGAACCCATCCGCGCTGAGACGCTCGTCACGCCGTTTCGGAAGGCGTGTTTCAGCTCCTCGTCGCGCGGATGGAAGCCGTCCAGCGCGTTGACGTGCGGAGTGACTGCGTCCGTGCCCTCGTTGTAGTCTCGGTCCTCCGGTTCGCCCCACTCGGCCACGCCGGCGTGGCTGTGTGCGTCGACGAGCCCCGGCGTGACGTGGTCGCCGTCGACGTCGATCTCCGTGGCGCCGTCGGGTACGTCGACGTCGCCGACCGCGACGATCTCGCCGTCGTCGATCAGCACGTCGCCCTCGATCGTTCCTCGCTCCGTGGCCGTGTGTACGAGGCCGTTGCGTATCGCGTACATACGCCTCCTCGTGGGCGCCCGAACGAAACGATTCGGGCGCCGGGCGTCGGTTGCCGGTTCGTTCCCGTCCGTTCGTCCGGCTCGTCAGATCCCGCCGTCACACGCGTTCGGCGTCGTCCTCGATGCCGCTCGTCGGCCTCATCGGCATCGACGAAGGTGGCCAGGTTCCGCTCCCGACTCCCGGCGACGCTCCGCCGGATCCTCGTGCGATCCCAGCCGAGCGGCGACGACACGCTCTCGACGGCGCTACTGTGCCGATCCTCGTGGTACGAGGCGTCGTAGGTCTCGACCCTCTCGTGGGCGAGGCCTCGGGCAGGCGTCGGTGCCATCATGTCGCTTGCGAACGCATGAACGGCATGGAGCGAAACGCCGTTCGCCGTGCTTGGGATGACGTCGCGGAGACGTACGCCGCGAGTCGCGACCCTGACGGCTCGGACGCGGACCTGATCGACGACCTGCTCGACCGCCTGCCGGCGGCGGATCCGACCGCCCTCGACGTCGGCTGTGGCGACGGAGCCCGAACGCTCGCGAACCTTCCGGACGGGAGCGTCGGGCTCGACGTCTCCAGTCGAAGCCTCGAACTCGCCCGCGAGACCGTTCCCGGAGCCCGCCTCGTACACGGCGAGATGTCCGAGCTGCCCTTCGGCGCGGATCGCTTCGATGCGATCACGGCGTATCACGCCGTGTTCCACGTGCAGCGATCGGAACATCCGGCCGTGTACCACGAATTCGCTCGCGTGCTTCGTCCGGGGGGGCAGCTCCTGATGACCCTTCCCGGCGGGCGGTTCGAGACGGTTCGACGCGGGTGGATGGGCGGACGGATGTTCTTTTCAGCGCCGGGCCGTGACCGAACGCTCGGCCAGCTCCGCGAGGCAGGCTTCGCCGACCTCGAGACGGCGACGGCGACCGACCCCCTCGGGAGCAGCACGGAGTTCGTTTTCGCGACGTTCGACGGAGCGTGATCGTCGCGGTCGGGGACGGCGACCTCGCCGTCGGCGACGGCGGTCGGATCGACGCGATTGACGCCGCGGCCGATCGTGCCGGTGCAGCTGACGCCACGACCGCGGGTTGGAAACGCCGCTACTCGGCAACGGTCTCGACGCCGGTGATCTCGGATCGTGCACCGCCGTCGCCCCCGTCGACGACGCGGATATCCCACTGGTGTGCCTCGACGATCCCCTCGACGATGCTCAATCCGAAGCCCGTTCCGACCCTCCCCGGCGAGTATCCGGCCTCGAAGACCGCCATGCGTTCATCGGGAGGGACGCCCGGTCCGTCGTCCTCGACGTGGAACCCGTCGTCGAGCGCTCCAACGGTGATCGAAACGTCCGTCCCGCCGTAGCTCACGGCGTTCGAAAGCAGGTTCTCCATCACCTGACGGAGTCGTTCACGGTCGGCCCGAATCCGCCGGTCCGTTTCGATCCGCAACGTCGCGTTCCGTCGTTCGAGACTCGTCCAACAGCTCTCGATGAGCGGCGCCAACGCGACGGTCTCCGGGTCGATCGCCTTGGTGCCGACGCGTGCAAACGTGAGCATGTCATCTATCAGCAGACCCATCCGCTCGTGAGCCGTTGCGACCTTCCGAAGGGACTCATCGTCCCGTTTTTGACGAGCGAGATCGAGATGTCCCTACGCGATGCTCAGTGGGGTCCGGAGCTCGTGGCTGACAACCGAGGTGAATTGGTCGAGCCGTTCGACCTGCCGTCGCAGTTCCCGCTCGCGCTCGAGCCGATCAAGCGCGGTATTCGTGTGACTCACGAGCAGCTCCGCCAACGCGACGTCATCCTCGTCGAAGGCGGCCTCGGCTTCGCTGACCGCCTGGAAAACGTCGTGTTCGCCGATCGGAACGCTCATCGCCGACCGATAACACGATTTGGCGGGGTCCGACTCATCGTCCGGTTCGATCCTATCGATGACGGTAGACCGTTCCGATCGGTACGTTTCCCCCGCCAATCCCTGATCGAGACGCATCCGGCGGCTGCCGCCCGTGGGAGCGTCCTTCGAGGTCGCGTACGGCACGAGCCACTCGTCCTCCCGAATCAGGACGGTACAGAGATTAAATTCCAGGACGTCCGCCGCCGCGCCGACCGTCAGCTCGCACACGCGCTCGACGGTCTCTTGGGATTGGAGGCTCGTGGCAACACGGTGAAGCACCTCGATCGTCTCCCCGGGCGAATCGGCCATACCAAACGGTAGTGAATGACTGGGTATAAAGCCGCCCTGCTGGCGGTCCCTCGTGCTCGTCACGACCGTCCGTTCACGGGGGACGACGTTTCGAACGGTTCGAACGCCGGCGTGCGACGCGAGCGCGGTCCGACGAGTGCGGTCCGACGAGCGCGGCGCCGGAGACGTTCCCCTCGAGAGGACAACGATGTGAGGTCGGACCGACGGCATGGCCCGTGTGATTCGAGCGGGAGGGACACGAGTGGTCGGGGAAACCACACGCTCACGAAAGTCCCGAAGAAGTGCACACGAACCCGCAGATCGCCATCGTAAGTCGGTGGCCGAACCCCAACGGAGGAATCCTCGAGTTTCAGCGCGGAGAGGACCTCAATCGACGGGGCAGCGATCGATTCCGAGCGCGCGATACAACGGACACCGTCTCGTCGCCCCTTCGACGAGCAGGACGAGCGCGATCACCCCGATCCCGAGCGCCGAGACGATCGGCACGGAGACGACGTCGACGGCGGCGAGCACGGCGAGCGCTGCCAATACCACCCCGGCGATGACGCGGCCGATCGCGTCGAGACGTCCGACGTTGCGCTTCATCTTCGAACGTCACTCCCCTCGTCCACCACGGCGAACTCGAGCGCGACGCCGTGGAGACGGTACGGTTTGCCCGTCGGTTTCGGTCCGTGATCGTCCATCATCCGGACGTCCCTTGCCCATGGGCGACGTTCGTCTCCGAAGCGTATGAACGTTGGCCGTCACCAGCCGGCGGTACGACCCGGCGGGTGCCGATGATCCCCATCGTCCGTGATGACACGCCCGGATGTGACCGTTTCAGCCGAGAGCGTGAGCGAACGGGCGATTCTCCGCCGCTTTGGTGCCATCCCATCGCTGGCGAGCGCGACGTCACGGCGCTTTAGTGGAGTCGCCATCGTCTGAATCGTCATCGTTTGCATCGCCATCGTCGTCATCGGTCGTTTCCGGTGCGGTGATCGCGGCGGTCGCCGTTCCGGCCCGCTCGTCGGTGTCGAATATCTGTGGCTCGTCCGCTCCGTCGACGTCGGCGAGCCCACGAATGACTCTCGTTGCGAAGTAGTAGCCGATGCTGAAGTGGCCGATGAGTAAACCGATCGTAACCGCTGACAGCGCGATGGTGACCGTGACGGGGACCGAAAGCAGGAGGCCGAACGAGGTGCGCTGTAGTTCCTCGACGTGGTAGAGCTCTCGATACGCCTCGACGGTTTCCGGGATCGGCTCGGGATACTTCGACTCCCCGCCGTGAAACGCCAGATGGCGAATGTGAATGCGGCCGACGGCGTATCCAACGATGCTCGCCGGCATCGTGAACAGGATCAGCGACGGAAACCACTCAGGAAGCATGTTGACGGGGCGATATGCCGCCGTAAGCGTCTCACGGCCAAATCTCTTGTCCGTCCGATCAGTCACGGCACGGCGCGCGGAGCGAGACGGAGCGGCGTGCCGGGCGACGGTTAGCGTTCCGGAGCCGGATCGTGACCGGCGGCGACACGCCGTGCCGGAACGTGCCACCCGCGGGCGTCACTGCATCAGGCGCAGCGGGTCGGTCGCGTCGTAGAACTGCCCGTGGAACGCGGCCGGGAGTCGGTGCGGGAGGGGCGCTCGTGCTCGCACCGTCAGCGTCGCGGCGTCCAGACAGAACAACACCGATCGGTCGGCACGCGAGTCGAGCGCCAGCGACAGGAGGACGCCGTCGTCCTCGGCGTCGCCGTCGGGGGCGGGAACGAACAGCGGCTCACCGGGATGGAGGCCCGCGCGCGACCACCTGCGCGTCTCCGTCGACTCCAGGTGAACCTTCGCTATCGCGGTCGGGAGGCTCCCCCGGTCGATGGACGCGAGATACGCGTACTCGTACTCTCGACCGTTGACCGCGGGGTAATTGATCGTCGGGAACTCCGCGGGTCCGACGAACACGGTCTCGCGTTCGGCGCGTCCGCCCGTGAGCGGGAGCCGGTATCGGACGAACTCCCCCCGCGGAACCGCCGGGTCATCGCTTCGGAGGGTTTCGACCGTCAACCCGGTTATGGCGCGAATATCGTCGTATGCGACACAGTCGACGACGATCGCGTCGTCGGCATCGAACGCGTTGGCGAAGTGGAACACGAAGAACGGATCCGCGCGGACGGCGACGGTTCGTTCGCCGGTCTCCCGGTCGATCACGTGGAACCGTGGCGTCGTCTCGCGCCGCTCGAACGCGTCGAGGAACGTGCGACCCCCCGGAACGCCCCGGAGGAGCGTCCCGAAGTCGACGCCGAAGGATCCCTCGGGGATGACGGCATATCGCTCCGTCAGCGCGAACGCATGGACGTACGGGGGATGCGAGCCGAACCGCAACCGCGTGAGCGCCGTTGGCGGTTCGCCCGGCTCGCGTCTGAACAGCGTGTACGCCGACGTTCGACCGAAGGACGGCGCAAGTCCCCACTGCACGTCGTCCTCGACGTGCGTGTGTCCGAGCGTGGCGTCGGCGTCCAGCCCGTCCGTCAGATCACGTCGGCCGACCGTCCGCAGCGTGCGCGGGTCGATCTCGATTCCGATCGGACTCTCCGTCACCGCGTACACCGAGCCGTCGAGTCGCACGACCCCGACCGACGGATTGTCCTGAAATCCGCCCGTGAGGGCCAGATACAGCCGACGAAGCGCCGATCCGTCAGCGGGCGTCCCCGGCAGGGAGCGGCGAACGCGACCTTCCTCACGGGCGACCCGACAGTCCTCGCTTCGAACGAGTCGGTTGGTGTATCGGATCTCGTCCCCGCGGATCCGGAACCCCCGAAGCATCGCCAGCGCGTCGAACCAGTGGCTCAGCGCCCGGTCACCGACCTCGAAGACCCCTGGACCGTTCACGATGAACGTTCCGTCGAGCCACGACGGAACCGATCCCTCGACCGGGAGGCGCACGTCGGACACCTCCTCACGTTGACTTTCGAATCCGCTCCGCCACGCGTTCGTCATCATCCGGGGATCCGTGGCATGGAATCATGAGTCTTGGTCCCCCGGCACGTTCGCGTCCGAAACGACTTCGCCGGTAACACCTCGAAGGAGTGCCATGCGCGCGGTGAGGTAGGGTATCGCCCGAGGCAGGCGATGGTCACGTGTACGAACGACGATCACTGGATGGGCGAGTATCAAGCGGACGTGAATGGGGCGATGAATATCGTAGACCGCTACCTCAGCGGAGAGAGTCGTTCCGGAGAGCCCGAACGACGATGACTCGGCTGTGGATGGGACGCGTTTGACCGCACCACGAGACAGCCAAGCCGATGCCGAAATCCAGCGGTTGACGCTTGATCGCGGAAGGAGGTCAAACATGCGGGTCCGTTTCCGGACAGCCTGCGCCGAACGGCGAGTTCCGACTCCGAATCGGCTCGGCAACCGCCGCTCACGTCGCGGGGGAACGTCACCTCACGAACCACCACATCGTCCAGAGGAGCACCCCGAGGCCGCCGCCGGTGACGAGGGCTATGTACCGGATGTCGATCAGAACCGTTTCGAACGGAAGGTAGACCGTGATCCCGGCGTCGTACATCGGCCCGATCGTTCCGGGGAAGATGCCCCCGACCACGAGCGGAACGAGCGGCAATAGAACCGCCAGCGTGCCGAAGATCTGAAAATACATGTAGATGTCCTCGATCCGGAGCCTCCGTTTTATCTCCTCTTTCTTCATCGATGACGCCTCGTTGCGGTCCCGGACGAGCTTTAGCATGTACATGCCGATCACGAACGTGCTGACGTTCCCGAAGAGGATCGCGATCCCGGCGGTCATGCTCATGGACTCGGCGAAGATCGCCGCCCCCTCGATTTCACGGATGTAGTCGCGCCGGAAGTGTACCGCCGGCGCGGCCAGCGTCGAGATCAGGAGCGTTCCGACGGTGAGTCTCATCTTCGAGGTGATCGAGACGTCGAAAACGAGTCCCGTCTCCGCCCTGACGTCGCTGTAGGTGTGTTCTTTCATGCGAGGACCTCGGGGTGCTGCGTACTTATAAAGAACAAGGAGAATACCCGCGCCTTTAGGCGCGGGATGAATCCGACAACCCACTCCACAAACGACCACCGATAGCAAGGCCGGATATTCCACCGCAACCACACACCAATCTTTACAAGGG
>LFFM01003335.1_pt1 | contig 10168 bp, 10 predicted proteins | sample 643131 | NCBI WGS metagenome assembly LFFM01 (sample SAMN03777445, study PRJNA286221) | soda lake metagenome | biome: soda lake; feature: Kulunda steppe; material: water; isolation source: sample Tc-Br brine of Tanatar trona crystallizer | place: Russia: Kulunda steppe | collected 2011-07 | reverse complement strand
CGCCGAGGCAACGAGGCGTTGAGCCCGCGAGCACTAACAGACCGAGCCACCATTCATCACTGAATACGGATCTGCACTGGACCCGCGAACGGGTCCAGACGCAAACTGGACTACACGCATACATACGGAAACCGATACATGGTTTGTCCACCCTTTGGCGGGTGGGCAAAAGACGGTTCGAGTCCGTCGATCGGCGTTACGGCGGCCAGAGCGGTGGGGTACCTCCCGTACCCATTCCGAACACGGCAGATAAGCCCACCTGCGTTCCGGCCAGTACTGGCGTGGGAGACCCGCTGGGAACGCTGGTTCGCCGCCGACCACTCATATCAAACCCCTACAGAGCAACAGCGCTCTGTGGGGGTTTTTGTCGTTGTGGACGGCGTTTCCACGCCGTACCGCTACGCTTAAACGAATACACCCAGTAGCTCCGGATGCGCCAAGGTGGCAGAGTCCGGCCGAACGCATCCGCCTGCAGAGCGGAACCCCCGCCGGTTCAAATCCGGCCCTTGGCTCTCGATTCCAATCCACGAGTGTCGACGTTTCGTCCGTGAGCGAGTGGTCCTCCAGATTCGACCCACCACCTGCCGACATTCGGTGTGACTGCCGATGTCGCCCATCACCTTTCGAGTCTGCGGGTGTCGGGAACTTAGTAACCGTTATACGAAGGGCGGACCACGCCTCACACATGCAATTACGTGCAGGGATCGTGTATATCGTCCTGTTCCTGGTGGTTGCCGCTGGCGCCTATGGCGTGATCGCGACGGCGGAAGCCCCGGATGTGGCGATCGATCAGGCCGATGCGGATTACGAACTCTCGACGGGTGATGACTTCACCGTTGGGGACAATACGTACAACGTCTCCGAACTCGACGGTGTCGCGGGTACGGCCACGCTCGAGCGGACGGTGGACGCGACGTTCGATCGCGGGTTCTCCGCGGCGAGTGCGGCGGAGGGTGACGCCTGGGACGCTGGCGAGGCGATCACGTTCGAGGACCCGGAGGACGAGAACGCCACGGAGTATCACTTCTATTTGTATGCGCCGGCGGAGCCGGACGATGATGACGAGGATGCAGACGACGAACCCATGCCCGAGACGGCGTTGTTGATCGAGTCGTTCGACGATGAGAACGTCACGGTCGTCGAGCGCGACGATGGCGTCTACATCGCGGTCGAGGACGACGACGGGAGCGAAACCCTCGAGCACGTGATGGACGTCGAGGAGATCGAGAGCGAGGAGTACGCTGTTGGCGAGACGTTCACGTACTTCGAGGAGGATGAGGAAGCCCAGATCGACAGCGAGATCGTCGAATTTGGCGCTGGCGAGGTGACTGTCGAGTACGAGGGTGAAGAGACGGAGACTGCGGATTTGGACCACAACCAGGTTGCGATCGTCGATGGTGAGGAGTACGGGGTCCATTTCCCCGGTGGTGACCGGGTCTTCCTGACCGAGGACATCGAGTCGTTCGAGGCCCAGCATCAGGCGGTCGAGGATCACAGCGAACGGGTTCACGGTCTCTGGTGGATCATCGGGTTGGCGTTGTCGACGGTGGCGCTGCTGGCCGGATTGGCGTTCATGCCAAGTCGGGGCTGATCGCGTCTTCGTTGGGGTTGGTTCTCGGGTTGGTGGTCGTGCCATCTGCCGAGCGGTTTTCGACCGCCGGTGTGGCCAATAGTATCTCTGGACTCCCGCCAGTGCGTGTGGCTGCGAGGCTCGAGGGCCGGGATGGTAGCGGGCTGGTGGGGCACTCGTCGATGGGGTGTGTTGGTACCCGTGCGTGTTGGACGTTCAGCGGTTGTTCGATGCAAGTCGCCCTGGGTCGTCTCTCGAGCTATGAGAAGACCTGAACCGATTCAGATACCGATCGCCGACACGGCTGGCGATCAGGGGTGCAACGACGTTGGGTGGCTACTGCACCACTCGGGTGACACAGGGGAGCCGGGCTCGAGTTACGAACTCCGTCGAGACGGTCCAGTTCGGTCGGTGCACTCGCTTACGACTGTGGCGACTGTCGTCTCGTATGGACCCCGTTGGTTTCATGCTCGCCGCTCGCGGCGAGGTGTGGGCTGGGCGCGATTTGAACACACGGTCGGACGTGCTCGCTTCGCTGTGCGCGACCTCCCTGCGTTCAAATCGCGGTGGCCGTTTCACTCCTCACGTCCGTTCGTCGTGAAAACGGGCCGGGCGCGATTTGAACACGCGACCGTCTGGTTAAAAGCCAGACGCTCTGCCGGACTGAGCTACCGGCCCTTGATTTGCCTTTCGTGGACGCGTGGTTAAACGTTTCTTTCTTATCGGGGCCGACCATCACCACCAGTATGGACATCGGGCCCTGGGACACAATCCTCCGTGAATTCGTGACGACATGCTGTACGTACGATACCACCGCCGGCAACGAGGCCCCAGCCCAGGGCTGGTTGCACCAGTCCCTCGAGGACGCCGGCTTCGACACCTACACGTGGACGGGGGACGCCGACACCCTCGCCAGCCATCCCTCGTTCCCGGACGATCCCGGGGCGATCGACGTCACCGACCGGCCGAGCGTCGCGGGGGTCCTCGAGTTCGGCGACCCCGACGCGGGGCCGACGCTGGTGCTGAACGGCCACATGGACGTGGTGCCAGCGGGGAGTGGGTGGACGGGCGATCCGTTCGACCCGCGGTGGTCGTCGGCCGACGGCGAGGACACCACCCGCGAGACGCTCACCGCCCGCGGGGCCGTGGACATGAAAGCTGGGTTGGGGGCGTGCGTGACCGCTGCCCGTGTCCTCCAGGAGCGGGTCACGACGGGTGACCTCGATCTCGAGGGACGACTCGTCGTCGAGAGCGTCGCTGGGGAGGAGGAGGGTGGAATCGGTGCGGCGGCGGCAGCCCTCGAGAACCCGTACCCGTTCGAGCGAGACGCCGCGATCGTTGCCGAACCCACGAACCTGCGGCCGGTCACGGCCGTCGAGGGGAGTCTGATGGTGCGCGTGGGCCTCGAGGGTCGGTCGGCGCATGCGGCGACGCGCTGGCGCGGGACTTCGGTGTTGCCGGCGTTCGAGACCGTCCGACAGGAACTCGAGCGGATCGAGGCCGAGCGAAGCGAGTCGGTGACCCATCCGCTGTACGACGAGTTCCCGATTCCGTGGCCGATCTGTGTGGGACGGGTCGAGGCGGGTCGCTGGGCGTCGTCGGTCGCGGACGACCTCGAGGCCGAGGTGCGGGTCGGTGTTGCACCCGGTGAAACCGTCGCCGAGGTCGAGCGGGCACTCGAGACCCGACTCGACGCGGTGGCCGAGGACCTAGAGGAGGGGATCGAGGGGCCGACTCTCGAGCGGTTTTCGATACAGTTCGAGCCAGCGGCGATCGACGCGAGGGAACCAATCGTCGAGACGGTTCGGTCAGCGATGCGGGCGCGTGGGTTCGACGAGGGGGCGACGGTTCCCCGAGGGGCGACTTACGGCGCGGACAGCCGCCACTACGTTGCGGCGGGAATTCCAACCGTGGTGTTCGGCCCGGGCTCGATCGAGCAGGCTCACTTCCCCGAGGAGACGATCGAGTGGGCGGACGTGCGTGAGGCCTGTGGCGTCGTCGCGGGGGCGGCTGGTCAGTTCCTCGCCTCGTGAGCTGAGGTGGTATTGTCGCCACCGTCGACGGGGACCGCTGTGGCCCACAACTGGCTTCAGCACGACCGACTTTAGGGCTAGCGCTGCCGTCGAGTGGACTCGTTGGCATCACCACGGTGGCCGCCAGCCGCCGAATCGAACGATACCTCGAGCGCCTCGGCGACGATCGTGCCCGGGTCGACGTTCTCCAGAGCGGCTTCCCGCCGAAGCTCTCGGTAGATCGGAGCGGGGAGGGTGACCTCGAGGGTGCCGAGGGTGACGCCACAGTCCTCGAGTGCCCCGCCGATCGCCACGCCGTCGTTGACCTGGCTGGCGACGCGTCGCACCTCGCGGACGGTGAGGTCACCGTCGAGGATCGCCCAGGCGAGCAGCAGGCGGGAGTCGCCGCCGACGCGGGCGATGTGCTTGGCGGCGGAGGGGGCGATGGTTCCCATGGCGACCTGTCGGCGGACCGAGCGGGGGAGGTCGTGAACTCTGGCCCACTTCCGGATGAACGAGACGGAGACGTCGGTGGTGACATTGTGTTCGTCGTCGACGTCGACTGTGTCAGCACTCGAGCCCCCGGTTTGCGCGTTGGCCTCGCCGTCGGGACCCTGGGGCCGACGGGGGCGCTCCGCCAGTTCGTCGCCCGTGTCGAGGGCGTGACTCGCGCGTTCGGCCGCGGCCTTGTACGATCCCTCCCCACGAACGAGGGCGGCGCAGGCGGCGGCCCCGCGAAGCATGTAGAGGTGGTCGTCACTCGGTGAGCCGTTGGCGAACTGGGCGACCGTTGTGGCGGCGCGGGCGAGGCTTTCGGGATCGTCGGGATCGAACTGGACGGCCCGACGGGCGTGGTCCCCGGTGACGCTCTCGTCGCCGCGGATGACTGGCGCGCCGACTGGTGACTCCCGGTCCGTGGGGATGTCGGGGTCGTCGGTCGGGCCGTCGGCGCGGTCGTCGGTCATGGTTCGTCTCAGGGCGTGGATCGGCAAAAGTGGTCGCACGGTGGCGAACGTCGCCACCGGTGATCGGGTGGGGAGCTCGAGCTTCCAAACACTCTCACTCCTCGCGGTGTTCGGCGAGGTGCGCCCAGATCTCGGTACAGCCAGCCCCCGGCTCGACGTGCTGAAGGTGGCTGTCGAGGGCCGCCGAACTCGGCTCGGGTTCGGTCGTGGTGTCGTCCCCGCTGGTCTCGTCCGCCCCGGCGGACCCATCGGCAGGGCGCTCGCTCGCGTGAGTGTGGGCGTCACCGGCGTCGGTCATTTTCCCTCCCGATCGTTCGAGTGGTCGTCGACGAACAGTTCGGGGGCGACGTCCGCCGGTGCCTGCTGTCTGTGGTCGGTCGCTGGGGGCGTGGTCATAATCGTGATCTGCCGTTGGAGCGAGGTGGGGATAAGCGCGGCTGCCGGAGCAATCACTACCCGTACTCCCGTCCGGGGGCAAGGCTTGCGGCTATCTCGGAGGTCACATTCGCGGGAGAAGTCGGTGCTGGCTCCAGAATTGGCACGATAGGGACGTCTCACGATCAACGAACCTTTGCCCACGCCAATAGTGACAGGAGACGTGGTGGCGTCGGTGAGCTATGGCCATCGCCCTTCGAACGCTCGACGACGGTGCGTGGATCAGCGTCAACGACTCCCGTGAGGTTGGCGTCAGCGACATCTGGACACTCGCCTGCGGGCACTTCTGTGCGTGTGAACCAGCCTCCGTGTTGCTCGAGGGCTTCACCGGCGTTCGGGTCGACGGCGAGACGATCGTCGCCGACGCGGTCGGACAGTGTCTCGAGTGCGGACAACGATCGGGTCTCGACGGCCTGCCCGTCGGGCGGATCGTCGACGGGCGCTTCGAGCGCTACGACCCGGCCGGCGTACAGTCGACGCTCGAGCCGCCGACGGAGCCGTCGAGCGAGTGAGTACCGACTGGCTCCCGGGCGTTCCCTCGCCACGTCGGGCCCACCGCAAATACTGCCTCGAGGTGCGAGCCCCGGGGAGAACTGACGGGACGGGCGCGACCTTATGTGGTCCACCCGTGTCTCCGCCAATGCCGAGCGACGTGGAGGCCTGGAAGGACGAACTGTACGGGACGGACATCCGTGCCGAGATCGAGCGATTCGCCGAACAGGGGTGGGAGACCATCCCCGAGGACGAACGGGACGCCTGGTTCGAGCGCTTCAAGTGGTACGGGCTGTACCACCAGCGCGCCGGCCAGGAGTCGTACTTCATGTTGCGGATCGGTCCGCCGGGAGGGGTCCTCGAGCCGGGTCAGTTTCGCGTCCTCGCCGAACTCGCCAAGGAGTACTCGACGGGCCCCGTCGAGAACCCCGAGTTCGGCAACGGCTGGCTCGACGTGACGACCAGACAGGCGATCCAGCTCCACTGGATCAACTTAGAGGACGTGCCGGCCATCTTCGACCGTCTCGACGAGGTCGGCCTCTCGGCCGTCCAGGCCTGTGGGGACTCCTGGCGCAACATCGTCGGCTGTCCGGTCGCCGGCAAGGACAAACACGAGCACGTCGACGCCCACAAACTGGCCCACGATCTCCACGACGAGTTCAAGGAAAACGAGGCGCACTCGAACCTCCCGCGGAAGTGGAAGGTCTCGGTGACTGGCTGTGACGAGGGCTGTGGCCAGGGCGACATCAACGACCTCGCCTTCGAGCCGGCCCGCAAGGAGACCGATGGGGAGACGGTCACCGGCTACAACGTCCGCGTCGGCGGCGGGCTCGCCCGCAACGAGGAGCGCTTCGCCCGCGACATCGACGTCTTCGCCACCCCGGAGCAGGCCGTCGAGGTTGCCGGCGGCATCTCCGCGCTCTTCCGTGATCACGGCAACCGCGAGAATCGGTACGCGGCCCGGATCAAGTTCCTCGTCGACGAGTGGGGCCCCGAGAAGCTTCGGGACGTTCTCCAGGCGGAGTACATCGACTGGGACCTCGAGACCGCCGGCGAGGACCTGCGATCGGGGTACTCCTACAACGCGGGCGACGCCGACGGCAAGCACGACCACGTCGGCGTTCACGAACAGGTCGACGGCACCCACTACGTCGGCCTCAACGTCCTCGTCGGCCGCATCGGCGCCGACGACGCCCTCGAGTTGGCCGACGTCGCCGACGAGTACGGCTCCGGCGAGGTGCGACTCACCCAGCGCCAGAACATCGTTCTCACGGACGTTCCGGAGGCGACCCTCGAGGAGTTGCTGGCGGAACCACAACTCGAGACCTACAGCCCGGATCCACACCCGTTTCAGCGCGGCTCGATCGCCTGTACGGGCACCGAGTTCTGTTCGCTTTCGATCGTCGAGACGAAGAACCGCCAGGTTCGCTTTTCGCGCTGGCTTGTCGACAACGTCGACCTGCCCGAGGGCGTCGAGAACTTCCACATCCACCTCTCGGGGTGTACGGCCTCGTGTGCTCAGCCACAGATCGCCGATCTCTCCTTACGCGGCATAAAGACGCGCAAGGACGGCGAGCCGGTCGAAGCCCTGGACATCGGCCTCGGGGGCGGCCTCGGGGAGCACCCGCAGTTTGCCTCGTGGGTGACCGAACGCGTCCCCGTCGACGAAGTGCCAGGAGCGATCGCGAACCTCCTCGCGAACTTCGAAGCCAAACGGGAGGACGGCCAGTCGTTCCGTGACTTCGTCCTCGAGCGTGAGGACGAAGAACTCGCGGGCCTGATCGAACCCGAGGAGACGAGCTACGAGGACCCGTTCATGCACAACACCAAGCGGACCTGGTACCCCTACGCCGACCAGGACGCCCTCGACGAGAGTCCCGCGCCCACGAACTCGGACGGTTCGCCGATTCCCTCGGACGACTAGCCGTCGTCCCGCTCGGTTTCGTCGTCCTGCGAGGTGTCTCGTTCCTGTTCTCGCTCGCCGTCAGTCCCTTCGCTCGAGCCATCGCGTTCCATTGCCTCGGTGAGTGCCATCGCCTCCTCGAGTACCCGCTGGGTCTCGGCGCTCCTCGTCGGATCGCCCCGCCCTGGGCCGGCCGTCTGGGCTGCCAGAGCGTCCTCGAAGCGCTCCCCTGGCCCGTCGAAGGGCGAGCGGCGCTCCGGTATCTCTTCGGGCACCGGGGGCTCGACCTCGAGGGCGTATTCGGTCACGAGACTGGCGAGTTCGGAGGCCGTCTTCGATTCCCAGTCGGGGGCGTACTCGGCGAGCCAGTCGCGATGATCCGCTCGACCGACCGAGGCGGTGACGGCGAGGTGGTTCGCCAGCTGTTCACCGTCGGCCACCCCGGCGTCACAGACCGGACAGACGTATCCCATGTGTGACGTGGACGTCATCGGGGATGAAAAGCGACGTGCTCTATAGGGCCGTCCCTTCGAGCGCCCGTCAATCGGGTCGAAACCCGTCTCTGTGCCGGATACTACTACCCTCGACTCTCGATTCGGGCTGTCGGTGGTGGAACTTTCCGTCGACAGCGTGTAATAAATCGGTAAATTGTCTGTTGAACTGGTAAACTGAGCTGAACGATTGCACGACTTAGTATTCACGTTCGACAATATACACTTGCTAATGGGGGGCGAACACGTGGCGGACAGTCTTATCGACGTCTGCCAAGACGACGTTACGGTCGAGAAGCGGATCGAGCGTCTCGAGGAGGGTCGGTTTCTCGTCGAGTTTCGGCTCGAGGTGTCGACAGCCGAGGAGCGACGCGTGGTCCTCGAGGAGACGATTCCGGACACCGACGACTTGATGGATCTCCGATTTCACGAGGACGGTGATCGGTGGTCACTCGAGGCACGCGTCGCACTCTTCGAGACACGTCTGGAACCGGGGTCGGTGACTGAGACGCAGTACGAAGTTGCCTACGTCGATACCGACCACTCGGTTCCGGTTGAACCACCGCGGATCGTCAGCATCGACGGGGAGGTCGTCGAGGACGATGACCGCGCGGAGGTGGATTCACAACTCGAGTCGTGGGTCGAGGGGGCCAGAGAGCAGTATGGAGACAGCCATACGGTTGCCCAGCTGCGGATCCACTTCAGCGACTCGTCGGTGACGGCGAACGAAACGGCGGTCCTCGATGGCCTGGCGTCGACCTGTACGGTCGTCGCGAACGAGCATCGAGGACTCGAGACCGATTCGAACACTGATCGTACCGACGTGGTCATCGCCACGGCCGATCCGATTTCGGCCGTCGTCGACTCTCTCGAGGAACTCTCGTACGTCGAGGAGGTGACGGCAACGGTGCGAGCGCCCGAGGACGCTGTCGAGGACGGCTTCGCAAACAGCCGAGAACAGGTCCGGGAAGAAGAGCTGTCGGGCCCGGAAGACGAATTGAGTTTGGAGGAGACAATCGCGTACGGAGAACGAGACATGGAACACGACTCACAGACGCTGACGGAGGAATCGGACGAGATGGGTGAGGGGCAAGCGGACGATGGGAACGACACGGCGGAGACTCCCGAGGCGAGGGGCGAAGCGGCTATGAGTGTCGATGCGGAGACCGAGGAACGTGAAACGCACGAGGTCGCCGACGAGGAAGGCGACGCGATTTCGGGTGCCGACGGGGCAGACGAGACCGAGTCGAACGGGGCTGGCGAGAACGAACGCGTGGAAACGGTCGATCCGACCCCCGACCAGCCTGGCCCCACGACGACCGACAGCACGCTCGAGGCACTCCTCGACGAGCTCGAGTCCGATTCGCTGGACGACGAGCAGGTCACGCGGCTGTTCGAAACGCTCGAGGCGGCCAGGCCACGGAGCCAAACGGTCCGGCTTCGCAGCCTCGAGAGTCGGGTACAGGAGCTGTCTGCCTACGCCGACGCACTGGAGGCGTTCATCGACGAGAGTGGTACAGCGAACGAGCTCATCGATAAACTGGAGGTCACCCAGGACGCCCTGGTCTCACTCGAGGAGCGGAGCGACGCGTTCGAGGAACGCACCGACGACGTCGAATCGCGGACCGAGGCGCTCGAGGAGACGGTCGAATCGCTCGAGGACCGAATCGACTCTCTCGGGGACACGATGGCGACGGTCGAGGCGAATCAGGCGTCGATGCAGCGTCAGGTCGACGCCCACGACGACGTGATCGAGAAACTCACGTCGGTTTTCCAGTCGACGTAGCCCCGCGACTCCCTGGCGCCTCGATGCTCGGGTCTCGAGGTTCAAAAGCCATCGAGTGCGGTCTGTTCGGCGGCCGCGAGCAGGTCGCCGCAGGTCGACCACGAGCGGCGGGCGAAGGGCGGGAGGTCTCCGTGATCGGCGACGTACTCGGCGAGGAAGGCCCGTGTGGTCGGATCCGATGGGTAGCCGCTGCCGATCTCGCCGTACTCGGCGGCGAGGGCACTGACGTGAGCGTCCCGTTCGACCTTCGCGACGATGCTCGCTCCGCCCACGAGCGGATCGTCGTCGTCGGCGCCGTGGTTGGCGTCGACCGAGCACTCGCGAGGGGTGGCCGCGGCGACACGCCGGGCGAAGCGATCGGCGTCGGTGTCACAGGCGTCACAGTGGACCCGGGGGCCGCGACCCGTTTCCCCAGTGGACGCACCGTCAGCTACGGCCGCCTCGAGCGCCCGTGCGTGGGCCTCGACCGCAAGCCCGTTCATGTCGGTATCGGGGTCGTCGATTCTCGAGACGG
>LFFM01003334.1_pt1 | contig 10168 bp, 6 predicted proteins | sample 643131 | NCBI WGS metagenome assembly LFFM01 (sample SAMN03777445, study PRJNA286221) | soda lake metagenome | biome: soda lake; feature: Kulunda steppe; material: water; isolation source: sample Tc-Br brine of Tanatar trona crystallizer | place: Russia: Kulunda steppe | collected 2011-07 | reverse complement strand
TATCTCTGTTGTTCTAAAGAAGACCTCCGCTGTATTGACAGTCACAGTGACGGAATTTTGCGCATGGTCAATGGAAGTGACAGCAACGTTGTCATGGCTTTCAAGATAGTCACCCCACAACTCATATCGTTCTGATTCAATCGTGATTGTGAGATCAATATCCGATGGTTCATCTTGTTGTCTAAGTATTTCTGTTTGTGTTCCTGTCTTCTCTTTTTGTATGGCAACTCTGCCAGAAGGTCCGAGTGACCGAGGCTCTTCGGGGATTGTTGTTGCAACGGGGGATAGTTTTGTTCTTTCTTTGGAGAATTCGAAGTTAGGCTCGTTTCGCATATGCGCTGAGTCTTCAGTCTCACGTATGACAGCACCCATTTCGTAGTTTATTCGTGTGTCTTCAAATCGGTATGTGATGGGTCTGAGGAATACTGTTTCTTCCTCGACTACCCCCGTTTCAAGATCTTCGACATTCACAGTCATCACCGTTTGTTGCTCAAGGAATAGCTCACCACCCCTGTATCTGATCTCTGTTTCACGGGCTGGTGCTTGGTCATTTTCCATCGCATCAATGTTGTTATCAAGGATGTCGAACGCTTTCATTGTGTTTGAGACGTATTCTTGGTCTTGTTGATCTTGAATCAACGGCACAGCACCACTCAGTATTGCGAATATAGAGAAAAACACAACAGAAACAAGTAAGATATATCCTAATGTCTCACTTGCTGCACGTGTATCTGTTCTGAGCGATTGTTGTTCTCTATTACGCTTCATGAACCAGCCCTTACCATGGAGAGTGTGTCCGATTCAGCGTTGTATTCAATGGCGATTACACCACCACCTCTGACATCATTTTCTTCAATGTTTGCAGCCGAGGTTGGTATTGGTGTTCGTGATACGCTTTGCCCATCTCTTGCACTCACCTCGATCACTGTTTGGGATTCGTGGATAGTGAGTGAAACGAAATATGGCGTACCAACAACTTCTCTGGGAAGTTGGCGTTCTATAGAAACATTCGTTTTATCGCCAACCGAGGCTATTCGCTCGACGCTTACTGCTGTTGAGCCGACTTGATCAGCGATTACGTCTGTTTGGTGATTAACGGCCCTATCCTGTTGTGAATCAACAACACCGCCAAATGCAGTGGTAATCCCTACGAGTAATACAGCCATGACAGCTACTGAAAGGATGTATGAGAGATTGAACCCGATGGCACGCTCATCTTGTTTAATGGTTGTTTTCGTGACGCTGTTTCTTTTTGATGGGCTCATATTAGTTAGTCCTCGTCAGGCGATGTCGTAGACCGTGTTTCGTCGGGCTCTTGTGGCGCAATATAGATTTCAGTTTCCAAGTGGGTATCAACACCGTCTATATTTAACGTTAGTTCAACAGCGTATGTCGCATCATATGCCGTTGGTTCTTCTGGCTCTCCCGGTTCTTCTGTGTTATACCGCATCTCATTACTTGGTTGCTTGATGCTGTTTTGTTCAATTTCGTCAGCAGGGGTGGAACTGTCTCCAACTTGAACGCCAGTCATCGGTTGGTATACTGGCTCTAAAGAATTCCCACCACCCGGATTTTCAACAGTCACTGAAACAGAGTCGCTGTTTCCATCATCCGGTTCTACTGTAAGCGTATGGTCTCCTCTATCATCTGGATTTTCTGTATCCCACATGAGTGTTTCTGTTTCTGTTTGTCCGCCAGATATTGTCATTTGTGTTGAATCAAGGACTGTGTTATCCCCATCTCGGAGAAGGAGTGTTTGTTGACCATCTCCGCCTGTGTTTTCAACATCAAATGTAACGGTCATCGTATCGCCAGATGACACTGGTGAATTGGTGTTTGTAATATCAACATCAAACACTGGTTCGGTGTTGTCTGTCTCTTGGATAAATACAATTTCTGTGTCTGAAGAACCATATGTTTGCCCCGTTGCAGTGATATCTCGTGGTTCGTCGTCATTACCCTCTCCGTCTGTTTCGTCCCAAATGAAGTCTACCTCTGTTGATTCTCCCGAAATAAGCGATACGTCTTCGCTCCCAATTGGCGTACCGTCAATTGCGAGATCTATTGTTTCTGTCCCATCTTCTTCTCCGACATTTTCTGCTTCGACTTTTACAAACAGGTCGTCGCCTTCAGTAATTGGCGAGTTGGTTTCAACGATATCAACAACAATGTCGGGGTTTTCATCTTCCCCTTCTTCTCCAGTACCACTTTCATTTGCGATGCGAACCGTTTCTTCGGACTGGATGAACCCGATATCTACAAAGCGAATAAGTTCGCCTTGTTTCCCGAGTATTTCATAGGTTCCTTCAATTTGGTCTCCATTCTCCATTGAAACTCGATATGGGGCGTTCCCATCAAGTCCCTCTCCGAATGTGATCCCGCAAGCTTGACCGTTGACTTCACCAGAGATAAGGTCAACATTTGCGCTTCCGCCTGAAACTGAGCATGTTGGGTTCGCTATATCAGTGTCTTCACTAAACATGATATCGCCTGTCTCTTCGTCTTCGTAGATGTACAGGTTGTAGACATCGCTCTCATCCGATGCGATAACAAGTCGGTAGGCGTCACTTGCTGAGTCTTCAGTTGTGTTGAGAGTGACGACGTGATCAATACCCATTTCAAACACACGAATCCCATCTAGTTCTGCCATAGCCCAATCTGATTGTCTATCAATGCTTTCTGTGCTTCTACTTTCGAACGTGCTTGTTTCTCGTTGGGTAATTACCCACCCCTGTTCGGTGTGTATCTCCTCTTCAAAGATCATGTTGTGAGATTCAAAGTTTTGAGCGCGGATGCCTTCCGCTATTTTCCCCAGATCGCGTTCAACACGCTCGTTTGTCTTTCCAGATTCTGCTTCTAACCGACTGTTTAGTCTATCTAAAATTTCAATTGTGTTTCGTTCATACGTTGTGACAATCTCGATTGACCGATCAACTTCTTGGGGTTCTTCGCGTGTGGAAATGTTTTCTGTGAATAACACACCGTTCAGTATGAGGACGAGGCCGATTATCGAGATGGAGACAACCAATCCAGCAATCAGGATTAATTGGCCTCTTTCGTTCATGTTGTCTCTGTTGTGTAATCGTTTCATGTTAAATCCTCCAGAGTTTGAGTCTGACTACAACTACATTGTAGACAGGCGAATCGGGGTATGCGTCTGGGATGATGTATGATGAAGTCTCACCGATCTCTTGGTTATTTCCTGCTGTTAGTTGCATATCATCATATAGAACAACAGTTTTTGTAGCGCTCACTGAGTTTTGCGATGGCTCACCTTGGCGTATGTACTCAAATGTTCGGCTATCTCCCTGCTCGCGCTCATAGGTAATTTCAACGTTGACAGCAATATCCCGCTCTCCGAATGTCTCTTGGAGTTCATTTCCGAAGTTATTGTCTGGGAATTCACCGATGAACCCGTCTGGTGTCGCACCTACAAACTCTTGTTCTGTAGTGTCGTACTCTAGGAGTGCCCCTTCTAGATCGGAATTTTCTGCTGTTCCAGATAGGAGGCCATCTGCCATCCGTTGTTGTTGTGTCTCTATGTGTTGGTTTGAAGTTGAGATTGTGAGTGGGGTTATTGCTGTTGCTTGTATCGAAAATATCAATGTAAGGACCATCAACCCGACCACAACAACTGCTTCTAAGCTGTGTGTTTGTCCTCTGTCGTCATCGGGGTAATATTCACTGAATACCATGGTCACCACACCGCCACAACAAGCAGATAGCGTTCTCCATTAATGTATACCACCCGTTGTGAGTTGAAAACGTTTTCTTGCTGTCCGGCTACACCCCCGTCTGTTATTTCAAATGTTTGTCCGTCAATTTGAATTGGGTTTCCAGCTTGGTCTCTGATCTCAACACGGACCGAGGTGCGTTCAGAAACCCCAAGAATTTCTTGTGGCGAGTCAGAGCTCACGTCACACGCGGTTGTTGCACTACCGTTGAAAAATGCGACTGTACACTCCTCATCAAGAATATAGAGAGTCCCACGATCTCCAACCAAGACGTTGTGAGTTAGTTGGTCAGCTACTCTGTCAGAAAGAATTGCACTTGCATCTCCACTCCCGGGCTCGAACGGATCAATCAAGCCGGGGATTGCTAATACGATGAATGAGACGGTGAACAACAGTAATGAAACACCAACGAGAAAGTCTGTTGTTGTCTGTCCCCGTTTGTCTGGGATGAGAGATTCTGGGGAGATGTCAACTGTTATCGTCTGTGGGGTTTCTGTTTGTGGGTGTTGAGATGGTTTCATTGTAGATCACTTATGCGATTAGTATCCACACGACTCCAGTGATTGTCAGAAGCGGGATGCCATAGAGCCCTGTCTTCATTAGCGAATTTGAGGCAAGGTATGAACAGAGCAAGGATGATGTTAATGCCTGTAGTGTGACGGCATGGAAGAACAACACGGTGATGAGTTGGTCTGGGATAGCCTCGAAACTAGCGCCTCCTCCCCCATCTCCTGCTGCGTCTAACTCATCGTTGAGTTCTGCCATAACCCCGATGAATTCACTCTGCATGATCCCCATTACAGCGAGTAACACGACACTTGTCATAATGATGACCGCGACTTGCATTCGTGTTCGTGATGCACGTGCTCGTTTCAATTCGTCTTGAACTTCGCTTGACTGTGCGGCAGTTGTTAGGACTTCACCAATCTGAGAGCTTGTCTCTTGTGCATCGATAATAAGATTGTTAATTCGGGCTATTTGTGGAATCCGGTATTTGTTATTGAACTCTACAATTGCCCGCTTTAACGGCATATTGTACTTCACTTTTGCTTGTATTGTTTCTAATTCATCTGATAGCCTGCCTGTCGAAGATGACCCAACGGTACCAAGCGCTTCAAGGAATGTCTGTCCCGTGTTGTTAGCGGAAGATAGCTTCCGCAGAGTCTCTGAGTAGTTGTCATCAATATCGTCTCTACGCTTCTGTCTCTTCCTCTCAAACCACGTGAGGGGGATCAAAACGAAGTATGCTGGCATGTAAAAATAAAGGAGTGTCCCCCAGATGTTTCGTGAGAGTGCATCAAACGATGTAGGCCCGATTCCAATAAGAATCGAGAAGAGGATGAAGAAGAGGCAGAACGGAAGTGTGATCACGAGTGTGTAGTGAGGGTACATCGTAAGGACAAACCATGGCTCTTTAACTAGGTCATTAATCCGTTTGTTTCGTTCCTTTGAGTAAATCTGGTCAAAACGCGGGGTAACGCCTTTGAATTTACGAACTGTTTTGAGGTCAAAGACGGAGACTTTCCCGGGTTCGTTCCCAAGGGAGTCTTTCAGGATGCCATCACCCGGTTCGTCGGGGATGACTGTAGTCATCAAAATGACGAAACCGACGCCAATCATCGGCAACACAATGTATATAACAAGGCTCAATAGTAGCAAGTCTCCCTCGCCCATCAATAGCATGATGGTGAGGAGAATTATCAATAGAAGTGGCATTAGTGAGAGGTTCATATACATCTCACCGAACATCTCAACAATTTCGAGGAGATCTTCTTGGTTCTCTTTTGACTTTCTGATGTGCTTCTCTTTTTTGTCCTCAAGGAAATTATTCAGGTCACCACCACTATCGAGGATGGAAAGCATGTCTGTGAGGAATTGTTGTAGGTCAGCGCTCGGTGTTTCAATTGCTCGATTTCGCATCGCCGTTCGGTAATCCGTATAAGAGTATTCTGACTCTTGGATTATTGTCTGAAATTCTTCAGACACGTCTTGGTATACATCTTCTGAGTCAGCAACGGCTTTGAAAATCTCAACCTGACTCATTCCACCCACGGAGAGTGCGTACATATACGAAATAGAATCAGGGAGTAGTCTATCGATCTTTCTCTTCCGACTGCCTATTTTCTGTTTTAAAATGAGCAGCGGGGTGTAGTACCCGATTAAAAACCCTATCCCACCAAACAGTATCCCGCTGATAAGGACAATAGCTGGTGTCCTAATTGTTTGGATAATTTGTAGCGTTAGTGGATCCAGATTTCGAATGCCGATTAGCGGCCCAACGTCTATTCCGAGGAGTGTTATCGCTAGCAGAGACGGGATGGTAACAAAAGCCCATAACACGACACCAAATATGAGGCCGATCCCGAGATTGCGGGAAATAAACATCGAGGCTGTCGTTTCATATCTGGCTTTAGCGAGTTGTCTTTCAATGTCTTGGACAGTATCGCTGTTGTGGTCATACCGCCGTTGGTAGATGCCCATGAATCTATCCGATAGGAAATCACTTAGCGACCTCCCTTCTTTTAGATCAGAGAGGTGTGTGTATTTCTCTTGCTGGTCTCTTTTTTTCTTACCAGCCATCGTACTCTACCCCATCGTCACTATCATCGTCTTCATCGGGGTTGTCGATGCCAACATTATCTTCATCTGGGTCGTCTATTTCATCATCATTTTGATAGACAAATTCGTTTTCTTCGGCGTTATCTTCTGTGCCTTCTCCATTTTCTAATGCCCACTGGTCACCCCTATCGTCCTCAGTTATCTCTTCAATTTCTGTTGATGGTTCAGGATTGTTTTCTTCTACAGGTTGTTGGGTGGTTGTGTCATCCCCTTCGCCTACATCAACGTCAGTTTTGAAGTCATTTATTTGCGTTCTGTCTGTACCGATCTCTTTGATGTCCTGATCTTCTTCACCGGCAAACGCACTATTTACATCGGGTTCGTTTTCTTCCTGTTCGGAGTCGTCAAGTTCAAGCAGGGGGTCGTCTTCATCGTCAAGGAGGAAGCCGGACATTCCACCGTCATCATCGTTTTCATCATCTGGTGTGGGGGCGTTTTCTTTTTGACTCTCATATAATGCATCGCCAATAGATCCATCTGCTTCATTTCCAACAAAGCGCTTGAGTTCACCCGATTGATGAGACTGCTCAAGGATCATTTTCGCCTCTTCGAGAACTTCTTCTGGCGGTTCTGGTCGGGGAACCATCGCTTCTTTTTCAGGGTCAATGTCGATGACGACACTTTCCATTTCACGCAAGTCCTGAAGGTTTGACTCTAACTCGTCGTTTGCGACCAATGAGAGTACAAGATTCGGGTCGTTGATGAACGCCTGAATTGTAGCTGCAACCTCACGGTACGTGTTTAGTCGGTTGACGATGAGGTATGCGATCACAACCTCTCGGATGTGTATCTGTCTGTCGAGTTCCGTTTGGTCCCATCCTCTGTCAAACTTTATTGTGTCGAGAACGCCCGGATTCTTTGTCTTGTTGAAGGTGTCATCGCGGGCATTCCATTCATAGACATCTTTGACGTTGATTTCGTCATTTTCTGCATTGTAGTCGTTGATTTCAGTGATCGTCTTGCTTCGTCGCACCTTGCGGCCATCTTTCCGTGTCTGTGTCTGTATTGAGACTAGATCGAGGGCTGTAAATAGCGTCTTGGAAACATTGATTGGCTCGGTTGTGAAACGCTTCAACACTTCTCCCACTGAGTCAGCGTGGAACGTCGTGTAGGTCGTGTGTCCCGTCGACATGACTTGGAATAGAGTCCGACCTTCTTCCCCACGAATCTCACCCATCACGATGTAGTCTGGCCGTTGTCGTAGAGCTGCTTCAAGGAGGTCGAATTCGTCAACCTCACCACCGCCTTCATCTGTGAACGAAGGGCGAGTGACAGATGCAACCCAGTTTCTCTGTGGGAGTTCAACCTCTCGCGTGTCTTCGATGGAGACAATTTTTGAGTTAGAGGGAATGAATAGCGAGACAGCATTCAGGCTTGTCGTCTTCCCGGAGGCAGTCCCCCCGGCGAAAATGAGGGATTTGTGATTCTCGATGGAGAGCCACAGGAACGCCATTTGCCCCAGTCCGAATGTTTTCCAGTTAATCAGGTCGATGGGGGTGAATGGAACGTCTTTGAACTGCCTAATGGTGTAGTTAGTCCCATGATCAGAGACTTCACTCCCAAGTGTGAGTTGGGCACGTGACCCGTCAGGGAGTGTGGTGTCAACTTGTGGCTCTCGTTTACTGATTCCTTTTCCAGAACGCTGAGCAAGACTGATGATGAAGTTATCAAGATCTTCTTTACCGTGCCATATGTTCGAGATGATCTGCTCGTAGTCGGAGTGATAAACAAAGACTCGGCTATTGTAGCCATCACACGAAATGTCCTCTACATTAATATCGTGTTTTATTGGGTCAATGACGGAGTACCCAACAGAATTCCGCTTGACATAATATAAGATTTTGAGCATTTGTTCATCTTTGAGTTTCACATTCTTATCGTTCAGAACCGCCACTTCGGGTCGTGCTCTCTTGTCGAGTTCAGGCATATCTTCTGGCGGTGTGAAAATATGTTCAAGGTCCATCCCACTCTGTTGGGTGATCTGTTCTTGAACGTCTATTTTATCAATCAGCGTTTCTGCTTCTTTTTCGCCAGTGAACAAAGAGAGGAATCCATCGCTCTCATTTTTCCCATCGCCATTGAGTAAATCGCTCACTTTCTCTACGAGGCTATCGAGTGTAGACTTCATCGAACCCTCTTGTTCATCTCTATACTCTTTGTCAAATGGGATGTGGTCGATCAAGTCATATCTGAATAATAGGTTGAAATAATCTTTTTCGAGAACTCGTGCGCGTTGTGGGTCTGTCTTATCGCCTCCTGCCTCCTTTGAATACTTGATTTTCTCTGGGAGCTTAGCCTCGATGAATTCGTTTATCTTTTGTTCTTCTTTGTTCAGATATGGCTCAATGGCGAAATACTTCTTTTCGTTTTCCTTTGTGGAGTGGAATATGATGATGAAGACAAACGGTTTGTTCACCCAGTAGCGTTGCTCCTCTACAAAATGGGTCTTTTTATCGTTTGAAACAGATTTCTCTAGATCGTATCTGTCTACAAGCGTATTATACCCATCTGTTGTTGTGAAAAAGTCGTCTTCGTCAAGATCTTGGTGGACGCTTACTGTATTATCCTCAACGAATTTATCAAGTGCTTCTCCCCTCGCTGACGCTTCCACAATATCATCTTCTAACGTCTCAGAAAACTCTTTAAAATGCTCTTGAACAGCGTATGATTCATCTTCAATATCTACAGACTCTGTTTCTTTTTTAGAATCCTCTTGTGTAGATTGGGTTCCTGTGTCACTAGCCTTTGTTGGCTTGTTTTCACTTTTAGAATCTTCATCAACAGTATCCGACCCGTCATCAGGTGGGGAGTTATCTACCTTAGTCGGATTTTTATTTGATGAAGAAACATCTTGTCCCATGTTGTGTGTAACTGAAACACCGCGTGTACATAAACCATTTCTCTAGAAACGGTTGTATTTGGGTGTAATTTGTGATGGTACAGTCACCACCCCCATTTTCGGGCGATTGACGGAATGCTAATCATTTAGCAAGGACTTATATACGGTGTCACAGTAATTACTCATTGTCTCCAACACAGAACGATCCCCGGAGACGACATAACCATGGATTACCTATCCCACGCAGAGGAAATCCTCGCTGATTTCCCAGACGACGTAGATAAGACAGAACAGGAAGTAGCAGATAAGCTTGAAGAGCTCATTAGCGGCTACGGTGTGAACGTAGACGAGGCTATTCGAAGCACACGTAGCCGGATCGAAAAAGAGTACGATGGAGACGAAGTGATCTCATCGGGCGGGAGTGGCGGCTCTGATGGAGATCTTCATGTTGATATCGGTTCGATCACCCCGGAAGAGCACGATGGTGAGTTCTTCAACATTACCGGAGAGGTGACCGACCTATACGACCTCTCTGAAGAACAAGCGTCTTTCATCGAGCAGCGCGGTATGATCGGTGATGAGACGGGGAAGATTCGGTTCACCCTGTACAAGAGCACTCTCGAAGACGGTGACGTAGACGAGGGGCTCGAAGAGGGAGAGACATACACCATTCGCGGTGTTGTCGGTGACTCCTATCAGGGAACACCGGAAGTTGAGCTACAAAAGAACGTCACAATCACTGTGAGTGATGAGTCCTTTGATGTTGCTGAATACGAAGACGAGTTCACAGGGCTGCTTGTTGACGTTCGCAGGCCAAGTGGTCTTATCAAGCGTTGTCCTGAGGATGGGTGTACACGTGTCGTCCAAAAGGGGAAGTGTCAGATGCACGGTCAAGTAGACGGTGTTTCTGATATGCGCCTCAAGGCAGTCTTCGATACTGGCACCAGTCTCGTGAAGGTGTTCTTCGGTAAAGAGG
>LFFM01003333.1_pt1 | contig 10173 bp, 10 predicted proteins | sample 643131 | NCBI WGS metagenome assembly LFFM01 (sample SAMN03777445, study PRJNA286221) | soda lake metagenome | biome: soda lake; feature: Kulunda steppe; material: water; isolation source: sample Tc-Br brine of Tanatar trona crystallizer | place: Russia: Kulunda steppe | collected 2011-07 | reverse complement strand
GATCGCTGGTGGGACGGGCCGATCGCTGGTGGGACGGGCCGATCGCTGGTGGGACGGGCCGATCGCTGGTGGGACGGGCCGATCGCTGGTGGGACGGACCGATCGCTGGTGGGACGGACCGATCGCTGGTGGGACGGACCGATCGCTGGTGGGACGGACCCTACAAGTACAGCCCACCCGCACGACGTTGGCTCCTCAACTCCTCCTTTCCTCCCTTCCTCGCTTCCTCGACTCCTCCTCTCCTCGACCCCTGCCGCATCGTCCCAACAAAAGCCACCCCCATACCCCCATACCCCCATACTCCCATCCCCCCAAACCCCACATGGCACGGAGTTAGCAAAACAGGAAGACGTACCGCTGGCCCTTGCCGGCCTTGCTCCCACGAGTTGTGTTTCCTGCCATGTCGTTCTTTTCTTCCCTTACCGCCCCAGGCCGTGATCGGCGGCGCGATGTGCTCCGGCGCGTGCTATACCTGGCGGCCGGCCTCTTCTTTCTGTGGTGTGCGGTCTACCTGTTTCCGACGGAGTCCTCCCCGCCAGGCGAAGAACCTGCCGCGGTAGTGGACGAAAATGCTTCGCCTGCGGCCGCACCTGTGGCCCGCACCGCCGAGGGACCCGCGCTCTGGACCCCGGGCAACGCCATCGCCCTGCTGCTCCTGCTCGGCGGCGGGGCCTGGGCGCTCTATCTGCAGCGCCGGCAGGCCGAGGCGCCAGGGGCGAACGCCACCCTTGAAGCACTGGAGACCCTGCAGCTGGCGCCCAACCAGGAGATCCGACTCGTCCGCTGCGGCCCCGACGTGCTGGTGCTTGGGGTCACCTCCGGGCAGATCACCTGCCTCACTACGTACCCCGCCGGCACCCTGGCTACCGGCGTCAAGGCCCCGGCTGCAGCCGACGCCTCAGAGCCGCAGGCAGCCGCATCAGAAACCGCATCCGCAACCGCTCATTCGGGCGACGGGGCCCCCACAGCCGCTGCTCCCAACTTCGCTACGCTGCTGGAGCGCATGGCGGGGCAGCACGTCCGCAACACCCCGTCCAACGGCGCCCCGTCTGCTCGATGAATATGCCCCTCACAGGCCTACAGCAGGACCGTGGCACTGCCGGGCGGGTGGTGCTTGCCGCGCTGGTCGTCGCGCTGCTCCTGATGCTGGTGCCCGCCCACGCCTTCGCCCAGGACGCGGGCGGCGATGGCCAGGCGCTCAGCCCCCTGCCCGGCATTGAGCTTACCGACGGCATGGACGACTACGAGCTGCCGGTGCAGCTCCTGCTGCTGCTCACCGTCCTGTCGCTGGCCCCCGCCATCATCATCTTGATGACCAGCTTCACCCGGCTGGTTGTCATCTTCTCCATCCTCCGCACCGCACTTGGCACGCAGCAGTCGCCCCCCACGCAGGTCATCATCGGGCTCTCGCTCTTCCTGACGCTCTTCATCATGTACCCGGTCTTCTCGACCGTGCACGAGGACGCCCTCATCCCCTACATGGAAGGCGACGTCACGCAGGAAGTGGCGTTGGACCGGGCCGTCTCGCCCATGAAGGGCTTCATGCTGCAGCAAACCCGCGACAAAGACCTGATGCTGTTTATGGATCTGGCCGACATTGAGGTCTTCGACGATGCCGAGGACGTCCCGCTGCATGTGCTCGTCCCGGCGTTTGTCATCAGCGAGCTGCGCATTGCCTTTCAGATCGGCTTCATGCTGTTTCTGCCGTTTGTGATTGTGGACCTGATCGTGGCCAGTGTGCTGATGAGCATGGGCATGATGATGTTGCCGCCCGTGATGGTGTCGCTGCCCATCAAGCTACTCCTGTTTGTGCTGACCGACGGCTGGTACCTGATCGTCCAATCGGTGGTCGAAGGCTACATGTAGCCCGTGCCATTTCGCGTTTCCCCTGCCGCATCCTCCTGACGACTTATGAACTCCGACGTCTCGCTTTACTGGGTGCAGGAAGCCCTCTACACCGCCGTCCTCGTCGCCGGCCCGCTCCTGGGCGTGGCGCTCCTGGTTGGCCTCGGCGTAGCTCTCTTTCAGGCCGTCACCTCCATGCAGGAGATGACCATCAGCTTCATCCCCAAACTGATCGCGATGGTGCTGGTGCTGCTGCTGCTGGCCTCGTGGATGATGCAAATGCTGACGGACTTCACCACAGCGGCGTTTACGTTCATCTCTTCTGTTTCGCAGTAGCCACCGCCCATGGAGCTTCTGGAGCCCGCGTACCTGTTTACGGTGCTGCTCACGTTTGTGCGCATCGGCGGCATCTTCATCGCTGCGCCCATTTTTGGGCACAACGTGATGCCGGTGCAGGTGCGCGTGCTGCTGGCGGTGCTCCTGGCCTACGGGTTTGCAGGGCTGATCCCGGAGGCGCTACCGGCCACCTTTCTGCACCCGGTTGGCTTTGTGATGGCGGTCGTCATCGAAGCCGTCACGGGCTTACTGCTGGGCTTTACTGCCCAACTCATTTTCTGGATTGTGGAGTTTACCGGCGAGATCATCGGGTTTCAGATGGGCCTCAGCCTGGCGCACGTCTACAACCCGGTCGACGGCTCCTTCTCCAACCCGCTCGGCCGCTTTCTGACGATTACACTGACGCTCCTTTTCCTGGCCATGGACGGGCACCATCACATCGTGAACGCGATGGCGCTCTCCTTTCAGGTGGTGCCGCTCGGGGGCGCGAACCTGGCCGCGGCCGGGCTGCCCATGCTCGACTGGATCGGCTACTTCTTCCGCACCGCGCTGCAATTGGCTGCCCCCTTTATGATCCTCGTATTTCTGATCGACGTCTGCCTCGGCGTCTTTGCCCGCGTGGTGCCGCAGGCGAACCTCTTTTTCCTTGGCCTGCCGCTGAAGCTGCTCGTCGGGCTCAGCATGGCCTATGCCTTTGTGCTCTACCTCTTCCCCTTCGTGTCGATGCTCATCGACCAGATGCTGGACGACCTGCTCCTCCTCATTGAGGTGCTGGCCTCCTGAACAGGCAGGTCGCAGCAATAGCCCTCGCCCCTCGCTGGTCGGGAAACCCTTTCCGGCCGCTTCCACCCAATCTTTTCCCCTGACGCCTTCGCCGCGCTGCTATGAGCGACAAGCCGGAGAAACATGAAAAGATACACGACCCCACGCCTCAACGGATCAAGAAGGCGCGGGAGGATGGCAATCTGTTTAAGTCGAAGGAGTTTGTGTCGGCGGGCGTGCTGTTTCTGGGCGGGCTGATGCTGTACTACGGCGTACCACGCGTCTTTCAGTCGATGCAGCGCATGATGCAGGAAACGCTGCTGAACGCGCCGGAAACGCAGATTACGGTGCAGTCGGCGCCCGGCCTCTTCGTTCGCGCCGCGCTCCATGTGTCCGACATCCTGCTGCCCTTTTTCGGGCTGATGCTGGTGCTGGGGTTTGGGCTGAACGTGGTGCAGACGGGCTGGAATATCACGCTGAAGCCGCTGGAGCCCAAGGCCAGCCGCATCAACCCGCAGCAGGGGCTAAAGCGCATTTTTTCGTCGAAGGGCCTCTTTGAAGCGTTCAAGGCCATCATGAAGATTGTCATTGTCGCACCGATTGCCTTCCTCAACATCCGGTATATCCTGCCCGACGTGCTGCAACTGCACCTGCAGGCGCTCCCGCAGGCCCTGGCCACGGCGGCGGGGTGGATTGTGGTGATGCTGGCACAGATGATCGTCGCGCTGGTGCTGCTGGCCATCATTGACTTCTCGTTCGAGAAGTGGAAGTACCATGAGGACCTGAAGATGACGGATAAGGAGCTGAAGGACGAGCGCAAGCAGCAGGAGGGCGATCCGCATCAGCGCGGCAAACGCAAGCAGATGGCCCGCGAGATGGCGCAGCGACCGCGGTTCGACCATGCCGTGATGAAGGCCGATGTGGTGGTTACCAACCCGACGCACTACGCCGTGGCGCTGGCCTATGACCGCATGGCCGACGAAGCCCCGCACGTCATCATCAAGGGCATCCGGAAGCGGGCGCTCCGCATCAAGCAGTTTGCGCTCGACAACGACGTGCCCGTGGTGGAGGACCGACCGCTGGCACGTGCCTTGTACAGTGGAGTGCCCGAGGGCCACGCCATCCCGGAAGAGCTCTACACCGCGGTGGCCACGATCCTCGCCGAGGTCTACCGCGACCGCGGGGAGCGCACGTAGCCTCCCCCACCCCTTTCATCTATCTAACCTGCTGCTGACGTGCCCACCGCCCCCCCGTCTACCTCCATGACGCCCCTGCTCTCGTCCAACCGGGCCGGGCGCACCGAGGCGGCAGTCGCAGGCGCGGTGGTGCTCGTGCTGCTGGTGATGGTGGTGCCGCTGCCGACGTTCATGTTGGATATGCTGCTGGCGTCCAACATCGCCATCAGCCTGGCGGTGCTGCTGACGGCCTTCTACGCCAACAAGCCGCTGGAATTTGCCATCTTTCCGGGGCTGCTCCTCATCACCACGCTGTTTCGGCTGTCACTGAACGTGGCCTCCACCCGTCTCATCTTAAGCGATGCCGATGCCGGCTCCCTCATCGACGCCTTTGGCGGGTTTGTGGTGGCGGGCAACTATGCCGTCGGGCTTATCATCTTTATTGTACTGGTGCTCATCAACTTTGTGGTGATCACGAAGGGCTCTGGACGTATCGCCGAGGTGGCCGCCCGGTTTACGCTGGATGCCCTGCCCGGCAAGCAGATGGCCATTGATGCCGACCTGAATGCGGGCCTTATCGACGAGCAGGAGGCGAAGGCCCGACGCCAGGAAATCACGCAGGAAGCCGACTTCTACGGCGCGATGGACGGCGCGAGCAAGTTCGTGCGGGGCGACGCCATTGCCGGATTGGTGATCACCGCCATCAACATTGTGGGCGGGCTCGCCGTGGGCATGATGCAGCAGGGGATGTCGGCCGGCCAGGCTGCCGAGGCGTTCGTGCTGCTATCGATCGGCGACGGCCTCGTCTCGCAGATCCCGGCACTGCTGATCTCCACCGCTGCGGGCATCATCGTGACGCGGGCCAGCGGCGACAACACGCTGGCGCAGGACATGCGCGGGCAGCTCCTCACGAAGTCGCATCCGCTGCTCATCACGGCGGGCTTTCTGATGCTGCTGGGCCTGGTGCCCGGGCTGCCGATCGTGCCCTTTTGGCTGCTCTCCGGCACCATCGCGCTGGTGGGCTGGAATCGCATGAAGGCAGAGAACACGGCCGATGCAGAGGAGCGGGCGCTGTTGGAGGCCGCCGACGAAGAGCCGGAGCCGGAGTCCAATCCGTCGGATCTGCTGATGGTCGACCCGCTGGAGTTGGAGATCGGCTATGCCCTCATCTCCATTGTGGACCCCGACCAGGAAGGCGACCTGCTGGAGCGCCTCAAGCTGCTGCGGCAGCAGCTGGCCGTGGAGCTGGGTATTGTGGTGCCGCCCATCCGCATCCGGGACAACGTGGGGATGGACTCCAACACGTACGTCATCAAGCTGCGCGGCAACCCCATTGGCGAGGGCGAGGTGCTGCCGGGCTACCACCTGGCGCTTCTGCCCGAGGACCAGACGGAGGCGCCCCCCGGCATCCGCACCGAAGACCCCACGTTTGGCCTGCCTGCCGTGTGGGTAGCCGAGCGCCACCTGCCCGAGGCGGAAAGCATGGGCCTGACCATCGTGGAAGCGCCAGCCGTCGTGACGACCCATTTGCTGGAAGAGCTTCGGAAAAATGCCCACCGCCTGCTCGACCGCCAGGAGGTCAAGAAGCTACTCGACAAGGTGGAAGAAACCGCCCCCACACTGGTGGAAGAATTGGTCCCCAACCTGCTCTCCGTCGGGCAGGTGCAGAAGGTGCTGAAGCGCCTCTTGCGCGAGCGCATTCCGGTGCGCGACCTCGTGACGATCCTCGAAGCGCTGGCCGATTACGCCGCCAGCTCCAAGAATATCGATGTGCTGACCGAATACACCCGCGCGGCGCTGGCACCCACCATCACCCGAGAGTTCGCTGACGGCGACGGACGCATCCACGCGTTCGTGCTCGATCCGGTGTTGGAACAGCACTTGCTCGAACGTGCAGAGAACGGCGACCTGAACGCCAACACGCTGGGGCTGACGCCCGAGCGGGCTGAGCGCTTCGTTCAGGAAGCGGAGCGCCTGGCCACCCGGCTCATCGGCGCGGGCCATCCACCGGTGGTCCTTACCTCGCCCATCCTCCGCGCGACGCTGTACAACTTCCTCGCCCCCATGCTCACCGACATCACGGTCCTCTCGTACAACGACCTGATCCCCGAGGCGTCCGTCGACCTGATCGACCACCTGACGCTGCCGTAACCTGCCCGCCTATTCTGTCCCCTCATGAACGTCAAGACCGTTGAAGGACGTAGCATCCAGGCCGCGCTGGCCGAAGCCCGGCGCACGCTGGGTGATGAGGTTGTACTGCTCGACTCCGTGCCCGCCCGCGACGACCGCCCGGCGCGCGTCACCGTGATGCTCGACGCGGCGCCCGCAGAAGCTACGCCGGAACGCCGCCGAAGCGTAGGTCATGCGGCGCCCACCCGGCAAGCCGCCTCCGCCGCAGCCCCGTCCGGCCGCCGCACCACGAACCGCCGCACGGCACAAACTGCCGGGGGGCGTGGCGAACAAGTTTCCGACGGCACCGGCGGGCTGGTGGATGTGATGGAAGACTCGCCCATCGACGTGCAGGGGCTGGCCGAGCGTATGCGGCAACTGACCGCCAGTGCGCGCCGCACGCGAGACCCCGCCCGCGGCGACCTCTTTCCCAAAACCGGCGCCGCCGCAAACGATAGCCCGCCGCCCTCCCCATCGGCTGACCTGGAGGCCCTCCTCGAATCGCAGCTGCGCGTGCTGCACGACCGCCTCGAAACGATGGAGCGGCGCTTTGGTGGCGCGGTGATCGGCGCCGGACATCGGTGGGCCGCCCATCCACTCTACGGCCAACTGCTGGAGCGCGGCATGGCGGCCAGCACCCTCACGAAGGTGTTCGACCAGCTGGCCGAGCATGGCTACGACCCGCAGACGGACCAGGAGAAACTACAGTGGGCGCTGGCGCAGGAACTGCTGCGGCGCCTGCAGCACACGGCGCCATCGAAACAGACTACCGGCACACAGCTGCTCGTCGGCCCCAGCGGGTCGGGCAAGACGTCGCTGCTGCTAAAGCTGGCCCTCCACCCGCAGTTTTTTGCCCGGCGGCAGCCAGCTGTGATCGTGATTGAGCCGGACCCCGCGCGGGAGAGCCTGCACCACAGCCCGCTGGAGCTGTTTCGGCGCCATGGGCTGCCGGCGCAGAGCGTCCAGACCGAAGACGAGATGCGCGAGGCCCTGCGCCGCGTGCAGTCGTTCGACCAGGTGCTCATCGACACCCCCCCGCTGCCCGTCCGCCCGGCCGACGCCCGCCGCATGATGCAGCGCCTGCGCCGCTTCGTCGCACCCATCCTGCCGCTGCACGTGCAGCTCGTATTCAACGCCACCCGTGCGCTCGACGAGTTCCCGCCCGATGTGCTCACGCGCCTGCCGCTGGCCCCGGATGCGCTGGCCCTTACCCACCTTGACGAAGTGCTGGGCTGGGGCCGCGTGGCCGAGTGGCTCCTCCAGTTCGACCTCCCGGTGCAGCACCTCACCGAGGGCCCCCACGTCCCCGACAGCGTGCGCGCCTTCTCCCCCACCTGGTTTGTGCAGTCGCTCCTCAACCTGTAGTCGCTTCCCGTACGCCCTCTACGCATGCACCGATCTTCCACTATACTTACCGTCACCAGCGGCAAAGGCGGCGTTGGCAAAAGCGTCGTCGCCGTCAACCTGGCTGAGGTGCTCCTGGGCCAGGGCTACCGGGTAGCATTGCTGGATGCCGACTTCGGGCTGGGCGACTGCGCGGTGCTGCTGAATGAGCAGCCGGAAGCCGCCGTGCTGGATCTGGCTCGCCACGCCGCGCTCCGCGACGAGGTACTGCACGAGACGAGCCGGGGCCTGACGCTCATCCAGAGTGTGGCGGCCCCAGGTGATGCCGACGGCCGCGAGCGCACGCTCTATGCTACCCTCGATACGCTGCTTCACGACCTTCGCGACAGCTACGACTATATTCTGATTGATACCCCGGCCGGCACCGACGGGCCGGTGCGCTGGGCCCTCGACCGTGCTGACCTCGGCCTGCTCGTGCTGGTGGGCGAGCCGACGGCGGTGGCCAACGCCTACTGCCTGGCCAAGCTCACCTACCAGGCCGACCCCGACTATCCGCTTAGCCTGGTGGTCAACTTTGCCGATACAACCGCCGAGGCCGATAGCGTGGCCGATCGGTTTGGCGAGATCACCCGGCGCTTTACCGGGCAGACGCCCACCTACCTCGGCTGGGTGCCCTACGCGGCTACCCTCCGGCAGTCGGTGCGCCAGCAGCACCCGGCTGTGCTGCAGCCCGGCGCTGTCTGCCAGGCTTTTGTCGGCCTTGCGGACACCCTTACCGCCGGCATTCCAGCACTGCTTGCGCCCGCCTGATTTTGCTCGCCTGATCTCCTTCGCCTGACCTTTTCCGTTGCGATGCAGTCTGTCCTGATTCAACTGAGCGCCCTTAGCGGCCTCCTCATGTTCTTGCAGATGGCCTGGACGCAGGCTCCGCTGGAGCAGGCCCTTCTCCAGGGGGCCGGCACTGGGCTGGCCGTCTACCTGGTGGCCATCGTGGGCCTCACCCTCGTGCGCCACATCCTGACGTACACCCCAGAGCCGGAAGCGGAAGCGCCCAAAGAGAAAGTCGAGATTGATGGCGCGTCGTCCTCCCCCTCCGCCTCTCCCGACCGTTCGGACAAGGCCAGCGATGCCGCCGGCCAGCGCGCCCCTGCACGCTCCGCCCGTGAAACGGCTGTGGCCTCATAGCCTCACTGGTCTCCCTTTACCGCCCTAACGCCTACGCTATCATGACTGAGGATTTACAGACCACCGTCGACCGTTACATGGCGGACCCATCGCCGGCCAACCGTGAGGCTGTGGTGGTGGCCGCCGTACCGCTGGTCCGCTCGCTGCTGGGCAAGCTGACGCTGCCCAATCACACGCTGGCCACCTACGAGGACCTGGAAAACACGGGCCTGCTGGGCCTGCTGCAGGCGCTCGATACGTACGACCCCGACCGGGGCACGCAGTTCGTGACGCACGCCTACTGGCGGGTGCGCGGCTCGCTGATCGACTACCTCCGCTCCATCGATGCCCTCTCCCGCGGGAAGCGGAAGAAGCTGGCCGAGGCCAACAAGGCCATCGACACGCTGCGGCAGATGCTGGGCGAAGAGCCCTCCGACCAGGACGTGGCGGATTACCTGGATGTGTCGCTCGATGAGTACTACAGCCTCATGAGCGAAGCGCAGTGCCGCTTTGCGCTGTCGCTGCACACCACGATGGGCGACGAGGACAGCCAGACGATGCTGGATGTCCTCCCCCATGAAGACGGCGAAGCCGGGTTTGCCGCGGTCGACCACGACTCCGTGATGGGCGAGCTGGAGAAACTCATCGCGGAGCTTCCCGAGCGGCAGCGCATCATCATGGGCCTCTATTATACGGAAGACCTGACGCTCCGCGAGATCGGGGCCTTCTTCGACCTCACCGAGGCCCGCATCTCTCAGATCCTCGGAAAGACCCTCCTCACGCTCCGCAGCAAGCTGGAAGCCGTTCAGGCGACGGCATAACGCCCCTCGTCATGGTCAGCGCAAGCGAGTGAAGTGAACAGAGAAGCCCCCTTCGTCTTCGGATCGCGGGGCGACCCCCCTCTCGCTCCCATGCTCTGCGTGGGAGCGCACAATGAGCACGCTCTGCGTGCGATGTAACAGCCAGCTTGACCTGCCTGACCCTCGGAGGCTGTTTGGCAAATTCTTTTGAACCCTCAAATGAGCCTTTCCAAAGGACTGCTGCTCCGGAAGTCTCTTGCCTTGGGGTGCTAAATTGCCTCATACGCCCACATCGTATGGATCCTCGATTAGCTCCGCTTCGCTGCGTGAGTCGGCCTGAGGCCTCGTTTGGGGTCGAGGATGACTGGATTGATGAACCGAAGGCCTACTGCAACGATCAGCGGCTTTTTTTGAGGGTGATGACCGGACGATCACAGCTTCAGCTACCATCCCAAACAGATGCTGTGGTGAATGTCAAGCGTTTTGTTTCCTTGGCGTTTTATTTCCTTGGCGTTTTATGCCCCTGGATGGAGCGACGGATCGAATGGGCGGCCGGATTTAAGGACTCCATAGCATAT
>LFFM01003332.1_pt1 | contig 10179 bp, 7 predicted proteins | sample 643131 | NCBI WGS metagenome assembly LFFM01 (sample SAMN03777445, study PRJNA286221) | soda lake metagenome | biome: soda lake; feature: Kulunda steppe; material: water; isolation source: sample Tc-Br brine of Tanatar trona crystallizer | place: Russia: Kulunda steppe | collected 2011-07 | reverse complement strand
TCGTCCTCGTCCTCGCCTTCGCCGCCGGGGGCGCCCTCGTCGCTGGACCGGCGGCCGGACAGACGAACCTCGGCGAACCGGATCTGAACGTTTACTTACCCGACAACGAGGTCGCGCCCGGGACCGAGACTTCCTTCGACGTCCGCGTACAGAACGACGCACACGTCCGGACCGGTACCGGGACGCAGACGCTCACGACCGCCCGGGCGGTCAGCGTCGAGATCACCGACGAGGGCCCCTTCGACGTCCGGACCGGCCGCAGCCCGATCGGGCAGATCCCCGACGGCGACGTCAGGGACGCCGGTTTCGGTGTGACGGTCCCGGAGGACATAGAGCCCGGCACCTACGAGATCGACGTTCGGGTCAGATACTCGGTGACGAACCGTGAAACGGCGAGCGGCGACCAGCGGCTTCGCCGGAGCACGCGGGAGACGTTCGAGGTGACCGTCACCGACGACGCGCTCTTCGCCGTCGGGAACGTGACGAGTGACGTCCAGCCCGGGACGACAGGCGAGGCCGAGATCGAACTCGAGAACGTCGGTTCGGCGACGGCCCACGCGACGACGGCGACGATCACGGGCGGCGGCGGGGTGACGATCGACGGCGGGAGCGCGGAGGCGTTCCTCGGGGACTTCGAGCCCGGAACGAGCCGGACCGTCGCGGTCGATGCGGCGGTCGCCGAATCGGTGGTCGGCGGTGACAAACCGATCGAGGCGGTGTTCGAATACCGCGACGAGAACGGGATCGAGCGGAGCGAGCCCAGAACCGCGACCGGGAGCCTCTCCCCAGTCGGCGCCCAGTCGTTTTCGATCACGTCGCTCGATGACACGCTCGCGGTCGGCTACGACGGCCGGATCACGGGGGAGATCAGAAACGACGGCCCGACGGGGATCTCCGACGGCGTGTTGACGATCGAGCCGAGAAGCGACTCGCTGATCGTCGAGGAAGGTCGGGTGGCGTTACCGGAGCTTTCGGCCGGAGAGACGGCCGAGTTCGAGTTCCCGACGGAGGTGAGCGGGCAGTCTGACCCCGGCCCCAGACAGGTCCGGTTCACCGTCGAGTACGCAAACGACGGCCGGACGACGGCGACCGTCGGTCCGGTCTCCGAGCGGGTCGTCGTCGACCCCCAGCGGGAGGCGTTCACGATCGGCGGCGATGACGTCCAGGTGCGGCAGGGTTCGACGGCGGAGCTGTCGCTTTCGATCACCAACGAGCGGCCCGAAACGCTCCGGAACATCAACGCGAAGCTCTATGCGGACAGCCCGCTGTCGACCTCGAGCGACGAGGCGTTCGTGAACGAGCTCGCACCCGGGGAGACGGGCGAGATCAGGTTCGATATCGCGGCCGACGGGAACGCGATGGCGAAGACACACCGCGTCGAACTCGACTTCCAGTACGACACCGAACGCGGTGAAACCGTGCTCTCTCGGACGTATCAACACCCGGTCGAGATCGGCGAGCGGATCGACGACGGCGACGACGGGCCGTCGTTGGTCCTCGTCGGCGGAGCCATCGCCGCCATCGCCGTCATCGCCGCCGGACTCTGGTGGCGACGGCGGGGCTGATCGATGTCCGGACCGAGCGACGGGAAGCGATCCGACCCGTTCTCGAGGCGGGTCAACCCGCTGATAACGAACCGGCCCTGGACGGTCGTGTTCGTCTTTCTCGCGTTGACGGTGCTTTTCGTCGGCGGACTGGGTGCCGGCGGCGATCAGCAGGCCGGGACCGATCAGTTCACCGACGACCTCGAAGAGTCGCAGGCGCTCGAGGACATGCAGGAGAGCTTCGGCGGCGATGCCCGGGCGAGCGGCGGCTCCAGCGCGAACCTCTTTTTGGAGGAGTCAAACGTCCTCTCGAAGCCGAGCCTCCTGCGGATGATCGAAGCCCAGTATCGTCTGGAGAACCACGACACGCTCCGGGTCACCTCGACGACGAGCCCGGCTTCGCTCGCGGCCAACCGGCTCGATCCGACGGCGGAGACGCCCGAAGCACAGCGCCGGGTTCTGGAGGGGGCGTCCGAGCGACGGATCCGGCTCGCGCTCGCCGACGCCGATCGGACGGCCGGGATCCCCGTCAGCACGGATTACAACCCGGCCGAGGGCTCGGCGTCGGTCGCCCAACTCGCGGTCAGCTACGACACGCCGCCGCTTGCCGACACCGCCGACCGGGCGAGCCTCCAGTTTCGGACGGTCGACGTCGTGGGCGGTATCGACGGGTACGAACCCGGCGAGAACGTCGTCGTCTTCGGCGACGCGATCATCGATCAGGAGGTCAACCAGCTGCTCACCGACACCGCGATCCTCGTGTTCCCCGCGGCGTTGCTCCTCATCACCTTTTTCCTCGTCGTCGCCTACCGGGATCCGATCGATCTCGGGTTGGGCGTCGCCGCCCTCGTGATGACGCTCGTGTGGACGTTCGGGTTCATGGGATACGCCGGGATCCCCTTTTCCGATTCGCTCATCACCGTCTTCCCGTTGCTTTTGGCCGTCGGCATCGATTTCGGGATCCACATCATCAACCGGTATCGCGAGGAGCGGCTGGCGGGAGTCAGTATCGGCGCGGCGATGGACGTCACCGCGGCACAGCTCTCGACGGCCTTTCTCATCGTCACGATCACGACCGTCATCAGCTTCATGGCGAACCTGACGAGCACGCTGGGTCAGCTCCAGGACTTCGGGATCGTCGCCGCGGTCGGCATGGTGTTTACCTTCTTCATCTTCGGCGTCTTCCTCCCCGCCGGGAAGGTCGCTTTCGACGGGCTTCGGGAGGGAACACGGTTCCCGGAGTTCGGATCGAAGCCGCTCGGTCGGGACGGCTCGGCGCTCGGCGCCGTCCTCCAGGCAGGGACGATCGCCGCTCGGGTCGCCCCGGCTGTCGTGTTGATCTCGGCGCTGGCGATCGGCGCCGCGGGGGGCGCCTACGGAACCGGCGTCGACACCGAGTTCTCACAGGAGGCCTTTTTCCCCGACGAAGAGCGAGTCGAGCAGCTACAGGCGCTTCCGGAGCCGTTCGCGCCCTCCGAGTACACGTTCATGGCCGTACTCCGGTATCTCGAGGAGGATTTCGAACAGGGGTTCGTCGGGAGCGTTACGCTGTATATAGAGGATCGGGACGTCCGTTCCGATATCGCCCTAGCGGACATCGATCGGGCGCTCGACGACCCGCCGGAGGCGTTCGAAAGCGAAGACCGCCGCGCCGACGCGACGAGCATCGTCGGCGTCATGGAGTCACAGGCAGAGGCCGATCCGGAGTTCGCCCGAACCGTCAGGCGGTACGACTCGACCGGCGACGGGGTCCCGGACAGAAACGTCGACGCGGTCTACGAGGAGCTTTTGGCCTCCTCGGCCGGTGACCGGGCTCGGAACTCGCTGACGGACGACCGCAGCGCGACCCGGATCCAGTACGAACTCGACGTGGACGCCGATCAGACCGACGCGACGCACGCGGCGAGGGAGGTCGCCGACGGGATGCGTCTGGACGCGGTCCCGACCGGGAGCCTCGTCGTCAACCAGGTCGTCATCGACCGGATCACGCAGTCGGCGATCAACAGCCTCGTCGTGGCCTTCCTGCTCACGGCGACGTTCCTGATGGTCTCGTACTGGTGGCTCGAGGGACGGGCCGTCTACGGACTCATCAACCTCGTTCCGGTGTTGATCACCGTGGGCGCGCTCGCGGGGTCGATGCGGTACTTTGGCGTCCCGCTGACGCCGTTCAACGCGCCGATACTGTCGGTTTCGATCGGGCTCGGGGTCGACTACACCGTCCATTACATGCATCGGTTCGTCGACGAGTACGAGGCCGGCAGGGGGGTCCACGAGGCGCTCCGGGTAACCGCCCAGGGGACCGGCGGGGCGTTGACCGGCAGCATGTTGACGACTGTCTGTGGGCTCGGCGTGCTGTATATCGCGGTCATCCCGCTGATCGCGGAGTTCGGGCTGTTGTTGGCGCTGGGCGTTCTCTACGCGTATCTCGCGTCGGTGCTCGTGTTGCCCTCGGTGATCGTCTTCTGGTTCGCCATCGAGACGCGGGTCGCGCCGCTCGTCCGTCCGCTCGCCCGGGTCGAATGAGCCCGCCCTTTTCGGGGGAGATGATCACTCCGTGTGCCGCATCAGCCAAAGCGAGATCGGGAGGCTCGCGGCGACGAGACCGTATATCCCGCCCACGAGCGGATCGACGCCGAACTCGGGAGCGATCAGATAGCCGGCGGCGAAGCCGATCGGATCCAGCGTCACGGCGAGTATCAGAACCTGTCGTTCGAACGGCTTCGACTCGAGCCACTCGAGAAATACGCGTATCATGGAGGGCCTCGGCCGTGATGACTCGGCGATCGTATTTGGTTTTTCGGTACCGGCCTCCGGACGAAAACCGGCGGGAAAGTTGATGCTACCCACTATACTCGTCATTTTTAAATAGCTGTATACTGGTGAGACGAGCGTTTGGTGTTTCGAAAGAGACGTTCGGGTATGAGCTACGAGGTCGAGGAACCCGTCACACTGTCTACGGAACCGGCGGGGGAAAAAAAGGAGGTACTCGAGTTGCTCGCCGACGACGACACGCGAGCGCTGTTTCACCGATCGGAAACGCCGAAAACGATCCCCGAGCTGGCGAACGACTGCGAGCTCCCGCGATCGACCGCCTATCGGAAGGCCAAGCGATTGATCGAGGCGGACCTCTTGGTCCCGACGACCGGGACGGCAAGCGATACCGGCACCGCGACCGAGTACCGACGGACGGTCGAGGGGATCGAAATCGAGATCGAGAACGCGACGACGGTCGATTTTCGTCGATAAGACGAGGCGAGTCGGACCCGTTCCGTCCGCTGGATATCCCGGAGGGGGCCCCACGACGGGCGATGCCGTATCCGCAGCCGCGTCCCACGCAGTGGGATCCGCCTCCCGATTCTTTATATACACAGCCGGTACGTGCGAACAGACGACTACATGTCCCACTCCGAATCGAGCTCCCGGGATTCCCATCTCCGCGTTCAACTCGCCGTGACTCCGGCTCCGGAAGCCGGCTGTGCCGTGTTGGGGTCGGGCGAACGGGGGACGGTCACGATGCACGAGACGCTTCGTCCGGGCGAGGCCTGTGACGACAGCCAGTGTAAAGCCGAAGCGACCGCCGACAGCGCCTCGAATCCGCGCTTGCTGGAGGGGAACGTGACGGATCACTGCGTCTGTCCGGTTTTCAGCGAACACGACTGTCTCGCCTCGATCGAGGGGTTCGAGGGAAGGACGCTGTCGATCACCGTCGCCGTCCCGGATCGCGAGGAGCTCTCGGGGGTGGTCGCCACACTCCGCGAACGCGGCGCGTCGGTCCGGCTGAAGCGTATCGCCAGTTCGGCGGTCGACACGGGCCAGCGGATGCTCGAGTTGGACGCCGACGGGATCACCGACAAACAGCGTGAGGCGGTTCGGGCGGCCGTTCGGGGCGGGTATTACGAGACGCCGCGGGAATCGGATCTCTCGGATCTGGCCGACCGCCTCGATGTCTCGCGATCGGCCGTCTCCCAGCGGCTCACTGCGGTCGAGTCGAAGCTCGTCGAGGAACTGTTCCGGGCTGACGTCGACGGCGGCGGAGCGACCGAGTCCGCGGCGGGGGATTGAACGGCCGGGGTGGCGCGGATATCGTAGCCAACCGGACACGTTTCCGGGCTCGCCTTTCGACGCTGTATTTCGGTCCTTCGCAGGGATATCACGGACATCGACGACGGGCCGGCGGGGAGTCGGGTTTTAATCGGACCATATTCAAGCGAAGGTACCGAAGGGCGTGAGGACGAACGTCCTGACCATGTGCCCGAAGACACGGAAAGCGCGGACGGATAGACCGCAAAAGCCGGACGATCGGAACCGGTGTGTCGCGGCGACGAAACAGGGCGACCGGTGTTCGAACTGGACGATCCCGTCGCTGGACGTCTGTGTCAAACACTACGGCTCCCGAGAGGGGTGACGGGAACCGACTGAACGAGGGCGATACGCCGGTAGTGGGACATCTCATCCGTACGGATCGATACTGTTCTGACGGCGCGATGACCTCGGTATCCAGGCGAACGGCCGTTCCTCCGGCCGTCCGGGACGGATGCCGCCGTCGACTTAAATCTGCCCCGAACCGATGGGAGATCGAATCTGTTTAGGCCCGCCTAAAATTCGACGGGTTTAAGTTCTTTAGGTTAACCTAAAAAGTATGGTCGAAGAGAACACCCAAACGAGAGAGGAGGTAAGAACCGTCCGACGTCGACCGTTTCTCGTGACTACGGGGGCCGCGGCGGCCGCCGCGGTCGGGCTCGCCGGCTGTACCGGGAACGGGGAGAACAGCAATGGAAACGGTAACGGCAACGGTAACGGTAACGGCAATGTCAACGGCGACTCCGGACCCGGAACGGTCGCGGACGCCGATCCACTCGGGCAGCCGGTCAGTTCGAGCGGCGTCTCCTGGGACGAGTTGGGCGATCTCGAAGGGGAGATCACGCTCTACTCCGGCCGGACCCCGGACCAGATCGATCTGGTGTTCGAGGCGCTCGAAAACGAGTACGACGGGCTCACGATCAACCGCGATTACGACGACAACGACGTGCAGGTCAACCAGCTGATTCAGGAGGGCGAGGCGACCCCGGCGGACGTGTTCTATTCACAGGACCCCGGCGCGCTCGGGGCGGTCACCGACGAGGGACTCACGCAGGCGCTCCCGGTCGACGTCGTCGACACCGTTCCATCGAGTTGGCGTCATCCCGATGGCCTCTGGACCGGTGTCAGCGGCCGGGTCCGAGCGATCCAGTACAACGAGGACCGCCTCGACGAGACGCCGTTCGACAGCTGGGACGAGCTGCCGACGGACATCCGATCGTACGCAACCGACGACCGCTTCGAAGGCATTGTTTCGACCCGACCGAACTCGGGGACGTTCCGCGGTTTCATTCAGGCGATGGTCGAACTCGAAGGTGAAAACGACACCCGCCAGTGGGTGCGTGACTTCATGAGTCAGGACCCACAGCTGTTCACCGGCGGCAGCGATCAGGCTGCGGCCGTCGAACGCGGCGGCGACGACGATCCGATCGTCGCGCTCGGCAACAGCTACTACGCCGCCCGACTCGTCAACGAGGATCCGGATTCGCCGATCCGCGTGACGTTCACCGAAGGCGACGCCGGCTCACTGTTCAGCGTCGCGGGCGTCGCTGTCACGAACGACGTCGACGATCCGGAGCTCGTCGCCGAGTTCACCCGTCACCTCGTCGCTGTCGAAGGACAGGAGTTCATGATGGACGACAACGGTGAGTTCCCCGTCGTCGAGGGCGTCGACTACGTCGGTCCGCTCCCCGGTCCCGACGAACTCGACTCACCGTCGTTCGATCTCACCAGCTTCGATATGGAGCTGCAGGGCGCCCGTGACCTCCTCGAAGAGGAGGGTATGCTCCCGGTTTAGTCGAAATTCCGGCGCCATCACCGTGTGTCACCTCGGATCCGTTCGAGCCGAGAGCGTGTCTTGTATATACGTTGCCGCGGCTATCACGTGACAGCGACCATCGCCGACACGCATGAAGTGGAATATAGCGTCCGTTGATACCTCGCGGCTCTCGGAGGCGATCCGAGATCGAGTCGACCCCTGGAGGGTGGCCCTGGGTCTGCTCAGCGCGGTCCTCGCCGCTCTCATCGTCTCGCCGATGTTTTGGCTGTTCTGGCAGGCGGGAGCGGTCGAACCCGCGCGGGCGTACGATCTGATGTTCTCCACGCAGACCGCATTGATCACGGCGAACAGCGTCGTGTTGATGTTGTCCGTGACGCTGTTTTCGATACTGCTCGGCGTCCCGCTCGCCGTACTGACGACCCGGACTGATCTCCCGTACCCGCGTTTCTGGACGATCGTGGCCGCGCTCCCGCTCGTGATCCCGAGCTACATCGGCGCGATCGCGTTCGTCTCGATGTTCGGATCCGGCGGCGAGGTCGACTCGCTGTTCGGCGTGACGCTCCCCCGTATCCACGGGGTTCCGGGATCGGTGTTCATCATCACGCTGTACACGTACCCCTACGTCTTTTTGACCACCCGGGCGGCGCTGATCTCGATGGACAGCTCGCTCGTCGACGCCGCGCGAACGCTCAACTACGGGCCGTTACGGTCGTTCCGGCGCGTTACGTTCCCGATCATCAGACCGGGGATCGCCGCCGGGGCGTTACTCGCGGCGCTGTATGCGATATCGGATTTCGGTACCCCGGCGTTCATGCAAGCCAGCGTGTTCACGAGCCGGATCTACGGGGAGTTCAGCGGGTTCGCCGTCGAGTACGCCGCGTTGCTCGCGTTGCAGTTGGTCGCGATCGTCGCCGTCATCCTCGTGATCGAAGCCGGCATCGGGCGGGACCAGGACACGAGCGGCGGTGGCGGTAGCGGCAGCGTCATTCGGCTCGGCCGCTGGAAGTGGCCCGCGATGGGGTTCGTCTCGCTTTTGGGGTTTCTCACGCTCGTCGTCCCCGTGGCGATCTTCGCCAACTGGATGCTCCGCAGCGAGGGCGATCGGATCCCGGCCCTGGAGTTCCAACCGGAGGTCGCGCTCAATTCGGTGTATCTCGCCGCGCTGGCGGCGCTGCTCGCGTGTCTGTTCGCGCTGCCGGTCGCGTACTACTCGGGTCGGACGAACTCGCTGACGTCGCGGGTCTTAGAGCGGGCAACGTACGTCGGGTTCGCCGTTCCAGGCGTCGTCATCGGGCTCGCGCTGGTGTTTCTCGGCACCCGGACGTTTCCCTCGTTTTACCGGGAGGGCGTGGCGCTGCTCGTCTTCGGCTACGTCGTCAGGTTCCTCCCGCAGGCGGTCGGGACGGTCCGATCGTCCGTCCTCCAGATCGAGGACAGCACCATCGAGGCGGCGCGAACGCTCAACGTCGGCCGGCTCGAGACGTTCCGCCGCGTGACGCTACCGATGATCATGCCCGGGGTGGTCGCCGGCGCCGTCCTCGTCTTTTTGACGACGATGAAAGAGCTGCCGCTGACGCTCATGCTGCAGCCGATCGGGATGGACACGCTCGTGATCAAGGTCTGGCAGGCCAACGGGGCGCTCGCCTACCGTTACGCCGCGGTTCCCGCGCTCTTGCTCGTTCTCATCTCGGGCGTGACGATGATCGTGCTCCTCCGGCAGGAAGGCTACGAGATCAGTTGAAGCCGGGGGCTCCGCCTCGAAACTGCTGGGCTCATCCGTGGCGCTCGCAGATTTCGAGGAAGTTCTCGAAGACGGCCTCGCCCTCCTCGGTGTGGGCGACCTCTGGATGCCACTGGACGCCGTAGAGGTCCCGGTCGGTGTCGCTCATCGCTTCGACGTCGCAGATGTCGCTTTCAGCCGTCCGGACGAACCCCTCCGGAACCGTCTTGACCTCGTCGGCGTGGCTGGCCCACACCCGCGTGTCGGGGGCGAGCGAACCGACGAGCGGGTCGGCTTCGTCCACGATGTCGACGGTGACGTCGGCGTAGCCGCCGTAGTCGCCGGAGCCGACCTCGCCGTCCAGTTCGGCGGCGATGAGCTGCATCCCGAGACAGATCCCGAGGACGGGAACGTCGAGGTCGAGGTACTCCGGCGCGCGACCGATCCGGTCCATGTCGGGACCGCCGGAGAGGACGATCCCGTCGGCGTCGACCGATTCGGGTGGCGTGTCGTTGTCGATTATGTCGTTGTCGATGCCGAGATCCCGCAACGCTCGCTGTTCGAGGTGGGTGAACTGTCCGTGGAGATCTACCACGACGATCCGGGTCATTAGGTATCCGTATCGGGCGTGGGGCTAAAAAGGGTCTGAAACGGGCGGCGACGACGGGTTCAGGGAGTATGGCGGAACCGGTCTCGGGACGCCCTTAATTGACGAGAGCTGTCTTTTAAACACTAACGCGCCGTCCGTTCGACTATTGGAGGCTCGAACGACATGAGATACATCGTCGCGACGGACGGGTCGGATGTCAGCGATCTCGCGGTCGAACACGCCGCGAGCGATGCGAGCGTGTGGAGCGTTCCGCTGGAGATCGTTCACGTGTTGGCCCCGGAAGCGGAGCTGATCGAAGGGGAGATCGTCCTTTCGGGCGGCGATAGAGCGATAGAGCAGGGGCGACAGATACTCGAGAACGGCCGGAAAAACGCCGGCGCAGTCGTCGATGAACACGACGCCGACATCGAAATACGCACGGAGCTGTTGAGCGGTAATCCTCCCGAGG
>LFFM01003331.1_pt1 | contig 10190 bp, 9 predicted proteins | sample 643131 | NCBI WGS metagenome assembly LFFM01 (sample SAMN03777445, study PRJNA286221) | soda lake metagenome | biome: soda lake; feature: Kulunda steppe; material: water; isolation source: sample Tc-Br brine of Tanatar trona crystallizer | place: Russia: Kulunda steppe | collected 2011-07 | reverse complement strand
TCGAGGACGACGTTTTCGAGTTCGCCACCGGTTCCGAGTGCGCCGTAGTTCGACGCGAGAATGTCGGCGAGTCGGCTCCAGTGTTTCGGCGTGTGTCCGCCGGTATGTGGCGTTATAAGGGCGTTCTCGAGCGTCCACAGCGGATGTTCCTCCGGGAGCGGTTCGGGGTCGGTGACGTCGAGGGCGACGCCGCGCAGACTCTCGGATCTGAGCGCGTCGACGACGGCGTCGGTGTCGAGGATCGGCCCGCGGGCGACGTTGACGATGACCGCCCGGGGCGGCAGCGTCGCGAGTTCCGCCTCGCCGATGAGGCCGCGAGTGAGGTCGGTGAGGGGGCTGGCGACGACCAGATAATCGGTTCGAGCGAGCGCGTCGTGGAACGGCCGTTCCTCGAAGCCGACCACCTCGTCGGTCGGTCCGCCCTTTTGAGGAGTGTACCGGACGCCGATCGTATCCACCTCGAATCCCCGGAGTCGCTGGGCGACCGCCTGACCGATCGAGCCGAGACCGACGATCGTGACCGTCGAGTCCGTGAGTTCGTGGGCCTGGAAGTGACGCCACTCGCGGTTCCCCTTGCGTCGCCACCCCTCGTGGAGGTTTCGGGCGAAGACGAGCACGTTGCCGATCACCTGCTCGGCGATCCCGGGGGCGTGGATCCCGCCGGCGTTGGTGACGGTGACGCCCCGGTCCCGCAGCGCCGCCGTCGGCAGGTGGTCGGTTCCGGCGAACGTACACGCGAAAAGCTCCAGTTCCCCGGCGGCCTCCAGAAGCGACTCGTCGATGTCGCTGCCGGTGACGACGGTCGCCGAGCGGACCAGTTCGCGCTCCTCGTGGGGTGTCCGGGCGTATCCGACGTCGGCCTCGGGGAGTCGCTCGCGGATCTCCGCGGCGTAGTCCGCCATATCGAGACCCTCCGTGCCCTCCCGGAGGACGACGATATCGGGCTCCGGATCACTCATCGGCGACCTCCGCGATGGCCTCGTTCAAAAGGGAGACGCCCAGATCGACCTCGCGTTCGGTGACGTCGAGCGGGGGGAGCAACCGGAGCGTTCGTCTGCCACAGCCCAGCGTGAGCAGTCCACGCTCGATCGCGGCCTCGACGACGCCGTTCCGGCGTTCTTTGTCGTCGAAGTCGATCGCGACGAGCAGGCCGAGATTGCGAACGTCCTCGACGCAGTCGTGGCCGTCGGCGAGCCGATCGACGGCCTGTGCGCCGCGCGTTTCGGCGTTCTCCAGGAGGTCGTGTTCCTCGATCGCCTCGAGGGTGAACACGCCCTGCATCGCGGCGACGATGTCGCCGCCGCCCCACGTCGAACCGAGCCGGTTTTCCTTCTCCGGGAACAGCTCCGAGCGGCCGATCGTCGCGCCGACGCGGAGCGCCTTCGCGGAGGTGATGACGTCCGGTTCGAACGGGAAGTGATCCGCCGCCCACATCGATCCGGAGCGGCCGACGCCGGTCTGAATCTCGTCGACGATGAGCGGGATGTCGTACTCCTCGGACACTCGACCGACCTCGCGTGCGAACGAGTCGCTCGGGAATCGATAGCCGCCGACTCCCTGGACCGGTTCGAGGACCAGGTACGCGATCTCCTCGGGATCGAGATGGCCGCCTTCCGGGGTGAGGGAGTTCCGGAGCCGCGATCCGGGATCGGTGAAAAACCCACAGCCGCACGTCTCGGGAGTACACCCTCGGTCGGCACAGAACGGCATCTCCCGAATCCCCGAGATCTCGGGGTATTTCCGCGTATAGACGCTCTTCGAGCGGGTCAACGACAGCGTCCCGAGCGTTCGACCGTGAAAGGAGTTCGTGAACGTGATGCCGTATTTCGGCGACTCGCAGGCGTCGTAGGCGATTTTTAAGGCGTTCTCGATCGCCTCCGCGCCGGAGTTCGAGAGGAACACCGTATCCAGTCCGTAGTGGTCGGACAGCTCTGTGAGCTTCCCCATGAGCTGGATGGCCCCCGGAAAATCGGGATCGTCGACGGGACCGCTCCCGTAGTAGAAATCCTGCCCGGCGATCTTGAGCGGGTCGACGAGGTCGAACTCCCGGAGCTTTCCGAGTATCTTCGGGTTGTTGTAGCCGAGGGGTGCGGCGCCGATATGGCAGGTGAAGTCCATCAGCACGTTCCCGTCGATATCGGTCACGAACGGGCCGTCTGCGTCCTCGGTGATGTCCCAGACGAATTCGTGGAAGTGCTCGGACGGTGCTGCGACCTCCCGGTGGGACGCGATCCACTCCTCGGAGGCCGTCCCGGAGAGCTGCTCGATCTGTGGCTCGGCTGACGCCCGGTCCATACACGAAAATCGTCTAAATAACGCTTAAATCTTCTCATCAGTAGACAGTAAGTGTCTATAACTGCGATCCCTACGCGATCGGATAACACCGGCCGTCGGTCCCATCGAGAGGACGGCCGTCGGCTTGACCGGCATTACTATCCGAATGGCAACCGTACCCATCCGACATGACGCGGTCCCGAGCCAGTCGAGTTGATCGACGATGAGCGATGACGGTAGTCGCGATATCACCCCCGTAGACGGTCTCTTCTTGGGATTGACGCTCGTCCTCGCCGGGATCCATCTATTTCTCGCGCTGTTCGAGCCGGCGACGTCCGAACCGCGTCGCGTTCAGTTCATCGTCATCGGTGCGGCGTTCCTCGGCGGCTTTTTCATCCGTCTGACCCCGCTTTGGCGGCCGATACTCTATCTCCTGGGGGCGGCCTTTGCGGTCTTTCTCGGCGGCGTCTGGGTACTCGGTGGCGTGGAAAATCTCGCCGTGGGTGTCCTGACCGGGAGCGTGGCCACGGCTTTCATCGCGTTAGCGCTCTATCTGTTCGTGCGCACGGAGCATCAGGCCGTTACAGAGTGACCTTCCCACGAGTAAAGGCCGTTACGGAGTGACCTTCCCACGAGTAAAGGCCGTTACGGAGTGACCTTCCCACGAGTAAAGGCCGTTACGGAGTGACCTTCCCACGAGTAAAGCCGTGGGTTCTCTCGCCTAACTTTCATAAAACCGACTTCGTCGCCGTCGACGGTCGCTCTCTCGCGGGACGTCCAGTAGAAACATATTATCGGGGAACGAACCGCCCGCGGTACGATGACCGATTTCACCGATTACTTCGCGGAGTACGATCACGGCGAAGGCTACTTCGAGATCGACGACTACGAACTGTACTACCGGCGTTTCGGGTCGGGCGACGACGTCTTGGTGGGCGTCCACGGCGGTCCCGGAATGCCACAGGACTACCTCGCACCGCTGGCGAGACACGGCGACGAGGACCTGACTGTCTATCTGTACGACCAGTTCGGAGTGGGCCGATCGGACCGGCCGGCCGCCGGCGACTTCGATCGGTACACCGTCGAGCACTATCGGGACGAACTCGAGGCCGTGCGCCGGGCGATCGATCCGGACGGTTCCTTCACCGTGTACGGGCAGTCGTGGGGCGGGATGCTCGCCCAGGAGTACGCACTCGAGTACGGCAAGCACCTCGATTCGCTGGTCTTGGCGAACACGCTGGCCGACACGGAGACGGCCTACGAGTCGATGCGGAGCGTCCTCGGAGAGCTTTCCGAGGCGGATCGGGCGACGATCGAAGCCCACGAGGCCGAGCGGGCGTACCACGCGCCCGAATACGAGGCGGCGCTCGACGGCGCTTATCGGGCCCACGTCTGTCGCACCGACGAGTACCCCGAACCGGTCCGTTCGACGTTCGAGCGGATCAATCTCGACGTCTACGGACTCATGTGGGGCCCCAACGAATACGTCCTCCTCGAGACGGCGCGACTGCGCGGCTGGGACGTTCGGGACGAACTCTCGGGAATCGATACCCCGACACTCGTGCTCTCCGGGGAGTACGACGAGATCGATCCGGCGATCGCCCGCGATATCGCCGGCCGGATCCCGGACTCGACGCTCCACGTGTTCGAGGACAGTAGCCATATGCCGTTCTGGGAGCATCCCGAACCCCACTACGAAGTCGTCGAGTCGTTCCTCGCCGACCAGTGATACCGCCTGTCGACGCTAGTTCTCCAACAACCGTTTCGTTCGACGGTGTCGGTCACGGAACATCGGTTCGAGCCCGATCCGACCGAACGGCGAGACGGCCCGCCCGAGCGATCCGCCGGGCAGACGGTACTCGACCCGGTCGACGAGCCGGGTCCGGTCGCCGTCGGCGAAGAACTGATGTGTGTGTTCCCACTCGGCGAACGGCCCCGACTCCATGACGTCGCGGAACGATCCCGCACCGTCCTCGAGCGTCCGGTCGGCGATGACCGAGACGATCCGCTGTCTCGGTCCGACTCCGAACGGCCGGACCGACATCTCGATACGCGAGCCGGCAGCGAGTTCCTCGGGATCGAGGTCACCGTCGGGGCCGACGACGCGGTCGATTTCGAGACGCATGAAGTCGGGGGTCAGCGCCTCGAGTCCGTCCGTGGTGGAGTGAAACGTCCAGACGTCCTCGAAGGGGGCGTCGATCCAGGTTTCGCGGCGGTACGTGGTCATACGGCGGGTAGGGGCGTCGAGAAGAAAACGCTCGGGGTCTCCGGCGGCCGTGACTGCGAGAGTCAGACCTATCTGTCTGCCCGCCACAGCGGTAGATATCGAATGCGTCAGTATCACGAGCTCGTAACCGACACTCTCGCCGGCGGGAGCTACAAGCCGAACCGGACCGGCGTCGACACGATCGCCGCCTTCAGCCACCACTACACGGTGGATCTCGCCGATGGCTTTCCCCTCCTGACGACGAAACGGATGGATGGCTACCGCTGGAACTCGCTCATCCACGAACTGCTCTGGTATCTCTCGGGGGAGGAACACGTCCGGAACCTGCGCGAGGAGACGAAGATCTGGGACGCGTGGGCCGACGAGGAGGGAAGCCTCGACACCGCCTACGGGCGCTTTTGGCGCCGGTATCCGATCCCCGAAGGGACCGATCAGCTCCCCGGCGAGAGCTGGCCCGAGTCGGGGCATCGCTGGACCGAAACGGAGACGACTCCGAACGGCGAGACGCGCCGCGTCTTCGATCAGATCGGCTACGTCCTCGATACGCTCGAAGAGCGACCGAACTCCAGACGGCTCGTCGTCAACGCGTGGCATCCGGCCAACGCCGCCGTCTCGACGCTGCCGCCGTGTCACTACACGTTCGTGTTCAACGTCCAGGGCGACCGGCTGAACGTCCATCTCACGCAGCGTTCCGGTGACATCGCGCTCGGGGTGCCGTTCAACCTCGCGGCGTACTCGCTTTTGACCCACGCCGTCGCGAACCGAACCGGCTTCGAGGTCGGTTCGTTCGGCCACACGATCGTCGACGCGCACGTCTACTGCGGTGAAGGCGATCGCGGGGCGTGGTACGCCGACAACCTGGCCGAACTCGGAGAGCGCCTTCGGGCGGTCGACGATCGCGCGGAGTACGCCGAGGTTCGCGAGTGGCTCGAGGCGGTCGCGCCGCCGGAACCCGACGAAAGTGAGGGGTACGATCACGTCCCCGGCCTGTTGACACAAATCTCCCGGGAACCGAAAGCACGACCCCGGATATCGGTGGCCGACAAGCCGCTCGGCGAACTCGAGTACGACGACGTCCGGCTCACCGAGTACGACCCCGAACCGGGGATCTCCTTTGCGGTCGCCGAATGAAGATCGCACTCGTCGCCGCGGTGGCGGAAAACGGCGTCATCGGCGCCGACGGCGAGATGCCGTGGCACTACCCCGAGGATCTCCGGCAGTTCAAGGAGACGACGATCGGCCACCCCGTCGTCATGGGGCGGAAGACCTACGAGTCGATCGAGGCCCGACTCGGGGGACCGCTCCCCGGACGAACGAACGTCGTCCTCTCGCGGCGCGAACGGCTAACCTTACCGGAGGGCGCGATCCACGCCCGCGGCGTCGAGGAGGCGATCGAACGCGCCGAGAAATCCCTCGAGGGCGACCGAGACACCGTCTACGTCATCGGCGGCGCGACGGTGTACGAGGCACTCATCGATCGGGCGGACGAACTCCTGATAACGGAGATCCCGGAGTCACCGGACGGGGACACGTATTTCCCCGATATCGGCGACGAATGGGAGCGATCCGAAAGCGAAACTGCGGGAGAACTGCGGTTCGTGACCTACCGTCGATGAGATCCGTCGACCGTCTCGGCCGGCGGAATATAAGGGGTCGGTGGGAGAAACGACTGACCGCCAGATGATCGATCCACAGGAAGTCCCCAGGTTCGCCGGCATTCCGACGTTCATGCGGGCCGAACACGTGACCGACCTCGAGGGGTCCGAAGCCGACATCGCCGTCGTCGGCACCCCGTTCGACGACGCGACGACGTACAGACCAGGTGCCCGGTTCGGTCCCAGAGCGATCCGGGCAGCCTCGACGCTTCTGAAGCCGTACAACCCGAACACTGACACCGACCTCGGAGACGTCACGCTCGTCGATCACGGCGACGTGGCGACCGTTCCGGGGTACATCGAGCGCACCTTCGAGGAGATTCGGGCGCGGATCGAGTACGTCCTCGAGTGCGGTGTGACACCGGCCATACTCGGCGGCGATCACTCGACGACGCTCCCGGTTCTCAGAGCCGTCGCCGACGAGCACGGTCCGGTCGGCCTGGTACAGTTCGACGCCCACTCGGATCTGTGGACGGAGTACTTCGGCGAGCCGTACAATCACGGGACGAGTATGCATTACGCCATCGAGGAGGGGTTGATCGATCCGGACCGTTCGATCCGGATCGGCGACCGGGGCGGACTCTACGGCAAAGAAGATCTCGAGATGCTCGAGGCGTCCGGGATCGAGTATCACACCATCGAGGAGTTCTCGCGGCAGGGCGTCGAGACGATGTGCGATCGGATCGGGGCGGTCACCGACGGCCCGACGTTCGCGACGATCGATATCGACGCCGTCGATCCGGCGTTCGCTCCCGGGACGGGGACGCCGATGGCGGGCGGGATGTCCTCCCGTGAGATCCTCCGGCTGACCCGAGCGCTCGTCGATACGGAACTCGTCGGTTTCGATCTCGTGGAGGTGTCGCCGCTGTACGACAGCGACGGCGCAACGGCCGTACTGGCGGCGAACATCGCTTTCGAGGCGCTTTCAGCGCTGATCGCCGAATAGCATCGAGGCGGCGTCACCTTCTCGGCGTCGGGTTAGCCATCACGGCCGGGGAGGAACAAACCGGTCTGTCGGTACACTCCGCCGAGCAGGACGACGGCCGCGAGGAAGGGCATCACCGCACAGACGAGATACACCGGCACGAACCCGACCGTATCGATGAGCGGGAGGGTCACGAGCGGGCCGAGACCACCTCCCACGTCCCCGAGCACGTTGTTGGTTCCGACCGCTCTCCCCATCCGGTCGTCGGGCGTCATATCGGCCAAGAGGGCCATCAACGGCCCGCTGGTGCCGCCCTGACCGATCCCGATGAGCACGCAGGCGGCGGCGAGAACGGGGATCGAGTCGGCGAGCGCCAGGAGGGCGAACCCGCCGCCGGCGAGCACTAGAAAGACGAGCAGCGTCGGCACCCTCGAGTCCCGTCTGTCGCTGACGATCCCGCCGAGGAGCATGAACACCCCGGCGGCGATGACCGTGACCGCCATGAAGATCCCGGAGCTTCCCTGCGGTCCGAGCCCGAACACGCCCAGATCGTGTTCGCGGATGAAGAGGACGAGCGTCGCGAACAGCGCGCCGAGATAGACGAACAGAACGGCGAAGTTCACGAGGCCGACCGTCAGCGCCGGTAGGCTCGTGTCGACGTCCCACGGTTTCACCGATCGGTGTCCGTCCCCCTCGACGTGCGTTTCGGGGATGAAACGGTACGAGACCGCCGTCGCCAGAACGGCGAACGCGGTCGCGAGCGCGAACGCGGCGATGTTCCCGTACAGCTCGCTGACGATCCCGCCCAACACGACCCCTGTCGGGAAACCGAAGAGGACGCCGCCCCTGATGAGCCCCATGTTCGCACCCCGGGAGTCGCCGCTGCTGACGTCCGCCGCGATCGTGAGCGCGGTCGCGAAGACGAACGCGCTTCCGATCCCCCAGAGGACCCTCGCGCCGAGGAGCCACGCCGTGGGAAACGGCAGCAGGAAGGCGACGATGTAGCCGGCGGTACCGACGGTCTGGATCCCCATCCCGAGAACGAACGGGGTCCGCGTTCCGATCCGATCGACGAGCGAGCCGGCGGGGGCGTTCGCGACGAGACGCGTGAGGCGGTTCGCGCTCAAGATGACGCCGACGAGGAACGGCGAGATTCCCAGCACGGTTCCGAGGTTCGGGATGATCGGGAAGATCACGCCGCCGCCGAACCCGATGAAGAACGTGCTGACGACGACCGTCCCGACCACGATCGGGTTGTCGCCGAAGGGCTTCAGAAGGCTCCGGAAACGGCTATCCGCCACTTTCGGCCCCCTCAAACCCGATCGCTTCCGGTCGTACGCTCAAGACGGTTGGACCTACTTCGAGCGTTGAAAAGTGTGTTGCGACACGGAATAGCCCCGTGTTCAGGTCCCACTTCGGCCCGGTTCGTGCCTTTCCCGTCCCATATCCCGGCTTTTTACCTCCGGTCTTTCCGTCCCGCCTACTTTTTTGCCGTCGGGACCGGAGCGTCGACAATGGTCTCTGAACTGTTCGACGAAGACCGCTGGACCCCGATCACCGACGAGTTCGAAGACATCACGTATCACCGATCGACGGAGACGGGCGCGGTCCGGATCGCCTTCGACCGCCCCGAGGTCAGAAACGCCTTCCGTCCGGAGACGGTCGACGAACTGTACACGGCGCTCGATCACGCGAAACGACAGACGGACGTCGGCTGTGTGCTTTTGACGGGGAACGGCCCCTCGCCGAAGGACGGCGGCTGGGCCTTCTGTTCGGGCGGCGATCAGCGGATTCGCGGCGACGCGGGATACGAGTACGAGGACGGGGAAAAGGAAGCGGGAAGCGAGGGCGAGGAACTTCGGAGCGCCCCGAGACTCCACATCCTCGAAGTTCAGCGACTGATCCGACACATCCCGAAACCGGTCATCGCCGTCGTCCCGGGGTGGGCCGTCGGCGGGGGCCACTCGCTGCACGTCGTCTGTGACATGACGCTCGCGAGCGAGGAACACGCGAAGTTCCTCCAGACGGACCCCGACGTGGCCTCCTTCGACGCCGGTTTCGGGTCGGCGTATCTCGCTCGCCAAGTCGGTCACAAGAAGGCCCGGGAGGTCTTCTTCCTCGGGAAGACCTACTCCGCCGAGGAGGCCGTCGAGATGGGGATGGCGAACGAGGCGGTCGCCCACGAGGAGTTGGCGGAGACCGCACACGAGTGGGCCGAATCGATCTGTTCGAAATCGCCGATGGCGATCCGGATGTTGAAATACGCCTTCAACATGGACTCGGACGGGCTCGTCGGCCAGCAGGTGTTCGCCGGCGAGGCGACGCGGCTGGGATATATGACCGACGAGGCAAAGGAGGGACGCGACGCGTTCAACGAGGGGCGCGAGCCGGAGTTCGATCGGTTCGAGTGGCACTACTGATCGAGTTCGGGACGGGGCGCTACCGGACGATCGTGACGGGGACGGACGCCCTGCGAGTGACCGTCTCGGCGACGCTCCCGAACAGCACTCGGCCGACGCCCGATCGGCCGCGGCTCCCCATGACGATCTGATCGACGTCGTTCGCCTCGGCGGCCTCGAGGATCGCTGCGGCGGGTTTTCCGGTCGCGAGGATCGTCTCGGCGTCGACCCCGTGTTCGGCGGCGACCTCCCGGGATCGCTCCAACAGCTCCTCGCCCTCTTCGCGTTTTTGCTCGAGGGCGGCCTGATACCCCTCGACGTCGAAATAATCGTCGCCGCCGTAGCTGTAGGAACTCACCGGGCTGACGACGTGGATCAGCGCGACCGCCGCTCCCTGAAGGTCGTCCAGAGCGTATTCGAGCGCCTGTTCGGACTCCTCGGAGCCGTCCACCGCGACGAGAACGTACTGGCTCATGGCGGGCGATGGTCCGGCGTATATATAAGAGTCCCCGTCGGAACGCTCCGACGAGCGTCCGTTCGCGGTCGGAGCCGCAGTCGTCAGTTCCGGTAGGTGGATCGGATCACGTTTCCGTTAGATCCCGGATGAGATCGTCGATCTCATACAGCGGGTCCATCTTCCACTCGTCCCAGTTGTCCTTCGTCTCCCACCGATATCGAACTGTTCGATCGCTGTCGATGAGTACCACGCC
>LFFM01003329.1_pt1 | contig 10191 bp, 11 predicted proteins | sample 643131 | NCBI WGS metagenome assembly LFFM01 (sample SAMN03777445, study PRJNA286221) | soda lake metagenome | biome: soda lake; feature: Kulunda steppe; material: water; isolation source: sample Tc-Br brine of Tanatar trona crystallizer | place: Russia: Kulunda steppe | collected 2011-07 | reverse complement strand
TCGTGGCCCCACCGGTTCGGAGCAAGCGTTGCACGGACCTCGGTGAACGTACTCGGTGGGTATCCTCGCACATCAATCACGATCGGATGTCGTCGAAGCGCTTCGATAATCTCTCGAAGGATTCGGTGCCGATCGTTCGAAAACGACGTGCCCCCGTCAGGCCACCCGATCCGCTGCTCACGCGGGAACGGGTGATCCTGTATATTCATCGTAGCGTGCAATCGCGTCTTCCAAGAGACTCAACCGGTATGCGTAGTGCTCCCAGTCAGCGGCTGCCCGAACCATCTCACGTGACTCCACTGGTGGCACGTCCTCAGCCGCAGCAGCAGCCCGAAGCTCACCCGGTGAGTCTTCACCATGCGTCTCCCGCAACTCGGCAATCGACTCTTTCACCTCAACGACGAACTCCCCTAACTCATCCGGATCGTGATCCGCTGTCAACGCACGGATCTCCCGGAATCGAACATACGCCGCATCAGGCCCGTATCGAGTCCCACTATCCTCGTCGATGACGGTGACGATCCCCATTTCTGCGAGCCGATCCAGATGGCCACGCGCCGTTGATTCGGCGACGCGTGCGTGCTCAGCCACCCAACTCGCCGGGCGTGCCTCATCAGCAGCCATGACTACCGCACGCACACGGTCAAACGCGCTCGCGTGTTCCTTCCACGACGATTCCCACGCTTCCTCAGCCATGAACAGTAGTACAGGATACTCATTGATAATTCCTTCTACAAACCGAATAACCGATACCCTAATGTTGACAACCGAAGCCTCTGCTACACTCATACACTGCTATCTCCGTCCGGAATAATTTCTTCGGGCCAGATCGTCTCACCGAACACCACATCAACGATTCGACCAACGCTATGCGGATAGTATCCGTCCGGACGACCCTTACTCATCATTACTTCCGGAATGATCAGTTCAAACTGGTCTTCTGCAGAGTATTGTACCGCAGGCAACGCTGGATCTCGTAACGGTCCCCCCGCGGAGAGCCTGTACTGTGGCCGGCTGTTCAACTCAGCTGTCAAATCGATTCGTTCCCCATCGACAATCTCGTATACCGATGAATAGTCAATCGCCAAAAAGGTGGTACTGTAGCTCGAATCAGCTTCGGAATCTGGGCGGAGTAGCGGATCCTCTTCCCCTGAATCATCGAACAGTCGGCTCGTAACCGTCCCGATGAGCACCGTCACCGTATCATCAACCGCTCGCACCGCAATCCGATCACCTTCCTCAACCGCTTCCAAACTATCGAACCCAACCCGCCGGTCTTCGTCCTTACTGTCAGTTTCTGTCATAGTCGGATAAGCATCCTGGAGTGATTACCTTACACGCTGGCAAAGCGACCTCGCTCCCACCCCCACCAGTTCCCCCGCAGATGCCCATCGACAGGATAATTGCCGCTCTTCGAAAAACGGCGAAGACGAGATCTCCTTTGTCTTCATATTTCTCTCTCATTTTCCCACTGTGTAGCCGGTCTACGTCTCGATCAAGTGGCGGAACTCGTCCCAAATGAGATCAACACTAACCTCGTTTCGTTCACACCAGTTCAGTGCCTGCTCTTCACTAATTGGGGTAAGCGAAGTTACCGCTGGCTCCATCTCATCGTACACAATGACGAACTGCTCGCGGGACCACTCTTCTCGATAGATGAAGTACTCGCCCTCGTCCGTCTTGTACAGCGTTTCACGGCGCGAGTGATTCAGTACTGTCTGGGCGATTTGTTCGGCTGTCTCTGTGTCGTAGACGTTCCGATTGTGTATGTGCTTCATACTGCAAACCGGGTAAACTAGTGGCGATATTTAAACCCAATGCGATCAGGGGTGTGGATGCCTTGGATTATCGGAGCAGAGGGGCTAAAAGGACCGATATCAGATTCCCAGTCGAGGACGCAGATTGACAGTACGACCATATCACCCAGTAACTGGGACGAACCATATTGAGACAAGACCATCACCAGAAATCCCAACTACAGTTGACAAAGCTGGTTCGCTGGTGTGCCACTAGCGAGACTGAACCTACCGGATCAGCCGTACCCTCCCGAAAACCGACAGTTCACAACACTACGCCTAATAGCTCAGACCCGACGGCAACAGAATCAGCAAACTCAGTCAGGAATACTGTTCAACTCCCGTCTCACTCGCCCGCGATAGCCCTGTTATGATACGTGAGGTGATCCTCGCTGATCTCATGGGGATCTGCAATATCCAATTCCGTTCCATCAACAGCCTCCTCGTAAGCGTGAGACACACGATACGACTCAGGGTCAACAATCACGCGGACGTAATCAAAATTCGCATGATGATTCGGATTCAGGCAATGGATATTCTCAGACTCATTGATGCCATCATGCCCAAGCGGATAGACAGTCCTCACTCCAATCTCGGTTACGAGCCGGCGAGCCGAGAACGAATAACTCCTGACGACTAATTCTCAGACATAACGTCCCTCTTCCAACGATCGAAGATGGTCATTCAGGCTCTCATATATCTCACAGAATTCACCAGTAGTTCGACGCTCCGTCAAAGCTATCGTATCCATCGTATGAATCAGTGGTTGGTAGTGTGCAACAGCTCCTCGAAGATCATTAATTGCAGAGAAGCCAACCCCATCCGTCGATTCGTGAAGTCCGATCTCCTCGGACACAACGCTCCGTTCAATAATCTTGATTAAATCAGACAACAGTAACGTATCCAACACATCTTGTGCGACCTCGGACTTCTCATTATATTTCTCCCTACGGTATTCAACCTCGTCCCATGGGACCCCACCATTCAGTAGCGCCTCTTCCCAATCAACATCGTAATCCCGAATTGCATTCCGTAGTCCAATTTCGAAACGGGCGAACTTCGCATACAGATGGAAGTACACCTCAATACTGTTGAGGTCAAACCGCGTTACGATTCCACGAACATCGTCCTCGGAACCAACCAAACAGAACCGGAGATTTCGTAGCTTATCTACCGTCTCCTCGAACGACGCGGTAACCGGAAGCAGTTGTTCCTTGTCGATCTCCTCAATATACCCCTCTGCAAGCGTCCCACTGTCAGCCCCTGTCAAATCCGCTTTCGAGACGAAACCCACACAGTTTTCGCTCTCTCGCTCTCGAACCGGCGCCGCATCGTAGTCATTCCGCACCAAGGCAATATAGACCTCGTGCACATCGTTATCAGGGTAAAACGACAGCGGATCCTGCGTCATAATATCCCTAACCCCGATATCGTACGAGGTAGCCAATGTTTCCTGGACACCCTCAAAATCCACGTCCGTGACGAAAGAAGGATCCGGCTTTACGTGTGTGACCGTCGTGATGACAACATCAAGATCAACGCCATCATAGGGTGACTCAACCGGAGTCTCATCAATATCTTCGATGTGAAACGTGGTAAGACGACGCTTGAGTTCCGGAATCGCAGATTGCCCGGAATCGCTTGTAAAATCTGGGGTAACGAAGACAAGCCGACCTTCGGATGCAAGCATCCGTAGTCCCTGCTCAAAGAACGCAAGATACAGATCCTCGTCTCGCCCGGGGCGATCGGCGGAAATAGTGTCAAAACGCATGGCAAGATCTTCCCGAACTTCTGGCGCGAGATCCCGAAGTCGACTCACCGGTGGATCACTCACCACGTAATCGAACCTACCGAGAGCCGGAAGATCACCGAGGAAATCAAGATGGAACACCTCCAGTGAAAGCGACTCAAAGCGGCTTCGAGCCTGTTCTACGAGCTCCTCGTTCGTATCCAGAGCAACACTCTCGGGGAACTCGACATTATGACGCTCACAATATCGAAAAACCGCCTCAACGAGTTGCCCGTGACCGACGCCAGGAAAGAGAATCCGATCATCAGGCTCAGGATCCCCAGTGGCAAACAACCGACGAACCATCTCGTCTGCAACTTCAGAGGACAACTGAATGGTTCGATCCCGATTCTCTGAACCCTTCATCAACGGCACGTAACACGGCAACAAGAAAAAGATAAACCACAAATAAACCCGAGGGGTCTAACTAACCTCTTCAACTACACTATCAGAGACAGGAGCGCCCCGAACACCTGTCACCTACCCACCTACTTACTGCTGGGTCATTTGCTCCGGTCAGTAACTGCAAGACTGTAGCCCAGCTGTATTAGGTTCACCCAGACAACCCACACCCGCTCATCAACCGAAAAGTGATTATTCTGACCGTTCACCGCTAACACATGACGGATTACCCTTCTGAATCATCACTCGTCGTGAACGCGACACAACAGCAGTTATCCAGGAGTGGTTTCAATGCTGGTGTCGCTGTCATCCCGACGCAACACGAAGAGGCTGAAGGTGGCTACGACATTGAATTCGAGACGGCAACGCGTCTCGAACTCCAGTACAAAGCCGTATACAGCGAGATCGACGACCGAACCTTCGAACGAGGCGTCCATCACCAAGCCGTAAAGTTCCCTTTCAACGCCAAACAAGCGAACACACTCCTTGCCCGCGAACCACCGCAAACAATCACCTTCTACCCCCTTCCAGTCGTCACCAACTTATCCGGTCTCGGTGATATTCTCGGCTCCACCGTCTTCATCCACGTGAAAGCCTTCGAAACACTCCCAAAGCCCGTAGACCAACTCGACGAGTATTCCGCCTTCTGGGTCCCGGTGACTAACTCAACCCCGACGTTCTCAGCCGTCTACTTGAAGGATAAAACAGAACCTCGGTATTCACTCCCAGACGCGTATGACCGTATTCCCCGCCAGTACCTCTACACGTGGACAGAGGTCAAACACCTCACCCAAGCCCACCAGATCGGTGTGCCGGTCCGAATGCACAGCAGTTCGACCCCAACTCCAGGCTATCAGGAACTCAGAACCTACGAAAGTGATCTACTCGAATCCCGATTCCCCCAGTCCATACTTGATGACGACCGACCCACACAGCCAGCCAACTGGGAGGACTTCGAAGAGATAGTTGACGAGGTCGTTCGCCGAAGCCGTGAAGTCGCCGCCACCATCGAAGAAACGCGACCGCCAAAAGAGGAGACCTCACCAGCAGCAAGAGAAATCCTCAACGCGCACCCATATCTCAAAGACACCACCCAAGAATCCGAGAACCGTCGGGCTGCTATCCAAGCCGCACTTCTCGAATCCCCCGAAGACGACACCGATGCCACCGTCCCAACGATTGACTACTCCGGACTCGACCCACGACAGGGATCCCACTACCGGCAGTACCGGTACCTCGCATGGGGGAACGAAGCCGACACCCTCACAGTCCCAATCGGCTTCCAAAACCCACGTCCCTAACCCAGCCAGCCCGTCACAACACAGTCACGCCTCAAACGCCGCTCTGAGAACGCCTGTCCTAGCTCTCGCACCACATCCACGCGGGAATATCCAATCGATTCTCGTCCAAGAACTTACGGCGGATATTGATACGTATCAGAGCTATACTCATTTGTCCAGTCGTAATCGACAGGGTACGTGTGTGAGTCGGAACTGATAATGTCCGTGTATCGCTCAGAGAGAAACTCCGCAACGTTCTCCATCATGAGAATATCTTGCCCGTAACTCGCATCCACCGCCGGCGGATTCTCATTTTCACCCGCATCCGGAAGATAGTGAAAATGCTCCTCAGTATTGTGTGGATTCGCATGGCGGCCCCACCGACACTTCCACACGTCACCACTCCAGTTCTCACAGTACGTTACTGAGGGCCCGACAGCCGCAGCATAGCTGACAATAACCTTGACCTTCGTCACGGGACATGGATACGTATTCGGCTCAAGGATCACCCGGCGTTCACCATCACCAGTATCAGTCGTCTTTTTCACCTGAATTCCGCCCGTTGCCTTCAGCGCACGACAGAACTTGTTAACGTAGGCATCAACAGGCCTCGAACCGCTGGACATCGCATTATCGCTCCGTCGTCTCGTTTTGATCTACATACTCCAGTATCTTCGACTGCGTCTGCCCTAATTCCAGTCCTGGGAACGGCTCCTGAGTAGGTAACCGAAGACCACCGAGTTGCCGAGATAATTGCGAAGATGTCTCTTGGCCCTGCAGAAACGACTGTAGAACCGGCTGTACAAATTGATTCGGCTGGACAACTTGTTTACCAGAGCCTAGAGCAGCCGGGATATTGAGAATAAGCTTCGTTTCCCGTACCTGTTCTAATGCCTCAATATAATCCTGGAGCGCCTCATAAGTGGCACTCCATTCCTGAAGCTGACGAACAGCATCTTCACCCTGTTCTTCATGCAGCTGTTCAATATTGATTGTTGACGGGTGCTCTGTCTCAAATTCCTGCTTCCACGCTTGATGCTTGTTCCACCGATCAACGATCCCTGCTCGTAATTCCTCATCGGAATGTGACTGCGCAAGCTCATACCCGCGCCGGAACCGAAAGTACGCCTCGTTCTTATCGTATTTCAACGGGTTCTCTCCAACTTTCTCAACAATCCCGAGCTCTTCGAAGTCACTCAAAATGTTCCGCGCACCTTGGTCGGAACAGTCGGCCATCTCTGCGAGAACGCTGATCTTCGTCGGCTGTGACAGCGCGTGTATCGCCTCTAAGAGGCGCTCACGAGCGGTTTGCTCGGTGTCGTCATCCCCTGTAGTGTGAGAGTCATTCTCCGAGCCACTCATATTATCCAATAATTATTGGATCGGCAAATAGTTATCGGAGCAGCAGGTATCCTACTTCACCCAGAACAAAATAAAACCTACTCTTTAGACACTCACAGCTCCGCAGAAATCCGCTGCAGAGCCGCAATCGCTATCTCCAACTGCCCTTGCAACTCCGTCCCATCCTCGTCCAACGTCGCCTCACAGTCCTCAACGGGACTCTGTGCTGAAGATTCCTCGGAGACTACGGTGTCAAACTGCAGAACATCCTCAATCTCATCATCAGCAGCATCCAACTGCTGTTGTCCATCAACCTCAGCACTACGTGGGTCAGATTTCCTCTCATCCGCTGTACTGCCAGCCGGGTGCTGGCCACCGTTCCCACCGCGTCTGAACGCCGAAAGCGGGAAATCATACGCCCTTGCGCGTTTTTCCTTGTGGAACGTCGTCCGACGGGAAACATCCAACACATCCATCACCGTCCCCCGATCACACCCACGAGCCAGCGCCTGCCTGACTTGCTCGTCTTCCACGCGTTGAATCAACGCCTGCGGATCCGTCGGGATATGCCCGCGGGCTGAATGCTCAATCTGCTCGACGAGCCCCCACTCACCAGTGTCAGCATCCTGATCGACGATCTGCCGATCACGCGACTCAACCTGATTGTCCAGCCCCATCAGCACCGCGAGGCGCTCCCGAACCGTCGTGACAGACGGGTCAGCAGTCAACGCCGCAGCGATCTCGCCAGTCCGCGCCGGCCCCGCATCAGCCAAAAACCGCAGAATCTCAATATCCTGCGGCAGCAACACACTCAAATCCGCCTCAGTCAGCTCCACCGGCGCATCATCCCGCGTCGCCTGCTGATGCACCCAGTTGTGACACGCCCGACACAGCGTTGTCAAGTTCTCCGAATCGTTCCGATCGATACCGTCCGGGTCATCCTCAATGTGATGGATCTCTAACGTCGCCAACCCACCGCGCTGCGGCCCATCTCGACCGCATACTTGGCAGTGATAGCGATCCCGCTCCAACACCTCAGCACGCGTCTCTTCTGTCACCGACGCAGCTGCCCGCTGGGACCCAGCGTCAGTCTCACCAGATTCACCGCCAGTCGCACCGCCAATCGCTTGGTCGTTCGATTCACCGTCAGTCATCGTCTGAGAGGTTTCTCGTGTCATTGTTGTCGTCTTACTGCTGTCTGCTGCATCCGCGAACCGCAGGTACGTCGTGGTGTATCGCTTCAATCATCGATGGTTACCGCTCGATACGTCGACGCCGAACTGAACCGCTTCGTAACTCGTAACCGGTACGCTCGAACGCCGTGACCGCTCCAGCACCCTCACCGCACGGCACCTGCCCAACCAGTATCACGCCTCACCCCTGGCAGCCGCACCACCCCGATCAGGGACCCGGTCATCACTTACTGGCCGAACGCGGAACTCACCGAACCCGTACCGCGAGTGCGTCCCAACCCGCAGCACACCGTTCTTCGCCGTCGTTACCGACTCCGACCCCGCGTACCCGACGACTTGCCCGTGATCGATACACGCCACCTCGTACAGGTCACCATCACTGGCGATGCGCTCCGTTCGCCGGCGAAGCCCATCACGCGGCCCGCCACGCGTCTCCAACGTCGACGTCGCCGTCGAATCCCACCACCACGGCACCGACTGCGACTCTGCCCCCGGATACTCACTCGCCAATACGTACGGTGACACGATCTCCAACGCGTACTCGTCCACCCCACCGTCCGTTAGCCGGCTGTAATCAAGTGCATCAAGATCGACGAGTTGCGTGTCAGCGACGGACACTTCACCGAGCCCGTAATTCCGCCCCCCACCAACCCGTAACCCTTCAAGCACGTCGTCACTGATCGGCAGGACACCGTCGCCGTCACGCCCCGCATGCAAGTAGCACTGCACGTACCACTTGACGGAGCGCTTGTGATTCCGGACCTCAGGCGGCCGGCCGAAGAAACACTGCGACGCGAACGCCGTCCGGCCACCATGCGACTGCACCGTATGCACGTTATGCGCATCCCGAGCCCGCGACTCCAACAACCACCTTTGGGCCGGATAACGGTACAAGAACAAGTCCTCGTACGCCTCGACGTCGGGCAGCGCCGATCCGAGCACCCCGGCATACCCATCCTGGGAATGCCACTCCGGGTACCGCCCGTACTCCCCCGGCACGAACACCCCGTGAGACACGCACAGCGACCGGCGCGTTCGTTCGTCCACTCGCCGCGCGATCGCGTTGAACAACGCATGCCCCGACACGAAGTACGGGTGCCCCATGTACGGCGACTCCACTTCGAACAACACCTGCTGCAGCCGCGTCATCGCCCCAACTCACCCCCTCGGTTTCCACTGCAAGTACTGGTACCAACACTCACGCCACTACGACGCCCCGTGACTCCCCACACCCCGTTTCCAGTGCCATCACCTCGACAGCCGTTGTAACGCCGGAATTCCAGCCCTCCGTCACAGATTGACCGAGATACCACCGGGGTACACACCCAGTTTCCAGTGTCTTCCACAGCTCGTCCACTCGTCACCCCACACACCCCATTTCCAGTGTCTTTCTCGATCCAGTTCCCTGCTTCAACACACACCCTGTTTCCAGTGCCACCGGCTCGAACAGTCCCAACGCGGCTGAAAACACGGACTTCAATCTGCAACCGTGAATCATGAACCGATTCACACTTCACCGACATCACCCCCAGTACCGAATCGCGCTCCACCCTGAATCTGCGTCACGTACTCCTCGATAAACTGCAGCGCTGTCGAGTACGAGCGGACCCGCCGCAGTTGCGCATCCAACACGCGCCAGTCACGCTCGTCAGTATCGACCGGATGAGACGGGAGCCGAGACCACACGTCAGCAAACGACCGCGCCGGCCGCGAACCCAACGCCGCTGCCGGCCGTCCACCCGGCTCACCCGTCACATACACCGCGAACTGTGACGTCCACAACACCGTCCGGAACGACTCAACACGATCCGACGCGACCGCCGACTCAGCACGACACTCGAACTCGTCAGTCACCGGCGAGACCGCCAAGTACAGGTCATCGAACACGTACCCAGCACGATAATTATCCAGTAACGCCCCCACAAGCAACACGTGGTACTTCAACGACGTGTAGGGGTAATACACCGACTCGTTGAACGCCGCCGGCACCGGGCTCGTCAACCACCTCGCATGCAACACCTCAGGCTCCGAGGGCGTCACGAGCGCTCGAAACCCGCCGCCAACCGCCGCCTCAATACGATCAGTATCGATGGCCACCTGACCGGATAGTAGCGACAACCGGTACGGCGAGACGTGATTATCGATTGTCTGCTCCGGTTCCCCACGCGGCCGACTCAACACCGCCGCATCCGCATCCGCCCCCAACGGCACCTGTTCATTCACCGGGACCCCGTACGCCTCGTCCTGTGACGACGCGTGCCGCCGCCCACGGAGTTTGTGTACGTCGTGGCGGTACGCCGCCACCAACGCATCATCCGCCCGCAGCTCCGCGGCAACCGAATCATCCGACTCTCCCGATCCGTCCGACCCAGTCGACGGATCCACAGCAT
>LFFM01003327.1_pt1 | contig 10194 bp, 8 predicted proteins | sample 643131 | NCBI WGS metagenome assembly LFFM01 (sample SAMN03777445, study PRJNA286221) | soda lake metagenome | biome: soda lake; feature: Kulunda steppe; material: water; isolation source: sample Tc-Br brine of Tanatar trona crystallizer | place: Russia: Kulunda steppe | collected 2011-07 | reverse complement strand
TCGACCTGTTGCTCGTCGGGGCCCATGGACGACGGTTTTGGGGCGACTGGCTCTTGGGTACCACGGCCGAGCAGCTCGTGAGGCAGTCGCGGACCCCCACTTTGGTGGTGCGCGCCGCGAGCACCCAGCCCTACCGCAAGATCCTGGTTGCGACCGACTTTTCCGCCTGTGCCGAGCAGGCGTTGCGCCTGGCTGTAGCTTGGTTTCCGCAGGCGCGATTCGAGTTGGTCCACGTCCTCGATACCACGGCGATCGATCAGATGCGGGAGGCCGGGGTCGATCCACGGTGGCTGGAAAGGCGCTATGAGCAGATGCGCGCACATGCCGAAGATGCACTATCGAAACAGGCGGCAGCGTGCGGGCTGGATCCGGAGCGGACTCAACAGACGATCCAGGCCGGTTACCCGGTGGAGAGTCTGCTTCAAGTCACCGCAGCGGAAAAACCGGATCTGGTGGTTGTGGGCAATCATGGTCGGGGTCGCTGGGGCGACATGCTCCTCGGCAGTGTGGCGAACCGTCTGCTGCATCAGCTTGGAACGGATCTGCTATTGGTTCGTCACGAAGGGTGAAACGATCGTTTAATCAACTGGCTGTAGGAGTGCCGAGGAGCTATGCAGGGAGACGGTGACTCTGGACGGGGCAGCGGTGCCCCCGCAGAGGAAGAAACGGAGCGCTCGACATCCGCGGAACATGCCGAAGCCCCCGAGCAGGTCCTTGAACGCTGGGAGAGCTCGCGACGCGGCCTGAGCGAGGACGAGGCAGCGGCGCGGCTGCAGGCTTACGGACCGAACCGGCTGCAGCCGCCCGAGCGTGCCGGGCCGGTGGTGCGCTTCCTGCGGCACTTCCATAACATCCTGATCTACATACTGATTGCGGCGGCTGCGGGCACTGCGGTTTTAGGCCACTGGGTCGATACCGGTGTCATCCTCGCCGTGGTCCTGATCAACACCTTGATCGGCTTTCTCCAAGAGGGGAAGGCGGAACGCGCCCTGGATGCCATTCGACAGATGCTCTCGCCGCAGGCGGTGGTGATCCGCAACGGCGAACGCCATGAGGTCGCTGCTGAGGAGATCGTCCCCGGGGATGTCGTCATCGTTCAGGCCGGGGACAAGATCCCGGCCGATCTGCGGCTTTTCGAGGCGAAGAACCTGCGCATCGACGAGGCGGTCCTCACCGGGGAGTCGGTGCCGGCCGAGAAGGCGACGGACGCGGTGGCGGAGGACGCCGCGTTGGGCGATCGGCGGGGGATGGCGTACTCGGGGACACTCGCCACCTTCGGGCGCGGTCTGGGCGTGGTGGTTGCCACCGGCGGCCAGACCGAGGTGGGGCGCATCTCGGCGATGCTCGGTGAGGTGGACAGCCTGCAGACACCGCTGATCCGGCAGACCGAGCAGTTCGGCCGCTGGCTTGCGGTCATCATTCTGGTCATCGCTGCCTTTACCTTCGCCTTCGGCTACTGGGTACGCGACTACCCGCTCGATGAGATGTTCCTCGCTGCCGCCAGCCTGGCGGTATCGACGATTCCGGAGGGGTTGCCGGCGATTCTGACCATTGCGCTGGCCATCGGTGTCCAGAAGATGGCCCGGCGCAACGCGATCATTCGGCGACTGCCGGCTGTCGAGACCCTGGGGTCGGTCTCGACGGTGTGCTCCGACAAGACGGGGACGCTGACCCGCAATGAGATGACGGTATCGACCCTGGTCAGCCGCGGCCAGCGCGTTCGTGTGGAAGGCGTTGGCTACGCCCCCCACGGCGGCTTCTGCCGGCAGGGCGAGGAGATCTCTCCGGATGAGGATCCGGCACTCGCCGACGCCCTGCGGGCCGGCGTGCTTTGTAACGATGCGCGCCACTTCGAGCGCCACGGCGAGTGGCTCCTGCAGGGCGATCCAACCGAGGGCGCGTTGCTGGTGGTCGGCCGCAAGGCGGGGCTCGATCCGCGGACGGAGGCCGAGCGCTGGCCGCGGCTCGATGCCATTCCTTTTGATTCGGATCATAAGTACATGGCCACCCTCAATAGCGATCACAGCGGGTGGCACGGTATTTACCTCAAGGGGAGTCCCGAGCGGGTACTCGAGTTGTGCGACCGGGAGCAGGTCGGGGATGCGTCCCAGCCGCTCGATGCCGCCTGGTGGGAAGCGGCGATGGACCAGATCGCCGGTCAGGGCGAACGCCTGCTGGCGCTGGCCGTGCGCAGCGAGCCGCAGGCGCCGCGGGAGTTGACCTACGCCGACGTGGAGCGGGGTGGTTTTACCCTGCTGGCGGTGGTGGGGATCATCGACCCGCCGCGTGACGAGGCGATTGCCGCTGTTCGTCAGGCTCACCAGGCGGGTATCCGGGTCAAGATGATCACCGGTGATCATGTGGCGACGGCACGGGCCATCGGGGTGAAGCTCGGGATCGGGGATGGCAGCGCCGTGGCGGGGCACCAGATCGATGCCGTGGATGACGAGGAGCTGCGGCGCCTGGCGCGCAGCTCCGATGTCTTTGCACGGACCACGCCCGAGCACAAGCTGCGACTGGTCCGGGCCTTACAGGCCGATGGTAGCATCGTGGCGATGACCGGTGACGGGGTGAACGATGCCCCCGCGCTCAAGCGGGCGGATGTCGGTGTGGCTATGGGTAACAAGGGCACCGAGGCGGCCAAAGAGGCCTCCGAAATGGTCCTCGCCGACGACAATTTCGCCTCCATCACCCATGCAGTAGAGGAAGGCCGCACGGTCTACGACAATATCCGCAAGGCCATCCTGCACATGCTGCCGACAAACGCCGGGCAGTCGCTGACGATCATGATGGCGATCCTGATGGGGCTGGCCCTGCCGCTGACGCCGGTGCAGGTGCTCTGGGTGAACATGGTTACCTCGGTAACCCTCGCCATGGCCCTGGCCTTCGAGCCGAGTGAGCCGGGTGTCATGCAGCGCCCGCCGCGGGATCCGAGCGCTCCCCTGCTGTCCGGATTCATGCTCTGGCGAATCCCGTTTGTCGCGGTGCTGCTCTGGCTGGGTACCTTCGGCCACTTCGTCTGGATGGAAGAGGTGGTCGGCGCCAGCGACGAGCTGGCGCGGACGGTGGCGATCAATACACTGGTCGCCGGGCAGATGTTCTACCTGCTCAATCTGCGCCTGATCTACGACCCGATCTGGCGGGGCTGGGCGCTTTTCCGCTCGCGGGCGATGTGGATTGCCATTGGCATTCTGGTGGTTCTTCAGCTCGCCTTTACCTACGCGCCCGTGATGCATGCGCTCTTCGGTACGACGCCGATCGCGCCGGCCGATTGGGGGCGGATCCTGCTCTTCGGGGCGGCGGTGTTCGTGATCGTGGAACTGGAGAAAGCCGTGGTCCGGAATCTTCCGGCACGCCGGATGGTGCCTCAGAACGCGTAAGGGGCGGCCGACCCTCGGGGGCGGCCGGCTGTGTCTCAGGAGGCGAGAGCCTGCCGGACGGCTGCGGCGACTTGCTCGGCCCGCTCCTCGCCCATGTAGGGCCACATGGGCAGGCTCAGGACCTCGCAGCAGGCGTGTTCGGCCACGGGGCAGTGCGCGTTGAGGTGGGCATAGACCGGTTGATGGTGGACCGGCACGGAGTAGTAGACCATGCACCCGATCCCCGCTGCCTGCAGGGATTCCTTGACGCGATCCCGGTGTCCCCCGCTGATGCGCACCGTGTACTGGTGGTAGATGTGATCACCGTGGGGGGCGACCTGCGGTGTCCTCAGGCCAGGCAGGTCGGTGAGCTGGCGGTCGTAGAGAGCGGCGATCTCCTGGCGCTGACGGTTCCAGGCGTCCACGTGCGGGAGCTTCACCTGAAGCAGGGCTGCCTGCATGGCGTCGAGCCGGGAGTTGTAGCCGATCTGCGTGTGGTAATCCCGACGGACCTGCCCGTGCAAGCGGAGCAGACGGCATTGCTCGGCCAGGGCGTCGTCGTTGGTGGTGATCATACCGCCGTCGCCGAAACCGCCCAGGTTCTTGGTCGGGTAGAAGGAGTGCGCTCCCAGGTCACCGATCGTACCCAGGCGTTGACCTCCCTGGCGGGCGCCGAAGGCCTGCGCGACGTCCTCGACAACCTTCAGGCCCCGACGCTCGGCGAGTGCGTTGACCTCCGCCATGTCCGGGCCCTGCCCGAAGATGTGCACCGGTAGCAGCGCCTTGGTGCGCGAGGTGCAGGCGCTCTCCAGGGTCTGCGCCGTGACGTTGAACGTATGCGGATCGATGTCGGCGAAGACAGGCGTTGCGCCGGCCAGGCTGATGACCTCGGCGGAGGCGAAGAAGGTAAAGGGCGAGGTCACGACCTCATCCCCCGGCTCGACCCCTGCTGCGGCGAGGGCGATGAGCAGTGCGTCGGTACCGCTGTTGACGCCGATGGCGTGTCGACAGCCGAGGTGCTCGGCCACCGAAGCCTCAAAGCGCTCGACCGTGGGGCCGAGTACGTAAGCGCCGGAGGCCAGCAGGTCGGTGGCCGCTTGTTCCAATTCGCCGCGAAGGGCTTCGTACTGAGGCTTCGGGTTGTAGATGGGGATCTGCACGCTTCGCTGCTCCTATGCGTCTTGTGCGCGGCGTAGCTGGTTTGTGGCTTGCTCCAGGAGGTCGACGATCCCGGCGCCGAAGCGCCCATCGGACTCGCAGGCGCTCCCGTGCTGGATGCAGTCGAGGAAGTGCTCGAGCTCCAGGCGAAGCGGCTGGCCGTGGCCGCGATAGACCGTTTCGGCCCCGTCGTCGACGTTCTCGAGACTGGTGTTGATGCCCTTGCGGTGGTGCTGGATCGTCTGGCCGATTTCGTCGTAGGCGACCATGCCCTCGGAGCCGATGATCGTCAGCGAGCGCCGTTTCTCCGGCCACAGCCAGGAGCAGTGCAGGTGGCTTTGGAGGCCGGAAGGGTAGTCGAGGTGGAGATAGACATCGTCCTCGATCCCGGCCTGGAGGACCGACTGGCCCTGCACGCGCATGGCGCTCGGTGTTGCCCCGTTGAGGAGGAAACGCTGTACCGCGACATCGTGGGTGCCGAGGCACCAGAGCGCGTTCTCGTAGTCGCGGGCGCGGCCCAGGCCCAGGCGCTCCTGATGAATACTGCGCAGGGTCCCGATGTGCCCGGCGGCGAGGAAGGTGCGCAGCCAGTGGATCGCCGGCTGGAAGAGCAAGAGATGGCCCACCATCAGTAGCCGCCCCTTTGCCTCCGCTTGCCGGACGAGCGCCCAGGCCTGTTGCGCGTCGGAGGTCAGCGGCTTTTCGACGAAGACGTCCTTATCCGCGTTGAGTGCGGCCTGGGCGACGGTGTAATGCGTGGCCACCGGTGTGGCGATGGCCACGGCCCGCACCTGGGGATCGTTGTAAACCTCTTGAGGGTCGGCCGTGATGGGGATCTCCGGGCACAGGGAGTGCACCAGCTCGCGCTGTGCCGCGTCCGGCTCGGCGATGCTATGGAGGGCGCCCAGCTCATGGAGGTTGCGGACCAGATTGCGCCCCCAGCCGCCCGCGCCGATCACAGCGCAGCGCGGAGGAGTTGCCTCGTCGGCTTCAGTGGCGGCCATTTGCTGCAGGTTCCTCTCGCCGTTCCACCGCGCCCCGGGGCGCGGCGAAATTGGATTAATCTACCAAAATCGTCGCATCCGGTGTATCGGCGGATGGGGCGTTAACTGGAGTGGCGCGGCTGTGCGAGCCCGGAAAGAGGGGCCGTTGCTGCCCGCTTAGAGTTTCTCGATGACTGCGTCGGTAAATCCGGTGGTCGTCCCGTAGCCACCGAGATCCGGTGTCACCCGGTCACCGTTGAGGATCGCCTTGCGGATCGCGGTGCGCAGGCGCTGGGCGCGGTCGTGCATATCGAGGTGGTCGAGCATCAGCGCAGCGGCGAGGAAGATCGCCGTGGGGTTGGCTACATCCTTGCCGGCAATATCCGGTGCCGAGCCGTGGACGGCCTCGAAAAGGGCCATGTCGTCGCCGATATTCGCACCGGGCGCGAGCCCGAGGCCGCCGACCAGCCCCGCGCAGAGATCGGAGAGAATGTCCCCGAAAAGGTTCGTGGTGACGATGACGTCGAAACGGCCAGGATCCATCACCAGGTTCATGCAGCAGGCATCGACGATCATCTCCTCGAACGCCAGTTGCGGATAGTCCTGGGCGACCTCACGGGCACAGCGAAGGAAGAGCCCGGAGGTGGTTTTCATGATGTTCGCCTTGTGGACCACTGTCACCTTGTTGCGGCCAAGGCGGCTCGCAGTGTCGAATGCGAAGCGAATCAGGCGCAGCGATTCCTCGCGGGTGATCACGCTGCGGGCCTCGGCGCGGCCACCGTCTTCGCTCAGCGTCTGGCCCTCTCCGGAGTACATGCCCTCGGTGTTCTCGCGCACCGTGATGATGTCGACATCCTCGTAGCGTGCGCGGGTGCCAGGGATCGAGAGTACTGGCCGGACATTGGCGTAAAGGGCGAATTGCTTGCGCAGGGTGACGTTGACGGAAGTAAAACCCTCGCCGACGGGCGTGGTGATCGGCCCCTTGAGGACCACGCGGTTCTTCTTGATGAGGTCAAGCGCCTCGTCGGGGATCAGCGGGCGGCCCTGTTCCAGAGCGGTGAGCCCGACATCCGCATAGTCGTACTCGAAGCCGCACCCGAGGGCATCCAGAACTCTGCGCGTTGAGGCGACGATGTCCGGACCGATGCCGTCACCCGGAAGGACCGTGATCCCACGCTTGGCCATCGCTGTTGCTCCTCTGCCGATTCTGCGATGAGTCTAATCGACTCACCCGGTGCACATAAGGGGTTACTATCGTGTCAATCAGAGATTCTTTTTCTCGCCCGCGCCAGTGCTCGTCCCAGCCGCTCTTCCTCGTCCGGGGTGCCCGGCAGGCCGAAACGAAGCCCTGGCGGGTCATCGAAGGCGCGGACCCAGATCCCCTGCTCAGCGAGCGCGTGTTGCCAGGCGCGTGACTGTTGGCTCGGCACCCATCGGAAGAGGTGGGTACCGCTGGGACTGGTCAGTCCCGCGGCGTCCAGGCGGTGCGCCAGGCGTCGACCGGCTGCGGCGAGTCGGTCCCGGTGCCGGGCGCACCATGCGGTGTCTTGCAGGGCCGATTCGGCACGTGCCAGGGATGGGCCGGCGACCGGCCAGGGACCGAGCAGTTCGCGCAGGGCCTCACGTTCGCGGCCGTGCGCGAGGACGAAACCGATGCGAGCGCCGGCGAGACCGAAGAACTTGCCCAAGGAACGCAGAACGATCAGCCCTGGCCCATCCGTCACGGAGGTTGCAAGGGATCGTTCCGGATGCGCATCGGTGAAGGCCTCATCGACCACCAGCCAGCCGCCGCGCTCAGCGAGGCGCTTCCGCCACGACAGCAGATGAGCCGTGGTCGTGGATCCGCCGGTCGGGTTGTTGGGGTGGCTGAGAACCACCACATCCCAATCCAGCGCCTCCGGCGGTGAGTCGGCCAGGGCCTGCGGGCTGACCCGGGTGACATCGTGGCCCCATCGTTGCCAGGCACGGGCGTGCTCCGCGTACTCGGGCTTGGGGATCGCGACCCGGCTTCGTGCGCGGAGCGCGGGGAGGAGGTTGAGAGCCAGCTGTGAGCCGGGGACGGCAAGCGCCGGTGCCCCGAAGTTTTGGGCGGCCCGGTGCTCCAGCGCAGCCGGTGAGGGCAGTCCGTGCCAGGCGTCTGTTGATTCCGGTGCGGCCGGATAGCTCCAGGGGCTGATGCCGGTCGATAGATCGAGCCAGCCCTCGGCCGGGGTGCCGAAGTGCTCCCGGGCCCAGTCCAGGTTGCCGCCGTGCTCCGCCGCTGGTTGTCCCAGGGTGTGCAGAGCCAGGGCATCGGCCTCGATCGGATGGTCAGTCATGGGTCAGAAGCCAAAGGGTGTCGGGGCCCAGAGGGCTGCGGCGCAGGCGATCCAGATCCAGACACCGCGCTCGACCAGCGTGGTGGCGCGGAGCAGGGTCTGGCTGTCCGCGTGCCCGCTGAAGCCGAGGGTGGGCCGTTCGCGGACGCCCTCCGCGTAGGGTGCCGGACCACCCAGCGTTGTGGCCAGAGCTGCAGCCCCGGAGGCGATGACGACACCGGGATTGGTGCCCGGCCACAGCGGGGCTTGCTCGCGAACGGCCTGCCAGACGGGGCCGGGGCGGAAGCTGACCAGTGCAAAGGTGGCCGCGGTCAGCCGTGCGGGCACCCAGGCGAGCAGGTCGTCCAGACGCGCGGCAGCGCGACCGAAGTCCGCATAACGCTGACTGCGGTACCCCCAAAGGGCATCGAGGGTATTGGCGAGACGGTGAAGCACAGCGCCGGGTGCGCCGGCGAGCAGGAACCAGAACAAGGTCGCGAAGACGGCATCGTTGCCGTTTTCCAGCGTTGACTCGGTTGCGGCGGTAGCAACGCCCCGCGCATCGAGCTGGGTAGGATCACGGCTGACCACGGCGACGAGTGCGCTGCGGGCCCCTGGAAGGTCGCCGGCCTGCAAGGGGCGCGCGATTGCCCGGGCGTGCTCGGCCAGACTGCGCCCGCCGAGGCAGAGGTAGAGGATGGCGAGTTCAATCAGCCAGCCGCCCGGCGACAGTGTGGCCACGAGGGTCAGCGCCGCAGGGGGGGCGAGGAGCATTACCAGCGCTACCTGACCAAGGCGACGGCGGGTTTGGGCGGGAAGCTGCGGACGGTTGAGCCAGCGCTCCGTGTGACTGGCCAGGGCGGCGAAGCCGTTGAGCGGGTGTAGGCGCCGTGGTTCGCCGAACCGGCGGTCGAGCAGCCAGGCGGCGAGGAGAATCAGGAAGGTCGGCATCCCTAAAGCGCTACAACGAAGGCGGCTCCCAGAAGAGCGGCAGTTTCGGTGATCTCGACGGTGGCGCCGGCGGTATCCCCGGTGGTGCCGCCGAGCCGCCGTGCCATGGCGTGCTGCACAATGACGAGGGCAACCGCTCCGGCCACAACGGCCGCGAACCCGGCCCAACCGGCGAGTACCGCCGCCAGGGCGGTCATCAGGCCGGCGCTGGCCAGCGACGGGCCGGGTGGGCCGAAGTGAGAGAGCGCCTCTCCCAGGCCGCCGGGCCGAACGTAAGGAGTGGTCAGGAAGAGCAGGGTCAGGCCGGCGCGCCCGACGACCACGGCGCTTGCCACCGCCAGGAGGGTTCCGGTCTCGAGCAAAGCGGCAACGGCAGCGAGCTTGAGCACCAGGATCACGCCGATGGCAGCAACACCGATGGGGCCGCAAGCCGGGTCCTTCATGATCTCCAGGGTGCGCTCCCGGCTACCGGTGCCCCCCACCCAGGCGTCGGCGGAGTCGGCAAGGCCGTCGAGGTGGAGCGCCCCGGTGACGGCGACCCAGGCCGACACGATCAGCGCGGCTTGGAGGAGTTCCGGCAGGGGGGTCGTCATTGCCGCCAGCAGGAAGAGCAAAGCCCCGACGAAGCCGCCGACCAGCGGGTAGGCAACCAGCGATGCGCCGGCCTCCCGCTCGTCCACGTGGCCGAGGGCGGGGACCGGGATCCGCGTCAGAAAGGCCGTGGCGATCAGCAACGGACGCAGGGGATTCATCGCTCACCCTCCGCATTGGTGCCGCGGTTGTGAAAGTAAAGGGTCGGTTCCGCCCCGGGCTCGATGCGAACGCGGCTGACTGAGGCGTAGGGAACGTAGAGCCGGTTGAACCCCTGCAACGGAAGCTCAAGCAGGTAGGAGAGGACTACGCGGATCAGCCCGCCGTGACCGACCAGGAGCAGGTGTTCTCCGGGGTGGCGCTCGATAAGGCGGTCCCAGGCAGCGACGACCCGCGCCTGAAACTCGGCCATGGGCTCCGCGTTGGGTGGGGTATAGCGGAGCGGATCGGACCAGAATCGGGCCTGCGCCTCGGGGTCGTGCTCGTAGAGTTCCGCCGGGGTCAGGCCTTCCCAGTCCCCGAAGCCGATCTCTCGAAAGCCTTCCTCCACGAGCAACGGAAGCCCGTGCTTGGTGCTCACCGTCTCGGCGAAGGCGCGGCAGCGTTGCAACGGGGAGGTGATGACTCCGGTGAGCAGCTCCGGCTCCAGGGGGGCGCGGCGCAGCTGCTCCCAGCCGCGCTCGCTCAGGGGGTCGTCCTGAGCGCCGCGGTAACGGCGCCCACCCTCCGGCTCGCCGTGCCGGACCAGGTCGATCCAGGTCTCCGTGCCTTCAATGGGGGGTCTCAACACTCACCCTCCGGCGTGACTCCTGCCGATGCAAAGGTTGCCATGCGGTTGTGGATCGCGCAGGCGAG